>Ga0207661_10004270_pt1 | contig 10004 bp, 7 predicted proteins | sample KBSC713LmetaG_FD_184337 | JGI IMG/M metagenome (GOLD analysis project Ga0207661, IMG submission 184337) | Corn rhizosphere microbial communities from Kellogg Biological Station, Michigan, USA - KBS C7.1-3L metaG (SPAdes) (version 2) | ecosystem: Host-associated > Plants > Roots > Rhizosphere ... | reverse complement strand
AAACCAGTGGGCCTTCGCTATCGCCCAGCACGGTTGCAAATTCGGTGGCGATCACGGAACTGGCCGCGGCCACAACTTCGCGGTCGCCACCCTCAAGTCCGGTGCGCACAAAAATAAAACCTGCATCGACTGACGCAGGTCCGACGGTGAGATTAACGAGGGAACCGGAATGTACGCCGACACCTGTCACGGTGGCCTGCGAGCGAAGCGTCGTCTGCCGGCTCAATTTCATGCGAAAACCGCCCACTACATATACCCAACAACGAGATCAGCTCGCCAGCCCACGAGCCCCGTGCCGATTCGCTTCGTTAGGTATCCCCAAATCGCGGCAACCATAATCTTTGCCCCAAACAGCGCCAACTCACGGTTCTTTACGGATTGTTACCCCATCTCTGCCGCATTGGCGCCAAAGCTTAACCAAATTGGACCGCGGCGCAGCACGGTTCGCGCTGTTTGATTGGACCACCAACTACATAATTAATGATTTAAAATCAGTCTCTTACGGAATTGTGAAAGCCTAGTTCCGCAGTTAACGCAAAGGCCCCGGCTGATGTCAGCCAGGGCCCTTTCCACAGCCTTGATTGTAACAATCGTCAGGTCGCCTGACGGCGAAGGAAGGCGGGGATATCAAGATGGTCGTCGCCCTGTGGCGCTGGTGCAACAGGTGCAGGACGGCCGTGGTGATCCAAACCCTGCGGGGCCGACCGACGGGCATACTCCGATACCGGCTCGTTCGCCGCGATCTGCTCCTGGACGGTCCGCTTGGAGGACTTGCGCTCGGGCAGCGGCGGCATCGCCGGCATGGCGGGGCCGGAGGCGCGTGCCGCGATCGGCGGCTCACTGTCTTCGTCGCGGCGGCCGAGCCCGACATTGGCTAGCCGCTGCAGCAGCGATAGGCGGGACTTCTGCGGGTGTTCCTCCTCCGCTTCGCCGCGAGCCTGACGGATCTCGGCCTGCGCCGGCATCGGCAGTTCCTCGAACTTCGGCATCCGCGGCGAACGGGTGGCCGGACGCTCGGCTTGCTGCGGAATGAAGGTTTCCGGGGTCATCGGCTCTTCGACCGGCTGGGCGCGGGCGGCATCATGATCGGGGAACAGCGACGGTTTTTGCGCGATCGGGCGCACCGTGACGTCGCCATAGGAGGCAGGCTGCACCGGCGCCTGCGGCGGAGCTTCGGGCGCGACCGCCGCGGCAATCGCGGCAAGCGCAGCGCGCTCGACATTGCTGCCGCGCTGCGGCGCCTGCGCGGCCGGGCCGTGGGCCTCGAGCTTGGCGGCAAGCCGCGCATTGTCGGCGCGCAGCCGCGCGGTGAGATCGGCGAGGCGATTCTCGGCGGTATGGCCTGTCGCAACCGCCGCCGGGGCCGCCGGCTGAGACGACGTCGCCACGCCGCGCGCAATCTGCGCCTGCTCGATGCCGGTCGCCACGACCGAGACGCGGATCAACCCGTCGAGTGCTTCGTCGAAGGTCGCGCCAACGATGATGTTGGCGTCCTGGTCGACCTCCTCGCGGATGCGGGTGGCGGCTTCGTCGACCTCGAACAGCGTGAGGTCCTTGCCACCGGTGATCGAGATCAGGAGGCCGCGGGCGCCCTTCATCGAAGAGTCGTCGATCAGCGGGTTGGCGATCGCAGCTTCGGCGGCCGTGAGCGCACGCTTCTCGCCGCTCGCTTCGCCGGTGCCCATCATCGCCTTGCCCATCTCACGCATCACGGCGCGGACGTCGGCGAAGTCGAGATTGATCAGGCCTTCCTTGACCATCAGGTCGGTGATGCAGGCAACGCCTGAATAGAGCACCTGGTCGGCCATCGCGAAGGCGTCGGCAAAGGTGGTCTTTTCGTTGGCGACCCGGAACAGGTTCTGATTCGGGATGATGAGGAGCGTATCGACCACCTTGTGCAGCTCGGCGATGCCAGCTTCCGCCGTGCGCATGCGGCGCTGGCCCTCGAAGTGGAAGGGCTTGGTCACGACGCCCACGGTGAGGAGCCCCATTTCGCGCGCGGCCTTGGCAATCACCGGAGCGGCGCCGGTGCCGGTACCGCCGCCCATGCCGGCGGTGACGAATATCATGTTGGCGCCGGTGAGATGATCGCGGATCTCGTCGATAACCTCCTGGGCGGCGGCAGCGCCCACGTCGGGCTGCGAGCCGGCGCCGAGACCTTGCGTCACCGCCGTACCCATCTGGATGATGCGCGGCGCCTTCGACATCGTCAGCGCCTGCGCGTCGGTGTTGGACACGATGAAATCGACCCCCTGCAATCCTGCGGTGATCATGTTGTTGACCGCGTTGCCGCCGGCGCCGCCGACGCCGAAGACGGTGATCCGAGGCTTCAATTCCGAAATATCAGGAGGGGTAATGTTGAGTGCCATGGTTGCCTCTCGTCACGCGCGCGTGGGTTCGCCCCGGCCCTCGGCCGCGGGAGTTGGAGAAATTCGCTTGTTACGGAAAGTGATCATCAGAAGCCCTCGCGAAGCCATCGTCCGACCTTTCCGAAATAACCGTCCGTCCCTGTCTTCAGCAGCTGCCGCGTTTGCCGCGGTTCGGTGTGTTCGAGGTGAGCGTATTGCGGGTAGACCAGGAGCCCCGTGGGTGCGGCGAACGAACGCCGTCTTCGCCTCGCTGGCAGCCGGCCGAAGCCGAGCGGTCGGCCGATGCGCACCGGCCGGTTGAGGATCCGGGTGGCGAGTTCGGGAATGCCCGTGAGCTGCGAGGCGCCGCCGCTCAACACGACCCGTGCCTTTGGCTCCGCCGCGAAGGGGGAATCCTTAAGCCGGTCGCGGACCATCTCAAAAATCTCCTCGACGCGTTGCTTGACGATGTTGGCGATCGTGGCGCGCGACACGATCTGCGGTACATCCCGTTCGTGGTCGCCGGCCGTCGGCACGGACATCAACTCTCGCGCGTCGGACCCGCCGGTCAGCACGGTGCCATATAACGTCTTGATTCGCTCGGCATCCGCAATGCATGCCGACAATCCGCGCGCAAGGTCCATGGTGACGTGCTGGCCGCCGACCGCAAAGCCGGAGGCATGGACGAAGCGGCCGCCGGAAAAGATCGCGATCGTGGTGGTCCCCGCCCCCATCTCGATCACAGCGGCGCCGAGATCGGCCTCGTCGTCGGTGAGCACCGAGAGGCCCGCCACATAGGGGCTCGCGGCCATCGCCTCGACATTGAGATGGCAGCGCTCGACCACCAGCATCAGGTTGCGCGCCACCGTGGCGTCCGCCGTGACGACGTTCATGTCGACGCCGAACTGGCGCGCCACCATGCCGCGGGGGTCGCGAATGCCCTTGACGCCGTCGAGCGCGTAGTTGACCGGCAGTGCGTGCAGCACGGTGCGGCCTTCGCCGGTGGCGTGGCGCATGCCGGTCGAGATGACGCGGCTCATGTCGGGCGGCGTCACCGTATTTCCACGGATGTCGGCGGCGGCCTCGATCAACTGGCCCTGCAGCCGGCCGCCCGACACGGGGAGCAACACGGATTCGACCCGGACCTTGGCCATGCGCTCGGCCAGCGCCACGGTCTGGCGTATCGCCTGCTCGCACTCGGCAAGGTCGACCACTGCGCCACCCTTGACGCCCCGCGACTGGATCTGGCTGTAGCCGATCAGCTCGGCGGCATGAGTGCGGCCGCGCAAGGCGTCGCTCGGCGCGCACGGCTTCAGCCGCGCGATCATGCAGGCGATCTTGCTGGTGCCGATATCGAGCGAAGCGACCAGCGCGGTGCGCTTGCCCGACATCGGCCGCGTCTTCGGCGTCAGAGTGCGATCAAGACGCGTCATGCGGCCTCACCGGGCTTTTTCTTGGTGGCCTTCTTGAGCTGCTCCTCGCGTGCCTTGGCCGCGTCGTCGGAGAGTTGCACCGTCAGGCGGTCGGACAGCCGCATGTCGATGGCGACGATGTCGCGCGAGAACAGATGATCTTCCTTGTCGAGCCGGCTCAGCGTCGCGAGCGCATTGCCGACGTCGTTCTCCGGCAGGCGAATGTCGAGTCCATCCCTGGTGCGCAGGTTCCAGCGCCGCTCGCCGACATAGATCGCGGCCCTGGTCACCGCATTGACCTGCGGATAGCGCGCCAGCAGCGCGAGGAAATCGTGCGCGTGGGTTTCGGCGCCCTTGCCGACGACCAGCGGCAACGAGACGAATCGGCGCGTTACATAGGGCTCGAGCACCGCGCCGTCCTCGGCGATGACCGAGAGCTTTCCGTTCTGCTGCCACAGCGCGTAGGCCGACCGCTCGACAATGTCGATCTGCAGCGAGCCCGGATAATATTTGATCACGGTCGCATCCGCGATCCACGGATTGGCCTTGAGGCGATCGCGCACGGCGGTGGCATCGAGGAACAGCAGCGAGGAGCGGCCATTGACGCCGCCGATCGCCAGCACTTCGTCCTGGCTCAACTGCTTGCGGCCGTTGATCGCGACCGTGGTGATGCGGAAGCCGGCGGAATTGGCAAGGGCATTGCGGGTATCGCTGACCGCGGTCACGAAGTCATCGAAATGGCCGCCCTTGACGATGCCATAATATGTACTGCCGGCGAGCAACAGCACGGTCGCCGCAAGACCCGCGCGGCGCGGCACGTTGCGCTCGATCCAGGCGACGATACCCGGCCGCGGCGGTTCACGGTCGACCACCGGCCGTTTCGCCGGCTTGTTCTCGAGTGGTTTGGCGGCGCGCTCAAATCCCAAATACTCGCGCAGCAGCACGACCGCGCCAACCGCGGCCGCCTTCAGGTCGGCTTGAGGCCTCAGCTTTTCTGCGAGGCGTCCTGCACCATCCATTGCACGAGCTCGTCAAACATTGGTCCCCACAAGAATTTGCGGGGTCGTGGCCCAGATGGCTCTCGGTGATGCCGGTTCGGAGTTGAAGCGAGGCTCCTTTCCCCTGAAGCGATGATGATGCGGAACCCCGCAACTGCTCACGCGCCGGCAACCAAGCGCCATATGCGCCGCCGGCGTTAACCTTCGGCCTTCCTGGTAAACAAAGGGTAAAATCGGCTTAACAGGACTGCTTTTTGATGCGTCCTGTGAGGCATTTACCGCAAAATCTTAAGGATTTTAGCTTTCGGGGAACAGTTTCCGGTCCCCCTCTCGCCCCGCCCCCGTTAACGCCCGGCCTATTTCCGGACCCGCCGCTCGGCCAGCACGATCTGGTCCTTAAGAAAATCGGCGAACTCGATGCCCTGCGCGTTCAGCGCCTTGGGGTAGAGCGAGGCCTTGGTCAGGCCCGGCAGCGTGTTGGTCTCGAGATAGACTGGCCCCTTCTCCGAGACAATGAAATCCGTGCGCGAATAGCCCGTGCAGGACAGTGCCTTGTGCGCGCGCAATGCCTGATCCTTGAGCGCGGCGGTGATGTCTGGCGAGAAACGGCCGGGACAGATTTCCTGCGTCGATTTCAGGAGATATTTTGCCGTGTAGTCGAAACTGCCCTCGCCCGGCACGATCTCGATCGGCGGAAGCGAAAACACCTCACCGTTCGATTGCTCCAGTACGCCGCAGGTCGCTTCGACGCCGGAGATATAAGGCTCGATCAGATAGGTCTCGGTTTTCGCCGCGTTGCGGACCGCGACGAGATCCTGTTTGGCGTTGACAAAGATCAGCCCGTAGCTCGAACCGTCATGCGTGGGTTTTGCGATCAGGCGGCCATGCTCGGCGAGCGCCGCCTCGATATCAGCCAGGCGAATCCCGATCGTCGTGTTCACGCCGGCGATGGCGGCAAAGCGCTTGGCCGAGACCTTGTCGAAGGCGAGATGCGAGGAAGTCGAATTCGAGCCGGTATAGGGAATGCCGCGCCATTCGCAGGCCGCCTGTAATTCGCCATTCTCGGCGCGGCCGCCATGCAGGCCGAACACCAGCACGCGGCCACTGGTCTTCGCCTGATCGAGCGCTTCCTCGATGGAGCGGCCGACGCGCGCCCCGCCAGGCTTGAAAGCCTCTTCGAACGGGCGCGCATGCTGGATCAAGGTCCTCGCGACCGTCTCATGCACACTGTCATCGGCATCCCAGAACCAGAGATCGGCTTCCGGCAACGCCTGGCACAGCGCCTGCGCGCTTGCGACCGAAACCAGCCGCTCCTTGTTGGTACCGCCGAAGAGAATGGTGACTTTCATTATCCCTGTCCGTTGCCCTTACCTTCGTCATTCCGGGATGGTGCGCAAGCACCAGACCCGGAATCTCGAGATTCTCAGGTGCGCAATTGCGCACCATAGTTCGATGCTGACGCATCGCCCGGAATGACGATCAATTGGGAATCCCGATCCGCTTGATTTCCCAATGTAGATCAATTCCGGAATTCTGCCTGACGCGCTCGCGCACGGTTTCGCCCAGCGTTTCAATATCATGGCCGGTGGCGTTGCCGGTGTTGATCAGGAAGTTGCAGTGCATCTGCGAGACCTGCGCGCCGCCGAGCTTCAGGCCGCGGCAGCCGGCAGCATCGATCAGCTTCCAGGCGCTGTTGTCGGGTGGATTCTTGAAGGTCGAGCCGCCGGTTTTCTCGCGGATCGGCTGCGCGGTTTCGCGATGGGTCTGCACATCGTTCATGCGCGCGCGGATCGTTTCCGGCGCCGCCGGTTTGCCGCGGAAACGCGCCGAGGTGAAGATGATCGAGGGATCGACGCCACAATTGCGGTAGACGAATTTCATCTCGGCGTTGGTGAAGATGTGCTTGTTGCCCTTGCGATCGACGCCGGTCGCCTCGATCAGCACATCCTTGGTTTCGGCCGCGTTCGCCCCGGCATTCATGCGCAGCGCACCGCCGATAGTGCCGGGAATGCCGAAGTAGAATTCGAGCCCGGCGAGATTGGCCGCCGCCGCGGTTTCCGCGACACGCTTGTCGAGCGCCGCCGCGCCGGCCGTCACGACATCACCGTCGATCGAGGTCTCGCCAAAGCCGCGCGGCGCGAGGCGTATCACCACGCCCTGCATGCCGCCGTCACGCACGATCAGGTTCGAGCCGACGCCGACGACATAGACCGGCAGCGCTTCCGGCAGGTGCTTGACGAAGTAAGCGAGGTCGTCTTCATCGGTCGGCGTGAACAGCACCTGCGCCGGACCGCCGACCCGAAACCAGGTGAGCGGCGCGAGACTTGCATTCGCAAGCAGCCGCCCGCGCAGCTTTGGCATCGCGGCTTTCAGTTCAGGCGTGATGTCGGGAAAGGTCACGCTTTACCCCAACGCCTTCAACTCGCCGGGCAGCGCGTAGGCCCATTGCGTGATGTTCCCGGCGCCGAGGCAGACGACGAGATCGCCCGGCCTGGCGAGGCCCTTGACGATGCCGGCAAGCTCGGACGATTTTTGCAGCGGAATCACCTCGCGATGGCCATGCGCGCGCAGACCCGTGACGAAATGATCGCGGTCGATGCCTGGGATCGGCGCCTCGCCGGCCGGATAGACTTCGGCGACCACGACGCTGTCGGCATCGTTGAAGCAGGTGCAGAACTCCTCGAACAGCGATTGCAGGCGGGTGTAGCGATGCGGCTGCACCACGGCGACGATCTTGCCGTTGGTGGATCCGCGCGCGGCCTTCAGCACGGCTGCGATCTCCACCGGGTGGTGCCCGTAGTCGTCGATCACGATGACGCCGTTCCATTCGCCGGTCCTGGTGAAGCGCCGCTTCACACCGCCGAAGCTTGCCATCGCCTTGCGGATCGCGTCGTCGGAAAGGCCGAGCTGATGCGCGACCGCGATCGCCGCCGTCGCGTTCGAAGCGTTGTGCCCTCCCGGCATCGGCAATGTGATGTCAGAGATCTCGTGCGCGGCGCCGGTCTTGCGGTCGCGGATCACGACCTTGAATTTCGAGCCGCCGCCTGTTGGCGCCAGATCGATCAGCCGCGCATCGGCCTGCGGGTTTTCGCCATAGGTGACGATGCGGCGATCCTCGATCTTGCCGACCAGCGTCTGCACCACGGGATGATCGATGCACATCACGGCAAAGCCGTAGAACGGCACGTTCTCGACGAAAGCGCGGAACGCATCCTGGATCGCGTCAAAGGTCTTGAAGTGATCGAGATGCTCGGGGTCGATGTTGGTGACGATCACGACATCGGCGGGCAGCTTCAGGAAGGTGCCGTCGCTCTCGTCGGCCTCCACCACCATCCAGTCACCCGCGCCCATCCGCGCATTGGAGCCGTAGGCGTTGATGATTCCGCCATTGATCACGGTCGGGTCGAGGCCGCCGGCATCGAGCAGGGTCGCGACCATTGTCGTCGTCGTGGTCTTGCCGTGCGTGCCGGCGATCGCGACGCAGCTTTTCAGGCGCATCAATTCGGCGAGCATTTCGGCGCGGCGCACCACCGGAATGCGCCGCGCGCGCGCCGCCACCAATTCAGGATTGTCGCGCTTGATCGCGGTCGAGACCACGACCACGTCGGCGCCGTCGACATTCTCCGCCTTGTGGCCGACGGAAACTTTTACGCCCTTCTCGCGCAGCCGCGCGACATTGCCGCTGTCGGCTGCGTCGGATCCCTGCACGGTGTAACCGAGATTGCAGAGCACCTCCGCAACGCCGCTCATGCCGATGCCACCGATCCCGACGAAGTGGATGGGTCCGATCTCGCGCGGCAGTCTCATGCAGGTTCCCCGGTGCGGTGCGGATTACTGGATGCCCCGCTTTCGCGGGGCATGACAAGGGTTTTTTCCGCTAGATTCCGGCCGTCTTCACCACCAGATCGGCCAGCCGCTCGGCTGCGTCGAGCCGGCCGACGCTGCGGGCGGCGGCCGCCATCGCAGAAAGGCGCGCAGGTTCGGCGGCGAGCGCGGAGATTTCAGCCGCAAGGCGATCCGAGGTGAACTCGGTCTGCGGAATGCGCAAACCGCCATTCACCTTCGCCAACACGCCGGCATTGGCGAACTGATCCTGGTCGATCGAGCCGGGCAGCGGCACCAGGATGGCGGGCCGGCCGATCGCGGCGAGCTCGGCCACCGTGCCTGCGCCCGAGCGCGACACCACGAGATGATTGGACGCAAGCCGCGCCGGCAGGTCGGTGAAGAACGGCGCGAGCTCGGCCTGGATCTTCAGCCGATCATAGACCGCGCGCACCCGCGTCGTGTCCTCCTCGCGCACCTGCTGGGTCAGGATCAGCCGCCGCCACAGCGCCGGCTCGAGCCGCTCGATCGCGCCGGGCACGATATCGCTCATCACGCGCGCGCCCTGGCTGCCGCCAACCACCAGCAGACGGAATGGCTCGTTGGTCGCCGGCGCGGTGTAACTCGTCGCGGCGGCGGTGAGGATCGCCGGCCGCATCGGCGTGCCGACGGTGGTCGCCTTTGCCGACAGTGCTGGATCGCGGTCGAACACGCCCGGCAGCGAGGTCGCGATCGCCTTGACGCGTTTCGACAGGAAGCGGTTGGCGCGGCCGAGCACTGCATTGGCTTCATGGATGATGCTGGGAACACCCGACAGCCATGCGGCGATCAGCGGCGGCAGCGTCGGATAACCGCCGAAGCCGACGACTGCGACTGGCTTCAACCGGCGGATCAGGCGGAATGCGGACAGCGTGCCTGTCGCCAGAGTGAGAGTGGCAAACGCCAGCTGCAGCGGATTGCGGCTGCGCGCCGTCTCGCTCGCCACCACGTCGATCATGTCCTTGGTGAACAGCCCGCTGTACTTAAGCGCGCGATCGTCGGTGACGAGGCGGACGCGAAAGCCGCGCCTGATCAGCTCGACGGCAAGCGCCTCGGCCGGAAACAGATGACCGCCGGTGCCGCCCGCGGCCAGAAGGATGAGGGGCGAGGTATCCATGGAGGGGTTATTACAGGGAAAGTGCCGTCATTGCGAGGAGCGAAAGCGACGAAGCAATCCATACTGTCGTCACGGAGACAGTTTGGATTGTTTCGCGGAGCCTGTCATCGGGCCGCGCGTTCGCGCGGACCCGTTGGCTCGCAATGACGAATACTGATAGCTCTGCCGACTACGCGTAGTTCGGCGCAGCTATTGCTTTCAGCTCGCTGTGCGGCCGCTGCCGTGTCAAGGCCAGCATCATGCCGACGCCGTAAGCGAGCGAGATGAT
>Ga0207661_10004267_pt1 | contig 10010 bp, 6 predicted proteins | sample KBSC713LmetaG_FD_184337 | JGI IMG/M metagenome (GOLD analysis project Ga0207661, IMG submission 184337) | Corn rhizosphere microbial communities from Kellogg Biological Station, Michigan, USA - KBS C7.1-3L metaG (SPAdes) (version 2) | ecosystem: Host-associated > Plants > Roots > Rhizosphere ... | reverse complement strand
CTGCCGCCGCTGCCGACGCCACGGTCGCACTTCTCGCTGGTCGCGGCGGGCAGTCTGCTCTACGCCATCGGCGGCGACGTCGCGCCGAACAACACGACGGTGACCGGCAGCGTCGAGCGGCTCGATCTCTCGCAACCGTCGAACGGCTGGGTGACGCTGGCGCCGATGCCGACGGCGCGGCGGTTCACGGCGGCCGGCGCGCTCAACAACGGATCGCTGATCGTCGTGGTCGGCGGACAGCAGGCGGCCGGGCCGGCGCTCGATCGGACGGAGCTGTACAACCCGGCGACGAATCAGTGGACGCAGGGCCCCAGCATTCTCGCGCCGACCGCGGCGCCGGCCAGCGCCGTGGTCAGCAATGCGCTCTTCGTGTTCGGCGGCAGCAACAACGGCGCCCTGATCCTCGCCGAGATGTACCGGCCGGCGGCGAACCTGCAGCCGGACGGCTGGGCAGGTCTCTCCGGCATGTTGAGCGCGCGCAGCGAAGCGGCGGCGGCGGTCGTCGGCGACATCATTTACGTCGTCGGCGGACAGAACGCCGGTGCACCCGGCGGGCTGGCCACGCTCGATGCGTTCAGCATCCTCGAGCCGAATCAGTTCTCCTTGGCACAGGGCGGCGGCGGCAGCGGCACGCCAACGGTGACGTGGCGGCTGTCGCCGTCGGGTGGCGTGGCGGCGATCTCGCCGTCGGGGAACGTCTTCGCCAACGCACCGGGCCAGGTGACGGTCATCGCCGAGTCGGGCGCCGTCTCCTGCGTGACGACGAACACGTGCGGCAGGCTGACGGTGACCAACCCGGTCGATTCCACGCCGCCGGTCATCGTCCGCATCACGCCGAGCGCGCGGTCGCTCACGCCGCCGAATCACAAGATGGTCCCGGTCAGCTTCGCGGTGCAGGCGACGGATCTCGTCGATCCGTCGCCTGTCTGCGACGTCGTGTCGGTCGCCAGCAACGAACCGGCGAACGGGCTGGGAGACGGCAACACGGCGGCCGACTGGTCGTTCGTGCCGGGCAGCCTGACGGTGTCGCTGCGCGCGGAACGCAGCGGCACCGGGAGCGGACGTGTTTACACGGTGACGATCCGGTGCCGCGACGCATCGGGTAATGCGGCCTTCAGCACCGCAGAGGTCGCGGTACCCAAATAACGGTCGAGCTCGGCAGCAGGAGGTGACGATCTTGCAGGCGGATCGTCACCTCATGCTTCTCGTGCCGCTGCTCGTTTCGTTCCTGGCGCAGGCCCCGTCCACCTACGATGCGGTCACCGATCGGGGTCCTCGTGTCGAGCCGGCGCTCGTCCACCTGGGCAACGCCGGCTTTTCCTTCAACGATCCGGCGTTCGGCACGCGCATCTGGCGCGTCACCGATCGCCTGACCCGCCCGGACGCTCCCGACCGATCGTTCCGCACGCCGTCGGCGACGCACCAGAACGCGTGGAGCGCCGACGGGTCCTGGTTCTACGTCGTCTCCAACGGTGGGACATTTGTGCCGTTCGCGTTCGACAAGACGACAGGCCGCTTCTCCCGCGCCGCCACTCTTCGCTTCTACATCGAGCCACAGTTCAGCTACGTGAACGATTCGCTGATCTATGGCAGCGTCACCGGCAGCGGGGCGTCGCTGCGCACGATCGATCAGTACGATTTCGGCACCGGCGCGTACACGCGGCTGCTCGACCTCGACGCACTCGTGGCCGGTCTGCAGGGAACCTACGTCGGCGGACTCGCGTCGAGCGCGGGATCGCCCGAGCGCATCGTGGCCTTCTTCGGCGGCGTCCAGCAGGATCGTCATCATGACGTGGTCGTCTTCGACCGCACGGATCCGCAGCGGCGGCAGCTCCTCGATACCGCGGCATCGACGCTCGACGGCAAACGGTTGAAGGTGCCGCTCGGCTTCAACCTGCACCACGCGGCGATCGACCGCAGCGGCCGCTACGTCGCGCTGTATCCGACCGCCGTGGACCTCGGCGCGCCGCGCAAAGCGGCGCAGGTCTACATGTGGGACACGCTGGATGGCACGATCACGCCGATGCCGCTCGTCCAGGCGCTGTCGGGCGGCCACGACGCCTACGGCTACGGCGTGGCGGTGAACAAGGACTGCTGCGTCGACTCGTCCGCGTGGGACGCGGCGCAGTGGCAGCTCCGGCATCTCGGCGCACCGCTCGTCTCACGCGACCTCATCCATCCGCTGATCAGTCCGAAGGAGATCGCGCTGTCGGATCACCCGACGTGGAACAACGCCCGCCCCGACCGGCTGGTGCCTTTCGTCACCGCCACCTATCGCTACGGCACGGACGGCGGCGCGTGGCGGCCGTGGGACAACGAAATCATGGCCGTGCAGACCGACGTCGGCACCGGCAGCGCCGAAGTCTGGCGCCTGGCGCATCACCGCAGCAACGTGGACAACGACGACGACCCGAGCGTCATTTCCTTCTGGTACACGCCGCGCCCGAACATCTCGCACGACGGACACTGGGTGCTGTTCACGTCGAACTGGGAGAAGACGCTGGGCACCGATCCGCAGGGGGTCGCGGGCGAGAAGGCGCGCCAGGACGTGTTCCTGATGCGGCTGCCGGCCGTCGACGACGATGCCGCGAGCACGTATCAGCCGCTCCAGATCACGACCAGCTCGCTGCCCGACGGGCGGGTCGGGCGGACGTATGCGGCGACGTTGGAGGCGACGCGCGCGGCGGCATGGCGCGTCACCGCGAATGCGCTGCCCCCCGGCCTCGCGTGGACAACCGCAGGCGAGATCACGGGCACGCCGATCAAGGCCGGGATGTACAGCTTCGAAGTCACCGCGGCGGAGGAAGCCGGTTTCACGTCGCGGATCGTGACGATCGCCGTGCAGTGAGCGACGACGCCTGGCGCCGATCCCGCACACGGTAGACTGCGGATCGTGGTCACCCGTTTTGCACCCGCGCCGACCGGCTGGCTGCACCTCGGACACGTGCTCAACGCCGAGTACGTGTGGGGCTCCGCGGCCGCGGTAGTGCTGCGCATCGAGGACCACGATCGCGAGCGCTGTCGGCCGGAGTACGAGGCCGGCATTCTCGAGGACCTCGAGTGGCTTGGCTACCGGTCCGACTTCCCTCTCGTGCGCCAGAGCGAGCGCGAGGGGATCTACCGTCAGGCCTTCGAACAGCTGCGCACCCGGCAGCTGACGTACGCGTGTGACTGCACGCGCGCCGAAATCGAGGAGCGGACCGCGACGAGCGCGACGCGAAACGGCCCCGGGGAACTGAAGTACGACGGCCACTGCCGCGATCGCCGCCTGCCGCTCGCCGACGGCGTCGGCTGGCGCGTGCGGATCGACGCGGGCGTCGAACGCTTCGTCGACGGCTTCGTCGGGCCGCAGGAGCAGGATCCGTCCGCGCAGTGCGGCGACGTGCTGATCCGCGATCGCCGCGGCAACTGGACCTACCAGTTCGTCGCCGCCGTCGACGACTTCCGCCAGGGCATCGACCTGGTGATCCGCGGTGTCGATCTGCTCGCGTCGACCGGACGCCAGATCCGCATCGCGCGCCTGCTCGGCCGAACCACGCCGCCGGAGTTCCGCCACCACCCGCTGATCATGAAGACGGCGGACCAGAAGCTGTCGAAGTCCGACGGCGACACCGGCGTCCGCGACCTGCGCGCGCGCGGGTGGACGTCGGAACAGGTGCGCGCCGCGGCACGCACGTGATACTTCGCCAGGCCGCGCTCATCGGTCCGCCCCGCAGGCGTATAATCGCGCGTCTATGGCTACCCCCGAAATCGTGCAGAACTACGTCGGCGGCAAGTGGATATCCTCGCGGGCGACCGCGTTCGTCGACGTCCACAACCCGGCGCTGGGACAGGTGATCGCGAAGACGCCGCTGTCGAGCGCCGCGGAGCTCGACGCGGCGGTGCAGGCGGCGGCGAAGGCCTTCCCCGGCTGGCGCGACACGCCGGTCGTGCAGCGCGCGCGGGCGCTGCTGCGGTTCGCGCACCTGATGGAGGAACGCTTCGAAGAGCTCGCGCGCCAGGTCACCACCGAGCACGGCAAGACGCTGGACGAGTCGCGCGGCAGCGTCCGCCGCGCCATCGAATGCGTCGAGGTCGCCGCCGGCGCGCCGTCGCTCTCGATGGGCTACGGGCTGGAGCAGATTGCGACCGGCGTCGACTGCACGGTCTTCCGCCAGCCGCTCGGCGTCGTCGCCGCCATCACCCCGTTCAATTTCCCGGCGATGGTGCCGCTGTGGTTTCTGCCCTTCGCCGTCGCCACCGGCAACTGCCTCGTCCTCAAGCCGTCCGAGCAGGTGCCGCTGTCGGCACGGATGCTGGTCCAGCTGCTCGACCAGTGCGACCTGCCGCCCGGCGTCGTCAACATGGTCAACGGCGGACGCGAGATCGTGGAAGCGATCTGCGACCACCCTGGCATCCGCGCCGTGTCGTTCGTCGGATCGACGCCGGTGGCGCGCACCGTCTATCAGCGGGCCACGCACACCGGCAAGCGCGTCCAGGCGCTCGGCGGCGCCAAGAACTTCGTCGTCATCATGCCGGACGCGAATTTCGAGAAATCGATCGACGTCATCACCGAATCCTTCTACGGTTGCGCCGGCGAGCGCTGCCTCGCGGGCAGCGTGCTGGTGCCGGTCGGCGAGGCGCACACAGAGGCGCGCGACCGCCTCGTCGAATCGGCCCGCCGGCTGAAGGTCGGCGACGGGCTGCAGGCAGGGGTGACGATGGGGCCGGTGATCAGCGGCACACACCGCGACCGGGTGAAGCGCTACATCGACAAAGGCGTGCAGGAAGGCGCGCAGCTGGTCCTCGACGGCCGCGGCGTGGCCGTGGCCGAGCGCGAAGAGGGCTTCTTCGTCGGACCGACCGTGTTCGATCAGGTGTCGCCGAAGATGGCCATCGGCCAGGAAGAGATCTTCGGTCCGGTCGCGTCGATCCATGCGGTGAGGACGCTCGAAGACGCGATCGCCCTGATGCAATCGCATGCCAACGCGAACGCGACGTCGATCTTCACGTCGAGCGGCAAGGCGGCGCGCGAGTACGCGCGGCACGCCACCGCCTCGATGGTCGGCGTCAACATCGGCGTCGCCGCGCCGATGGCCTATTTCCCGTTCGGCGGCGCCCGCGACAGCTTCTTCGGCGACCTCAAGGTGCACGGCCGCGACGCCTTCGAGTTCTACACCGACAAGAAGGTCACGATCACCCGCTGGTTATGACGTCAACGCTGACCGCGGCGCTGCTCCTCGTCGCCGCAGTCAGCGCCGACGCGCAGGTGCTGTCGACGGCGGAGACGCTCGGCAAGGGCAAGTCCGGGCTGCTCGTCTCCGAGAACGTCATCGATCCCGGCGCGGGGATCCCCAACCTCAATCTCGCCTACGGCGAGTACGCGCGCGGACTCAGCGACCGCTTCGATCTCTACCTGGCGGCCGGCGCCACGGCGACCGACGGCGCGACTCAGTGGTGGGCCGGCGGCGGCGGCAACCTGCGGCTGGCGCGGATCCGGAAAGTATCGCTCTCGTTCTTCACGATGGCGGCGCTGCCGATCACCCGGCGCGACGAAGCCTGCCTGGTGCTGTGGAACCCTGCCCTCATCGCCAGCGTGCCGCTGAACAAAGCGCTGACGCTGTATTCCGGCGTGAACGCGCTCGTCCCCATCGGCGATCGCCAACGCGGCGTCTTCACCCCACCGTCGGCGAAAGTCAACGCACCGCTCGGCGCCACCTACGCGATCGGGTCGTGGGGCGTGTGGGGCGAAGCCGACATCGGACCGCTCAAGGCCGTAGGCCTCGGCCTCACACGAATGTTCTAGCCACCCCAGCCATTCACGGCACAGCCGTTGCTCAGGATCGGGGCGTGAGTAGCGGAAGCGTGATCGCGCCCGTCGCCCTGGCGGCAGTGCTGCTGCTGCAACCCGTGCCCGCCTCGGCACTTGGGGCCGCCGCCGGTCCGTCGGTACCGGCCGCCGCGAGTGGTAACGCGGTACCCACTTCCGTGTCCTCGCCAGGAGTCACGCGCATCACGCTCGAGGCGCCTGGGCAGAGTGCCGTCCTTCCGTCCTCGTTCCTGGCCGCCGGCTGGGCGCTCGACCCCGCGGCCCCGTCGGGGACGGGTGTCGACGGAATCCAGGTCTACGCCTACCGCAACTTCGGGTCCGGTGAGGCGCCGCAGTTTCTCGGCAACGCCAACTACGGGCTGCAGCGCACCGACGTCGCCGGCAGCTACGGCGACCAGTTCGCCGATTCCGGGTTCTCGCTCGACGTCTCCGGGCTCGCCGCCGGCAACTATCGCCTGTTCGTCTTCGCGCACAACGTGGCGACCAACGGCTACACCGCCTACGTCTACGCCGACGTCGCGGTGTCGCCGTTCAGCGCGATCGCCATCGATGCGCCGGCCGACGGCGCGATCGCGACATCGGCGTTCGAAGTCGGCGGCTGGGCGCTCGACAACCGCGCCGCCTCGGGCACCGGCGTCGATGCGATCCACGTCTACATCGCGCCCCAGGACGGCGGACAGGTGTACCTCGGCCAGGCCAGCCTGGGCTGGACGCGCTCCGACGTCGCCGCGCTCTACGGCACGCAGTTCGCCCACGCGGGCTATCACTTCACCGTCACCGGCGTGCCGCCGGGCGACTACGTGCTGTATCTCTACGGCCACACGACGACGACGAACGGGTTCTCGCTCGTCGCGAGCCGCCCGGTCAGCGTGGCGGCGCAAACGTTGATCTCGATCGACACGCCGGCGGCGGAAAGCGCGATCGGCGGCCGCGCTTTCGCGGTGTCAGGCTGGGCGCTGGATCGCGAGTCGGTCGAGGGCAGCGGCGTCGACACGCTGCACGTCTACGCGTTCCCCGACCCGGGCAGCGGACGCTCGCCGATCTTCCTCGGCGTGGCGACGGTGGGCTACGGGCGCAGCGACGTCGCCGCCGCGTATGGCAGCCAGTACGACAAGAGCGGCTACGGACTGATCGTCGACGCCGACGCGACCGGCCTGGCGCCGGGCGTCTACGACATCGTGGTCTGGGCGCACAGCAGCGTCTCGGGGAGCTTCACGGCCGTCGCGTCAGTGCGGGTCCGGCTGCCTTAGTCGCAACGCCTGTCAACGATCCGGGATCCTGATCCCTCATCGAGAATCACTGATCGCTGATCCCGGATCCCTGATCGCCAGATCAGTGATCCAGGATCTTCGATCAGCGATCAACGATCAGGGATCAGCGATCCAGGATCCGGGACAAGCGCCGCGTAGCCTTCCGAGTCGTGCCCTCCGTGGTATTCCTTGTCGTCGGGCCGCCTGATCTGCGAGTGCGCGACGATGCGGTCGCGGCGCAGGCCGCGGAAGTCGTCGAGGGTGTGCCAGCCCTTGTCGGCGTGCCGTTCGAGAAACGCCTGCATGCCGCTCAGCAGCTGTGTGATGACGTTGGGGCCGATCGCGTGATCGAGCATCGCCGCGGTGCAGACCTGCGCCGTGCCGCAGCCGAGCAGGAAATAGTTCAGCGCGTGCGAGAACTCCGAGATGCCGCCGATCCCGGAAAAGCTCTTGCCGGGAAACGCCGTCGTCATCTGCGCCACCTTGGCCAGCGACAGCGGCAGGATGGCGGGGCCGCCGAGGCCGCCGTAGGACACGAGCCCGTCGACGTTGACCTCGAACTCCAGCGAGTCGGGATCGATCGGCGGCAGCGAGGTGAACGTGTTCGACGAGGTGATCGAGTCGGCGCCGGCGTTGAACGCCGCCTCCGCTTCCTTGCTGATGTTGGTGGTCGTCGGCGTCAGCTTCACCCACACCGGCTTCTTCGCCACTTCCTTCACGGCCCGGACGACGGTGTCGATGAGCGCGCAATTCTTGCCGATGTTGGACCCCATGTCGACGCGGTCCATGTGCGGGCACGACAGGTTCAGCTCGAAGGCGTCGGCGCCGGCGTCCTGGCAGGCGACGGTCAGCTCGCGCCAGTGGTTGATCTCGCGCTCGTCCTCCGAGCCGGCCATGATCGAGGCGACCAGCACCTTGTGCGGGAACGCGGCCTTGATCCGGCGCAGCCGCGGCAGCCACCAGTCGAGCGGCTTGTCGGAGATGAGCTCCCAGTTCCACGACGAGTGGAGCGCCGTGTTCGGCCGCTTCTCCATCGAGAGGCGGTGGCCGCCGGCATCGGCGCGCAGGAACCTGGTCTTCGGTCCCTTGACGTTGATCACCGGGTGCATGCCGATGGTCTTGACGACCACGCCGCCCCACCCGGCCTCGAACGCGCGCAGAATATTGGCGTCGGACTCGGTCGGCGGCGCCGACGCGAGCAGGAACGGGTTCTCGAACTCGATGCCGGTAAACCGCGTCGATAGGGTCGTCTTCATCCTGCCTCCCGGGGAGGCCGCATTCTACTACCGCTGCAGGGCGTAGGACAGCTTCACGAAGAACTGCCGATCGACGGGCTGCAGCCGCCGCGGCAGCGGCACGGGACCGGGCGGCGGGCCGAGAGGGACGGCGAGCTCGCGGTCGTCGCCGTAGCCGACGAACATCACCGACTGCCAGTTCAACTTGTAGGCGAAGAGAGCCGATCCGCTGAAGCTGCCGGAGCGGTCGGAGACGTCGAAGGCGTAGAGCTGCGGCTGACGCGTCGTGTTCACGTACTGGCCGATCAGGCGCACGAACATGCGCGAGGTGAACGTGTAGGTCGCCTTGCCGCGGGTGACCTGTTCCGTGAACAGGTGACCGGAGGCGACGTCGAGCGAGCGCGAGTTCCGGATCGCGTCGAGTGACAGGTGATCGGTCGGCACGATCGTGGCGTGGAGGCTGAGGGTGTAGCCGGTCGCCGGGCGCGCGTTGTCGAAATCGATGTCCTGCCCCATCGTCGAGTCGATGGCGATCTGCGAGACGCGGCGCGACGGACTGAACTGCACCGTAAAGCCGACCTGCTGGCGCGGGATGAGCGTGTCGCCGGCGCGCGTTTCGTCGTTGACGTAGCGAAGCTGGACGAAGCCGTTCCACTTCGTGTCCATGCCGAACGCCGGCATCATGTTGCGGGTGATGACTCGGCCGTCTCTGTCGACCTGGTACTGCGCGTTGAAGAACGTCCGCTCCCGGGAGATGGCGCCTTTCGGGTGCACCGTCCATCCGGTGGACAGCGAGCCCTGGCGGTAGCCGACCTGCGGCACGAAGCCGAGATCGGCGCGGAAGCCGTCGCTGATGTCGGTGTAGCCGCCGAACCAGTCGAAGTGCCGGGTGTTGTGCGTGAAGTAGCTCTGCAGCGCGGTACCGCTCTGCCGGCGACCGTCCCACGCGTCGGTGAGCTCCGGCTGGTTCGGCGTGCGGGTGTCGCTGAACAACAGTTGCCCGGTGAGCACGTCGGCGGCGGACGGCCGCCATTCGAAATCCGGCCCGGCCAGACGGCTGTTGCCGCCGCCGTTGCTGGTGATCTCGCGATCGGTGACGACCGCGCCGACAAACGATCGCCCGATCTGCCGCTTGACCCGCCCGATCGCGACCGTGGAGGTGAAATCCTGCGGCGCCGCGGAGGATCCGTTCGAGGCAGGCAGAATCACCAGCCCGCCGCCGCCGTCGCGCGCGACGAGCGCGGTGTAGCGGAGGTTCCCCTCCTTGCCGGTGAGGCGCGTGCCCCACGTGGGATCCGTGATCGTCCGCGTGTAGACGGCCTGGATCGGCGTCTGGAACAGGTCGACGCCTTCGAGGAAGAAAGGGCGCTTCTCGGGATAGAAGAGCGCGAACCGCTCGTTGGCCGAGATCTGCGCCGTGTCGGACTCGATCTGCGAGAAATCGGGTTTGACCGTCAGGTCGATCGCGTGGTCGGCGTCGGGGCTGAACTTCACGTCGGCGCCGGCGCGCGCGTCGGCGGGATCGTTCTTCAGCGGCGCGCCGGTGACGCCGTCCCGCGGATGCGCGGTATCGCTGGCGCTGACGTAGGGCGCGGCGACGAGGTGCCCGCCCGACGGGAGATCCTGCAGGCCCTCCAGCGGGCTGCCGTGACACACGAAGCAATTGCTGCCGCGCGGCATCGGCACCGACAGGAATTGATAGCGGAACCCGCGCGG
>Ga0207661_10004265_pt1 | contig 10012 bp, 10 predicted proteins | sample KBSC713LmetaG_FD_184337 | JGI IMG/M metagenome (GOLD analysis project Ga0207661, IMG submission 184337) | Corn rhizosphere microbial communities from Kellogg Biological Station, Michigan, USA - KBS C7.1-3L metaG (SPAdes) (version 2) | ecosystem: Host-associated > Plants > Roots > Rhizosphere ... | reverse complement strand
ACCGCCCATCAGGAAGTAACCTCAAAAACCGTATTGGAAGGTTCAGCTGAGTGCTTCTGTCTCGAGGAGAATTTCTGCGGTCGCCCGCCGCACATCCCGCGCGGTACAATCCGTTGGTCCAGCGCCCTACCGAGAATCCGCTCACCGGCCCGGGACGCATCAGAGGAGACGCCAATGAAATATGGGATCATCCATCACTTTCCAGGTGGCACAAAAGACCAGTACAACAAGACCCTTGCGGCCGTGCACACTGGCAGCGGTCCTCTTCCCGAAGGTCAACTTTTTCACGCGGCCGGTCCTTCCGCTAATGGTTGGACCGTCATCGCGGTCCACGATTCCAAAGAGAGTTGGGAACGCTTCCGCGACAGCATCCTGTTGCCCCGGCTGAAGCAAGGCATCAACGGAGGCTTTACTACTCCTCCCGAGGAATCAGCGTTCGAGGTTGCAAACCTGCTTCCCTGACCCGTACGCCGAATACCATCCCTCACTGCGTTCCGCCCATGTATAGAGAACTTGAGGCGATAGCTGCCTCGTGATCAATTTTGCGGGCGTTCAACTTAGCCGGACTAGCGGCATCTCAAATGAACATGCTTTCGAGGGCTAGACCTCTCTTCCGAGCAATTGCTCACACTGGCGTTACCCAAAACAAGTTGCTTCCGGTTGGTCCACTACTCGACAGGAACTGAGATTTTCGGCGCGAGACACGGTGCAAACGGGGATGCTTCTCTCGTAGGATTCCTGTGACGGGGCTGTCGAGGAGAACGAGTGCTAGACGGACTCAAGGGAAACGTCAGATCACGGAAGCTGCTGGTAACTGGCACGGTTGCCCTGGCATTTCTTTCAAGTGTCATCGGCATTCAATTCCATAGATATGCCTACGCCATCGCCTGGCATTGCATTCATAGAAATCCCACGCCAGTTGGTGAACACCGAATTGGACTTCCGATCTTGTGTGGGAAGAAAGCGGATCAAGTTGGAACGATGAACCCCTTGTGGAACGGGGCGTTCTCTCGCTCGTCCGGGCCAACCCTGCCGCCTCTTATCAGCCCCGCATCATCGCCCGTCCGGCAAGCCCTTGAAAAGTTAACGCGACGGATCAAGAAGTGCGTAAATCAATCGAAGCAGCCATCGTTATGTTGAATCACGGTTCCGAAGACGGCGGTCACCTTCTCTTGTGATGCTCTCTTCACGACAAATCACCATGTACTGTATGCGGGATAGCTTAGGTGGAGTCGGTTCCGACCGGCTAGTCAGCCTAAATTGCTCTGCAGCAAAGATGCGCTATTCATTCGGCTACAGCGGTCCGGAGAGGCATGAGAAAGAGGCTGAAATGATCCTTTCAACCTTCGAGTGACGTTGCAGCGGGGAATTCTGGGAGTGTCACCGTCCACCGAGACGTTACACATTTTGGTGCAAAAACGGGTTGGGGAAAAATCGCCGACTAGACTCTCAGTCCTATAAGACGAGGGTTGCAGTTCAGTTCTGCCCGTAGTCGTCCAGAAACCGCCGAAGACCGATGCCATGTGCCGCAGACGGGTGATGTGGTTGCATCTTTGCAGCGCATCTCGAGCAGAACTTTATGCCAAGCAGGGCGCGATTTGGGCATCCTGCCCAAATACAAGATTCGGTGCTGACACCAGTTCTTTGCTCGACATCGTGAAATTGCTCTTCGAGAAGCTGCTCCGTCAATAGATTGGTTTGCTGACGAGCAAGACCCAGCCTCTTGAAATAGTCCAATGAGAGATTGTGCCGACACCACGTCTCCCCGTAACCAAACTCAACAGCATCATCCGGACTCCGCAAATGTGCAGCTGGCCTGACGCCGCTCGTAATGTGATCCACAAATCGAGAAGGCAGGTTGACGTCGTGGGATTCCACATAATGTGCGAGACCCTCCGGCCAAACCCAGGTTCCGTCTGTCAGGTCCCGTGAGCCCATCTCGCGTGCCGAGATTCCGCACTGGAATCGGCACCACGAGCAGCCTCGATACTGCTCGTATGTTTGACCCGAGCTCAAATACGTCGCGACGTCTGCACCTAAGCTCCTCTTCACAAATTCCTGCGGCGGAAACAATGAGTCGTCGTTCAAGGATGTGATCCAGTAGCCGATGACCGTCAACGATTTGCCCATAGCTACGTACCGGCAACACCAACGAGGTATTTGCGCAATGGACCGCGCCTCGTTCTACCGATAATCCCAGATCAAGCGGCAGCTTTCAAACCATCAGACAAAATGATTCATGACTGCGGTGGAATAGATGATCGATGGCAGGAGAATCGCCGACCGAAGTAGAATCGGTGTCTGATGGCAATCAAAGAAATTATCAAGCAGATCGACGCATACCTGGCAGTCTTGCATCAAGCTCGGGAAATTCTCTCAAGTGGCGGAAAGAGAGATTCCGTAGCAAGGGTAAGACGATCAAGGAGAGGAACCCTTGCCAATTCTAGGAAGTTGACGATTCCGCATGGCCGGCCGACTGTCAAGGCCGATTCCCAAGCCCACCTACCCGTTGCGGGTGGCGTGTCATTTGGGAAGCGTGTCGTTAGAAGCGTCCAACCCCAAGCTCCCTTGCCCAAGACGCGAGAGCCGGAACCAAAAGGCGCAATGAACCCGGACGACACAGGCTCAGCAATTGCGGTCGTGAAGAGAATACCTGCTCAGGGTCGACTAAATCCTAACCGGCTTGCATCACATCGACGTGTCAAACCAGGCAAGCAGGATTCAGTCAAGCCGTCGACGGCGCTCTCCAATGCTCTAAGCTCCAAAATCGTCGTAATCTCAGCCGAGCAGGCGCGAATTGAGCGTGAACGATTAGCAAAGCCTGTGGCCGTGCGGCATCGCCCTCCTGGATCGGGAGCGAGTGGTCGCTTGGCGTTCGAAGCCCTCTTCAGCCGCTAGGTCAACGATGGCATCGATCGTTCAGATTAAGCTAGGCGAGTTCGTTAAGTAGGCAAGGAACCGTCACCTACTTCAAAATCAGGCCTTGGGATTGAAGTTTTCCGCTTTCGGGGTTAAGGAAGGTTTGGCCAAAATCCACCAGCATCCCTTTGCTGGCTCCAAACAAACAGCACCGATTCATAGGATGGATGAGTTCTCGCCAGTCGCGAATCGAACTGCTCAAGATGGATAAAATGCTTGTAACTTGGTACCAACATTCAAACGCGCTGGAAACACCTCGCTTATGTACCGCCGAATACGTGCGGCCGCCAATCGGCTGTCTCCCGTCCCGGAGAAGTTGTATTTTGGGCCCTTCCGAATCCGTGGTGGAAGCCTGACAGCTCCAGCCGGCTTCAATTCTTTCCAGACCGCGAATCGTAAATCGCAAACCAACGAAGGGCAAGTTCGTTGACTCTCGCGGAATTCCGAGTTACAGCGAAGGTACAAGGGACTTCACCGTCGGTGCCGACCTTTTAGCCGCCGAGTACCGCGCCATCCGGTCCTACTCTGAGATTGCTTCGAGTGAACAAGACAAAGTACTGTCGACGCACTTGCTGGGCGATGCTGATCAACTCCAGGGCACTTTGGAACGAATCTTTTGGAATCCAGGGGAGCGCCATTTTTACGGCAGGATTCGAAGTGATCGAAGCGGCGCTGGCTCGGGAGACGTGCTAGCGCTCTACTTTGGAGCGGTGAAAGACCCAGATTACATCCGTGGTGCCCTTGATTATGTGGCCAATCCAACTTACTGGCAACGGACCAACATCGAAGACGAGAGCTACATCCCCATTGTCCTTTTCCGTTACGGAAGATCCGCAGACGCATACAAGGTGATCTTCGACTTGACCCGTGCCGGCAAGCAGCGACGCGAATATCCCGAGGTCTCCTACGCTGCCATTGCTGCCATTGTTTCAGGGGCGATGGGGATTGAACCTTCCCACGCGGGAGATGGTTTCGACATACAGACACTAGCACAGCCACTGGGGAGCAAGGACGATCTCGCAATCACTTCACTACACATCAGGAAAAACATCCTCGACGTGAAACAAACTGGCACTAGGACCAGTAGATTGACGAACCGCCAAGGGCCAGCGCTCCGCTGGAAAGCGGAGTTTGCAGGAGCGTGCGGCAGAATGCGTGTGAATGGCAAACTCCTTCATGGCAAACAAGGTTCATTGCCCGGTAGAGCGTCGCTGTGCTCTACGGTCCTGCTGGTTCCTCCTGGTAGTACAGCAACTGTCAGGATTGAGGTGAGGCAAAGCGATCAGCTGCACTAAATACTACTTCGTCGAAAGCACGAGAACAGTTGCGACGGGATCGGTTGCCTTAGCCGGCAGAGTGATGTCGATACCAGTGCCCGAACTGGTGACCTTGAGAGGCGTGCGGTGTTTGTCCGCCATCAAGTATGCACCGGTGACTTCACGAGGCACGTTGTCCAGGTGGAAGCTTCCCTCAGGCCAAGAGAAAATCTCGACGTAGACTTTGTCTGCACCGGTCGTCGAGCGCCAGTTCCAGGCCGGGATGAATTTGGGCTTGCCTTCTTTGTCCTTTTCGGTCTGGCTGAAACTTCCGGCTTCTGCGCCGAAGAGGGTGGGCTTGGTGCCATAGATCGCTTCGCCGTTCACATCGAGCCATTTGCCCACAGCGCGTAGTCTGTCGATCTCAGCCTGCGGCACGTTGCCCTTTGGGTCGGGCCCGATGTTGAGCAGGTAATTGCCGCCCTTGCTGGCAATGTCAATGAGATTGCGAACCAGGGTCTCAGTGGACTTGAAGTTATTGTCGTAAGACTTGAAACCCCATGTGTCGTTCATCGTCATGCAGGCTTCCCAATCCCGTCCGGGATATCCCTTCGCGGGTATGTATTGTTCGGGAGTTTCCGTGTCGCCGTTGTAGCCGCCGCCGAGGCGATTGTTCCAGATCAGATTTGGATGCTGGTTGAGCAATTCGACAATTTCACCGGCAAGCTCAGGTGTCATATCGTCGGTTGGAGTGTCGAACCAGATGACTGCCGGAAATTCTCCGTAGTTGCTCAGCAGTTCTTTCAGCTGCGGAATAGCCTTCTTGTGCAGGTACTCGGCAAAGTTGCCGTCCTGCGCGGAATCCCAATGATGAGTGGGCCGATCGTGATTGCCGGTCTTGTAGGCAGCACCGCCAGGCGCGGTCCAGTCCTGATCCTGCGAGTAATAAAATCCGAGCTTGAGGCCTTGTTTGCGGCACTCTTCGGCCAGTTCCTTGATTGGATCCCGGTGGAACGGGGTGCCATCGACAATGTTGAACGGGTCGGCTTTCGACTCGAACATCGCGAATCCATCGTGGTGTTTTGACGTGATGACGATGTACTTCATCCCTGCCGCTTTGGCTAACGCCACAATGTCATGCGCATTGAAGCCCGTGGGATTGAACTTACCCGCCAGTGCCTTGTAGTCGGAAACGGGAATGGTGCCTCGATTCATGATCCATTCGCCGATCCCGGGAACTTGCTTTCCGTTCCATGTGCCTGCGGGGATTGAGTAAAGTCCCCAGTGAATGAACATGCCAAACCGTGCCTCGCGCCACCAGGCGAGCCGCGCGTCGTGCTGCGCCGGAGTTTCCGTGTCCTGGACGGCCTTCACGCGATGCTGATCGGCAATGTTGTAGTGCTCACCTGCAACCTGGGCAGGCACCGCAACCGCGACAGCGAACGTGATCGACAGTAAAGTGGTGCAGAGTTTAACGGTCTTCAATGTGGGCTCCTTGGGGATGCACAGCGAAGCCTTCGCATCGCTGCGTATTTGCTTTTAGAAGAGGTTCAATGCAATCACGCTGACGTCTGGGTCAGGCGCCGTTTGCGGTATGTCGATCTCAATTTGATTTTCAGTTTGCCGGAATTTCAGGGGCATACCATTGGCAAGCAATCGCGCCGAAAGTACACGCGCATCAACTCCCTTGAGAGCGCAGACTGGCGGCTTCCAATCAAAGACATGAATGAAAAGCGACTTGCCGCTTGACGTGGTGCGCAGTCCGTCAACATTTTGGATGGGTCCGTAGGTTGTTCCGTAAATGGAGTCGCCATTCAGCGTGAGCCAGCCTCCGATCGCCCTGAGCCGCTCCTGGAACTCGGGCTGAATTAGACCATCCGGTTGCGGCCCGACGTTCAGCAGAAAATTACCGCCTCTGCTCGCGGCTTCAACGAGGCCGCGAATCAGTGTGCGCGCTGACTTGTACTCATGATCGTTTTTGTTATAGGCCCAGGTGTTGTTGATAGTCATGCAGGTTTCCCACAGACGAAAGTCTTCGGGGCGGGGAACTGCGGAACTCAACTTGTTTGAGACCGACGGATCGATGCCCGTAAGTTTGATTCCCCGGGTAGGAATGGCTGTGGGAATGAACTGCTCCGGCGTTTCATAGTCTCCATCAACGCCAATGCGGTCGTTGGTCAATGTCTCCGGTTGTATCTCGTGGATCATCTGCACCACCTGTTCGCCGTCGTACTTTTCCTGATTGTTCAAGCCATCGAACCAGATCAGTGCAACTGGACCATAGTGCGTCAGTAGCTCCCGCAATTGTTGCTGCATGTACGCGAGATAACTCTGCCACTCCGGCCGATCGGGCTGGCCGTGCCAGTTTTCACTTGCGGGTCTCGCCGTGTCGCGAAAACCCGGGTGGTGCATGTCGGGCGGCGAATAGTAAAAGCCGATGGGCATATCGTCTTCGTGGCATGCGTCCGCCAACTGCTTGACGATGTCTTTGCCATAAGGCGCATCGGTGATTTTGTAGTCGGTGTACGAAGAATTGAACATGCAGAAGCCGTCATGGTGCTTCGTGGTGAGGACCATGTATCTCTGACCGGCTTGTCGCGCCAGGTCGATCCATGCGCGCGGGTCAAAGTTAGTTGGATTGAATGTCCCGGACAGTGCACGGTATTCGGCCTCAGAAATGCCGCCCTGTTTGGGCACCATGATGGGCCATGACGCTTCGACACTTGCCTGCGAGTAGGGCCCCCAGTGGATGAACATACCGAATTTTGCCTGTCGATACCAGGTTGTCCGGTCAAATCCAATAGTCCTGGCCCAGGAGAATGCAGGCAAGGCGCTGCACAGGGGGCTCGCGGCCGCGCCTTTCAGAAATGTGCGTCGATTGACAGAATAAGCGCTCATCCGCATCGAAAGATAAGAAATGAAAATGAGCTTGTCAAGCAGATTAGGCTGAATTCGGCGCATCCCCGTTCTTCGAGGGCGCGCGAAATCGGAAATGCCGGCGATACTAGAGCGATTTGTTATCTCCTAATCCATGTGGAAGACTTCCATCATTTCGGCCCACCACTCCCCAGCCTTCCGATTTTCCACGGGCTCCTGCATCGGACCCATAATCGCCCACCACATCTGGGTTTTCGAGTCGGCAGACATCCGGTCCATGTCCGCCTTGAAATCACTCCCATGGTATTCGAAGTAGGAAAATAAGATACTGTCTTTCAGGAAGATAGAGTAGTTGGCGATGTTGCACTGCCTGATCATGTCGAGAACCTCAGGCCAGACCGCCGCATGATGTCGTCGATATTCCTCTTCGCAGCCAGCTTTGATTCGGATCGTCATTCCATACCTTGTCATCGAGCAACTCCTGGATCAATGTGTTCCTTGCCGCCTCGATTCAAGGATGCGCAGCCGAGGAATGGTGATGAGGCTATCGAGAAAAGAAGGCAAATGGCAAGAGCGCAAAAATTCTTGACCGTGAAGTCGAGGCTGGTTAAGATCGATTTCGCTCGATTTAAGCGCTCAAAATGTCTTCTCCAATCTCGCTCGCCACAGATGGTCTGGTCAAGAACGCGCTGGCAGAACATCTGCGTCAGGAGATTCTACTTGGCAATCTGAAACCAGGTGAACGGATTGTGGAGGCGAAGTGGGCGGCGCGATTCGGAGTAGCACAGGCGAGCATTCGTGAAGCGATCAACATCCTTTCGCAGGCTGGTTTTGTGACCAAAGCCTCTGGACGGAGCGCGCGGGTTATCCATCTAAGTGAGATTGATGTTTCGCGGATCTACGCTCTTCGCGGTGCCATCGAGGGATTAGCGGCACGAACCGCAGCGCAGGAAGAACAAAGCGTGAGCGCGTTGCAGGCGGCGATGGACAGTATGACAGCATCGGCCAGGACTGGCGATCTCGAAGGACTGATCGATGGCGATTTACTTTTTCATCTGGAGCTATGCAATCTTTCGGGAAATCACTTCTTGGTCGAACACGCGCGGCGGCTCCTGCTACCTCTCTTCGCGTTCGTGCGGATGCGAGTCTCCGCAAGCGGTCAATCGCCATCAGCGTGGGACAGAGATCTGGTAGCGCATCAGAAGATCATCGATCTCATCACCGAAGGCGAGGGTGACGTTGCCGAGCATTATGTCAGGAGAGCGATGGACCGGTTCGCCCAGACCGCCTATGACAACTGGGAGAAGCGAGAAGCAAATGGCAAATGAATTGAAGGACATCGTGATTGTGCTGACGGGAGGCGCCGATGGCATCGGACTCGAATGTGCCTCTGCATATGCGCGAGAAGGTGCTCTGGTGGCCATTGTGGATCGGGATAGCGAGAAGGCCGACAAAGCAGCCTCCAGTCTGGGGTCCGATTGCATGGCCGTGGAAGCGGACGTCGGAGATGGCTCCGCAGTGCAAAAAGCGATCGGTGCCGTGTTGGCGCGCTATGGCAAGATCGACGCCCTGCACAACAATGCGGGTATCGCGAGCCCTTCGAAACCGTTGGACCAGACGTCAGAGAACGAATGGGACGAACTGAATCGAATCAATGTGAAATCGGTCTATTGGACAACGCGATTTGCCATAGATGCACTGGTTGCGGCCAGGGGCTGCATACTCAACACCGCGAGCATGGTTGGATTGATCGGACAGGACAACCACGCCGCTTACGTGGCTACCAAGGGCGCTGTCATTGCGCTCACCAAGGCGATGGCCCTGGACTACGCGGCTCGAGGAATACGCGTAAATGCAATCTGCCCTGCCGCGGTATGGACGCCGATGCTCGAAAAGTGGTGTTCTGAGCAGCCCGAGCCGGATCGCATACGCAGATATCTCGACGATATCCATCCTCTCGGAGCGTGTCCTCAAGGGGATGTGATTGCGGATGCCGCGGTATTCCTTCTTTCACGGCGCGCCCGGTTCATCACTGGCTGCATTCTGCCTGTTAGTGGCGGCGCCGAACTTGGTTATCGACGATGATGGAGAGATCCCAATGTCCAATTGCGTAATTCGGTCGATCCATGCGATCGATGCGCGCTACCCATTGCCTCCTGGAGCCGGAAGTGACGCGGTTCATACCAACCCCGTTTATGCGATGGCGCTGACGCATCTGAAAACCGCTGGAGGGCCCACGGGCTCGGGCCTGGCGTTGACGTTGGGTGACGGCAACCGGCTCGTCTGCGATGCGATAGAAATGTTGGCCAAGCCGCTGGTGGGCAGATCAATCGACGAAGTCATGGCCCATTTTGGCGACGAGCAGCGTGGAATGGCGAATGATCCCATCCTGCGATGGCTTGGGCCGCACAAAGGGGTTGTGCATCTGGCGCTGGCCTCGATCACAAATGGGTGCTGGGATCTGTGGGCGAAGAGCCGCGGTGTGCCGTTATGGAAACTGCTTCTGGACCTCGACGATGCAGCCCTGCTCGCAACCCTGGATCTGAGCTATCTGGAAGACATGCTGACGCATGACGAAGCGATGGATCTACTGCGCGCCGAACGGCCTGCTCGGCAAGGCCGGCAAGCGATTCTGCGCTCCGGGTACCCCGGCTATGACACCTCTGTGGGCTGGATGGGATACGACGATGCAAAGGTTCGAGCATTGACGCAGCAAGCCATCGACCGAGGTTTCAAAGCATTCAAGCTAAAAGTGGGATCGATCGATGATGAACGCGATCTGCGCCGTGCCGCCATGTTGCGTCAGGTTGCCGGCGAAGCGGGAATTCTGATGTTCGACGCCAATCAGCGCTGGGACGCGCCTGATGCAATGCGAATGTGCAAAGCCCTGGTGGAATTCAAACCGCTCTGGATTGAGGAGCCGACGCATCCAGATGATATTCATGCGCACGTCGAACTGG
>Ga0207661_10004264_pt1 | contig 10012 bp, 9 predicted proteins | sample KBSC713LmetaG_FD_184337 | JGI IMG/M metagenome (GOLD analysis project Ga0207661, IMG submission 184337) | Corn rhizosphere microbial communities from Kellogg Biological Station, Michigan, USA - KBS C7.1-3L metaG (SPAdes) (version 2) | ecosystem: Host-associated > Plants > Roots > Rhizosphere ... | reverse complement strand
TTCTCCCTCCGGCTTGCCACATCTGCTACAGTAGCGAATCTGCCCCGCGCCCGTCGTCCAGACAACCCGCTCATTGCCCACGAAATATGCTCCCTATCGCCTGGCTGGCTGCGCGAGCGACTTCCCCAGGAAGTGGCCTGTGAAAGACGACTCCACCCGCGCGATGTGCTCCGGCGTGCCCTCGGCCAGCAGCTCGCCGCCGCGGTCGCCGCCCTCTGGCCCCAGGTCGAGCACCCAGTCGGCCGCCTTGATGACGTCCAGGTTGTGCTCGATCACCACCACTGTGTTGCCAGTATCCACCAGCCGCTGCAAGACCGCCAGCAGCCGCTCGACGTCGGCAAAGTGCAGGCCAGTCGTCGGCTCATCCAGAATATACATCGTCCGCCCGGTGGCCCGACGCGATAGCTCCGTCGCCAGCTTGATGCGCTGCGCCTCGCCGCCTGAGAGCGTCGTCGCGGGCTGGCCCAGCCGGATGTAGCCCAGGCCAACATCGTTGAGCGTGCTCAGCTTGTTAGCGATGGATGGCACCGACTCGAAGAATGGCAGCGCCTCCGCCACCGTCATCTCCAGCACATCGGCGATAGACTTGCCCTTGTAATGTATCTCCAGCGCCTCGCGGTTATAGCGCTTGCCCTTACAGGTCTCGCATGGCACATAGACATCTGGCAGGAAGTTCATCTCAATCGTCAGGATGCCCTCGCCCTTACAGACCTCGCAGCGGCCGCCCTTCACATTGAACGAGAAGCGCCCGGGCTGATAGCCGCGCAACCGCGACTCCGGCACCTGCGCGAACAGCTCGCGAATCGGCGTGAACGCGCCGGTATAGGTCGCTGGATTCGAGCGCGGCGTCCGTCCGATGGGCGACTGATCGATATCAATCACCTTGTCCAGATACTCCACGCCCTCGATGTTATCGTGATCGCCGGGCCGCGCGTGCGCGCGGTTCAGCTGTTGCGCCAGACGCTTGTAGAGAATCTCGTTGATGAGCGAGCTTTTGCCCGACCCCGAGACGCCCGTCACCACCACAAAGCGGCTCAGCGGAATCGTCACGTCGATATTCTTCAGATTGTTCTCGCGCGCCCCGCGAACGACCACGAATTGTCCGTTGCCGACGCGCCGGACCGCTGGTATCGGAATCGAGCGCTTGCCTGAGAGAAACTGGCCGGTCAGCGACTTCGGATTGGCCGAAATCTCCGCCAGCGTGCCCTCCGCGACGACATAGCCGCCATGCTCGCCCGCGCCCGGCCCCATGTCGATGATGTGGTCGGCGGCTTCCATCGTCTCCTCGTCGTGCTCGACAACGATCAACGTATTGCCCAGTTCGCGCAGCCGCATCAGCGTGCGAATCAGCCGGGCGTTGTCGCGCTGGTGCAGGCCGATGCTCGGCTCGTCCAGCACGTAGAGGACGCCCATCAGGCTGGAGCCGATCTGTGTCGCCAGGCGGATGCGCTGCGCCTCGCCGCCCGAAAGCGTCGTCGCCGAGCGGTTCATCGTCAGGTAGTCGAGGCCAACATCCACCAGGAAACCGAGCCGCGCGCGAATCTCCTTCAGGATCTGGCGGCCAATCAACTGCTCGCGCTCGGTCAGCGGCTCGATACCGCTCAAGTCGTCGGGACGCAGCTCCTTGAGCAGCTTCAGGTTTACCCGCCCGCGCGTCTTACCGTTGCCATTCACCCCATTGGTGCCATTCGTGCCATTCGTGCCGTTCTCCCCATGCGCCGCGTCCGCCACACCGGCGGTCAGTGCGTCGAAGTAGCGCAGCGCGTTGATGATCGAGAAATCGCCCACCTGCACGATATTGCGCCCGCCAATCGTGACCGAGAGACTCTCGGGCTTCAGCCGCGCGCCCTTACACGCTGGGCAGGGCCGCGCCGACATATACTGCTCGATCTCTTCGCGCCCATGCTCCGAGGCGTCCTTGTAGCGACGCTCCAAGTTGGGGATCACGCCCTCGAAGTTGCTCGAATACTGCCGCCGTACCCCCTGGCGATTGCGATAATAGAATGTCACCGCTACACCCGACCCATGCAGCACAACATCGCGCGCCTCATCGCTCAGGTCTTTCCACGGAGTATCCAGGCTGAAGCCATGCTTCTCCGCCACCGCGCCCAGCAGCGTCGTATACCACTGGCTGGTGCTGGCGAAGCGGCTCCACGGCAGAATCGCGCCCTCGGCGATGCTCAAATCGGGATTCGTCACTACCAGATCGGGATCGATCTCCAGCTTCGTGCCTAGGCCGGTGCATTCCGGGCAGGCGCCATGCGGATTGTTGAAGCTGAAGCTGCGCGGCGCCAGATCTTCCAGGCTCGTGCCATCATAGGGGCAGGCGAAGCGCTCGGAATACATCCGCTCCTCGCCGTCGATGATCGAGACCAGCAGGACGCCGTTGCCCAGCTTGAGCGTCGTCTCGACCGAATCGGCGACGCGGTTGCGCTGGCCCGCCTCGGGGTCGGTCTCGGTCTGGGCGCTCTCGGCCACGTACGCGACGGGCCGCTCGGCCACCAGCCGCAGATTCCCGCCTGAGTTGTTCGCCTCGTCGGCGGAATGATGGATGACCAGCCGGTCTACCACCACTTCGAGCGTATGAATCTTGTACCTGTCCAGCTCGATCTCTTCGCTGAGGTCGCGTACCTCGCCATCCACCCGCATGCGCACATAGCCCGCCCGCCGCATCTCCTCGAAGACGTTGTGATATTCGCCCTTGCGTCCGCGCACCAGCGGCGCCAGCAGCATCAGCCGCGTGCCATCCGGTAGGGAGGTGACGGCGTCGATGATCTTCTCCACCGACTGCTGGGTAACCTCCCGGCCGCAGACCGGGCAGTGCGGATGGCCAATCCGGGCATAGAGCAGGCGGAGGTAGTCGTAAATCTCGGTGACCGTACCCACCGTCGAGCGAGGATTGTGGGACGTGCTCTTCTGGTCAATCGAGATGGCGGGCGAGAGGCCGTCGATATGGTCCACGTCGGGCTTATCCATCTGCCCAAGGAACTGCCGGGCATAGGATGAAAGCGACTCGACGTAGCGCCGCTGGCCCTCGGCAAAAATCGTATCGAACGCCAGGCTGCTCTTCCCTGAGCCAGAGAGTCCGGTGATGACCACCAGCTGGTCACGCGGAATCACCACGTCTATGTTCTTGAGGTTGTGTTCGCGCGGCCGCGCACGACAATCCGATCCTGAGACATGGGCGCCCCTCAATGATGTATCTACCAGGGAATAACACGAGATAATGCCAGATGTGTTTCAGCGTGCAAAGACAGACGATAACAGATGAAAACCACCCGGCGGGAGGACGCGGCATCGCGCCTTCGGGCAGCATCTCAACCTGTATATTATAGAACGCCTGTACAACAAAATCAAGCTGAACCACACGCGCCGACGACCCCAAAAGAGGCTTAAGATAAGCATTCTCATCGTAGCAGCGCAAACCGGAAGTGCTCCCAAAAGTCCTGTTTGGTAGAGGACGGGTGGTCGCTGAATGGATAGCTGGTTTGAGATGTTGGGCGCGTACGACCTGCATATGATACGATGCTTCTAAAGCTACCGCTGGCAGGTGATATCTATCAACATGGCGGAGCCGATGCGAGTTTTTGTCAGGTATGCCGAGATTTTGAAATTGGTGTCCCCTTCCTCCTCGAATTCCAGATGTACCTCAATGAACCGTCTCTAGGCAACTCATCGCATCTCAATGTGCGTCTGGCGGCGATAGGGGAGTTCAACACTTATGGCTATGACAGACGAATCCTCCGTGTACGATGATCGTTCTCTGGAACAAACCTATCTCAGCTTTCGTGTGGAAATTATCCGATTCATCAGCCGTCTTACGGGAGACGCACACCAATCCGAGGATATCTTTCAGTCAGTATTTATTGTCGCGCATACGAAGCTGCACGGGCCTGAGGAGAACCGGAAACCGTTTACCATGAACCAACCGGAGGAGGAGCGGAAAAAGTGGCTCTATAGAGTCTCATACAATAAATGTATGGATTATCTCAGCAAGGAGTATCGGCGCAGGCCCCTCTTTATTTCATCTTCCGGCGAATCATTGACGACTATTTCATTGGCGGAAAGATTTGAAGACCGCACGCAGAATCTCGATGAGATTCGCGCGTGTCTCGCACGCATTCACCCCAGAGACGCGGACCTTATTGTCTGCCATATCATTCTGGGCTATAGCATCAAAGAGCTGGCGGATTTCCAGGGAGAGAATCCTGGAACGGTGAAGAAGCGCTACACGCGTGCGCTGCAAGCACTGCGAAATCGAGAACGTCATTCAAAGGGGCGCACCTCATGATGAACCCAGTTAGTGGCGGCTTTGCCTTCCAGCCCGAATCCACATGCGAAGATGTGGCTCGATTGCTGCCTTTGATGCACAGCAATGAAATCAGCGCTAACGACATGTGTCGAGTTCAACGCCATCTCGAGATATGTGAAGCATGCCAGCACATCTATGATTTCTTTGGCGACCTCATTCATGGCTGTTTACAACTGCTTGCTCCTGGCTCGGATCAGCCAGGCGAAGGGCTGCGCATTCCCTCATTTCAGGATATACTCTGCGCTGCCGAGGCTGCCGAGTCGGAAATGGATGAAGCTGACGAAGCTGATGAGCGCTACGACAGGCAAGACACTGCCAACAGCCTACCAGACGCTACCGCGATGGATGACAACTCCGAAGATAACCTGAGTGATGATTCGCTCATTTCTATTCGCCACTGCGAGGCGGCATCAGCGCGAAGAGTGTTCATCTCGTGGGCGAACCCATCACACACAAAATATTCTGGACATTCCGGTGGCTCGCTGGCGCTTGCTGACATACCCCAGATGCGTGAGGACGAGGACTACTCGGCGAAAGCAGCCGCGCGACTCTCGCAAGCCTATCGCCTGGGAAGTCACAACCGCTACGACGGGGCGATTCACCTCCTGTCACCGCTCCTCAATGCGCCGATGTCCCGATCCCAAGCACTGCGAGTGAACTACTACCTTGGCCTTTGCCATGCGGCGCTCGGGCAATATGCTCTCTCAACGAGTTTTCTGGATGAGGCTGCGGACTGGGCGATATGCGGTGACAACATGCGCGCGGTCGCGCAGATTGGCTATGCGCTTGGCGAAAATCACTACTACACCCTTCAGTGCGCAAGCGCCATCGAGTACTACATGCTTTCGGTTGATGCCTTAAACATGATAGATGATGACGCGGTAAGAGTCCAGGATGCTGACCTTCGAGACCTGAAGATTTCGTCTCTGCTCCGTCTTGTCTCGCAATACTTTCTCCGCGCGGAGTATGACGAAGCGAAGCGCCTCATTACTACTATACAGGTGCTCTTGGCGTCCAGCCCTGAAACACCACAATTGTTGTTGCAAAGAGCATCTACCGCCTGGATGTCCGCGCTACTTAGTCGCTGGGTTGGTGACTCAACGACCGCTATGAAAAGTATCTTTGTGGCGCTCGATGTCTTCAATCGCTATGGCTCTCCCCTCAATATAGCTCGTAATCACATCGTGGCATCCGATATTATTCTGGATCTCGTAGACCGACACGGTGTCACCTCTGTATCAGAAACCGCGCGTACCGAGTTTGCCCAAATGGCCGAACCATACATCATCCAGGCGCTACAACTAACCCGGAATCTTGGTGATATGCCCGGCGAGTTCATGGCGGGCCTGGCGCATATACGATTGTTACGAGCCAAGACGAACAGTGAATTTGACAGGCGAACAATCCTGGAAGGGATGATTCAGCAGACAAACGACGTCGAGCAGCTAACATTACGTGGACAGGCTTATACAGCGCTTGGCGATGAATTTCTCTACCAGAATGAACTGGATGGCGCTGCAACGTGTTATCGCAACGCCCTCACGATGCTGGACAAAGCTGATATTCCTGCCTATGCCATCTATCCCCGGCGAGCGCTTTATGAATTAAGCGAAGGACTGGTTGCTCTGAGTCCTGGCAGTAACAGATAGCGCGTAAGGAGAAAGAACATGAATACCATTGCTATCCGCCACGACATTGCCCTGGAGCCACAGCGCCCCGCGCCAGTTCAGGGTTCACTCCACTGGCTCATACTCGCGCTCTTGATCATCATCATCGCAAGTTGGTATTTCGACCTCAACAGGGCTACCTTCCCCGGCTCCCCCGAGACGACGCCTATCCATCGTCTCTATAACTCCTGCGGCGGTGTCGCGACTCCGTGCTGAGCGTGTCCCCTTGTCGCCCTCTTTTCGGATGTAATAGACAAGATGCTGTCTGCGGGCAGGGAGACGATCTACGAGGCAGCCTCAGCGCTGCCCATCCAGAGGCTCGCCAGAGGCCGTGGCGATGAACCAGCATGGGCGTAGGTGCGCTAACAGAGAAGCGCCATAGCGAGTTCAGTGTCTTTCACGGGCGGACACTGAATTTACCGTGTTTAGGACTACTCTCAATTGCGTCCAATGTGGAATCGCCATATTGACATAACATCGATGAGGAGAGGCGGACTCCGGGACGTGTGGGGACATGAGAGGAGGATGTCAGGGGTGGCGAATGCCGTGTTCGCGCGAACACGGCATTCGTGGGCGGTCAGCTATAGCGAGAAGCACGATGCGAGATGAAGGAGATGGTATGGGTACCGACGATGGCTGGGTGGAACGCTGGCAAGAATTGCAGCGCTTGCAGGAGCGTAGTGGTGGGCTGATTCGACGACGACGCGGGACTCAATATCGGTCGGTGCTGCCGGAGCTGGAGGGCGCACGAGTTCGCTTGCGCGCGATTGAGACAGGTGACATGCCTCAACTGCATGTCTGGTCAACCGACCAATCTGAAATGTGGCTCTGGCGTGAGGAAGCTCGTTTGGTTGCCTACGATCCCTTCCTCACAAAACTGCAAAGTGCGCTCACCGCCGGAGAGCCACACCTCATGGTGGAAGGCAAACACTCTGGCTTTCCTATTGGCTGGGTGTACGCCGACCAGGTATCCAACGATCATTGCCGTTGCCGCATGACGGTATACATCATTCCAGAGGCGCGCGCGTACGGCGCTGGCGCCGAGGCAGGCGTTCTCTTTCTTGATTATCTCTTTGGCTGGCGCGGAATGCGGAAAATCTATATCGAGACCTTGGCGGTACAGACCGAGGCCATCCAGATTGCCACCAAAGGTGGTTTTTGTCAGGAAGGTATGCTCAGCCAGGAGCGAAGCCTGGGCGGCCAGCCGATGGATGTGGTGCGGCTGGCGATGCGACGTGACTACTGGCAAGAGACACTCGCTGACGATGGTGTCGGCGCATCTGTCTATCGCTTGACGCAGGTGCGGCGCCTGCTCCAAACGTACGGGATGTTTACCCCTAATTCCGACACCTTCCAATGCCTTTGAAACGCGCTCAATCCCTGCTCTACATGTGAGCGGGGATTGGTACCCTCCCCAAAGATCCTTCCTCCACGACCAAACAGCTCGCGAAGGGCAGCCGCGCGAGCCGGTAAGTTCCAAGTGCGCGACAAGCGCACGGAGCGGCAGCGGCCCGGAGGGCGGGCTTCAGCCGCCAGCGGCTTAGCGGTCGGTGGTGTTGCGGTAGCGTCGGCGCATCTGGCGCATACGGAGGCTCGTGGTCAGCCGGGAGAGTGGATTCGAGCGCACGGGCCTGATGCGTACTACGTTATCGGAGCTGGGCGAACGACGCACACGGCGTGTGGGGAGGCTCACGCCACGAAACCGCGCCCACCAGCCAAACGCGACGCCCGCCGTAAAGAGCAGGAAGCCGCAAAACGCAACCAGACCGCTGACCAGTGTCGCTTCGAGTTGGTAGAAGGCTAGCCCGGCGCCGACGAGCGCCAGCGCGATGCCCACCAGCATCAGGGTGACTGGTAGTTCGAGATGAGGGGTCCATGAGACGCGGGGGCCGCGGGGACGACGAGCGGCAGGGCGCTTGAACGGGCGGATGCGCTCCCCCAGGTCTTGACCAGACTCAGGACCCTCGAGGTTGCGCAGAATCTCTTCGATTTCTCGCATATACTTATCAGGCATAGCGACACCTCCGGGAGCAGCCATTCGCGGGCCGACTGCGCCTGGCCACTGCCTGCACCCTGGTACGTAGTATAGCCCGTCAAGCTACCCAGGGCAAGCGCTATCTTACCTATCCCTGGCGAGTCCTGGGAGGAATGTGGATCGTTCAGGCCATCAGCGCGTTCATCACCGAGGATTTCAGCAAGAAAAGCGCCATCAATTCCACGACGGCAAGCACGACCAGTCCAGTGAACACCGGAAAGAACTGACGCCAGGTAGTGAACCGGCCAAGCTGGTTGGTGAGGCCAAGCCCTAACACCACGTTCACCAGCGTGACCGCGATCACCAGCCCCGCCGAGCTCACAATCGCCACGGGATAGAGGATGATCGGCTCAACCGAGAGGACCACGAAGAAATCAATGGTCAACAGTGGCAGCATCAGTGCCAGCTCGCCCAATGAGTCGAAGGACGAGCGCGGATCGTCGGTGCGCCAGATCAGCCCGCTGGCGGTCGGCATAATCACCGCCGCCATCGCCGTCCCCGCGCCAAGACCAGAGAGCAGCCGCAGCCAGTTCGCGGGCTGGTAGAGATGCGGCAGGCCAAGGTCCAGAAAGAGCGAGTTGAAGCCATCGACGGCCATCAGCAGGATGGCCAGCCCCAGCACGATCATCACCGATAGGCGCGGCAGGCGCGAGACCCGCAGCCGCCGCGACGCCGCCAGGTAGACGAAAGTCGTGGCGAAGCCGAGATAGATGCCCGTATTGCGCGCGCAGAGCGGAAGCTGCTCGCCGCCAGGGAAGAAGGAGTGGCCCGGCATCTGCGCGCAGATACCACCGTCGAGCGCGCGCAGCCGGTCGATCAGCGTTGCCCCTGGCAAGACCGCCAGCCCCACCAACGCCAGCGCGTAGCCTGCCAGCAGCCCTGCCACCAGCCACCACGGCGGTCCACCAGCGGCACTGCCACCGCGCTCCGCCTGTGTCGCGGCCATACGCATGCACACTCTCCTCACTGACCTCACCCCCCAGCCCCGCTCCTACGAGGAGAGGGGAGCAGAAGGTATTATGCGACCCACGAGGGCACGGGAATCCACGAGTTCACGACCAACAGCCAGTTCATCAGAATCATAACACCCATGAGGACCAGCAATAGCCCGGTTAGCAGTTCGATGAGTCGCGACCAGCGCCGGAGCCGCGCCAGCAGCGGCGTCAGACGGTCGAAGGCGAGGCCCAGTGCGAGAAATGGCAGGCTCAGCCCCAGCGAATAGACCGCCAGCAGCAGCACGCCCGCGCGCAAGGTGCCGCCCTGCGCCGCCAGCGCCAGAATCCCGGCGAGAATCGGTCCGACACATGGCGTCCAGCCGAGGGCGAAGATGACGCCGACGACGAACGACGTGGCATACCCCGGCTTGCCCATCCGCAGCGGAATGCGCCCGGTGCGGCCGAGCCAGGGCAGCGGGAGCAGTCCGGTCACGTAGAGGCCCAGCGCAATCAGCACGATGCCGCCGCCCTGCCGCAGCAGCGCCGCGTGGGCGGCGAGCAGGCTGCCCAGCTCGCTGGCGGTCGCTCCCAGCGCGATGAAGGCGAGCGAGAAGCCGCCGACAAAGGCCAGCGCCATGGTAAAGGCGATCCGGCGGATGCGCAGGCGCTCATCCCGCTCGGCGGTCGCAAGCTGCCAGACGCCCGGCCCAACCAGCTGCGCGATGTAGATAGGCGTCAGCGGCAGCACGCACGGTGAGACGAACGAGAGCAGCCCCGCCAGAAACGCGCCTGTCAGCCCGGCCCACCCAATCATCGCGCCACCCTTCGTTGCATCACATCACGGTATGGTTAGAACAATCTCGGCCTTGAAAGGCCAGAGTAAGGAGGGCGAAAGGCATAAATGCCCGCCAGAGATGGCCATTCATGGCCCAGTCTACATTACTCCGGTCATTTATGGCCGAGAGAGGCGGTATCAATTATCGGGCACCGTCGCCTGGAGGATATCGGGTGCGCGCATGAGCAGTTGCGATGCCGCAATCCGGGTGACCACCTCATAAAACAC
>Ga0207661_10004263_pt1 | contig 10012 bp, 9 predicted proteins | sample KBSC713LmetaG_FD_184337 | JGI IMG/M metagenome (GOLD analysis project Ga0207661, IMG submission 184337) | Corn rhizosphere microbial communities from Kellogg Biological Station, Michigan, USA - KBS C7.1-3L metaG (SPAdes) (version 2) | ecosystem: Host-associated > Plants > Roots > Rhizosphere ... | reverse complement strand
GCGGCCGGCAAGGACGAGGCGATGGCCGGCCTGGAACGGTGGAAGGTGAAGCACCCCGACGTCTGGCCGCACCTCGCGCCCGCGGACATCCTCGTCGACTCGATGCGCGGGCGCAGCAGCACCTGGACGCGCATCCGGCTCAACCTGCGCAACGTACCCGAGGACCAGCGCCCCGCGCAGGAGGCGCTGGAGGTCGACTTCGACCCGTGGGAAGGCCTCCGCCCGCCCGCTCCGTAATGTCGTGAGCCGGCACTTGGGCCGGATCAGCAAGGCGGCGCTCGTCAGTCCACAGCGGACGGTCGGTCAGTCCTCGACCGCGCCGCCGCCGCCCACGTTCCCGGTCAGCCAGTCGGCGAGCGGCTGCGCGTCGTGCAGGAACTCCACGATGCGGCGCTTGGCCGTCGCGGTACCCAGCCACGCGGCGACCGGCCAGTCCTTCCACGCGGTGAGCCCCTTGTGCCGCAGCAGCTGCGCACGCGCGTGGTCGCGCGGGTACCCCCGGGGGACCGTCTTGAGCGTGCCGTGCCCGCCGACCTCGATCTGCTTGCGTGCCAGCTGCGCGACGATGCGCTCCAGTCCGGCACCGGTGCGCTCGTCGGCGACCGCGCGCCGGTACCGGTCGAGCTGCTCGGGCGACATCATCCACATGCCGCGCCCGGCGGCCAGCCCCGCGGCGGACAGCTGGATGTACCCGCCGCGCTTCAGCCACGCGCCCATGTTCGTCTTGTACGGCGACTTGTCCGCGCTGAACCGCACGTCGCGGTAGGGCCGGAAGACCTTTCCCGGGCCGAACTCCGCTTCCAGCTCGGCGAGCAGCGCGTCCATCGGACCGCGCACGTTCTCGTCGTAGACCGACTTGTGCGCGGTCCAGTAGGTCTTTGAGTTGTCGGCCTCGAGGCCTTCGTAGAAGTCGAGCGCCTCGGCCGGCCAGCCGCGGAACGTCACGTCGCGATTCTATCCACGGACCCTCCACAGGGGACGAAGGCGATCCAGCGGTCCTCGTCGACCAAAAAATTTTCTGCGGCGCGTCAGCGGCTCCGCGCGACTGCCCGATGTGGACGATCGCGGCTACATCGCTTATAACGCAACGGTTTTCGATGGGCTCGAATCGGGTACAGGGCGCTTGAAGTGGGTCGTCGACGGCTGCGTCTACAGTGGAGCCGCCTCGACTTTCTGTGTGAATCGGTAGCGCTTGGGAGGTTTGCGGTGCACAGTGATGTCATGAGTAGCAGCGGGTCCTCAACCAGGTACTACTGGTGCCTGCGGCACAACCGCGTGGAGACGGACGACAACGCGTGCGCCGAGCGCTACCGCCTCGGCCCTTACGGCACCGCGAATGAGGCGGAGCACGCGCTGGAGAAGGTCGCCGCGCGCAATGAGCAGTGGGATGCGGAGGACGCCCGCTGGTCAGGCGAGACGCCGTGACCCTTCCCCGTAAGGAGAGAGAAACTATGGCCGTTGCGAAGCAGGCCACGAAGAGGGCGGCCGCCACGCGCGCGGCTGCGAAGAAGACGGTAGCGGCCGCGGGCGGCACCGCCCGCAAGACCGCCACCAAGACGACCGGAGCCGCGAAGAAGACCACCGCCGCGAAGAAGACCACCACTCGCAGCACCGCTGCGAAGAAGACGACCGCGACGAAGGCCCCGGCCAAGCGCGCCACCGCGAAGAAGACGACCGCCGCCAAGGCGACGCCGGCGAAGCGGACCACCGCCCGCAAGACCACCGCGGCGGCGGGTACCGGCCCGGCGAAGAAGGCCACGACGGCGAAGCGGACGACGGCTCGCAAGACGACCGCGACCAAGGCGACGCCGGCCAAGAAGACCGCGACCAAGCGCACGACCGCCGCCAAGACGACCGGCACCCGGGCGACGGCGGCGAAGAAGGCCACGACCGCGAAGAAGACCACGGCCAAGGCCACGACCGCGCGCAAGACCGCGACGAAGGCCACGACGGCCCGCAAGGCCCCGGCCAAGCGCACCACCGCCGCCAAGAAGACGACGGCTGCGCGGCGGTCCACGCCGGCCAAGCGCACCACGACCGCGAGGGCTACCTCCACGACTGGGTCCTGACCGGACGGTCGGTCGCAGCACACTGGCCACCCCGCAGCCGACACGGCTGCGGGGTGGCGCCGTGCGGTGGCGCGTTGTATGACTGACCGGTGATCCGACGCGTCGTCGCCCCCAGCATCGACTTCACCGCGCTGCGGCATGAGCTGCAGTTGCCCGCGAGTTTTCCGCCCGACGCGCAGGCGGAGGCGGACCGTGCCGCCGCTGTCGCGCCCGCGGGCCTGCCCGACCTGACCGACCTGCCGTTCGTCACCATCGACCCGCCCACGTCCATGGACCTGGACCAGGCGATGTACCTGGAGCGGTCCGGCCACGGGTACCGGGTGCACTACGCCATCTCCGATGTCGCCAGCCATGTGCGGCCGGGCGGCGCGTTGGACGCGGAGAGCTGGGCGCGTGGCGAGACGGTCTACCTGCCCGACGGGAAGGTACCGCTGTACCCCCCGGTGCTGTCCGAGGGCGCCGCAAGCCTGCTGCCCGACCAGGTACGCGCGGCGGTCGTGTGGACCATCGAGCTGGACGGCGACGGCGCGATGACGCGGGTACGGGTGGAGCGGGCCGCGATCCGCAGCCGCGCGAAGCTCAACTACCCGGCCGTGCAGGCCGACGTCGCCAAGGGCAGCGTGGCCGAGCCGATCGCGCTGCTGCCCGAGCTCGGCAAGCTGCTCATCGAGCGCGGGCTGCAGCGGGGCGCCATCAACCTGCCGATCCCGGCGCAGGAGGTCGAGCCGACCGAGGACGGCAGCGGCTGGCGGCTGGTGCTGCAGGGGCCCGAGCCGGTCGAGGACTTCAACGCGCAGATCTCGTTGCTGACCGGGATGGCCGCGGCACGGCTGATGCTGGACGGGAAGGTGGGGTTGCTGCGCACGATGCCGCCGCCGCATCCCGAGGCGATCGTCAACCTGCGCAAGGCGGCCGCGTCGCTGCACATCCCGTGGCCCGACGGGGCGGGCCCGGGGCGGGTCATCGCCGCCGTGGACGCGGGCGATCCGCGCGGCGCCGCATTCCTCGACCACGTCGCGGAGTTGATGCGCGGCGCGGGGTACACGGCGTTCGACGGCGCGGTACCCGACCAGCCGGAGCAGGCCGCCGTGGCCGCGCCGTACGCGCATGTGACGGCACCACTGCGCCGGTTGGCCGACCGGTACGCCACCGAGGTGTGCCTCGCGCTGCACGCCGGCACGCCGGTACCGGACTGGGCCCGCGCCAACCTCGCGAAGCTGCCCGAGGCGATGGCCGCGAGCGGGCACCGCGCGGGCGCCGCGACGCACGGCGCGATCGACCTGACCGAGGCGGTGCTGATGGAGAACCGGGTCGGCGAGCGGTTCGAGGCGGCCGTACTGGACATCGAGCCGGGCGGCCACGACCGGCCCACCCGCGCGGTGGTCGCCATCGACGACCCGGCGGTACAGGCGAAGTGCGCCGGGGACGGTTTCGAGCTGGGCACCCGGATCCCGGTCGTGCTGACCGTCGCGTGTCCGCGCCAGCGCCGGGTGCTGTTCGAGCGCGACGGCGCCGGATAAGCGCCGCCCTGCTGATCCGGCCCAAGTGCCGGCTCACGGCACGAGCACGGTCCCGAGCGTCTGCGAGAATGACGGGATGCCGATGGACGCGAATGCACTGCCCGACGTCTCCGGCCTGTCCGTGGGCATCCTCGGCGGCACCGGCGACCAGGGGCGCGGGCTGGCCTACCGGTTGGCCCGGGCCGGGCAGCGCGTGGTGATCGGGTCCCGGGCCGCGCCGCGCGGCGAGGTGGCCGCCGCCGCGCTGTCAGCCCTCCCGGGGGTACCGGCGGGAGTGCTGACGGGCGGCGACAACGCGGCCGCGTGCGCGACCGATGTCGTCATCGTCGCCGTGCCGTGGGAGGGCCACGCGGAGCTGCTCGCCGGGCTGCGCGACAACCTGGCCGGACGGATCGTCGTCGACTGCGTCAACCCGCTCGGCTTCGACAAGCAGGGCGCGTACCCGCTGCGCGTACCGGAGGGCAGCGCGGCGCAGCAGGCGGCCGCGCTGCTTCCCGACTCGCGGGTGTGCGCCGCGTTCCACCACCTCAGCGCGGTCCTGCTCGTCGACCCCGACGTGGAGCGCATGGAGCTGGACGTGCTCGTGCTCGGTGACGATCGCGAGGCGACCGGCGTGGTGCAGGCACTCGCCGGTCGCGTCGACGGGATGCGCGGCGTCTACGCGGGGCGGCTGCGCAACGCCGGACAGGTCGAGGCGCTGACCGCGAACCTCATCGCGGTCAACCGCCGGTACAAGGCGCACGCCGGGATCCGGCTCACGGATGTTTAGCTGAGCCGGCTGTAGCCGCTCCGCAGGCGTCGCGACTAGAAGGTGTGCTCGGGCGCCGGGAAGGTGCCGTCGCGCACCTCCTGCGCGTACTGCGTGACCGCTCCGGTCAGCACACCCGCCAGGTCGGCGTACCGCTTGACGAAGCGCGGCTGGTGCCCACCGGTACGCAGGCCGGCCATGTCCTGCCAGACGAGCACCTGGGCATCCGTGTGCGGGCCGGCACCGATGCCGATCGTCGGTACCACGAGGTCGTGCGCGATGCGCTTGGCGACGTCGCCGGGCACCATCTCCAGTACCACGGCGAAGGCGCCCGCGTCGGCGACCGCGAGCGCGTCGGCGACCACCTCCTCGGCGGCGTCCCCCCGCCCCTGCACCCGGTACCCGCCCAGCGCGTGCTCGCTCTGCGGCGTGAAGCCGACGTGTGCCATGACCGGGATGCCGGCCGCCGTCAGCGCCTCGATGGCCGGCGCGCTGCGTCGCCCGCCCTCCAGCTTGACCGCGTGCGCGCCGCCCTCCTTCATGAACCGCACCGCGGTGCGCAGCGCCTGCGCGGGCCCCTCCTCATAGGAGCCGAACGGCAGGTCCGCCACCACGAGCGCGCGCCGCGTACCGCCGACCACCGCCCGTACCAACGGGATCAGCTCGTCGACGGTGATCGGCAGGGTCGTCGGGTAGCCGAACACGTTGTTGGCCGCGGAGTCGCCGACCAGCAGCACGGGAATGCCGGCCTCGTCGAAGATCCCGGCGGTGTACTGGTCGTAGCTGGTGAGCATGGCCCACTTCTCGCCATGCTCCTTGGCCTGCAGCAGGTCCCGTACGCGCACCCGCCGGGTGGTGGGCCCGCCGTACAGGGAGGCCAGACTGTCCTGGGACATCATTGTCTCCTCTTGTCCTCGAGGCCGCCTGCGCGGTCCCCGGGTGGTTTCCCGCCGATCGTCGCACCGGACCGGCGGGCTCCGTCAGAGTTGAGTGGAAGATTTCACAGGGTCGTGGGCAGGAGTGGCCACCGGTACGACCGACTCGCGGAACCGGTTGGTGATGGGCAGCCTCCGGTCCCGACCGAACGCCTTGATGGAGATCTTCGTACCGGGCGCGGACTGCCGCCGCTTGTACTCGGCCAGATCCACCATGCGCAGCACCCTGTCCACCATCTCCGGGTCGTGCCCGGCCGCGACCAGTTCGTCGCGCCCGGCGTCCCCGTCGATGTACCCGATCAGCAGCGGGTCAAGCACGCCGTAGTCCGGCAGTGAGTCGCTGTCCAGCTGACCCGGGCGCAGTTCGGCGCTGGGCGGCTTGCTGATGGAGTTCTCCGGGATCGGCGGCTGCTCGCCGCGCCGGGCCGCCTCGTCGTTGCGCCAGCGGGCCAGCTTCCACACCTGCGTCTTGAACACGTCCTTGAGCGGGTTGAACCCGCCGACCGAGTCGCCGTACAGCGTCGAGTATCCGACCGCCAGCTCGCTCTTGTTGCCGGTCGTCAGCACCAGGTGACCCTCCTGATTGGACAGTGCCATCAGGATCACCCCGCGTACCCGCGCCTGCAGGTTCTCCACCGCGAGCCCGGACAGCGACATGTTCGACAGGAACGCGTCGACCATCGCCTGGATCGGCTGGGTCCGGTAGTCCAGGCCGGTGCGCTTGGCCAGGTCGGCCGCGTCGTCCTTGGAGTGCTCGGAGGAGTACGAGCTGGGCATCGAGACGCCGACCACATTGGACGGTCCGAGCGCGTCGCAGGCGATCGCCGCCACGACCGAGGAGTCGATGCCGCCGGACAGCGCGATGACGACCGACGGGAACCGGTTCTTGCGTACGTAGTCGCGCAGCCCGAGGACGAGCGCCTGCCACACCTCGGCCTCGTCGGCGATCCGTCGCGCCAACCCGCCCTCGGCCCGCGGCCCGTCCGCCGCGGGCTGCTCGCCGGACAGGAACACCCGGTGCACGCGCATCCCGTCCTGACGAACGCTGGCCGGGTGCCGCTCCGACAAGCTACGCGGCAGCACCCGCGCGTCGGTGTCCACCTCGTCGTCGTGCACGTCCGGCCCGCCGCCGTCCACAGTGGACGCCGGCAGGTCCAGGTCGTGTACCAGCAACTGCTCCGCGAACTGCGCGCCCCGGGCGAGCACGTTGCCCTCCGCGTCCACGATCAGCGAGTCGCCGTCGAACACCAACTCGTCCTGGCCGCCGACCATGTTGACGTAGGCCACCGCGGCACCCGCCTCCCGGGCGCGCCGCGCGACCAGCGGCAGCCGCAGGTCGTCCTTGTTCAGCTCGTACGGCGAGGCGTTGATGTTCACCACGAGCCCGACGTCGGCGGAGCGGGCCACCGCGAACGGGCCACCCGCCTGCCAGATGTCCTCGCACACGGTCAGCGCCACGTCCGCGCCGCCCAGGCGCACCACGCACAGCGTGTCGCCCGGTACGAAGTAGCGGTCCTCGTCGAAGACGCCGTAGTTGGGCAGGTGGTGCTTGTAGTACGTGACCGCGATCCGGCCGCCGTGCAGCAGCGCGAGCGCGTCGCGCGGGCCACGGTCGGCGGCCGCGTCGGCGCCCAGCCGCGCCGGCCCGTCCGCGTCCAGGTACCCGACGACGACGGCCAGGTCGCCCAGCCCGTCGGTGGCCAGGTCGGTCGCCAGCCGGCTCAGCGCCGCGCGGGAGGCCGCCACGAAGGACTCCCGGAACACGAGGTCCTCCACCGGGTACCCGGTCAGCATCATCTCCGGGAAGGCGACCAGGTGCGCGCCGGCGTCGGCGGCCCGGCGGGACCACTCGCGGATGGTGGCCGCGTTGCCGGGTACGTCGCCGACGACCGAGTTGACCTGGGCCAGGGCGATGCGCAGCGTTCTCATACGTCCATCTTCTCTCACCGGCGATCTCCCGCCGGCGTGCCACCGGTCACCCCCCGGTCGGCACAGCGAGCGCCGGCAAGCATGGCGTAACGTCGGCGTAACGCGGTCGAGGGAGACTTGCGCTCGAGGTCGATCTGTCCGGATGAGTCCAGCTGTTTCAGGAGTGAGCGTGGATCGTCAGCAGGAGTTTGTACTGCGCACTCTGGAAGAGCGCGACATCCGGTTTGTCCGACTGTGGTTTACCGACGTGCTCGGCACCCTCAAGTCGGTCAGCGTCGCCCCGGCCGAACTGGAGGCGGCATTCGAGGAGGGGATCGGCTTCGACGGGTCGGCCATCGAGGGCTTCGCCCGGATCCACGAGTCGGACATGATCGCCATGCCCGACCCGACCACCTTCCAGGTCTTCCCGTTCGAGGGCGGCGGCAGCGGCGAGAGCGCCCGGATGTTCTGCGACATCCTGCTGCCCGACGGCTCCGCCTCCTGGGCCGACCCGCGGCACGTGCTGCGCCGCATGCTCTCCCGCGCCGCGGAGAGGGGGTTCACCTTCTACACCCACCCGGAGATCGAGTTCTTCCTGCTGGAGTCGCTGCCCTCCGACGGCTCGGTACCGGTCGCCGTCGACCTGGGCGGGTACTTCGACCACACCACGCACGCGGTGGCCCGCGACTTCCGCCGCCAGGCCGTGCTCGCCCTGGAGCGCATCGGCATCTCGGTGGAGTTCAGCCACCACGAGGTCGCCCCCGGACAGCAGGAGATCGACCTGCGGTACGCCGACGCGCTGACCACCGCCGACAACATCATGACGTTCCGGCACGTGGTCAAGGAGGTCGCGCTCACCCAGTCGGTACAGGCGTCCTTCATGCCCAAGCCGTTCACCGACCAGCCGGGCAGCGGGATGCACACCCACCTGTCGCTGTTCGAGGGGGAGCGCAACGCCTTCCACGACGCCAGCGACCCGATGAAGCTCTCGAAGGTGGCCAGGGCCTTCATCGCCGGGCTGCTGACGCACGCCCGGGAGTACACGGCCGTCACGAACCAGTGGGTCAACTCCTACAAGCGGCTGTTCCCGCAGGCGCTGCCGGACCGGATCACCGAATCGCCGGCCTTCGTCAGCTGGGGACACCTCAACCGCTCGGCACTCGTCCGGGTACCGGCCTACGGCAAGCCCAACTCGGCGCGGGTCGAGGTGCGCTCGCCCGACTCGGCGTGCAACCCGTACCTGACGTTCGCGGTCCTGCTGGGCGCCGGGCTCAAGGGCATCGAGCAGGGGTACGAGCTGCCGCCCGGTGCCGAGGACGACGTCTGGGCGCTGTCGCCGGCCGAGCGCAAGGCGATGGGGTACCAGCCGCTGCCGCAGAACCTGTCCGAGGCGATCGACGTGCTGTCCGGCTCGGAGCTGATCGCCGAGGTGCTGGGCGAGCACGTCTTCGAGTTCTTCCTGCGCAACAAGCGCCAGGAGTGGGAGGAGTTCCGCCACCAGGTGACCCCGTACGAGCGGCAGCGGTACCTGGGCTTGATGTAGCCGGGAGTGCCGGCTACTGGACCGTCCCGTACGCGCCCGGGTACCAGCCGACGCGGATCAGCTTCGGGTGCCCGGCGTAGTCCTGCCAGTCGCTGGCCAGGGCGACCGTGTTGCCCACTCCCGTCTGCAGCACAAGCGCACCGGTCTCCCACAGCGCGACGACGTTGTTCAAGTCCGTCTCGTTGACGATCCACCGGGACTTGAAGCCGTCGCACAGGTAGACCTTGCCGGTACTTCTTTCTATGGCCAGGAACATGGGTTCCACCTCGATACTCTCGGGCGCGACCTGCGGCGCCTGAACTAGCTGGGCGTACTCGGCGGCCGTGCCGCGGAACGCGTTCATGTCGATCGGCGTGTCGGTGTACTGCCACTGCACGGGTGTGGCTCCGCCGTAGGCTGCCCAGCCCGGCCCGTTCTCCGTGTAGCCGGCGTTCGGATAGTTCGACGAGACCAGATGCAGCCCGGCCGTGTTCAGCGGCGACAGGTCCGGCGCCGACATCGCACCGGACCAGTACCAGAACGGCAGGTAGCACAGGCTGACCGTGCCGCCCAGTGCCCGGTACGCCGAGGCGAAACCGATGATGTCAGGGACGGTGACGGGGCCGTTGTAGCCGGTGTTCCCCGCCTCGTCCTCCACGTCGAGCATCAGCGGGACGCCGGGGCCGACGACGGAGAAGCAGTGCCCCGCCTGCGCCTGGAGGTTGCCATGGTTCAGCCAGTGGTACGCCACGAACACCGTGTCCGCGGCTGCCGCCTTGGCCTTGAACGTGGCGTAGCTCGAATCCGTGATGGTGCTGGACAGGGTCGCGCGGGCGAGCAGTACCGGATATGCGGCGGGATCGACGTTCGGCGTGTAGCTCGAGACGTCGGGGAAGAAGATGGTCATGATTGTCCTCCGTGGCCATCATTGACCACAGTATCGCCTACCGCCCGCGCGGACACTCCGGAAAGGACGGCAGGCCGGGATGGATCGCAACGTTCCAGCACGTCAACGGACCGGCCGAAAGATCTGGGCATTGGCACCGAGGTAGGCGGCCTACCCTGGGTCGGGTGAGCGTCGTTCGCCGGTACACCCGGCGTCGGTGGCTGGCCGTCGGCGGTGCCGCGGCGGCGTTGGCCGCACTTCCCCCGGTGGTGGCCGCGTGGCCCGTGTCCACCGCGGCGGTGACCCCCAAGGGGTTGCTTGCGAAAATCCTCGGCTCGGCCGGCGTGGCCTACCAGGGCTACGTCGACAGCAACGGCCGGCTCAGCCTGCCCGACGTGCCGCAGCTCGGTGACACCGTCAACCT
>Ga0207661_10004260_pt1 | contig 10016 bp, 8 predicted proteins | sample KBSC713LmetaG_FD_184337 | JGI IMG/M metagenome (GOLD analysis project Ga0207661, IMG submission 184337) | Corn rhizosphere microbial communities from Kellogg Biological Station, Michigan, USA - KBS C7.1-3L metaG (SPAdes) (version 2) | ecosystem: Host-associated > Plants > Roots > Rhizosphere ... | reverse complement strand
GAAGCGGTTGCGCATGTGCGGGGTCCTCGAGTGGGGTCTGAGCATGCCGGTGGAACGGTACCGCAATAGAGTCCTCCGCGTCGGTGCGGAGACGCACTACGAGAGTGGTCGCCGATGCCAACGCGCGACACCAACCGGCCACCCCGACAGAGGCCGGTCGAACGTCGTTGTTGTTCTCGCTACGTCCTAGTTGCCCTACTTCTTATCGCGACGACTGGGGTCAACGGGCGGCCCATCCACCCTGTCGGCAGTCGTTGGAACCTGCGAAGGAACGGTCGGCTGCGGATCGAGCGTCGCGCGTCCACCCGCGCCACTATGCATTGCCGGCCTGAACCGTGCAATGACCGTGCTCGCGCGATCGAGCAACGATTCCAGTTGGATGGGGCTCAGCCCTCTCCAGTCATCCGGGTAATGCCAAAGGCGCCGGACTTCCAGCTCACTCTCGAACCGAAGCCACGTGGTCCCGGGCGGGACGTCCGCCGTGAGCGCCCGTGGGTCATCGGCGCCGTCCTCCCGGACGTTCCAGACCACCCCGTCGCTATCGGTGAACGTTGTCTGTTCCATGCGTCCTCGCGCGGAAAACTCGCGAAACCGGACTGCAATTCCTCCGCCAATGGTCACGAATTACATCTCCGTTCATGCGCGGGAATGGCGATGACCCGATCGAGGACTTTCCGCTGGGCGACGGCACAGCGGACACGGTGGCCCATGTGATCTGCCCATACTGCGGAGAACCGAACGAGATCGCGGTCGATCCGGGAGGTGGCGCCTCGCAGGACTACATTGAAGACTGCCAGGTGTGCTGTCGCCCCTGGCGCGTCACCGTCTCGTACGATGGGACCGGGACTGCTCACGTTCACCTCGACCCCGCCGATGATACCTGACACGCTGCCACGCTCCGTCTGGCCGATCACACTCGACGACATCGCCGCGGCACGCGATCGAATTCGCCCATTCGTGCCCGTGTCGCCGTTCCGAGGCTACGCGGTCCTCGACGCCGCCCTGGGCAATGACATTCGCGTGTGGCTGAAACACGAGAACTTCAATCCCACGGGCGCGTTCAAGATCCGCAACGCGTTCTCCCTCCTGACAGCCCTGAGCGATGAGGAGCGACGCCGCGGGATCGTCGCCGCGACGCGCGGCAACCACGGGCTCGGCCTCGCCTACGCGGGGAAGACGTTCGGCGTGCCCGTCACGATCTGCGTCCCGTTAGGCAACAACCCCGAGAAGAACGAGGGGATGCGTGCGCTGGGCGCGCGTCTGATCGAGGAGGGCAAGGACTACGACGAGTCGCTCGCGGTGTCGGAGCGGATCGTTCGCGAAGAAGGTGCGTACCTGGCTCACTCGACGAACAACGCGCACATCATCGCCGGCGCGGGCACCATGTCGCTCGAGATCGCGGAGCAGGAACCGAATCTGGACGCGCTCGTGATCGCGGTGGGCGGCGGGTCCCAGGCCGTGGGCGCGATGACCGTCATGCGCGCCATGCGACCGCACGTCCGCGTGTACGCCGTCCAGGCGGCCGGTGCGTCCGCGACGCACGATGGATGGCACGCGCGAGCGCCACGCGTGACGGCGACGCCGGCGACCACCTTCGCCGACGGGCTCGCGACGCGCAGTACCTACGAGCTGACGTTTCCGGCGCTGTGCGACGGCCTGGCGGACTTCATCACAGTGACCGATGCGCAGATTGCGCACGCGCTCCGCCTCCTCCTTCGGACGACCCACACCCTCGTCGAGGGCGCGGGCGCGACCGGGCTGGCGGGCTTGCTGGCACTGAAGGAACGCCTGGCCGGCCAGCGCGTTGGTGTCGTGGTCAGTGGCGGCAACATCGATGACCAGACGCTTCGGCGCGTCGTGAATCGAGAGATCTAGCGCGCGTTCGGCGGGTCGCGGCCGAGTCCGGCGCGGGCGCCTAACGCGACGAGACGGCGCACCGCCGGCGCGATCGATGCCAGCGGCAAGATGTAGGTCACGCCGCCCGCCTGGATCGCCTCCCGCGGCATGCCGAAAAACTCGGAGGTCGCTTCATCCTGCGCGATCACGAGGCCGCCGAGGCGGTGCACTTCCGCCGCGCCGCCGGAGCCATCCTGACCGTTTCCGGAGAGAACCACAGCGAGCGTTCGCTCGCCGAACGCGCGGCCGGCAGATGAAAACAGGACGTCCACCGACGGCCGGCAGAAATGAACCCGTGGTGAGTGCGACAACGAGACCGTGCCGTCTTGCTCGAAAACCAGATGGCGGTCTGGCGGAGCGACATACACGGTCCCCGGCTTCATGTGCGCGCCATCGGTTGCCCAGCACACCGCCAGCTGCGTGGAGCGCGACAGAATGCCGGTGAGAACGCTGGGATAGGCCGGGCTCAGGTGCAACACCACGGCGACCGGTGCGGGAAACGCGTGCGGCAGCCCGTGAAGCACGATGGACAATGCCGCGAGGCCGCCAGCGGACGCACCGACCACGACCACGTCGAACGCCGGAACGTCGACGTGCGCGTCGCTGACCACTTGCGTCTCGTTTGGTCGTCGGCTGAGCGAGGGCACGACGCAAATTCCGTTTCTTCCGATGACAGCGTGCCGACGTACTTCGCGCGGCGAGCTTCGGGCCTTCCGATTACGATAGTGTGGTGGCGGGGGTTGCGCGAGAGAGCGTCAGCTCGAACGTCGACCCTTTTCCGGGCGCGCTTGTTACGGTCACGTCGCCGTTCATTGCCCTCGCGAGACTGCGACTGATGGCGAGGCCGAGTCCAATGCCCTCGGGTGATGTGCCGGCACCCCGGTCCACCTGAACGAACGGGTCGAATACCTCGCGCTGCTTGGCCTCCGGAATTCCGATCCCCGTATCCGACACAGCGATGATGATGCGGTCCCCTTCGCTATCGCACCCGATTCGAATGGTGCCGCCCGCGGGCGTGAACTTGAGCGCGTTCGACAGAAGGTTGACGAGAATCTGTCGCAGCCTGTCCGGATCGGCCATCCCGACCAATGACCCGTTCGCACACTCGACGCTCACAGCCAACCCTTTCAGCGTCGCCAACGGCTCGACCAGCTCCGTCACGTCACGCACGACAGCACCCACCACAACCGGTACGACGTCGACCGTGACCTCACCGCGTTCAACGCGCGCAAAGCTGAGGAGCTCGTTGATCAAGCCGAGGAGGTGCTGCTCGCTTCGCAGGATTCGTCGAAGGTCTTCGACCTGCTGCCGTGTCACAGGGCCGCGGACGCCCATCTCGAGCAGTTGGGCATAGCCGGCGATGGCGTTGAGTGGCGTACGCAACTCATGGCTCAACGTGGCGAGGAACTCGCTCTTTGCGCGGTTCGCCTGTTCGGCAGCCGCGCGGGCACTGCGCTCCGCCATGAGCGCGGTTTCTCGCGCGTGAGCGCGGCGCTCGGCGGTCACATCCTCATGCGCGACGACGAAGAGGGTTGGATCGGGACCTTCACATCTCGTGACGCGCATCGTGAACCACCGTTCCTCGTCGGCTTCGCCGGACTCCGGCCCAGCCGAGTCGGCGTCCGAGTACAGCGCCTCCGCACGCGCCTCGTCTTCCGACAGGACACGAATGACGGTCGACCGCACCAATTCGGCGCCCGCGCGCCCCTCACGAATGGCTGCATCGCACAGGTCGATATAGCTCGTACCGACGACTGTTGGCGTGAACAGCCCGGCGGGTCGCTCGGCATCACGCCACGCACTATTGGTCGTCACGATCCTGGCGTCCGTGTCGACGACCGCGATGTGCGTCGACATGGCATCGATGACCGAGCGGAGCACTGCGGCCGGCGTACGCTCCATTACCGCGCCCGCGCGCTGGTTGGAGACGTCGCGCACGAGCCATCGAAGTCCGGTTACCGCCCCCCGCGCGTCGAATGCCGGGCTGACAGCGAGGAACCCCCGTATCGGTTCGGCGTCGCGAGGCAGCAATGTAACCGTCCAGCCTTCCTCCGCGAGCTCTTGACGAGCGCGATAGAGCCGAACGCGGAAAGCCCGTCGGTCGCTCGGGTCGATGAACACCGCGAGCGGCTTCCCGAGCACGTAATCGCCCGGAAGGTTGAAGAGTGCCGCCGCTCCGCGGTTCAGTTCGCGAACGATACCTTCCCGGTCGGTAAGGATTTGGCCTTCGGGCGATAACTCGAACAGCTCGCGAAAGCGCGCCTGTTCGGACTCCAGAAGCGCGCGCGCGCGTTCGAGCTCGGTGGTCTGAAGACGGAGTTGCTCGTGCGCGACCGTCAGCTCCTGCGCCAACGCCGCGAGCTCCTCCGCGACGTCACGCGGGACACTCTGCGGAACGACCCCGTCGGCGCGCGACCGCTGCGCGAGCGCGACAAGGCGCCGCCGAGCATCCCCAAGACGACGGCTGCGCCGATCGGGATCGGCCGCCGGATCAGATTCGTGCGGCACGTCGTCATGCACGTCCGGACTTCGCATGCTCACCTGATTCCTCGCTACCACGTCCGGTTCACGCCGCGCCTAACGCCTGGTGCTGCCAACACGCCCCCACGCGACCGCCTCGCCTTACGACGCCTCGCCCAGCTTGGCTATATCACGCGCGCCGCCCTCCTCCATCACCAGAATCACGCCTCGCACCTCGTCCCCACTCGCCCGCCACATGGGCGTGCACGTCACCTCGCACGTGATGGGCTTCCCGCGGCGATTGATCGCTTCGATGGTCAGCGTCTCGCGCTCGGATTCACCCAAGAGACAGGCCCGTATCGCTTTGGTGAGCATCTGCACTGGAAGCCCAATGTCGAGCATCATGAAGTGCATGCCGCGTACCTCGTCGGCACGGACACCCCAGAGGTCAACGGCCTTCTCGTTCCACACCTCGACCCGCAACTCCGTGTCGAGGACCACCACTCCGCCACGCAAGCTGGCGAGGACGGCTTGCATGAACGCGTTGACGTCGTTCAGCTCGTCGCTCCGCCGGCGAAGCTCATCGTTGATCGTCGTCAGCTCCTCGTTGGTCGACTGGAGCTCCTCGTTCATCGTTTCGAGCTCCTCGTTCGTCGACTGCAGCTCCTCGTTCGTGGTCTCGAGCTCCTCGACGGTCGACTGCAGCTCCTCGTTCGTGGTCTCCAGCTCTTCGTTCGTGGATTGCAGCTCCTCGTACGCACCCTCCAGCTCAGCGTTCGATTTCTCGAGCTCCCGCTGGAGGCGCTGAAACGCGGTCACGTCATCGAAGCTGATCGCGACGCCGGCGACCTGCCCGCTCGCGTACAGCGGTGCCGCCTGGACATCGATCCAGCGGATGTCTCCCCCTCGCAGCGGCCATTCGATGTTCCGGACGACGAGCGGTTTTCTCCCGGCATGTGCCTGGTCGATCATTGACCGAAGGTCGGTCGGTCGGTACGAGATCTCGAGATCTTGAAAGGGGCGCCCGAAGTCCAGCGCGCCCAGGTTGAAGAGCGTGCGCGCCCGTTCGTTCGCGACGACCAATCGGCCATTCGCGTCCACGACGATCTGCGCCAACGGACTCGTATCCCACGACGCGTCGCGCAGTTGGCCCTCGAGGGCACTCTCCTCGGGCTCAGTCTCGTCCTGCTTTGCGGCCATGGCGAGCAATCGGTTCCGGTAGTTCGTCCTCGGGACCTTCGTGAAGATGCGCCGCTTGAGGTCCACGGGCGCAAAAGATTCGCTGTGCGCGAGCAAGGTCTCGGCTCGGCCGAGGAACAGGTAGCCGCCGTCGGTGAGCGCGAAATGGAAGCGCCCGAGAATCTGCGCCTGCGTCGCGGCATTGAAGTACATCAGCGTATTGCGGCACACCAGCAAATCGACGCGGGATATGGGGGCATCCTGCACGAGGTCGTTGCGCCCGAAGATCACGATTCGTCGCAGGTCCTTCCGGAAGATGTAACGACCGTCCTGGCGTTCGAAGTATTTCTCGAGGAGATCCGGCGGTACGCCTTCGACCTGTTTCGAGTCGTAGGTCGCGTGTCTCGCCATGGTGAGCGCGTGTTCGTCCACGTCGGTGGCGTAGATCTTCACCCGCGACCGAAACGCGTCGGCGCCTAACGCGTCAGCCAGAATGATCGCCAGGGTGTACGCTTCCTCGCCCGATGCGCAGCCGGCACTCCATACACGGAGCGGCTCATCCGGGCGCTTGTTCTCGAGGATGCGCGGCACGATGGTGCTCGCCAGCTCGTCCCACGGCACCCCGTCGCGGAAGAACGCGGTCACGTTGATGAGGACGGTGGTGCACAGCTGATCGAACTCGGCCGGGTTCTGCTCGAGGAGCCGGGCGAACTCGGCGTAGGTCTTTACGCCAACCTCCTGCATCCGCTTGTGGATGCGCCTGGTCAGACTTGCGCGCTTGTATCCGGTAAAGTCGAAGCCACGGTTTTGCTTCAGATACTCGAGGAGCGCGTCAAACTCGCGTGTACGATCTGATCGCACAACGTTGCCTTCCGGACTTGGGAGATGGGTGCGGCGCCATGTGGCCCGATCGAACCTGCCCCCGCGCACCAGGCAAGACAAGGCCCTTGCCGCAGCCGCAGGCGTTCACGCCTTACGCGACTTCCGGGCGACTCCTCGGGGACGTGCAGCGCGACGGCGACGGCAGCGTTGAGGTCTCCGGGTAACCCGGCCACGAGCTCCATCAGCAAGATCACGCCGCCCGCGGATGCACCGACCACGATCACGTTGCACCGATCCATGACGTGCGTCACCGCCAGAAGCCGGCCACGATCGCAAAATTGTCGTGGTCAACACTCCGCAGCCGCGCCCGCGGGCGGCCGGCGTCCACGCGGGCGAACGCCGGATTGTCCGCGTTACGGTACAGGCGGCGCCGGCGTAATAGACGTTGTAGACTGTGTAGTGGCTTGCACGACAGCGACATGACACCGTCGCCGTCAACGGGATCGGCTCGGCACCGCGAATGCCTTGTCGCTCTCGACGCACATACCGAGGTTCGAATGCACAGGTTGCCGGTTCGACCGGTCGTCGCGGCACTCATCGGGCTCACGGTCTCCCGGGCTCATGCGCAGTCTCGTTTCGAGCTGTCGCCGTTTGCATCGCGGAATGGCTCGCTCGAGGGAAGCCCGACTCTCCTTGGCGCCGCCTTGACGAGCTATAGCGGCCGACTCGCCGGCATATTCGGCCTGCGCTTTGGCGGGGCGTACGATATCAGGTCCCTCACGAGCTCGAACACGACCACCGACGCGGAGCGCGGGTGGGTCGCGGACGCCGACGCCGTCATCTCGCCGGCGCGGTTCCCGGTGATCGGACCTCTCCTCGGCGGGTTCCTCCCGACCTTCTTCTCGGGAATCGGCGTGGAAGGGCTGCGGCGCACCGACGGCACCGGAGGCCAGAGTGTCGTCGGGAGCTATGGAATCGGCGTCGCCCGCACGCTCGGGCCGATCGCGTTCGAGACGGAGGCGCGGCATCGGACTCCGATCAATTGGACCGGCTCACCGAATGATGGAAGCGCAAGCGCACTCGTTCCGACGACGCGCACGGGATGGGAGTACCGGATCGGGTTTTCAATCGGCTTCGGCGGCAAGACCACGCCACGGGGCATCCCATCGCTTCCAATCCCGGTGGGCGTCGGCTCGTCGCACCGCAATGAGCCGGTACCGACCGCGTCGGCGACCGCGGTGATCACGACGGGGGATGGCTACCTCGGCACGCGGTACACGTACGGCGGTTCGACGCCGCAGTCAGGATTCGACTGTTCCGGCTTCGTGCAATTCGTGTACAGCCGCAATGGCGTGACACTTCCGCGGACGTCGCGCCAGCAGGCGACCGCAGGCAAGTCGCTCGCGGCGAAGCTCGATGGACTGCGCGCGGGGGATCTCCTGTTCTTCTCGCAGAGTGGCGATGGTGTGGACCACGTCGCGATCTACGCCGGCAACGACCGCATCCTGCACTCGACCTCGAGCGGTGGCGGCGTACGGTACGATGACCTCGCCACGCCGCGCGGGAAGTGGTTCCGCGATCGCCTGGTGGCGGCACGTCGCGTGTTAGGCGACGGCGCTACCTTTGTCGATCCGTTCGCGGTGACGCAGCTCGACTCGAAGCTCGATCCGCCGGACAAGGCGCCGAGACCGTAGGCGGCAGGCAGCAGCCGCAGGCGGCAGGCGGCAGGCGGCAGGCGGCTCGGCGCTAACGACCCCCGACCCCGACTCCTACGGTTTGTATGTGACGCCGATGTATATGCCTGCCCGGTGCCGGAACGGATCGTCCCAGGAGTACGCCGCGCCGGCCTTGAGCCCGATCGCGGGGACCGCGAACGCTGGAAACGCCGCGAACGAGTAGTCGGCGTCGACCCCGGCAACACGCTTCCATCCCGTCCAGTTCTCGCGCGTGGTGGCCACCCAGTAGAACGGTCGCACCGGGCCTAACGCGGTAGACGCGCGGAACACCATGGCGTGCGTGCCGAGCGCGAACCCGGTGGGAAGCGCGGGCATAGGAATCCGCTGCGACAGAACGGACGCGTCCACGAGCGGCGAAGGCCAGCCTCCGATGGCGAATTGCTCGTAGGGTCCCCCACCTTCGTCGCTTCCCGCGATGGTGGCGTCGATGCGCGCGCCGCCAAAAGGTGTCGACACATCAGCCGTCAACGTACCCAGGCCCCTGGTGAATCCGAGCCCGCCGTTCGCGCCGCGAGATCCATGAACGAAGCCCAGGAGGTCCAGGCGGTACTCCCCGCGCCTAACGCGCGCAGAGCCGCGCGCCTCGCCGAAAACAAGCCCTCGACTGGCATCGTCGGCGCCGTCGGAGCGATCCACCTCGCCGAGGCTCCCGCCGACACGCACCTGAAGACGCGCCAACCCGTAGTCCCGCGTCGTAGCGGTCCCCACCATGGCGCCGGTATACACCGCGTCGAGCACCCCCGGCAGCGTCGCGCTCGCATCCGCGAAGGCTCGCTGCTCCGAGGGACGTTGTTCGGCGCGGAAGAACGAGCCGTCGATGCTCAGGACGCCGGGAACGACCGCACGGCTGCCACGCCATGACGCCGTGATGGACACGCCGCGCCAGGTCGACGGTTCCCCGAAAATGCCGTTGGCGGCGTAGGTGAATCGCCCGACCGGATCCAACCCGACGAGCGACAGCGACGCGAACGCGCCTTCCGTCGAATAGCTCGCGCCGGGCAGCACCCGATGCTGATGTGGCCCGGCCCCGTACGGATACGCACGCGCGGGCGCCGCGCGTGGCAACGTGTCGACCGGCGCAGGCGGATTCGGGACGGCCGGTACGAGGGACGCGGACAGCGTGATGGGTCTCCCCGTTCCGGTGGAGGACAAGGCGACGCGCCGCAAGTCCAGTCCACGTGCGTGAAGCGCCAGGAAGAGGACCGATGTGTCGTTAGGCATCGGAGCTGGTGCGGACACGGCGCTGGTCACGCGCGTTTGCGCGATCCGTCCCCCGCCCTCGAGGTCGATCACTTCAAGATTTGGCACACCGCCCGCGTCGGACACGCACACGATCCGCCTTCCGCCTGGCAGGAAGGCCGCATCGTAGCGGTTCGCGTCGTCGTCGGGATCGACGAATTGAACCTCCGTATCACCATCCGTGGCGGTCATCTCGATGGGAATGAGCGCCAGGCGCCACCGGCCGTCCCGCTGGACGGCAACGAGCACGGTGCGCCCATCCGGCGAGACGCGCGGGCGATAATACGGCGTCGAGGGCGTGGCCTTGCGCAGGGGGGTGACGGCGCCGGTCTCGAGATCCACGCGCACGAGATCGCAGAGGCCGTTCTCGCATCGAACGCCAACCGCGGATTTCCCGTCCGGCAGCGGATCCGCATCGCGAATCGATGCTCCCCGCGTGACGCGCCGCAGCCGGCCAGTGCCATAGTTCCAGACGTACACGTCGCTCCGGTACGCGCCGTCGCCTAACGGATCGTCGTGCGTGACGAGCAGTCGCGACGTGTCGGCGAAGAATCGTGGCGAGTGGAACGGGCGTCCGGCGGATGGCCGAAGGGTTGCGATTGGCACTTTCGGCCTCGGGTCACCCGGAACCGCGAGCACGTCCTGCGGATCGAGCGCCAGCGCGCGTTCACGTGCGCGTCGCAC
>Ga0207661_10004250_pt1 | contig 10026 bp, 10 predicted proteins | sample KBSC713LmetaG_FD_184337 | JGI IMG/M metagenome (GOLD analysis project Ga0207661, IMG submission 184337) | Corn rhizosphere microbial communities from Kellogg Biological Station, Michigan, USA - KBS C7.1-3L metaG (SPAdes) (version 2) | ecosystem: Host-associated > Plants > Roots > Rhizosphere ... | reverse complement strand
CGCGCCGTCGGAGATCATCATCAGGATCTTGCGCTGCTCGGAACGCCCGAGCAGGCGCTTGTGCGCCCAATCCAGCGCCTCGCCGTCGATGTTCTCCTTCAGGAGGCCCTCGCGCATCATCAGGCCGAGATTCTTGCGCGAGCGCCGCCATGGCGCGTCGGCCGATTTGTAGATGATGTGGCGAAGATCGTTGAGGCGGCCGGGATTCGCCGGCTTGCCGGCGGCGAGCCAGGCTTCGCGCGACTGGCCGCCCTTCCAGGCGCGCGTGGTGAAGCCCAGGATCTCCACCTTGACGCCGCAACGCTCCAGCGTGCGCGCCAGGATGTCGGCGCAGGTGGCGGCGACCGTGATGGGGCGGCCGCGCATCGAGCCGGAATTGTCGAGCAACAGCGTCACCACGGTGTCGCGGAAGGTCGCTTCCTTCTCATGCATGAAGGACAGCGGGTGATGGGGATCGGTCACCACGCGCGACAGCCGCGCCGGATCGAGAATGCCTTCCTCGAGATCGAACTCCCAGGCGCGGTTCTGCTGCGCCATCAGGCGGCGCTGCAGGCGGTTGGCAAGACGGGCGACAATGCCCTGCAGATGCGCAAGCTGCTTGTCGAGATACGAACGCAGCCGCTCCAGCTCGTCATGGTCGCAGAGGTCCTCGGCGGCAATCACCTCGTCGAACCTCGGGGCAAAGGCGTGATATTCGGGCCCGCGCGGCTCGTTCTGGCCGCGCGAATTGGGCCGCGTCGCCTCACCCGGCGTCTCATCGTCGCCGAGCTCGCCGTCGTCGAAGGTGTCGCTGGTGGAGGCCTGCGCGCTTTCCATCGCGCTGTCGGACATTTCGTCGGTCGTCGCTTCGGCCTGGTCCGCGCTCATCTCCTGCGCGGCGTCGGAATCGGGGGAACCTTCCGCACCGGACTGATCGCTATCGCCATCCGGATTGTTCTCGTCGTTGTCGTCCTCATCGGATTCGGCGTTGCGGTCATCGCCGAGATCGAGCGCCGACAGGAGATCGTGAACCAGGTCGCCGAACCTGGCCTGGTCCTCGGTGACGCGGGCAAGCTTGTCGAGCCGCGAGCCGATCTTGTCCTCCAGGATCGGGCGCCACAGGTCGACCATCTTCTTTGCGGCCGCAGGCGGCGCCATCCCCGTCAGGCGCTCGCGCACCAGCATCGCAAGCGCATCCGGCAGCGGTGCATCGGCGCGGTCGGTGATCTCGTCATATTTGCCGCGATGGAAGTGATCGTCGAGCATCGCCGTGAGATTCCGGGCAACGCCCGACATGCGCCGTGCGCCGATCGCCTCGACCCGCGCCTGCTCGACCGCCTCGAACACGCCGCGCGCCTGCGGATTGCCCGGCATCAGCTTGCGATGCACTTTCGGATCATGGCAGGCGAGCTTCAGCGCGATCGAATCGGCATGGCCGCGCACGATCGCCGCATCGCGTTTGGTCATCTTGCGCGCGGGCTCGGGCAGCCGCGCCTTGCCGGGCGCCAGGCCCGGACGCTCGGCCGCAAAGGAAACTTCCAGCTCCGGCGTTCCCGCAACCGCGCGCAGGCAGGCAGTGACCGCGCGCTTGAACGGCTCGGTCGGCGCTTCTTTCGATCCGGTGCGAAATTTCGTGTTGGATGTGGACATTACAGTCTCAAGCCCATGATCCCCGCGAAGGCGGGGACCCATAACCACCGGCGGTCATTAGTTTCCGAACTGGCCACATCGCTAACCCGAAGGTTGACGGAGAATGGGTCCCGGCTCGCGTCCGCGTTGCTCGCTTGGCCAGGACGACACTTACGACAGCGCCACGTTGACCGAGGATTCCGCCAACTCGGTATTGAAGCAGCGCTGATAGAACTCGGCGACCAGCGGCCGTTCAAGCTCGTCACACTTGTTGAGGAAGGTGACGCGGAAGGCAAAGGCCATATCGCCGAAAATCTCCGAGTTCTCCGCCCAGGTGATCACGGTGCGCGGGCTCATCACCGTCGACAGGTCGCCATTGGCAAAGGCGCTGCGGGTGAGGTCGGCGAGCCGCACCATCTTGTTGACGATGTCGCGGCCTTCCTGCGTGCGGTAGTGATGCGCCTTCGCCAGCACGATCTCGACCTCCTCGTCATGGGCGAGGTAGTTCAGCGTGGTGACGATCGACCAGCGGTCCATCTGACCCTGGTTGATCTGCTGGGTGCCGTGATAGAGGCCCGAGGTGTCGCCGAGGCCGACCGTATTGGCGGTCGAGAACAGGCGGAAGGCCGGATGCGGCTTGATCACCTTGTTCTGGTCGAGCAGCGTCAGGCGGCCGGAAACCTCCAGCACGCGCTGGATCACGAACATCACGTCGGGGCGGCCGGCATCATATTCGTCGAACACGAGCGCAATGTTGTTCTGCAGCGCCCAGGGCAGGATGCCATCTCTGAACTCGGTGACCTGCTTGCCTTCCTTGATGACGATCGAGTCCTTGCCGACCAGATCGATACGGCTGATGTGGCTGTCGAGGTTGACGCGCACGCAGGGCCAGTTCAGCCGGGCGGCGACCTGCTCGATATGGGTCGATTTGCCGGTGCCATGATAGCCGGTCACCATCACGCGGCGGTTCTTGGCGAAGCCGGCGAGGATCGCAAGCGTGGTGGCGCGATCGAAACGGTAATCGGTGTCGACCTCGGGCACGTGCGGATCGACTTCAGAATAGGCCGGTACTTCAAGGTCGCTGTCGATGCCGAACACCTGCCGGACCGACACCTTCATGTCGGGTAAACCGGAGATTTCCTGCGCATTAGTGGTGGCGGCGGTCGTCATTATTCCTCCGAGGTCCCGGACGTTCCCGAAACCAGATATACGAGAGTGGCTGCGGATGGGGGCTTCAAATCAGCCTAGCAGAGAGCGCGAACCGGCAGAAGCCCGCCGCACAATGAAAGTTCCGTTGCTTTTTCATGCAGATAGGCATGAAACGCGGTTTTGGAAAGGCTGCCCTGCGAATCAGACTGTGATTTTGGTCGCAGAAGGCGGCCGGCCGAACCGGTTTGCATGGCACTTTTGGCCCCTCTAACTATTTGGTGCCGGGCCGGCGGTTGAGCCGTCCCTTGAAAACAGCGCAGGAACTTTGTGGCCCCTTATATCGATCCATTGATTGCATTCGTTTCGGCCAACGCGTGGCTCGCTTATCTCACGCTTTTCCTGGCCGCGCTGCTCGAAGCCGTTCCGGTGGTGGGGTCGGTCATTCCAGGCTCGACCATCATTCTGGCGCTGAGCGCGCTGGTTCCTGGCGGCGAATTGAAGCTGCAATGGGTGCTGCTCGCCGCGACCGCCGGCGCCCTGCTCGGCGACGGCTCCGCCTTCTGGTTTGGATACCGCTCGCAAAAAGAAATCCTCTCCACCTGGCCATTCAGCAATTATCCGCGGGTGATCGCGCAGAGCGAGGCGTTCTTCCGCCGCTGGGGCGTCTGGGCGGTGTTTTTTGCCCGCTTCGTGCCTCCGATCCGCGCCTTCGTGCCGATCACGGCGGGGGCGCTCGATATGCCGCCCTCCCGCTTCTATGCGGTCAATATCCCGGCAATCCTGGTCTGGGCGCCTTTGCACGTCCTCCCCGGTGTCGTGGCGGTTTCCGTACTCGACCGCTATGGCGTGTTCCAGCACACCGGCGGCAGCGCCAAACATCACTGGATCCCGTTAATCATCGCCGGCGCGCTGATCCTGGGGTTGGCGATCTGGACCATCCGGCGCCGGAACGGCGGCGGCGCGATCGAGCCGGCCAAAGGATCGCGGGGGTAATCTCGCGGGTTCCATTTGGTCGTGTTAGGTTCCACCCCGACTGAGAACCGGCGAACGCCTGCGAAGGCAAATGGGAAAATCCCCGATAATGCGGCGTCGCGAATTCATTGCGCTGCTTGGCGGCATGGGATTGCTGCCATCGACGGCGCGCGCGCAGCAGGCGCTGCCGGTAATCGGCTTCCTCAATATCGCAACGCGGGAGGGCTACGCGTCCAATCTCGCGGCATTCCAGGAAGGCCTCAAGGAAAGCGGCTTTGAGGAGGGCAAGAACGTCTCTATCGAGTATCGCTGGGCTGACGGCCGCGACGACCGCCTCCCGGAACTGGCCGCCGATCTCGTGCGCCGGCAGGTTGCGGTGATTGTCGCAAATACGCCGGCCAACCTGGCCGCCAAGAAGGCGACCGAAACCGTGCCGATCGTCTTCACCACCGCCGCCGATCCCGTGCAGATCGGTCTCGTTTCCAACATGAACCGGCCCGGCGGCAACGTCACCGGCGTAACACAGCTCGATGCCGCGCTGGGTCCCAAGCGCCTGGAGCTGGCGCACGAGCTTGTGCCCGCGGCATCATCGATCGCCTTGCTTCTGAACAAAGGCGACCCGATGCGGATCGAGCAACTGCTGAAAGAGGCGCAAGAGGCTGCGACGCGCATGCAACTCGAGCTTCACGCCCGGCGCGCGCACGACGATGCGGAGCTTGAAGCCGCGTTTGCGGATTTTGCCCAATCAAAAGAGCGGGTGCTCGTGATCGGCGCCGACGCCTATTTCAACTCCAGAAGCAAGCTTCTGGCCGACCTTTGTCAACGCCACTCCCTGCCCGCGATCTTCGAACACAGCGAGTTCACCGACGCCGGCGGCTTGATGAGCTACAGCGGCAACATCAGGGAATCCTATCACTGGGCCGGCATCTATGCCGGGCGCATCCTCAAGGGCGCCAAGCCCGCGGACCTGCCGGTACAGCAATCCACCACGGTCGAATTGATCGTCAACCTCAAGACGGCGAAAACCCTTGGCCTCACCGTGCCGCTGTCGCTGCTCGGCCGCGCCGACAAGATCATCGAATAGAAGCGCGCCCCGGCACCGGGCCGACATAACGGGCGCGCGAGCGAGGTCGAGGCCTATAACCGCGAAGCGCTGCGGCGGAAGAATCCGAACCGGCCGCTGGAGACCAATGTCGAGTTCTTGACTGCGATCCTGCTCGACGCGCTCGTGATCCCGCGGCAGGCCCTCACGCCGATCTTCGCCCTCGCACGCGCCGTGGGCTGGACGGCGCATGCGCGGGAGCAGCAGCGTACCGGGCGGCTGATCCGGCCGAGCTCTTCCCATATCGGACCGGTGCCCGGCACCAAGCGGGAATGAACGGTTGACCCGTGGTGCGGGTCAGGCGCGCACCACAGTCTTCAGATAGTTATACGCCTTGATGATCTCGATCAGGCGATCCTCGGTCGAGCGGTCGCCGCCATTGGCGTCAGGATGGTGCTGCTTCACCAGCGCCTTGTACTTGTTCTTGACGTCTTCCAGCGTCGCATCGGGACCGAGGCCCATCACCTGCAGCGCCTTGCGCTCGGCGTTGAAGACTTTTCTCGTCTCCGACTTCGGTGCGTCAGGACCCGGCCGCCAGCGGCCACCACCGCCGCCAAGCTCGGCGAACACGCTGAAGGGATCGGCCGCACCATCGAAATCGGCAGCCGCAGCTCCCTTGCCTTTTCCTGGACTGCCGTTGGCCCCCATCTTCCAGGTCGGACGATGGCCGGTCATCGCATCCTTCTGGTAGCGCGCCACCGCGTCGGCATTCATGCCGGAGAAGAAATTGTAGGACTGGTTGTACTCGCGGACGTGGTCGAGGCAGTAGTGCCAATACTCACGCGAATTGTCGCGCCCCTTCGGCGCGCGGTGCGGCCCCTTGTTCTGGCAGCCCGGCCACTCGCACATGATGGAGGCTTCGCGCACCTGCGCCTGCTGCTTCGCGCTCAGCTTGTTCGGCTTGATGCGAATGGAGTCGAAGATTTTTGATGAATCGATCGGCATGTCGGACTTTGACTACGCAATGCAAAAACCTTCAAGTCTTGACATTGCGAAAGCGTTTAACTCCTACCTCGGCATTGACGAAAAGCGGTCGCAAGATTAATGCCGCCAAATGACGACCCAGCAGATTATCACAAAAAAGTTGCGCGAAGCTTTCCTTCCCGAAAGCCTCGAGGTCCAGGACGAATCCAATCTTCATGAAGGGCACGCGGGCCACAGGCCGGGCGGCCAGACGCATTTCCGTATATATATTGTGTCGCAGGCCTTCCAGGGGAAGAGCCGCGTCGAGCGTCACCGCATGATAAATGCAACACTGGCGAGCGAGCTTGCCGGTTCCGTGCACGCGCTTGCCATTCACGCAAAGTCTCCGGGCGAGGGTTAACTCCACAGCTCATTCCTCCATCCCTAGGAGCCCGCACTTGCGGGCGTCTCGAAGGATGAGGCCATGGACGGGCCTCATGGTTCTCCCGGCGATGCGAAGCATCGTCCGGAGACGGCGCATGCGCGCCTCCTCACCATGAGGGTCCAGAGCTAAAATGCGGTGCCCGCACGTTTGGGCTTGGCCTCCTCCATTTCGGCTTCCCGCGGCACCGGCACGATGCGCAGCGCGGTGATACGGTTGCGCTCCCGCCGCAGCACACGAAAACGGAAGCCGTGGAAGGTAAAACTCTGGCCCCGCTCGGGGATCGAGCGCGCTTCGTGAATGACGAGCCCGGCCACCGTCGTGGCCTCCTCATCGGGCAGGCTCCAGTCCATCGCGCGATTGAGATCGCGAATCGGCACCGAGCCGTCGACGACGACCGAGCCGTCGGGCTGGGCGCGCACGCCGGCCACGACCACGTCGTGCTCGTCGGAAATATCGCCGACGATCTCTTCCAGAATGTCTTCCAGGGTGACCAGGCCTTCGACCTCGCCATATTCGTCGACCACCAACGCAAAATGGGTCTTGCGGCGGCGGAACGCCTTGAGCTGCTCGGACAGAGGACGCATCTCCGGCACGAACCACGGCGGCAGCGCGATCGCGGAGACATCGATCCGCGAGGTTTCGCCATCGGCGGCGCGGATGGCGCGCAGCAAATCTTTCGCATGCAGCACGCCGACGATGTTTTCCGGCTTCTCCCGCCATAGCGGAATGCGGGTATATTCCGACGCCAGCACCTCCTGCATCAGCTCCTCCGGCGGCAGGTCGGCATTCACCATCACCATTTCGGTGCGGTGAATCATCACGTCGGAGACCTGCAGCTCACGCAGATCGAGCAGGCCGCCGAGCATGTCGCGGTCCTGCTTCTCGAACTTGCCTTCATGGTGCAGCAGGTCGACCGCGCCGCGCAGGCGCTCGGTCGGCGACAGGATCGGCTGGTTGGCGCCCACCTTGAAGCCGAGCAATCGCATCAGCACGCGGACCACCGCTTCGATCACGGTGACCAGCGGCCCCAGCACATACATGGTGAGCCGCATCGGCCGCGCCACCGCGAGCGAAACCCGGTCCGGCGCGTTGATCGCGATGGTCTTTGGCAGGACTTCCGCGAAGATCACGACCAGGATGGTCATCACCGCCGTGGCATAGAGCACGCCGACGTCGCCGAACCACGTGGTGAAGATGCCGGTCGCGAGTGCCGAGGCGCCGATATTGGCGATGTTGTTGCCGAGCAAGAGCGCGCCGATCAGCCGCTGGCGCATCTCGATCAGGCTCGACACCACGTCGGCGTCGCTGTTGCCCTGCTTGGACAGCCGCAACATGCTGGCGCGCGAGGCGCCGGTCAGCGCGGTCTCGCTTGCCGCGAAGAACGCGGACATGCCGAGCAGCGCAACCATGATGGAGAGGGTGAACCAGTTCATGAGCCGATCGTTGCTTCCTTAATCCAAAAGCATGATCTTTTTGCCAAGCCGGCGCGTCCATCGCGCCAGGAATCATGCCTTGAGCTTGTCTTGCAAAAAGTCGCGCACCCGCGCGGGCTCGACATCTCTCGCGATCGCCGCGCGGCCGACCGCTTCCAGCAGGATGAACGTCAGCTTGCCGCGCCGGACTTTCTTGTCCTGCGCCATCAGCGCCATCAGCGCATCGGCGTCCGCGAGCCCTTCCTGCGCAAAACCCGCAATATCCTGCAGATGGGTCGGCAGCCCGACCTCGGCAAGATGACGCTCGACACGAACCGCGTCGGCCTGGGGGATCATGCCGAGCGACGCGGAAAACTGCGCGGCCAGCACCATGCCGATGGCAACGCCTTCACCGTGGAACAGGCGGTCGGAGAAGCCGGTCGCGGCTTCCAGCGCATGTCCGAAGGTGTGGCCGAGATTGAGCAGCGCGCGGTCGCCGGTCTCGCGCTCGTCCCGCGCCACGATGGCGGCCTTGGCGCGACAGGAGGTCGCAATCGCGTGCTCGCGCGCCGTGCCGCCCTTGAAAACATCGGTGTGATTGGCTTCCAGCCAGGCGAAGAAGGCTTCATCGCCGAGCACGCCATATTTGGCGACTTCGGCGTAACCCGCACGGAACTGCCGCGGCGACAGCGTGTCGAGCACGGCGGTATCGGCGATCACGAGCACCGGCTGATGGAATGCGCCGATGAGATTCTTGCCCTGCGGCGAGTTGATGCCGGTCTTGCCGCCGACGCTGGAATCCACTTGCGCGAGCAGCGAGGTCGGCACCTGCACGAAATCGACGCCGCGACGCAGGATCGCGGCCGCGAAGCCGGCGAGATCGCCGACCACGCCCCCACCGAGCGCGATGACGAGATCGTTGCGCTCGATCTTGGCGGCGACCAGCGCTTCCGAAACCTTCTCAAGGACCGCATAGCTCTTGGAACCCTCGCCTTCGTCGACAATGATGCGCGAGGCGGGCACACCGGCGGCGGACAGCGAAGCTTCGGTGGCGTCGAGCCAGTGCTTCGCCACCGTCCTGTCGGTGACGATGGCGGTACGCACGCCCGGACGAAGCGCGGCGACGCGCGCGCCGAGCGAGGCCAGCACGTCGCGGCCGATTACGATGTCATAGGCGCGAGCGCCGAGCGCGACGTCGACGGTGGTGATGTCCGAATGTTTCAGAGGCGCGGTCATCTGGCGGCGCTCACGGTGTCGATGGCCGGCCGCTCGTCGGCGGCGGGCGCGAGTCGCGCCTGCAGCGCCTCGATGCATTCCTCGACGATCTTGTCATGCGGGATATCGCGCGAGGCAATGGTCAGATCCGCATGCTGATAGGCCGGCTCGCGTTCGCTGAGCAGCCGGCTGACGGTGGCGGCCGGATCGGCCGTCTGGAGCAATGGACGGTCGGCGCGGCGCTTGACGCGGCGCAGGATGATATCGGGGTCGGCCTTGAGCCAGATCGAGACCGCCTTCTCGGCAATGCGCCGGCGGGTTTCCTCGCGCATGAACGAGCCGCCGCCGGTCGCCAGCACCCCCGGCCCGGCCTCCAAAAGCCGCGCAATCACCCGCGCTTCGCCGTCGCGGAAATGCGGCTCGCCATGCAGCTCAAAAATCTCCGGAATGGTCATGCCGGCCGCCGCCTCGATCTCGGTGTCGGCATCCACAAAAGGCAAATTGAGCCGCGCCGCCAGCCGCCGTCCGATGGTGGACTTGCCCGCCCCCATCATGCCGACCAGCACGATCAGGCGCTTGCCCAGAGCGGCCAGAATTTCGGCCTCCCTGGACAAGGTGTTCGGCGCCGGACCGGTGGTATCAGGCATCGCGTGGTTCATGTTCCCTAACGGCATTTGCCGCACTTCCGTTCACCTATACTACCCCCGCCGATACCGTTGCTAGCTACTTGAAACCGAGGGGCGAACATGTTGGATGATTCCGATGGTTAATTCAGCCGCGTCAAGGCGCTTTTAGATGCCCAGCCTGTTCCGCTTTCTGACGGTCGTCGCCGTGATCGTCGGCATCGTCTATGGCGCAATCTATGCGCTGGCGAATTTCGTCACGCCAAAACCGCGGGAAATGACGGTGACCATCCCGCCGGATAAGTTTCTAAAGAAATAGCGCTTAGGGTTTAGTGCAGCGGCTCAGAAGTTCTCTTCAGACCCTGAGCCGCCTTGGTCACGAGAACCTCTGAACCAAAAGCCACACCAGAGTCATATTTTTTTCTGGTGTCCTTTTGAATCCGAAGTTCGCTGCGGTTGGGCCGCAATACCGGCGTAGTTCGGATTCAGGACACTAGCCCATGCGTTCCAAGGCCTCCGATGCAAAGCTGATCAACCTGTTCCTCGACATGCTCGCGGCCGAACAGGGTGCTGGCGAGAACACGCTGCAGGCCTATC
>Ga0207661_10004246_pt1 | contig 10028 bp, 11 predicted proteins | sample KBSC713LmetaG_FD_184337 | JGI IMG/M metagenome (GOLD analysis project Ga0207661, IMG submission 184337) | Corn rhizosphere microbial communities from Kellogg Biological Station, Michigan, USA - KBS C7.1-3L metaG (SPAdes) (version 2) | ecosystem: Host-associated > Plants > Roots > Rhizosphere ... | reverse complement strand
GATATCTTCACCTTGATGAATCTGGTCGCTAGCGGCGTTGCCTGTGCATTGGCACCTGGACGCATTCGCAAGATGTACGAACATAAGGTCGACTTCATTCCTCTGGCCGATCATCAGCAGGTTCTGCAAACGATCGGCCTTTCCTTTACCAAATCCCGGGAACGCGACCCGAATCTACTTGCACTGTCGTCAGTCGTGCGAGTTTACATGCGGCAAACCGGGTACCCCGCCCGCGGCGGCCTTGTCGATCTCAATCGGTCGCGTAGCGCCGCCACCAAAAGGCGTCCCCAGATGGCCGCGTCAAACTGATCTCCTGCGATGATTGTCTGCATGGCAATCATCATTCTGGAAGGTTCGCGCGGCTACACCTCAAGCCAATCCCGACGGACTTTTGGATTTTCCTTTAGTTGCGCGGGTGAGCCTTCGAATACGATACGTCCATGCCCCATCACGTATACGCGATGTGATATCTGCATCGCGATAGACAGTTTCTGCTCAACCAGCAGAATGGCAACGCCACGCCCGGAAATATGGGATATCAGACCACCCACCTGCTTAACAATCAACGGTGCGAGACCTTCGGTCGGCTCATCGATCATGACCAGTTCTGGGTCGCCCATCAGCGTCCGGCAGATCGTCAACATCTGCTTCTCACCGCCGGAGAGAACGCCCGCCGGCGTATCCGCACGCGTCGCAAGATTGGGAAACATATCCAGCATATCGTCAAGGCGCCATCGCCCGGGTCTCCTCGAATCCTTAATTCCAAGAATAAGATTCTGGCGAACCGTTAGCGTGGGAAAAATATCGCGATTTTCTGGCACATAGCCCAAGCCGAGTTGAGAAATGCGATGACTGGGCAGTCCGGCAATGTCCTGGCCCTTGAAGACAATGGTCCCGCGCGGAGCAACCTCGCCCATGATCGCCTTTATGGTTGTCGAACGGCCGACTCCGTTGCGGCCGACGAGACTGACAACCTCGCCCGCATCGATGTGCATGTCGACGCCCTGCAGGATATGGCTTTTCCCGTAGAAGGCATGGAGGTTCTGAACCTCAAGCATCAACGGTCTCCCCTCCGAGGTAAGCTTCCTTGACTAGCGGATTGCTTCGGATCTCAGCCGGCGTTCCGGATGCGATGATCTCGCCATAAACAAGCACGGAAATACGGTCGGCAAGTCCAAAAACCACGTCCATGTCATGCTCGACGATGACAAGCGTGCGTCCCTCGGTCAAACGCCTGATTAAGGCCATCGCGCGATCGGTTTCGGCGCGGCTCATTCCCGCCGTGGGCTCGTCAAGAATGATCACGTCGGAGCCACAGGCAATGGTGATGCCGATTTCCAAAGCGCGTTGCTCGGCATATGGCAGCAATCCAGCAGTCACGTCACGCCTCGCGGCGAGATGAATATCTTCAAGAATGCGGACTGTCCGCTCGTTAACGTCCTGGAGATCATCCATGCTCTTCCAGAACGCATAGCGCTGACCACTCGCCCACAGGACGGCGCAGCGCACATTGTCCCACACCGTCATGCGAGAGAAGACATTCGTGAGCTGAAAACTGCGCGATAGACCACGGCGGTTGATTTCAAACGGAGGCAGACCGGATACGACCTTTCCGTTTAAAAATACATCGCCCGATGTCGGGGCGAGGTAGCCGCTAATGAGATTGAAGGTTGTTGATTTACCTGCCCCGTTGGGGCCGATCACCGCATGGCGCTCCCCTCTTTCAATCCGCAGGTTGAGATTGCGGATGATTTCGACATTGCCGAAGCTCTTGTTCACCGCACGAACTTCAATGGCCAGGGTCATGACGGAACCCCACGTTCAGAAGCAATCGTTCTGGCCTCATCCCACGCGCGCGTCACGCCGCGCCATGTCAAGCGCCCAAGGATATAGCCAAACAGCATCAGCATAAGCGCAGTGATCCATGTCATCGGGCTGCTCGCATCAAAGGACACGCCGAAAGCCTTAATCTGCGGATCTTCATTCGCGTTAACCGTATGATGGACAAGGGTCTCGACTGCCAGGACGAACCCGGCGACCAGCAGAAGTGTCGGAACCGCGGCAATGGCGTAGGTCTTCAGAACCACGCCGAGCCTGCCAACCCGGAGCGGCAATCGATGCATCAGCAGCGTACCGCCGATCCCTCCCGGCGCATATTTCACGATAAGAATGAACAGAAGACCGAAGTAAAGTTGCCATACACTCGTATAGTCGCTCAACGACAGCGACAGATACACGAAGAAAATGGCGCCAACGATCGGGCCGACAAAAATGCCAGTTCCGCCTATATAGGTCGAGAAGATTACCGCACCCGATTTCACCCAGCCAAGATCGGTGAAGTTGGCGCTCTCGAAGCTGATCGCGGCGAGCGCACCCGCAATGCCGGCAAATAATCCGGCAAAACAAAAGGCAAGGTAGCGCACAACATGCGGATCATAGCCGACAAACTGCACTCGTTCAGGATTGTCGCGTACTGCATTGCATATCTTGCCAAGCGGCGTCCGCGTCAGGGCGTACATTGCAAGCGCCGAAACGAAGACCCAGAACGCGACTAAATAGTAGACCTGTAGTTGAGGTCCGAAGTGCCAACCGAACCAGGCGGGCAGCTTGGTCCGGTTTGTGCTGATACCGTCTTCCCCGCCAAAAAAATCCGTGAGAATGAGCGCCAGCGCGACAGCCAACTCGGCGATGCCTAGCGAAATCATCGAGAAGACAGTTCCTGCTCGACGTGTCGATATCCAGCCCGTTACAACCGCCAGCAACAGACCTGCCACGCCGCCGATCAACGGAACAAATGGCAACGAAATCGGCAGCCCGTACTGCGGGATTAGATTCATGCTGTGAACCGCGAAGAACGCGCCAATTCCGTAGTACACAGCATGACCGAACGACAACAAACCGGTCTGACCGAGCAGAATGTTATAGGACAGCGAGAATACGATCGCCGTGCCCACCAGGCTGAAGGTCGTCAGCGAGCTGGCCGACGTGAAGATGCTGGGAAACGCGACAAGCAGCACAGCAACCCCGCCCCATACTGCATAGAAGCGCAGCCGTGGCCCGTGAACGGCACGCGAGATAGGTGCCGATGATAAGAGCTCGGTCATGTTTCACGCGTCCCAAACAAGCCCATAGGGCGGAGGATCAGAACCAGGATCAACAGAGCGTAGGGAATGATAGGAGCTACCTGCGCAATGGTCACCGTCCAGATATTTCGGATCAGGAACTGCGGTGCATTCGGGCTCAGCGGGCCGAACAGACTTGCGAGCGAGCCATCCAACGAAACCGCGAACGTCTGGATGAGCCCGATCAACAAAGATGCGACGAACGCCCCGGCCAATGAACCGAGACCGCCAACCACAACAATGGCAAACAGCAAAGCGATCAGCGATGCGGCCATGTTGGATTGGGTTTGCAGGATTGGGCCCGCAATCACGCCTGCCAGGGCAGCCAAACCGATTCCGACGCCGAACACCAGGGTAAAAACCAGCCCGACGTTGTGGCCGAGATGAGCGACCATTTGCGGATGCGTCAGCGAAGCTTGGACAACCAAACCAATCCGCGACCTCTTGATCACGATCAGAAGTGCAACAAATATCGCGACGGAAATCGCGAACATGAAGACCTTGTAGGACGGATAGTTTGTCGAGAATATCGAGAACGCCGGAAAATCCAGCGACGACGGTCCACGATAATCAACCGGATCCTTACCCCAGATGATTTGAACGACCTCCTCGATGACATAGGCAAGACCAAAGGTGAAAAGAAGCTCGGCGACATGGCCGGATCGATGAATGTCGCGGAGCGCAAAGCGCTCTACGGCGGCCCCGATCAAGCCCACGACCACCGGCGCCAGAAGCAATGCCCACCAGAATCCGAACCACTTGCTGATTTGAAAGCCGAAGAATGCGCCCAGCATATAGAAGCCGGCATGCGCAAAATTAAGCACTCCCAGCATACTGAAGACCACCGTAAGGCCGCTCGCCATCAGGAATAGCAAGAGGCCGTAGAGGATACCGTTCAGCGCGGAAATAATGACAAGTTCGAGCATAGCCTCTCGTCCGAGCCGTCAAATTACGCGGTCGGCAGGATTTGAGATTTGCCGCCGACCGCTCGGAACCACGCACTTACTGCGGGCGCGTCATTTTGCAGGAGGTCTTGGTGAGCGTGTCGTTGGCCTCGATCTTTGCGGCCACGGTATTTCCCCAACCTGTCCCTTCCTCGTCGAACGGCTCACTCGCCTTCAGTTCACCGAACGAGGCGACATAGAGCGGTTGAAAGAACTGATGATCGTCCTTCCGCATCACCCCTTTGCCGCCATTGAAGACGTCAATCTCCATATTCTCGAGGGCGAAAGCGATCTTGATCGGTTCGAATGACTTGGCTTTCTCCGCCGCCGCGGCGAACATTTTGATCTCGTTCACCTGACGAGGAGCAAACAGCACGAAATCCTCCCCATACTTCGCTCGCCACCGCTTCTCAAACTCCCGCGATGGAGCATAATCCACATTGGCGATACCTTCGGTGACTCCAAATACCTTATGATCGAGATTGACCTGCTTTAACGATATCGGAATTCCCGCTGTCGCTACGCCATAGTACGTATACCAGTTGACATCGAGTCCCGAAGAACCTGCCGCCTTCAGCAGCAGCGCCAGATCCTGACCCCAATTGCCGGAGATGACGGCGTCTGCTCCAGAGGCACGAATCTTGGCCACATAGGGAGAGAAGTCGGTCACCTTGAGCATCGGATGGAGCTCGTCACCAACGATCGTGATATCCGGACGCTTCGCCGCGAGCATCTCCCTTGCAGCGGCACGCACCGACTTCCCATAAGAGTAGTCTTGGTTGATCAGATAGACTTTCTTGATCGCCGGAGTCGCCTTGATGTAATTGGTGATGGCTTCCATCTTAACGTCGGAATTTGCATCCCACGCAAAATGCCAGAAGTTGCATTTGGCGTTGGTTAGGATCGGATCGATCGAAGAATAATTGAAATAGAGAACTTCTTGCCCAGGGTTGCGTTCATTGTGTTTGAGGACAAACTCCGTCAACGCCACCGCGACCGACGAACCATTTCCCTGAGTAATAAAGCGGATGCCTGAATCAATCGCCTTCTGAGCCTGAATCACGCTTTCCTGCGCATTTGTTTTGTTGTCGAACGGAACGATTTCGAGCTTCTTTCCAAGAATGCCGCCTTTGGCATTAACATCCTCCGCCAGAAACTGAAACGCTTTCAGACGCGCAACGCCAACGCTCGCCCCCCCTCCAGACAGGGTATCGATATAGGCTATCCTTACAGATTCCTGCGCCAGGGCAAATCCGCTGAGCGACATCAATATCAATAGAACTGCAAGCACAATCTTACCCACTTGGTCCCTCCTGCTTTCTGTTGTCGTTAGACGAATGCAAACCGGCATGCAACAATGCTCAGTGACCTGACGACCAATCGGTTCAATCAGGCCTACATGTCGCGCTCTTCGAGACACACAACAGCTTCGATTTCGACCATCATTCTCGGGTCAATCAACCGCGAAACCTGAACTAGCGTGCAGGCGGGACGATCGACGAAGAATGGACTACGCACATCACGCGTTCCTTCGTTGAAGGCGTCGATATCGGTTGTGAAAATGGTGTACTTGACGACATCGCCGAAAACCGCGCCGGCGGCATCGAGAATATCCTTCAAATTGGCAAAGCACTGCGCGACTTGGGCTCGGACGTCCCCAACACCAACGATCTCACCATCAGCATCGCGCGCCGTAATTCCGGCGGTGTGCAGCATCCGCCCGGAGGATACGACGCCGAGCGAAAAGAATACTTTCTTCTCAAATCCCCTGCCCAACTCTAGCGCCTTGCGTGTCATAGCTCCTCCAAAAACGATCTTCCGCGCAACGTTTGATCGCCACCTCATTGCTGTCGTTTAGGTATTCGGCGCGAAGCTGCAAAGGCCTCCACGGAACTCGGCCGAGGTGAATATCTCCGGCAGCACTGCGGCGAGCTCGTCCGGATCCATATTGATGCCATTTGCCTTCAGGAGCGGGCCGGCATGACGCACCATTTCGCGCCAGTCTTCGATCAGCCTAAACTGCTCAACGGTGTCCTTGCAGGGCTCCTCTCCAAGAGCAAGCACAAGCAATTCTGTAAAATTCACGACAGAAAAATCATGTTTGTGCCCATCCGCTGCAAGCTGCAAATGACAGGCGTGAAATAATGAAACCAGAGCATCAACATTTTCGGATTTGCTGGCTGCAATCGTCTGAGTTCTGACATACGCCTTCAGTTCCGGAGACTTGTTGGAACCCGATGCACCACACATGTAGCCTGGCTCCTCGATCACATCGATGATCTCCAGTCCCGGAATTCGACGCAGCAGCCGCACGACGTTGTCGCCAATGTCGGACATGCCACGATGAGTATGGACCAGAACCCGCTTGTTCACGGGCGTTTTGAAACGAGCTGCAAGCTGCTCCTCGTGCTCGATAAGGAACTTGGTAATATGGTGAAAATCAAAACTGACTTCTCGATATCCCTTGATCGTCTCGCCGAGATGCAACTGGCATGACGGGCACCAACTGAGGACCTTGTCCGGCTTGTAACCGCCAAACCTGTTGAGCGTCTGCTCGGAAACACGACCACCTTTTTTGACGTCGCCTTCCCACTTGCTCTGAATGATTCCGCAACATGACGATGGCCCACCGAGCACCTCGTAGTTGATGTCCAGCACGTCGAGCATCGTCATCACATTGAACAGGACATGCGGCGTCCGGATCGGGTTGCAGCCGGTATAGAAGACCACATCCACGTCACGCACCGGCGGAGGACGCAACAAGCGCGCAACATCTTCTGGAATAAGCTGCATCGATACCATGATGCGGATCGCGCGCGACATCTTGCGGAATGTGTCCGGCGTGCCGCGCTCGACGCTGGCGATCTTCGAACTTGCCAACATCAGCATCTGCCGTGGATTAATGTGCTCCGGACAGGCCGGGATGCAGTCGCCGCAGCCATTGCACTGCTTTGCCCAGGTGTCTGACGCGGGGCTCATCGGCGTAGACGCACTCATAAAGTCGAGTACACCACCAACCACGCTCTTGGGGTCGGCATCGGCCAATCCGGGCGCAAAAGGAACGACTGGACAAACTTCGACGCAGCGTCCGCAACGTGTGCATGCATCGAGAATGCCTTCCCACGTCTGCGCGACAAATTGATCCAGCGGGGGAGCAGCATCAGCCACCTTAGCCATTTTCAACTCCATTCTTGCATGCGATACTTCAAGTGCTCGCTGTGACGACCGCGGTTGCCTCAATCTCGATACGCGCCGCCGGCTTTCCGAGCCTCGCTTCCACCGCCGTACTTGCTGGCGGCGACGACACATCCGCGAAGATTCGATTTCGCACCGCGTTGTATCGATCGTACTCACGCATATCCGTCAGGAAGACGCCGATCTTGACGATGTCACTTAGCGCGGCGCCGTGTTCTGCCAACAGTTCACCAATGCACGCGAATATGATCTCGGTCTGTTTGGCGACATCGTAAGGTGCTTCTTCGCGCGAAGTGATGCCAGACACAAACAGCAGTGTTGCCACTCCTAAAGGCACCTTCTTGACGCGAGAAAACCGACTCTCGGAAACCGGCGTTTTCTCGAGCGTAATCACCTGCGCCTCCTCACGTCCCACCCTGAATCTCGCATGAGCGCATCGCTCGTAGGCCTGCGATGATTTGGAAGAAAGAGGGCCTCATCTCTGTTTTGCCCATCATTTCAACTCCTTCCAAGGTTAACAGTCGAATTCTTCTAAGATCAATTCCAAACCAAGAGAGATCGTTACCCTAAGCGAAACAATCATGTCAGCGTTCGACAAATGCACGCTCGATGAGATAATGCCCACTATGACCGACTTTTGCCGGCACAAGGCCTCGGCGCTCCAGGATCCGACCTAGGTCTCTCGTCATGGCGATGCTGCCGCATATCATCGCCCGATCCGTCATGCCGTTCAGTTCGGGCAAGTTCGTTAGAAGCGAGAGCTGGCCGGATTCGAGCAAATCGGTAATCCGCCCCGTCGTCTCGTATTGCTGACGGGTCACGGTCGGGACATAACTAAGCCGTTCGCGAGCATAGGGACCTATCAATTCATGGTTATACAACGTCCGCTGCAGTAGATCCTTGTAAGCAAGTTCCTGAACCTCCCGCACGCAATGAACAAGCACCGTCTTCTCGAACTTCTCGTAGATGGTGGAATCCCGAATGATACTGAGAAACGGTGCGAGACCCGTTCCAGTGCTGAATAGGTAGATATTCTTGCCGGGCAACAGCCCATCGACCACCAAAGTTCCGACCGGTTTGTGACCGATCAAAACCTTATCGCCAGGCTTGAGAAGTTGTAGCCGCGAGGTGAGCGGGCCATTCGGTACTTTGATGCTGAGAAATTCGAGATGAGATTCATAATGGGCGCTGGCGACACTGTAAGCGCGCATCAGCGGCTTGCCGGCGACCTCTAAGCCCAGCATGAGAAATTGCCCGCTCTCGAACCGAATGCCCGGGGACCGGGTCGTGCGAAAGCTGAACAACCGGTCGCTCCAGTGATAAACTGAAATTACCGTTTCGACGTCATGTGCGACCAATGGAATCGGCTCCTTCCATGATCCTTTCGGGTCAACTTCAAACGATGAACTTGAACATTGCGCGAACGCGCAGTTGGCCGTTCTCAACAGCTCACCGCGCCATTGAGGTGACGATCACAAACTCCGGATAAAATATCAGTCCTCAGACCCCGGCTGGATCCGTCATTCCGAACACATCCAACAACTTTCCCGGACGCCCGTCCCATGCTGTCGCATCGGCGGGCGGCATCCCCTTCGTTTGGATATTCGGCCATTGTGACGCATGCCGGAGATTAAATGCGATCCACCCGTCAAGTTCGCCGTCCATGTCGGATCGGATAGCCTGGGCCGGGCACTCGGGCGCGCATACGCCGCAATCGATACATTCTTCCGGATGAATGACGAGCATGGACTCGCCTTCATAGAAGCAATCGACGGGACACACTATCACGCAGTCCATGTATTTGCACTTGATACAGTTTTCGGTGACAACGTGAGTCATGTCATCTGATCCTGCTTAGCGAATAGCGCTCGGTCATTAGCTCGATCACCACGAATACTATCGACGCGACGAACCATAGATGGCGCTGATTTCGTGATCAATTAAGCGGCAGGTCGAACCATTACGCGGAACGAAACAGGGCGCCGACGGTCGAAGACCCGGTCCCGCGCCCCATTCCACGCTAAGCCCGACCGACAGGACGAGCTCATGCTCCGGGCTTTTGAACATCCGATATTTGAACGTGGCGTCGAGATTCTGGAAACCGTTGGCTCCGGGCGCTGTCGGATCGATCGGACCGAGGAAGGTGTAGGTTGTGCCAAATGATATTGACGCCGGGATCGTCGATAGTAAGCGTGGCTGGAAAGAAGCGATTGCCGACGATTTTGTGGGCTGCGCTTTGACCTAAAGAAACGAATGCGGCACCGAATCCGAGAAGACCTGCACGCAAACGACGGATCATGCCTTCGTTCCATCAGGCCTTGCGGATTTCGACACTGTGCTTGTTGCCGCTCGCGGCCATGACCGGCCACGCCTCCGCTCAGAGCGGCCGCGCGACGCCCGTGCCGACTCAGTCGAGCTCGAGCCCGACATTTTCGAATCCGATCAATCAGCCTGTGCCGCCCGCTACCTCCACGCTCAACCGCCACGGTGTGTCCCCCTACCGCCTTCCGCCGAGGCGACGACACTAGAAGCGCGATGGGCTTCGATCGAGGCCGGGTCAGAAGCCTGACGGCACATCCTTGCGGACCGGCAGCGCCGGCACGCGGATGTCGCGCACGCCGGGTGGCCATGCCAACGCCGAGTAGGGAATGTCGCGCGACAGGTTGGGATTGTAATAGGGATCGTCAGCAATGACGTCGCCCCACCGTGCCCTGAACGTCCAGAGCTCGCGTTCATACCTCATCTTCTTGTCGGGACGACTGCCCTC
>Ga0207661_10004245_pt1 | contig 10031 bp, 8 predicted proteins | sample KBSC713LmetaG_FD_184337 | JGI IMG/M metagenome (GOLD analysis project Ga0207661, IMG submission 184337) | Corn rhizosphere microbial communities from Kellogg Biological Station, Michigan, USA - KBS C7.1-3L metaG (SPAdes) (version 2) | ecosystem: Host-associated > Plants > Roots > Rhizosphere ... | reverse complement strand
CCACCTGGTCGGCGCGCGGCGCCGGCGGGCTGTGCCAGGGCACGAGCAGCGCCGTGACCAGCGCGGTCGCCAGGACGAGCACGGCCAGTACGAGCACCGCACACTGCCGCGGCGTCATCGCCGCCCGGCCCCGGTTCGCACCTTGACCATGGTACGGACCGGCCGGCGGGTCGCAGGCGCCCGACCCGCGCGAGCGGAGCGAGCGCCTGAACTCACGCGGCTCGGTGCGGTCGGGGCTTCGACGGGCTCACCAGGCGTAGCCGCGGCACCATGCCGGCGTCCGCCAGGACGGCGAGCGCCCGGCGCTCCGACTCGTCCAGCTCGACCCCGCTGGGCGGGGCCCCGAGCAGCACAGTTACCACGCAGCCGGCGCACGCCGACCCGCGGACCTCGCAGTTGTCGCAGTCAACGAGCATGCACGCAAGGTAGCGCCGGGGTACGACAGTTTCAGGCGCGGGCGAGGCGGCGGATCAGCGTGGTCGAGCCGAGGGGGTAGGCGCCGTGGCGGCGTACCCCGTCGGCGACCTCCTTGTCCGACGAGATCACCACGATCGGGCGACCCGCCGGCTCCGCCCGTACCAGCCGGCGGATCAGCTCGTCGGCCGTCTCACCCTTGCGGGAGAACAGCACCCGTACCCCGCGCGGCGCCGGTGGCAGGCCGACCATCCGCTCCGCGCCGTCGAAGACCACCGTGACCTCGGCGCCGGTCTGTGCCGCGATCCCACCCAGCCCGCTGACCAGCCGGGCCCGCTGCTGCTCCAGCGGGATCTCCGCGTACCCGGTCTTCGTCACGTTGTACCCGTCGACGATCAGGTGCACCTTGGGCAGCGCGAGCAGCTGGTCCAGCCAGGCCGGGTCGTCGGCGGCCAGGGCGCGCGCGGCGCCGGTCTCCGCACCCGGTCGGGCCGCGGAGCCGGCCGCCACGACGTCGGCGGGCAGCACCGAGGTCGGCTCCAGGGCCAGCTCGCGGCGCAGCCCCTGGGCGGCCTGGCCGATAGTCTCCAGCAGCAGCCAGAGCCGGGCGTCGTCGACCTGCCGGGCCTCCTTCGCCGTCTGGCGGGTGGCACCGGCGGCCTCCTGGGCTTCGGCCAGCCGGGCGCGCAGCCGGCGGGTCTCCGCCTCGTGGTCGGCGTTCTGCCGGGCCAGCCGGCCCCGCTCGGTGGCCAGCAGCTCGGTGGCGCGCCGCTCGCGGGACTGCAGGTCGCGTACCGTCCGGTGCATGCCGCGGTTGTCCTCACGCAGCGCGGCGGCCTCCTCGCGCAGCCGGGCCAGCTCGTCGCGCAGCTTGTCCGCCTCGACCCGGGCCACCGCCCGGTCGTGCTCCGCGCGCGCCACCCGGTGCTCCGCGTCCCGTACCAGGTCGGCGACTGCCGCGCTGTCCGCCTCGGCCCGTACCGTCGCGCCGGTCGCCTCGACCAGCTCCAGCCAGCCGGCGGGCCGGGCCAGGTAGGCCAGGGCGGCCACGTCGACCGGGTCGGCGGCCGCCGGGGCGACCCCCTCGGCGACGGCCGCGCCCAGCTCGCCCGCGTCGGCCAGCACCCGCGCGGTGACCCGCTGGCGGAACAGCGCGTCCGCCGCGATCTGGGTGGCGATGACCGCGCCGCCCAGCCGGGCGCGGCGGTTCGGCGCGAACCGCGCGACCCGTCGCAGTACCGTCGGCACCTCGTCCACCGGCATCCCGCTCAACGCGGCGGCGGTCAGCACGATGACCCGCTGGCGTACCGCCTCGGGCAGCACCGGCTCGACCTCGACGGCCTCGCCCGACTCGTCGACGGCCTCGGCCATCGGGAGCTCCTCGTCGGGTACGGGCGCTGACATCTGCCAAGTGTCGCATCGTTGACCCATGTAGCGCCCCTCAGAACTGTCGTACCCCGCTCCTACCGTCGCCCCGTGCCGCCGATCTTCCTCCAACAGTCGATGGATGAGCTCCTCGACAACCCCGAGGCACGCTCCCTTCGCGACACCACTTTTGTCGTCGTCGACCTGGAGACCACCGGTGGGGCCCCGAGCGACGGGGGGATCACCGAGATCGGTGCCGTCAAGATCTGCGGCGGGGAGGAGCTGGCCGAGTTCGGCACCCTGGTCAACCCGGGCGCGCCGGTGCCGCCGTTCATCACCGTGCTCACCGGCATCACCGAGGCCATGCTCGCCCCGGCGCCGCCGCTGGCCGAGGTGCTGCCCGCGTTCCTGGAGTTCGCCCAGGGCACGGTCTGGGTCGCGCACAACGCGCCGTACGACGTCGGGTTCCTGCGCGCCGCGTGCGCGCGGTACGGGTACCCGTGGCCGAAGCCGCGGGTACTCGACACGGCCGCCCTGGCCCGGCGGGCGTTGACGGCCGACGAGGTGCCCAACCGGAAGCTGGGCACGCTGGCCGCCTACTTCCGCACCCGGGTGCCCAACCACCGCGCGCTGCACGACGCGCGGGCCACGGTCGACGTGCTGCACGCGCTGTTCGCGAGGCTGGGCAGTCACAAGGTCTTCACGCTCGGTGAGGCGACCGAGTTCGCCCGGGCGGTCACCCCGACCCAGCGGCGCAAGCGGCACCTGGCCGAGGGGCTGCCGGACACCCCGGGCGTGTACGTGTTCCGGGCCATCGACGACCGGGCGCTCTACGTGGGTACCAGCCGGGGCATCGCCACCCGGGTGAAGTCCTACTTCACGGCCGCCGAGAAGCGGGCGCGGATCTCCGAGATGCTGGCCGCGGCGGTGCGCGTGGAGGCGATCGAGTGCGCGCACGCCCTGGAGGCCGAGGTACGCGAGCTGCGGCTGATCGCGGCGCACAAGCCGCCGTACAACCGCCGGTCGAAGTTCCCCGAGCGGGTGCACTGGCTCAAGCTCACCGACGAGGTGTATCCGCGGCTGTCGCTGGTACGGCAGCTGACCGGCGACGGCGCGACCTACCTCGGGCCGTTCGCGTCCGCGAAGGCGGCCGAGGCGGCGGCCGCCGCGGTCTACGACGCCCTGCCGATGCGCCAGTGCGCCCAGCGACTGTCCGCGCGTACGCCGAGCCCGGCCTGCGCGCTGGCCGAGCTGGGCCGGTGTCCGGCCCCGTGTGAGCACCGCATTTCGGTGGCCGACTACGCGACCGTGGCGGCGGAGCCGTTCCGCACGGCCACGTCCGGGGACCTCGGGCCGCTGGTCGAGCGGCTGATGGTCCGCATCGACGTGCTCGCCGCCGGGCACCGCTTCGAGGAGGCGGCGGCGCTGCGCGGGCGCCTGGGTTCGTTGCTGCGCGCGGTCATCCGGATGCAGCGGCTGCGGTCACTGACCGCGATCGCCGAGCTGGTCGCCGCCTGGCCGGCGTCCTCCGGCGGCTGGCAGCTGGCGATCGTCCGGTACGGGCGGTTGGTGGCCGCCGGTGTGTCGCCGCCCCGGGTACATCCCCGGGCCACCATCGACATGCTGCTGGCCACCGCCGAGACGGTACTGGCCGGTCCCGGCCCCACCCCTTGCGCGAGCGCCGAGGAGACCGAGCGGGTACTGGCCTGGCTGGAGCGGCCCGACTCGCGGCTTGTCCGGGTATCGGATGGTTGGTCCCTTCCGGCCCGGGGAGCGGCGCGGTACCGCGACCTGCTGACCAAGATCGAACAGGCCCCTACTCATCCGTACGTCCACCATCAACTATCCGATCGGACATCGGTTCCATTACTAGGCTAGAAGGCGACACGGCGACCCGGACCCGGCAGGGGGTGCATGGTGGACCTCACCACAGGTCCGTCCGTGCCGGTCGGCACGCCGTTCTCGCCACACGACTCCAGCAACCGGGATCCGGAGAGCACCGACGGCTGGCTCACCACCCGGCTGCGCGCGATGCTCCCGTGGCAGAGCACGGCCGACGATCCCGTGGGCGACCTCGTCCGTACGCACCGAAGCATCCATCCACAGGGCGACGTGGGGCTGGTCCGCCGCGGGTACGCGATCGCCGAGCGGATGCACCGCGGCCAGCTGCGTAAGAGCGGCGAGGCCTACATCACCCATCCGCTGGCCGTGGCGCACATCCTCGCGGCCCTCGGCATGGACACCACGACCCTGGTCGCCGCGCTGCTGCACGACACGGTCGAGGACACCAGCTACACGCTGCCCGAGCTGCGCAACGACTTCGGCGCCGAGGTGGCCCTCCTGGTCGACGGCGTGACCAAGTTCGACAAGGTCTACTTCGGGGACATCGCCGAGGCGGAGACCATCCGCAAGATGCTGATCCGGGCCGGGCAGGACGTTCGGGTACTGGTCATCAAGCTGGCCGACCGGCTGCACAACATGCGTACCCTCGACGCCCGCTCCCCTGCCTCGCGCACCCGCATCGCCTCGGCGACCCAGGAGGTGCTGGTACCGCTGTGTGACCGGCTGGGCATCCAGGCGCTCAAGCGGGAGTTGGAGGACTCGGTCCTGCTCAACCTGGAGCCGGACTCCTACGCCGCGATCGACGACCATGTGCGCAACCGGTCCAACTGGCGGTCCTATCTGGACACCGTCATCGGCACCCTGCAGCCGCGGCTGGTCCGCAGCCGGGTCAACGCCACGGTCTCGCCGCGCCCCCGGCACTACTACTCGATCTGGAAGGACACCGCGGCCAACAGCCGGAGCCAGCCGCACGAGCTGCCCCGCGTGGTGATCGTGGTGGACGGGACGCAGACCGACTGCTACGCGGCGCTCGGCGCGGTACACACGACGTGGCGTCCGGTACCGGGACGGTTCAAGGACTTCATCGCCTCGCCGAAGAACAACCTGTACCGCTCGCTGCACACCACCGTGCTCGGCCCGGACGACCAGCCACTGGAGGTGCTGATCCGCACCGAGCCGATGCACCGCGAGGCGGAGTACGGCATCGTGGCCAACTTCCGGTTCGCCGCCGACAGCCTGGGTCTTCGCGGCCGCACGGAGCAGCCGGACTGGCTGCGCCGGGTGCTGGACTGGGAGGTGGTGGCCGACGACGCCGAGCGGTTCCTCGACGCGCTGCGCTGCGACCTCACCGAGGCGCAGATCCACGTGTTCACCCCCGCCGGGCGGCGGGTGCAGCTGCCGGCCGGCAGTACCCCGGTGGACCTTGCGTACACGTTGAGCACGGAGACCGGCCACGGCTGCGTCGGCGCCCGGCGGGGCGGTCGGCTCATCCCGCTGTCCTCGCCCCTGATCGACGGCGACGAGGTGGAGGTCATCAGCCAGACCCCGATCACCGCCGGCCCGTCCCAGGAGTGGCTGGACTTCGTCAAGACCCCGCACGCCCGGCTGCAGATCGACCGGTGGTTCGCCGACGGCGGTGAGCCCGCGACCATCGCGCACCGGGTGAAGCTCGGCCGGGCCGCGATCGGCCTGGCGCTGCGCCGGTACGACCGGGGCCTGGCCGACGAGACGCCGTTGCTGCTGCTGGCCGGCGAACGGGGGTACCCGGACCTCGAGGCGCTGCTGGTCGCGGTCGCCGACCGGAGGGTCTCCGCCGAGGAGCTGGTGGCGGAGATGATCGCCGTGGTGGACCAACGACGGCGCTGACGTAACGCGTCGACTAGATTTGGCGCTCATGACCACTCGACCGGTGGCCCGGGTCCGGGGTGCCTTCTACAGCGCGTTCTACCGGCTGCCCGGACGCTGGCGGCGCCGACTCGTCCGGGTGGCCAGCGCGAAGTACATCGTCGGCGGAGTGGTTCTCGTGCGGGACGCCGAGGCGCCCGAGCCCGGCCGGATCGTGCTGCTGCGCCAACCGCCCGGGTACGGCTGGTCGCTGCCTGCCGGGCTGCTGAAGAAGGGCGAGCCGCCGATCGTCGGCGCGGCCCGCGAGCTCTGGGAGGAGACCGGCATCCGGCTGTCCACCGACGAGCTGACGCCGGCCGACCCGGCCGCCGTCGTACACCACCGGGGTCGTTGGGTGGATGTCGTCTTCGAGGCGCGGGTACCGGCGCGGGTCGCGCTGCGCGCCGACGGTGCCGAGGTGCTGGAGGCCGCCTGGCACCGGCTCGACGCGCTGCCGCCGCTGACCACGCCGACCGCCCGCCTGCTCGCCTACTACGGGATCGGTCCGTACGTCGGGTACCCGGAGGCCACCGACGGCACCGATGAGTGACGTCTGCGCGGTCGTGCTCGCGGCCGGCGAGGGGCGGAGGCTGCGCCCGCTGACGGACCGGACACCCAAGGCCCTGTGCCCGGTCGGCAACGTGCCGCTGCTGGACACGGCCCTGGACCGGTTGGCGTCACTGGGCCTCGCCGGCCCGGACACGGTCGCGGTCAACGCCTGGTACCTGGCGGACCAGGTGGTCGCGGCGGTCGGCAGGCGCGCACACGTGTCGGTCGAGTCCGGACCCGCCCCGCTGGGTACCGCGGGCGGGCTCGCCGCGCTGCGCGACTGGATCGACGGCCGGCCGGTACTGGTCACGAACGTGGACGCCTACCTCGCCGGTGGACGATTGGCACCGCTGCTGGAGGGCTGGGACGGCGACGGTACCCGGCTGCTCGTCGCGGCCGGACCGCCGGCGGAGTTCAGCGGCCGGCGCTTCGCGGGCTGCTCGGCGCTGCCGTGGCGTCGGGTACGGCAACTGCCCGCCGAGCCGACCGACCTGGTACGCACGGTGTGGCGGCCGGCCGAGGCGGCCGGCGAGCTGACCCTGGTCGACTACGACGGCGTGTACCTGGACACCGGTACCGCGGAAAGCTACCTGGCCGCGAACCTGCACGCGGCCGCGGCGGCCCCGGGCGGCCGGCTGATCGGCCCGGGCGCGACGGTGACCGGTCGGGTCAACCACGCCGTCATCGGGGCGGGCGCTACGGTCGCGGGCCGGGTCGAGCGCGCCGTCGTCTGGCCGGGCGCGGTCGTCAGACCGGACGAGCAACTGGTCGACGCGGTGCGGTACGACGCAGGCGGTACGGTAACGGCAGCACTCAACGAAGGAGCGCCCGAGTGATCACCGCGATCGTCCTCATCGACTGCGCCACCGATTCGATCCCCGAGGTCGCCGAGGCACTGGCGAACCTGTCCGGGGTCAGCGAGGTCTACTCCGTGGCGGGCGGGGTGGACCTCATCGCGATCGTCCGGGTCCGCGAGTTCGACCAGATCGCCGAGGTCATCGCGGGCGGCATCTCGAAGACGCCGGGCGTGCTGAACACCGACTCGCACATCGCGTTCCGCGCGTACTCGCAGCACGACCTCGAGGAGGCGTTCTCCATCGGCTTCGCCGATGCGGACTGACGCTCCCGCCGAGCCCGCCGGGGTCACCGCCGCCCGGGCGCTCGCCGCCGAACTGGACTTCGGCCACTCCTGTTCGACCGGTACCGGTCGGCTGCTCGCCACGCTCGCCGCGGCCACCACCGGTACCGTCGGAGAGTCCGGGACCGGCTGCGGCTTCGGTACCGCGTGGCTGCGCAGCCGGCTGCGCCCGCCTTCGCGGATCGTCACCGTGGAGCGCGACCCGGTCCGGGCCGCCGGCGCGGCCGGGCTGTTCGAGGGCGACGACACGGTGACCGTGCTGCACGCGGACTGGACCGCGCTGCGCGACCACGCGCCCTTCGCCCTGCTGTTCCTCGACGGCGGCGGCAAGACCGACGGCCCGGACGCGGTCGCGGATCTGATCGCGCCCGGCGGCATCGTGGTGATGGACGACTTCACGCCGTCGGACGGTTGGCCGCCGGAGTTCGGCGGCCGGCCCGACGACCTGCGTATCGCGTGGCTCACCGATCCCCGGTTCGCCGCGGTCGACGTGCGGGTCTCCCCGACCGAGTCGGCCGTGCTGGCGACCCGGTTGTAGCCATCACATCCAGCGCGACCACCAGTCGAGTACCGCCTCGAACCGCGCCACCCGGTGCGACGGCAGCCCCGAGCGGGTCAGCTCGTGCCCCTCTCCCGGGAACAGCAGCATCTCCACCGGGACCCCACGCCGGCGCAGGGTGACGTAGAGCCGCTGCGCCTGCTCGATCGGGCAGCGCCAGTCGTGTTCGGAGTGGACGATCAGCATCGGGATGGTGATGCGGTCCGCGTGGGTGAGCGGGCTCTGCGCCCGCTGCTGCTCCAGATCCGAGCCGTACAGGTCGTCGGCGAAGAACCAGCCGATGTCCGACGAGCCGGTGAAGCTGTCGATGGAGTTGACCGCCCGCTCGGAGATGGCCGCGCGGAACCGGTGACCCTCGTGCGCCGCGAGCCAGGTCGTCATGAACCCGCCGTGCGAGCCACCCATCACACCGACCCGTTGCGAATCCAGCGCCGGATCGGCCAACGCCGCGTCGAGCAGGGCCATCAGGTCCACAGTGGACGCTCGACCGACGTCGCCGACGATCGCCCTGCCGTGTGCCTGCCCGTACCCGGAGGAGCCACGCGGGTTGCCCATCAGCACCGCGTACCCGCCGCCCGCGTACACCTGCGCCTCGTCGAACAGCGACGCACCGTACTGCGTGAACGGGCCGCCATGGATCAGCAGCAGCAGCGGGTGCGGCCCCTCGCCGGCCGGGCGCACCAGGAAGCCGTGCAGCGGGTACCCGTCGGGAGCCGTCGCCTCGATGTCCTCGACCGGCCGGATGTCCACTGTGGACAGAAACTCGGCGTTGAATCCGGTCAGCGACCGCTCCCCCGCCGGATCGCAGGCGTACAGCTCCCCCCAGCTGCGCCCGTCGCTGACGGAGGCGACGAGTACCCCGGCGCGCAGGTCGGCACCCATCACGGTCCGCCGGCCGCCCACGAGTACCCGCGGCTGCCCGCCGTCGTAGGGCACCAGGAGCAGCTGCACGTCGCCGCGGTGCTCGTTGGGGTACAGCACGCCGTCGTCCACGCAGCGGATCCGCCCGCGCGTCGACAGGTTGTACGTCTCCTCGTCGGTCAGCCGCGTCGCGGTACCGCCGGCCACCGGTACCGCCCAGAGCGACTCGTTCCTGACCACGGCGCGCAGCTCGTCCGCGCCGAGCGCGACGCCCGTGAAGCACACCAGGCGGCCGTCCGCGCTGAACCGGGGTTGTGACGGGCTGAGCCCACCGGAGGTCAGCGCGCGCAGCCCGGTACCGTCCGGCGCGCAGACCCAGACGTCGTAGCGCAGATCGTTGCCGGCGTTGTCGTGCCGGGCCGCGACGAACGTGAGCAGCGTGCCGTCCGGGCTCCAGTCGACGTCCTCGTGGTCGAAGTCCCCGTGCGTCACCTGTGTCGACGCGCCGGACAGGTCGACCGTCCACACGTGGGCCCGGCGCCCGTCCAGGAACCCGAAGTCGTCCCGCCTGAACATCAGCCGGGTGATGCGCCGGGGCGGCTCCTTGTCCGGCTTCACGTCGTTCATGCCGTACCGGCCGTCCTCGGGCACCCGGGCCACGTAGGCCAGCCGGTCCGAATCGGGGCTCCACACCGGGGCACCGGCGCCCAACGGATGGTCGGTGAGCCGCCGCGCCTCACCGCCGGCCGCGGGCAGCAGCCACAGTTGGGGCTTTCCGACGGTACCGTCGGCGGCGCGCTCGGCCCGTACGAAGGCGAGCCAGGCCCCGTCGGGTGACCAGCGCGGCTCGGCGTCGCGCCAGCCCTGGGTCAGCTGCCGGGGTGGCCTCGCGCCCTCGGTGTCGACCAGCCACAGCTGGCTGGTGTAGTCGTCGGTGGTCAGGTCGGCGTTGCGTACCGCGATCGCGGCCGCGCTGCCGTCGGGTCGCAGGGCGGGATCGCCGGGGATGCGAGCGAGGGCGAGGTCAGCTGGCTTCACGCCGGGCACGTTACCCGTCCTTCGCCTACCGACAAGTAGTCGGTGGGCCCCCATTCCGGCCCCTGTCTTGGTGCGCGCGGACCCTACTCCGCGGCGCGCAGCTGCCCGGCGAGGGCCACCCAGCGGTCGAGAGCGGTGTTCGCGGCGCCCGAGTCGATGGCCTGTGCGGCCCGGTCGATCCCGTCGCGCAGTGCCGCGCGGAGGGCCTCCCCGCCGTCCGCGGCGGCGTCGGCCGGCAGCCCGGCGTGGGCGGCAAGCGCGGCTCCGGCGTTGAGCAGCACCGCGTCCCGTACCGGACCGGTCGCGCCGGCCAGCACCTTGCGGGCCACCTCGGCGTTGAACGCGGCGTCCGCCCCGCGCAGGTCCTCGGGCTCGGACCGC
>Ga0207661_10004242_pt1 | contig 10034 bp, 9 predicted proteins | sample KBSC713LmetaG_FD_184337 | JGI IMG/M metagenome (GOLD analysis project Ga0207661, IMG submission 184337) | Corn rhizosphere microbial communities from Kellogg Biological Station, Michigan, USA - KBS C7.1-3L metaG (SPAdes) (version 2) | ecosystem: Host-associated > Plants > Roots > Rhizosphere ... | reverse complement strand
ATGTTTGTTGATCATCTCTGCCTCAAGATGACATATGCCGTGTGTGTTGATCTGGCGGACCGGTGCGCCGCTCGCGGCGAGGCGGCGGGCATCGTTGTCGGTTTCGAGGTCGCCAACGAGGGCCGCAGCTTTTGCACCGGAGTTGATCAGCTCCTGCAGTGTTCGCTGGAGAAATTCTGTTTTTCCTGTACCGGGACTGGAAACAAGGTTGAGGACGAGCACGCCGGCAACTTCGAACTGGCCGCGGAGGCCGCGAGCGAGTTCGTCGTTCTTCTTCAGAATTCCCTGCCGCAGCTCTACGATCCGGGTGGTCATACTTTCTCCTCGACTTCATCAATCTCGATGGAGTCTATTTCCAGTTCGCGTCCCTGGCGCATATCTGCAACCGGCTCACTGCAGCGTGGACAGCGGAAACTCTGCAGGCTTGCGATCTCAACATCCTGCGCACATTTTTCGCAATGCATTCTGACCGGAAGAATCTTCACGATTAGCACCGAGCCTTCAAGGGGCGTGCCTTCGGTGGCGATGCCATAGCAGAACTGGAGCGAGTCTTCGACGACGGAAGCCAGGGCGCCGACCCGGAGCCGGACCTCTTTGACTTTAGCGCCCGGATAAGCGCCAAGGGCCTCGGTGACCGAGTCGACAATGCTGGAGACGATGGAAAGCTCGTGCACGCGACCTCACTGAAGCCACGATTCTATAGCTCCGGCCTGATCGCTGGTGTGAGGAACGGCACTCAATTGTAGAATGGCACTGGAGCGTCTTCCCCGTGAGCAAAACCCTTGCGCCTCATCCGCATACAGCATCGCGTCTCGCCCTGAGCGAGCTTGCGCCCGGAGCCATGCAATCGGAAATTAGGGCCATGACGACCGAATGCGATCGCATTGGCGGCATCAATCTTGCCCAGGGTGTCTGCGACACGCCGGTGCCCGGGCCGGTAGAAAATGCCGCGATTGCTGCAATTCTTGCCGGACACAACATCTATACGCGGCTTGACGGAATTGAACGGCTTCGCAAGGCGATCGCAGACAAGCAGCAGCGCGACTATGGGTTGCGCTACGATCCGGAGACTGAAGTGCTGGTCGCATGCGGAGCGACCGCAGGATTGCACGCGGCCTGCATGGCGCTGCTCAATCCTGGCGACGAAGTGCTGGTGTTTGAGCCGTTCTACGGATATCACGTGAGCACGCTGAAGTCGATGCGGGTGAAGCCGGTGCTGGTACCGCTGGCTGAGCCGGACTGGTCGCTCGATGTGGACGCAATGAGAGCTGCGGTCACGTCGAAGACGCGGGCCATGATCGTGAACACGCCTGCGAACCCCAGTGGGAAGGTGTTCAGCCGCGCGGAGCTTGAGGCGGTTGCAGAGCTGGCTCGGGAACACGATCTCTTTGTCTTTACGGATGAGATCTACGAATACTTTGTCTACGACGGGACGAAGCACATTTGCCTGGCGACGCTGGAGGGAATGCGCGAGCGGACGATCGTGATGTCGGGGTTCAGCAAGACGTTCAGCGTGACGGGGTGGCGGCTCGGCTATGTGACGGCCGACGCGAAGTGGATGGGAGCGATGGGCTACTTCCACGATCTAACGTATGTGTGTGCGCCTTCAGCGCTGCAGCACGGAGCGGCGGCGGGGCTGGAGCAATTGCCGGCAGAGTTCTACACCCGGCTTGCTGCGGATCATCAGTCGAAGCGCGAGCGGATTGTCTCGGCCTTGCGCGATGCGGGGATGGAACCGGGCGTGCCGGCGGGCGCCTACTACGTGCTGGCGCGGGCGACGCGGCTGCCCGGGGAGACGGCGGCGCAGAAGGCGCGGCATCTGCTGGCCAAGATCGGCGTTTCTTCGGTGGCTGGATCGGCGTTCTTCAGGCCGGGGCGGGGGGAGGATCTGCTGCGATTCTGCTTTGCCAAGAAGGACCACGATCTGGACGAGGCATGCGCTCGGCTGCGGCGGCTTTAAATTTAACGGCCTTGCTCACAACTTAGAATCAAAGGGTACGAGCATTGCTCCGGGAAGGACCTGTACCCAGTGAACGAATTTCCTCATGCCATGCTGCGCGAGATCTTCGAGCAGCCGAAGGCGATACAACGAACACTTGATTTATATCTCGACGCCGACGGCCTGAAGCAGGACGTATTTGCGCCGATGGAGCAGTGGCTGAACTCGCGCGGCGAGGTGCTGATTGCGGCGAGCGGGTCGAGCCGTCATGCAGGGCTGGCGGCGGAGATAATTTTTGAAGACCTGTGCGGGCTGGCGGTGGACGTCGAGTACTCGAGCGAGTACAGCTGCAGGCCGGCCGTGAATCCGCGACTGCCCTCTGTGCTGGTGATCTCGCAGTCGGGCGAGACGTCGGATACTCTGGCGGCTCTGCGGTTTGCCAAGGAAGGACGGCAGCAGACGCTGGCGATTGCCAACGTACCCGGCAGCACCATGCTGCGTGAGGCTGGGGCGGCAATGCCGCTCGCGGCGGGAAAAGAGCTGGCGATTCCGGCGACGAAAAGCTTCACATGCCAGCTGACGGCGCTGTATCTGCTGGCGCTCTACGAGGGCAGCTGGCTTGGTTCGTTTGAAGAAGCACAGTTGAAAGAGAAGATCGAGGAGCTGCGAGGGCTACCCGCCGCCATCGAGCGGCAGTTGGAGGGGTGGCGGACGGCGATGAAGGATATTGCATCGAAGGTGAGCGATTCGGAAAGCTTCCTCTTCCTGGGGCGCGGAGTGCATTATGCCATCGCGCGTGAGGGTGCGCTGAAGATGAAAGAGTCTTCGTATGTGACGGCGGAGGGGTATCCAACGGGCGAATTGAAGCACGGACCGAACGCGCTGGTGAGCGAACAGGTGCCGCTGGTGGCGCTGGCCACGGTGGACCGGAAGGTGGACGATTCGGTTCTCAGATATGAGAAGACGCTGCAGCTGCTCGGGGATATGAAGAAGCAGGGCGCCCGAGTGATCGCCGTGGCTAACGCGGGCGACCAGCAGGTTGCGGCACTGGCGACGCACTGCGTCACGGTGGAACCTGCGAGCGAATATCTGCTGCCCATCCCGGAGGTAATTCCTCTGCAGCTTTTCGCCTATTTCATGGCGCTGGAGCGTGGGGTAGATGTGGATAGGCCGCGAAACCTGTCGAAGGCCGTAATCGAAACCGCCGGCTCGTAGCTGCTCCAGTTCCTACGTACGCCTCCTCTCGAATCCCCTAGCCGGGTCCATGGGTAAAAATGCCGTCAAAAAACCCAAAGCCGGACGCGCAGCTTGCTAACTGCACGCCCGGCCCTGGATCCCATGTCACCGAATGCGGGTAAACAGCTGCCCAGGCTGCCCACCCTTTTACCACTGCCTCCATTGTGCGCCTTTCTGCGAAATAACATGCAAATCGAGAACAGCGCGTTAACTACATTCGCTTTGTTGGAGTTAAGGCGAGTGGAGAAAACACAGAAGCTTGACTATTTTCAGATCTCGGCTTCTTCTGACTGAACCACGAAGTTACGCCTCCTGGACTTTCTGTGCATCCCGGTTTTCAGCGCAACAAGAGAAGCAGGCCCGCGGCGCAGATCACCATGCCTGAACCGGTGCGCAATGTGAAGGCTTCGCGATAGAGGATTGTTCCTACGCCCAGCAGCACGAGGGCGATGAGGTTGTTGCAGACGAACGACGTGATGTTGAGCCTGAGTCCGGCGCGGTAGCCGATCAGGTATCCGGATTCGATGGCCACCAGCGAGAGTGCCAGTGCGATGGAAGTCCAGCTCACGCGATGCAGTTGTGCCGCGGACAATCCCTGGCGGGCGATGAAGATCCCCAGGCAGGCAAGCGAGGCCAGTCCGAAGGAGATGAAGAGCGCCAGAAACGGATCGACTGCGGCGGGAGTGGCTTTCTGAGAGACGTGATACAGAACGCCTCCGCCGACGATCATGAGCAGAGGCACGATGGCCATGCTGTTCGTTTCCACTAGGAGTCTCCCTTTGCGTCGTTGAGATTGCTGGATGATTCGTACAGCATCAGGTAGTCCTTCTGGCGGTCGGTGCCGACGATAAAGTCGTGCGTACCGGCGATGCGGAAGCCCCACCGCTTGTAGAAAGAGAGGGCGCGTCCATTGCCGGAGAATGCGCTGAGCCAAAGTGAAGGCTCGCCCCGATCAGTCGCGACGGCGAGAACTTCTTTCATCAGGAGGTTGGCGACGCCCCGGCCATGGTACGCCGAGTCGATATAGAATCTTCGCAACTCAAGCGCCGCGGGCGATTGCATCTCGGGAGGTGCGGGGGCTTGGACGAGCAATGCAAGGCCAGCAAGGTTTCCGGCGACCTTCGCGATCAGGATCGTAAAGCGATCGTCTGCGAGCATATCGCGATAGCGCTCGGGGGTGTGTTCGCGACTGATGTAATCGGCCAGATCTTCGGGCGGGGTATCTGCAGGACAACCCAGCGGAAAGACGGCAGCCGACAGGAGGGCGAGCGCCGGTGCGTCGGCGAAGGTGGCGCGGAAGATCTGAGTTTGTTGGTCGAGCAAGCGGTGCCTTGTCGCTGGTTAAGAATGAGATGAGCTTCGGGAAAAATAGAATCACATTTCTCTGCACCGCGTTGGATCATCCTTAGGTGACAAGATCTTTTATTGACCGGGCGTTTGGGCGGGAGGCGTTTGGGCTGGATCCAGCTGGGTATGATGCGGCGCGGCCGGCTTATCCCGAGTGGGTCTTTGAATTCCTGCGCGATCATTGCGGGCTCGGGCTGGGTAGGGCTGCGTTTGAGATTGGGCCAGGAACAGGGACGGCGACCCGGCGATTGCTGGACCTCGGCGTCAATCCGCTGGTCGCTGTGGAAGCGGACGCACGACTCGCTGCGTTTTTGCGTGGGAAAGTTCCGGACAAGAGACTCGCAGTGGTGGTTGCGCCGTTTGAAGAAGCGATCTTGGAGGAAGACAGCTTCGATCTAGGTGTGAGTGCGACTGCGTTTCATTGGCTGGAGGAGGATCCTGCGCTCAAAAAGGTGGCGAAGCTACTGCGTCCGGGCGGGTGGTGGGCGATGATATGGAACGTATTCGGCGATTCGAGTAGGCCCGATCCGTTTCACGAAGCTACGAAGGTGCTACTCGGTGAGCCGTTGAGCCCTTCGGCGGGGAACGGCGACGTGCCCTTTGCTCTCGATGCTGAGGCGAGGATTGCGGCGCTGGAGAGGGTTGGGGCGTTCGACAGCATTGAGCACCGGACGAGCACGTGGACGCTCGTTCTCGATCCGGAGCAGGCGGTTGCGCTATACGCGACCTATTCCAATGTTGCGATCCGGCCGGATCGCGAGGAGGTTCTGAATGAGTTGCGCCGCATTGCGCGGGACGAGTTCGAGGGGTGCGTGACGCGGAATATGATTTCGAGCTTGTATGTGGCACGGCGAGGTTGAGTGGCCCTGTTAGCTTCGAGCTATTTGGTTGCGGGATCAAGGAGTTTGCCGGGTATGGCAGTTGGTTCGGATGTAGTTGAGTGGGCGACCGCGATATCGACCAATCGGGACAATGGCAGAACGATCATTTTCCGGTACGCGAAGGCTTTCAGGTCTGGATTTGACCGCGCGTCTCAACCGATTCGGATCATCATCGTTTGGAATTTCGAATCTGACACCGGAATGCCGGTGAGCGAAGAGCATCAGCGGATGAATGAATTTGAAGATGCCCTTGAATCGGCCCTCGATCAAGAACCAAGCGCGACGCTGGCGATGGTCTCGACAGGAGAGGACTTGCGCGAGTGGACGTACTATGCGCGGTCCGAAGCAGAGTTCGCTGCGCCTTTCGACTTCGCGATTATTGGAATGCCGAATTTACCGATCGAGATTCATACCGCGCACGATCCTGAGTGGAGCACATACGAGAGATTCACGGCGGGGGTTAAGGAGGTCCGGAACTAGTTGAGCGCTCGCACGTTTCTGCGACCTGTGGGACATTTGGATCCCGTAAGTCTGCAGGCAGGGCGGCGGGTTTCTGTGGCCGGCTCAGCGCAACCCGCTCATCGCGATGAAACCGCGATGAACGGGGCACAAACCTGGGCTCCGCGAAGGTCTAGCGGCGCAGAAACCGACAGGCGGCGACCTGTCGAGCTTAGGCTTTGCGAAGGACTACCGACATGGTTGAGGGTGAAGGGGCCGGGGTGACGTCTGTCTCGGTGATCGACGCGCCGTCGTCACTGAGCACAAACGAGTTCTCACGCCGCACTTTGCCGTCCTCGTCTTTGTAGGTCACTTTCAGAGTGTGAGGATCGGCGAGCTTCACGGACATCGATCCGCCGCCGGGGAACTTCGTCTCCGTACCATCGAGCTTGCAGGTTATCGGTTTCGGGCCGTCCGTTTCCTTGAAGTCCACACTGTCGCCCTTGACTGCGATGGAGAGAACGCCGCTGTCTTGCGATGAGGAGAACCTGGCTTCTTTCCAATCGCCCGCCGGTCCTGGTCCGCCTGACACGCGGTCGGAAATCATCGTCATCGTGTATGGTTCTCCGTCCGCTGGAATGATCTGGGATTCGCTGGTCCTCGTCTTGCCATCGGCCGAGATGGAAATTGTCGTTTTCCGCGTCGGCTTGCCACCCTTGCTCGTGGTTAACGCATATCCATCAGCCGACTTGGTGCAAGCCAGTGTTGTACCGTCAGGCTGTTTCTGTTCTTTTCCGTCGCACACAACCTTGGGTTGCGCCTCGCCTCCACGTGTAACGGTGAAACCGTCTGCGTTGGTAGCTACGGAAAAGGTTGAGCCCTCGTATTTGAGCGAGGACGGGTCGAGCTTCCATGAGCCGTTCCAGGGATTCGACTGCGCTATGCACGCCGGGCTTAAAGCAAGTAAAGACATCGCGGCGCAAAGGCCTACGCAGAGAGATTTCATCGTTGTTTCTCCTTGATTGTGTGTTTCGACTTTATGAAGCCGAGAGAAGGAAGGAATGTCTTAGGGAGGGATCGCAGCAGCCGAAGACGAGAACACCCAGTGGAGCACGGAAAAGCCGGAGAAGATGTTCAATATTGCTCAGAGTTGAGGAACGAGATCGTTAGGCGGACCGGGGGGTTCAACGCGCGGATACAACACGCAACCTGCATGCGCCTATCGCGCAGCGGGCTTTTCGAAGAAGGCTTCGATCTCCTCCAGGGTTTTGCCTTTCGTCTCGGGGAAGAGGAAGGTAGCCGTCAGGAAGTAGACGACCGTGAAGCCGGCGAACATGAAGAACATCGACGAGTAGTTGTGTTTGGCGACAAAGGGCAAAAAAATCGCCTGCAGAATCGCCGAGACGAGCTGGTTGATGACCAGCGCGATGCTCATGCCGTTGGAGCGGATGCGGGTGGGCATGAGTTCTGAGAGCGCGAGCCATACGCAGACGCCGGGGCCGGTGGCGTAGAACGCAATGAACATGTAGATAAAGATGGCGACGAGCCAGCCGTGACTCTGCTGCGGCACGGGGCCGAGGACGGCCTTGTCGATCTTGAGGGGGGCGGTGAGAGCTCCCTCGTAGTTGCCAAAGGGATTTTGAAAGAGGGCCTGAACCTTGTTGGCGGGCACGGCGGCGGCGCGGGTGACGGAGAGCGGCGGTGCGGCGGGATCGTCGGAGCGGGCGTAGCTGGTGGTTCCGGTGAAGTCGCCATAGGAGTAGATGATGGCGAAGGAGGCGCGGTCGGGGTTGATAGCCGTCGACGGAGATCCAGCGACAGCGAGAAGATGCTCGGCCTGGGCTTGATTGAATTGATACGTGAGCTGCTGCGCGTTTGGATCTGACCCGACGAGGGCCTGGATCTGGTCGCGGCAGTCGATATTCTGCTTTTCAGTCTGATGGAACAGCGTGGCGACGATGACCATGGAAACGATGATTCCGCTGGTGCCGAGGATAAAGAGAAACTTGCGGCCCTTTCGGTCGACGAGGGTCATGCCGATAGCCGTAAAGCAGAAATTGCAGGCGGTCAGAATCACGTATCCCCAGTGCGACTGGAGGTCGGAGAGTCCGCTCTGGATGAGGATGTTGGTATTGAATCCGATGACGGAGTTGATGCCGGTGGCGGTGTTGCAGGCGAGGATGACACAGGCGAGGAGGAAGGGAATGACGTATTTGCGGCGGAGGAGCGAGTCGCTGACTTTCTGGCCGGCGGGCGCGGCAGCGGGCTTTGAAGCCAATTCCATTTCGTGCAACTCGATGGTTGCCTGTTCGGGAGCGCGGGAGCGGAGTAGCGCGGCGCGAGCCTTGTCAATCTGGCCGCGGCGGTAAAGCAGGCGCGGCGACTCGGTAACCATAAAGGCGCCGAGGACGAAGAGGATGCCGGGAGGCATCGACATCCAGAAGATGCTGCGCCAGGCGTGGTCCTTGAAGTTGAAGAGCGCAGCAGGATCGCCGATGTGTGCAACAGCTTCAACACGGTAGCTGAAAAAGATGCCGATGAGGGCGGCGACCACGATGCCGAAGGTGAGCATCCACTGAAAGACGCCGGTTCCCTTTCCACGCGTGGAGGCGGAGAGGCACTCGGCAAGATAGAGCGGGACGACGATGCCGATGAGTCCGCCGCTCATGCCCTGAAGGAGGCGTCCGAGGAAGAGCGACGAGTATCCCTGCGAGAGCGCGATGACGGGAATGCTGAGGATGAATGCGGCGCCGCTGAGGATCATGAGCGGCTTGCGTCCCATCCAGTCGGCAAGAAGGCCGGCGAAGAGGGTGGAGAAGACCGAGCCGAGGAGTACGGCGGCGACGATGATGGAGAGCTGCGAGGGATCGAGCTTTGAAGTCGCCTCAAGATACGGAAGGGCGCCGCCGATGATGCCGACGTCGATGCCGTAGAGGAGGCCGCCTAGTCCGGCGACGACCTGGAGAGTGAGGTTGTATCGGCGACGAGTTTGGTCGGTGTAACCGGGTATCGTGGTGGCGGTCATTGGCCTCGGTCTCTTGCAAGGGCTAAAAGCCCAGAATCATTTTTGCCGCGATTACGGCACGACTATAAGTCGTGCCCTGACGCTTTTCGTACTCATGTACAGTAATCGACTCGTGCACAGATGCAGCGATCGAAACGTGAACTCTCCGATCTTGAAGACCGCTCATCGGATTATGGACCAGATTGCCACGTTCAACACCACCATCAAAACAGCGGATACGGGAAAGATGAGAAGCGCCTTTTTGAGGCGGCGTGGATCGTTGCCGGCGATCGACCCGATGATGCGGGAACTGACGGCGAGGCCAACCCAGCCGCAGGTGATAACGAAGCCGAGTGCGGTTCCCGTCATCTGCGGAAAGGCCTGGCCGGTGATGGCGAGCGTGGTGGGAAAGACAGGGGCCATAGAGAGTCCCGCAATGAAGACGAGCGCGAAGGCGGTGCCGGGCTTGTTGGTCTGAAGCATCAGGAAAGTAGTGATGGCCATGGCAATGGACGCGCCAAGGGTGACTTCGATGGCCGGGATGTGCGTGAGGACGGGCGAGATGGCGACGCGGCCGATGAGAAGGCCTAATGCGAATCCGAGAGAAAGGATGTTGAGCGCTCGCGACTCGGGAATGCCCTGCGCGATGAGGTGGCGCGGAAGCCAGTTCCACACGCCGACTTCGCAGGTGATGTAGAGGAAGAGGAAGAGGCCGAGCATGAAGATGACAGGACGGCCGAGGATGGGTCCGACATTTGCGAGAAGGAATTGCGCGTTGCCGGTGGGGGCGGGCATTTTGGCGAAGACCTGCACTGCGAGAGCCGCGACGGTGAGTCCCGCGATGGTGTAACAGAGACGGACCCAATTTTTCTTGAAGACATTGGCTGCGATGAAGGGGGTGGCCAGGCCGCCGAGTCCGAAGAAAAGATTGACCAGGTTGAGGACAACGGCGCTCTGCGATCCGCCGACGCCGTTGGCGAGCGCATTGGCTCCGGTGACGACGATGCCGCCGCCCATCCCAAGCAGAAACAGAAGCAGCAGAATATTGCCGTAGCCCTTGGCGCGGGGAAGCAGGAAGAGCGCGGCGGCGATGGAGCCGAGGCCGAGGATGAGGCCGATCTTGTCGCCCTGGGTGTCGAGCAGCGGGCCGACGCCGAGCGAGGCGATGATGAGGCCGAGCGCCTGCACG
>Ga0207661_10004235_pt1 | contig 10044 bp, 8 predicted proteins | sample KBSC713LmetaG_FD_184337 | JGI IMG/M metagenome (GOLD analysis project Ga0207661, IMG submission 184337) | Corn rhizosphere microbial communities from Kellogg Biological Station, Michigan, USA - KBS C7.1-3L metaG (SPAdes) (version 2) | ecosystem: Host-associated > Plants > Roots > Rhizosphere ... | reverse complement strand
CGGCGACGAAGTGACGTTGACCGTCGACGCGAATCGACGCGACGACATCCGCCGCAACCACTCGGCGACGCACCTCCTGCACTGGGCGCTGCGCCACGTGCTGGGTACGCACGTCACGCAGAAGGGCTCGCTGGTCGCGCCCGATCGCCTGCGCTTCGACTTCTCGCACTCGGCGCCGCTGAGCGACGAGGAAAAGCAACGCGTGGAAGATCTCGTCAACGAACGCGTGCGCGCGAACGCCGCCACCGACACAGCGGTGCTGGCGATCGCCGAGGCCAAGCAGGCGGGCGCGATCGCGTTCTTCGGCGAGAAGTACGGCGACACCGTGCGCGTCGTGACGATGGGCGAGTCGAAAGAGTTCTGCGGCGGCACGCACGTCGCGCGCACCGGCGACATCGCCTTCTTCCTCATCACCGAGGAGGCCGGCGTCGCCCAGGGCGTGCGCCGCATCGAGGCCGTCACCGGCGCCGGCGCGCTGGGCTTCGTGCGCCGCCTGGAGGGCGAGCTGGGCGAGACCGGCAAGCTGCTGCGTTCGGGAAGCTTCGAGGTCGCGGCGCGCGTCTCCAAGCTGCAGTCCGAGCAGCGCGAGCAGCAGAAGGAGATCGAGGCGCTGCGCCGCAAGCTCGCGTCGGGCGGCGGCCGCGATCTCGCGTCCGAGGCGAAGGACATCGGCGGCGTCCGCGTGCTGGCCACGCGCGCCGACGTGGCCGACGCCAAGGCGCTGCGCGAGGTCGCCGACCAGCTGCGCGACAAGCTGAAGTCCGCCGTGATCGTCCTGGCCGGCGTCGAGGGCGACAAGATCGCGCTCGTCGCAACCGTGACGCCGGACCTCGTGGGCAAGTTCAACGCCGGCAAGATCGTCGGCGAGGTGGCGAAGGCGGTCGGCGGCAAGGGCGGCGGTCGCCCCGACATGGCCCAGGGAGGCGGCTCGGAGCCGCAGAACCTGGACGCCGCGCTGGCCCGCGTGTTCGACCTCGTTCGTGGCTGACCGAGGAGACGTCGTGTTCGTGATTGGCGCCGCCGACGAAGGCGGAACCGTGGCCGCGGCGTTGCGCCGGCAGCTGCGTCAGGGAGCTGACGGCCCCAGCTGGGAACAGGTGCGGCGCCTCTGCACGACCGGCAAGGTGTTCGTCGACGACGAGCGCGCGCTCGACCCGTCGCGCCGCGTTCGCGCCGGCCAGCGCGTGGCCGTGAACCAGACGGCGCCGCGCCCCGACCCGACGCCGCCCGGCTTTCGCATCGTGTTCGAGGACGGGCACATCGTCGTGGTCGACAAGCCGTCGGGCATGTCCAGCGTCCCCTACGACCGCAAGGAGACCGGCACGGCGATGGACGCCATCCGCGCCGTCTGGCGGCGCCGGGGCAAGCGCGCGACCGCCACGCCGCTGTATATCGTCCACCGCATCGACAAGGACACGTCCGGCCTCCTCTGCTTCGCCCGGACGCGCCTTGGCGAGCGCGCCCTGCACGCCGTGTTTCAGCGCCACACCGCCGCGCGCCACTACCTGGCGGTCGCCGAGGGCAACGTCAGCGCGATGCGCATCGAATCCAACATCGCCCCCGACCGCGGCGACGGCATTCGCGGATCGACCCGGCACGTCGACCAGGGTCAGAACGCCGTCACGTTCGTGGAACCGATCCGGCGCCTGCCAAAGGCGACGCTGTGCCGCGTCCGCCTGGAAACCGGGCGCACGCACCAGATCCGGATTCACCTGTCGGAACGCGGGCACCCACTGGTCGGAGAGACCGTCTACATTCGCGACTTGCTTCGCGCCGGCAAGGCGCCAATATCCGCCCCACGTTTGATGCTGCACGCGGCGCGCCTCGGATTCCCCCATCCCGTCACGGGTGTGGCGCTGGACTGGAACGTGCCGCCGCCGGCCGACTTCGTCGCGGTCTTCGAATCGCTGGGAGGCTCCCGTGGCGACCTCTGACCCGCACGCGCCGCCGAACGTCCGCTCGGCGCTCGCGACGATCGTCGAGGCGATCCGCTCCGGTTACGGCGACGACGCGCAGCACGCCCAGGATTTGCCGGACGGCGGCTTCGACCCGGCGTTCGTCGAACGCACGGCGCCGTTGCTCGAGTTCCTCTGGACGCGTTACTTCCGGGTGCGGCTGCTGGGCATCGAGAACGTGCCCGACGACGGCGCCGCGTTGCTCGTCGTGAACCACTCGGGCGGCATCCCTTACGACGGCGCGATGTTGCTGCACGGGATCCGCCGGGAGCACGCGCGCCACCGTTTTGTCCGCCCGCTGGTCGCAAACTTTGCGTTTCGCTCCGGATGGATGGCCAACGTCGTGGCGCGCGTTGGTTGCGTGCGCGCATCGATGGAGAACGCGTTGCCCATGCTCGCGCGCGGCGAGCTCGTCGCTGTGTTTCCAGAAGGTTTAAAGGGCGTCGGCAAGCTGTATCGCGAGCGCTATCGGCTCGCGCGCTTCGGCCGCGGCGGCTTCGTGCGGCTCGCTCGCGAGGCCCAGGTTCCGTTGCTGCCCGTCGCCGTCGTCGGCGCCGAAGAGATTCACCCGGTCATCGGCAAGATTACGCGCTTCGCCGAACCGCTGGGCATCCCATATATACCCATAACTCCTACGTTTCCGTGGCTGGGCCCGCTGGGCCTCCTACCTGTGCCGACGAAGTGGACGATACAGATCGGAAAACCGATCGCGCCGCCGAAGCTCGGCGACGAGGAAGGGACGCCGCGCGTCGCCGAGGATGTTCGGAGCGCGATCGACGGAATGATCGCCGATCTTCTGGCGCAACGAAGATCGATTCTCTTCGGCTGAATTACTCGGTCTGCCTTACGTTATATTCGTGCGACGCTCGGTAATTCGGCTATAAAGGGGGACCGACGGCGGCCCACGCTCACATGATCGATATCGGCCACACGATCGGCAACTACCGGATCACCGCCAAGTTGGGAGAGGGGGGGATGGGTGTGGTGTACCTCGCCGAGCACCCGGTGATCGGCAAGAAGGTGGCGATGAAGGCGATCCACCCGGAGCTTTCCAAGAACTCCGACGTGGTCTCGCGCTTCGTGACCGAGGCGAAGGCGGTCAACCAGATCGGTCACGAGCACATCGTCGACATCGCCGACTTCGGCAACACGCCCGAAGGCGAGTTCTACTTCGTGATGGAGTACCTGCAGGGCGAGTCGCTGTCGGACCGCCTGCGCCGCGAGAACCGCCTCAACGCCGGCGCGGCGCTTTCGATCACCGCGCAGATTGCGGACGCGCTGAACGCGTCGCACGAGCAGGGGATCATTCACCGCGATCTCAAGCCCGAGAACATCTTCCTGTGTTTGAACCGCGGGCCGGGCCGCGACTTCGTCAAGGTGCTCGACTTCGGTCTCGCGAAGCTGACGCTGTCCGATCAGAAAGTCAGCCACAAGACGCGGACCGGTTCCGTGATGGGGACGCCGTATTACATGTCCCCCGAGCAGTGCGAGGGAAAGATCGAGATCGATCACCGCGCCGACATCTATTCGCTGGGCGTGCTGCTGTTCGAGATGCTGACGGGCAAGGTCCCGTTCGGCGGCGACGGCTACGGCGAGATCATCGTCAAGCACGTCACCATGCCGCCGCCCTCGGTCCGCAGCATCAACGACGAGCTGCCCGAGGAGCTGGATCTGATCCTGTACCGCGCGCTCGCGAAGGATCGCGACCAGCGGTTCCAGACGATGCACGAGTTCCAGGAGGCGCTGATGGACCCGCAGGGGTACGCGACCTCGGCGCCGGTCATCGGCATCCCGGACGATCTGTCGGGCGTGGCGCGCGCCGCCTCGCCGATGGCGCGCTCCGAGATGGATGCGCGTTCGAAGCTCGGCTTCGGATCGAGCCTGGAAATGGACCGGCCCCCCGGCGGCATCCCGTCGACGTTCCGCGAGGGCCGCGGGGAGCTGATCGATCGCCTGATCCCGAAGAAGAAGAGCGGCATGCTCGCCTTCTACACGGGCGCGCTGTTCCTGGCCGTCGCGGTCGTGATCATGTTCATCTCGCGCGGCGGCGGGAACAAGCAGCCGCTGCCGGCGACGCCCGTCGCGCTGCACCCCAGCGCGGTGCGCATCAACTTCAACTCCGATCCTGACGGCGCGATCGTCCTGCGCAGCGACGGCAAGACGCTGGGCCTGACGCCGCTGTCGATCGAAGTTCCGTACAGCGACTCGGCGGTCGAATTCCAGTTCAGGAAGGTCGGCTACGAGAAGAAGACGGTCTACGTCGTCCCCAACCTGCCGTCGCCGCTGTTCGCGACGCTGCGCCGGATCGAGACGCCGCCCCCCGAGGCGGTGATTCCCGTGCAGCAACAGCAGCGCCGCGGATGGTCGGGATCGTCCGCAGGTCAGACGTCGAAGAAGCAGAAGCCTCAGCAGACCGAGAAGCAGCAGGGGCCAATGCACAACGACGACGAAGACGGCACGCTCGAACCGTCGTTCAACCGCCCGTAACGCCCGCCAACCCGAGGCCGACAAGGCGGCCCGGATCGTCGGCCGAGCGCTACGCGCAGACGCGGTTGCGGCCGCTGGCCTTGGCTTCGTAGAGGCGTTCGTCGGCGCGCTTGATCACGGCGGCGGCTTCGACCAGCTCGGCGTCGATCGCCGCGACGCCCATCGAGATCGTGACGGGGATGCGCGTGTTCTCGAACTTGAACTCGGTCTTCTCGACGATCTGGCGGATCTTCTCGGCGAAGGGCACCGCGCTCGCGCCGTCGATCTCGGGCAGCACGATCGCGAACTCCTCGCCGCCGTAACGCGCGAAGCAGTCCTCGCGCCGGATCTTCGCGCGCACCGTCTGCGCGAGGTGCTTCAGCACGTAGTCGCCCGCGAGGTGCCCGAAGCCGTCGTTCACCTTCTTGAAGTGATCGATGTCGAACATCACCAGCGACAGCGGCCGCCGATAGCGGTGCGCGCGCGCGACCTCGCGCTCGATCGTGTCCATGAAGTAGCGCTTGTTGTAGATCTGCGTCAGCCCGTCGACCGTCGTGAGCCGATAAATTTCTTCGTGGTACGCGTTCTCGATGTTGCCGCCGGTCAGGAACTTGAAGATCGTGCGGCCGATCTTGATCAGGTCGCCGTCGCGCAGGACGTACTCGTCGACGGGCTCGTCGTTGACGTACGTTCCGTTCGTCGATCCGAGATCGCGGATCAAGATCGACTTGCCCGTGTTCACGATCTTCGAGTGGTTGCGCGAGATCGATTCCTGATCGATCTGGATGTCGCACTTCGACGACCGCCCGATCACCAGCGACGCGGAGTTCAGGTTGTACTTCTTGCCCAGCTCCAGGCCGTAGATGACGACGAGGCAAGCCTCCTTGCCGGACGGCTTCTCGGACAGCCGGCTGATGCTGGTGACGACCGTCTTCGCCCGGACATGGTCCGACTCGGAGGTGTCATTGGGATCACGTGGAGTACGCGCCACTGGGGGTCCGGCCGAGCAGGCTAGGTCAAAGTCCGCAAGGCATCAAGGGGAGGATAATTTGACACTTTATCCTACATGTATGACGGTGTCACGATGCCACGTACCTCTGGGTTCGTCGTTGGGCTCTTCGCAGCGACCGTTTTTCTCTCCCCTGCAGGTGCTGAATCGGCACCCCGCGCCGCCGCTGAAGTCCCCGCGCCCCTCCTCCGCGCCGAAACGATCCGCCTCGCCGGCCGCCGCTATGTCGCCGACCTCGCCGACGGCGGGCGCGCCGAGCTGACGCTGGACCCGCGCCTGCAGCAGTCGACCGAGAATCTCCTGCGCAACTTCCAGATCCCCTTCGGCGCCGCCGTCGTCGTCTCGATTCCCGACGGGCGCGTCCTGGCGCTGGTCGGGCAGTCGGCCGCCGACCCGCGCCTGGGCCCGTCCGAGCTGGCGCTGCGGCCCTGGGCGCCCGCCGCGTCGGTCTTCAAGGTGATCTCGGCGGCTGCGCTCGTCGAGAACGGCGTCCTGGGCAGCACCCGCACCTGCTACCACGGCGGCGTCTCGTCGATCCTTGCCGACAACCTCGTCGACGTGCCCGCGATCGACCGCCGCTGCGACACGCTGGCCTTCGGCCTCGGCAAGTCGCAGAACGCGATCATCGCCAAGCTGGCGACCCGCAACCTGACGCCGGACGACCTGGCCCGCGTCGGCCGCAGCTTCGGCTTCGACGAGGCGATCCCGTTCGAGCTGCCCGTCGAGCCGTCGCACCTCGACGTCCCCGGCGACCACCTGGAATTCGCGCGCACGGCCGCCGGCTTCTGGCACTCGACCCTGTCGCCGATGCACGGCGCGCTGCTCGCTGCCGCCATCGCCAACCGCGGCCAGATGCCCGCCCCGATGCTGATCGATCGCGCCGTCGACCGCGATGGGCGGCCCGTCGTGGCGGCTGTCGCGACCCCGCGCCACGTCGTCGACGCAACCGCGGCCCGCGAGGTGGGCCGGATGATGGAGCTGACCACGCGCATCGGCACCGCGAAGGGCACCTTCCGCGACAAGCGAGGGCGCCGGCTGCTGCCCTTCGAGGTGGCCGGCAAGACCGGCACCCTGTCGGCCGAGACCGATCACGGGTATGTCGGCTACAGCTGGTTCGTCGGCTACGCCCCCGCGGAGCACCCGACCATCGCGTTCGCCGTCGTTCTGGGCAACAACCCGAACTGGCGTATCAAGGCGACCTACGTCGGCCGCCACATCGTCAGCGAGTACCTGGCCGCCAAGCCCCAGGCCCCGCGCCTGCTGGCGTCAAAGTAACCGGGTCAATCCGCCTATCCACGTTGGCCCCCTCACCGACGGTCTTGTGGCCGGTCCCCACGGCCGTATAGACTGTCGGACGCCTCGGAACTCCAGAAGTCTGCAGCATGCAGCTTTACCAATGGCTCTCCAGCGTCGCGGATGACCGCGGCAGCGCCAAAGCGCTCGTTTACCGCGACACGTACCTTTCGTGGCGTGGCCTGCTCCACCGTGTCGATCGGCGCGCCCAGGAGCTGCACGCGATGGGCATCGGTCCCGGCTCGTGGGTCGGGCTCATGCTGGGCAACGTCCCGGACTTCGTCATCCTGACGCTGGCGGTCTCGAAGGTCGAAGGCGTGGTCGTTCCGCTGGACCCGACGACCGGGAACCGCGAGCTGGAGATGATCCTCGAGGCGGCGCCTCTGCGCGCGCTGGTCACGCGACCGCGCGGCGGCGAGGGCGTGCAGGCCGCCGCCGGCCTCCCCTACTACGCCGCGCCGCCGGTGGCGCGCCCGCCGGCCGGGCCGCCGTCCAAGTTTGCGCCCGAGATCCGCCGGCGCCTGCAGGGCACGCTGCTGTCGTGCAACCTGTACAAGCGCGCGCCGCTCGCGAACCTCGTCCACGAAGGCAAGGACGGCGGCAAGGACGCGCCGGCGGTGGTGCAGTTCACCGCGTCGGTGGGCGGCGATCCGAAGGGCGTCGTCAAGACGGCCGCGAACCTGGCCGCTGCGGCGCAGGCGATCGGGAAGACCCTGGGCGTCAGCCACGACGATCGCGTGCTGTGCACGATGCCGCTGCACACGAGCTACGGCTTCGACTTCGGTCTGCTGGTCGCGCTGGCGAACGGGACGACCCTGTTCCTCGAGGACGAGGTGTCGCCGAAGCGGATCGCGAAGCTGCTGCGCGAGCAAAACATCGACTTCTTCGCAGGCACGCCGGCGCTTTACGGATCGCTGGTCCGTGTGCCGACGATCAAGCCGCTGAAGACCAGCGGCGCGCGCTTTCTCAGCTCGGGGTCGTCGCTGCCGGCGAACATCGCCGAGAGCTTCCACGAGCGCTTCGGCATCCGACTGCTGTCCTGTTACCACGGCACGCAGGCCGGACCGCTGGCGATCGATCGCGCGGGCAAGGATCCGGAGACCGTCGGCAAGGCGTTCGACGGCGTCGAGGTGCGGGTCGCGAGCGCGAAGGGCGATCGGGTCGCGGCCGGCGAGGTCGCGTCGATCTGGGCGCGGTCGAAGACGCTGTCGATGCTCTCCGTGCCCAAGATTCACCTGCCCAAGCGGGACGACGGTGTGCCGATCGGCGGCGTCGGCACCGACGGCTGGTACCGCACCGGCGATCTCGGGCAGGTCGACAAGAACGGCCGCATCACCATCACCGGCCGCGAGGACGACCTGGTGAAGGTCGACGGCAAGCGTGTCGCGCTGGGTGAGGTCGAGGGCTGCCTCGAGGCGTTCCCCAAGATCAAGGCCGCGCAGGCCCGGGTCATCACCGACGACTTCGGCGGCCCGATGGTCGTCGCGCGCGTCGTGCGCGCCAGCATGTGCCGCGCAGAGGACATCATCGACCACTGCGCGCGCAACCTGGCGCCTTACAAGGTCCCGCGCCAGATCGAGTTCTGCGAGAGCTTTTAAGTTCAGAACCCTGAGAGGGCGGGCGCGCAGGGCTAGCCCGGTTTTCCGAGGACCGCGCCGCCCAGCTTCTTGAGCAGCTCTGTTAGCGGAATACCGAGCAACGCGACTGGCAACATCGGCACCAGCGCGGCGGCGGCGATCGTGAGCACTTCGCGCGGACCGAAGGGCACGACGCGCGTCTTCGCGACGACCTCGTACGCATTCGCCAGGTCGGCGAGTGACTGGATGTCGGCGCTGCCCAGCACGTCGTCGCGCTCGCGTCGCGCGATCCACCGCTGGTGGAACAGCCGCGTGTAATCGACGGCCAGGCTGTCGTACTCGTGCTGGCCCTCCATCTTGGACCGCCAGAGCCGGCCGGACACCACCAGCAGCGGGCCCAGCGCCAGAGCGACCGTGGCGGCCGTGAACACCGCCGCCTGCGACTTCAGCCGCGTCACCTCCAGGCCCGCGTAGAGGACCTGGTCCGCCCACACGCCCGCCTGGGTGGCCGACAGCGCCGAGATGACGTGCGCGAAGCCGAGCGACGGCCACGACAAAAACCCCAACCCGCCCGCCAGGTCCGGGTGAGTGGCCATCGGCTGAAGGTCGAGGCGCGACAGCCGCCAGAGCATCTGCACCCAGATCGCCCACCGCCACAGCGCCCTGTAGACGAGGAACTGGAACATGGGCAACGCGACCAGCGCGTACCACCAGCGTGCCACGACCATGTGCGGATCCATTGCGAATAGCCGCCCGGCGATTGGCATGCCGCCCAGGTGCCACACGACGGCCTGGCTCGCCACCAGCGCGACGCCCAGCAACAGCACCTCGGGCAGGACGGCGTCGCGGTGCCGGATCGCGCGCGCGACGATGCCGTCGAACCGCTCTGTCTGGTTCGCGACGACCCAGCGGTCGGTCACGAACTGGTCGACGACGAAGCGGGTGCGTGCGTGCAGCGAGGCATCGGCACGAAGGAGCAGCGGGATCGCGACCAGCAGGCGCGCGTGAACGCCCCAGTCGATTCTGAATATGTGCCCGGTCATCACGCGCGACGCCAGCGTGGCGAGCAGCAACGGCCCCCAGGACACCGCCACCGCCACGATGGACGCGCGCAGGTAGTCGATGCGCCCATCGGGCCGCGTCCAGCCGAAGTGCCGCATCAGCGCGCACAGCGGGCCACCGTCCACCAAGGAAAACCCCGACACGACACGCATCGGAGACAATATGGTGCCGCGATCTACTCGATCAATTCGCGGAGCTTCGCGTTCACGACGACGTGGCTGCCCCCGGGGACCTCGACCTCCTGGAAGAAGGAGTAGTAGTTGGGGTGGCGGACCTCGATCCGGTGGAAGCCGGCGCGAATCTGCTTCCCGTCGCTCTTCCAGTCGGTGACCTTCCCGACCAGCACGTCGTCGACCCAGACCGTCGCGTCGGGGACGTTGCAGTCGACGCGGAACGAGATCGCCTCGCCGCCGAGGCCGTGCGCGCACGAGACCGCCGACAGGACGAAAAGGCCGGCGGCGAACAGGAAACCGCGGGCGGGGTGCAGCGTGAATGTCATGGATTGCCTCCGGGCCCGCCGGTTCCCGGCGCGGCCGCAGCGCGCAGGCGCGCGCGCACGTGGATGGTGTCGCCCGATGTCTGCACGTCGCTCAATGTGATCACGCTGCCGACCACGCGCGAGAGGCCGGCGGCCACGGCGGCGGGCGCGGCGCGCGTGCGGACCCTGATCTCCGCGTGCCCG
>Ga0207661_10004227_pt1 | contig 10052 bp, 6 predicted proteins | sample KBSC713LmetaG_FD_184337 | JGI IMG/M metagenome (GOLD analysis project Ga0207661, IMG submission 184337) | Corn rhizosphere microbial communities from Kellogg Biological Station, Michigan, USA - KBS C7.1-3L metaG (SPAdes) (version 2) | ecosystem: Host-associated > Plants > Roots > Rhizosphere ... | reverse complement strand
GCGCAACGCGGAATGTAGGCGGCTTGCCCACATCGTGCAGCAGAACGCCGAGAGCCAGAGTCTTTGAGCAGCCTGCGGGCAGACCTTCCAGCAGCATGAGCGTATGAATCCAGACATCGCCTTCTGGATGATATTGCGGCGGCTGTGCCACGCCCTGCATCTTCTTGATTTCCGGCAACACCTGTTCCAGCAGATTGGTCTGGTCCAGCAGTTCAAAGGCGCGGCGCGCATGGCCTTCCGTAAGCATTTTCAGGATCTCGTCACGCACGCGCTCACGGCTTACCTGATGGATCTGAGGAGCGAGTTCACGGATAGCTGCGAAAGTCTGACTGTCGATTGAGTAGCCGAAACGGGCAGCAAAGCGTACAGCGCGGAGCATGCGCAGCTTGTCTTCTGCGAACCGCTGACGGGCCTGGCCGATGGTGCGGACAGTGCCGCGCTGCAAATCGTCGCGGCCGCCCACGTAGTCCAGCACTTCGCGGGTGTCGGGATCGAGCAGCAGGCCGTTGATGGTGAAATCGCGGCGCTGCACGTCAAGGCGCGCGTCTTTGGAGAACTGAACTTCATTGGGGTGGCGACCGTCAGAGTAGGCGCCGTCACTGCGGAAAGTGGCGACTTCAATGGCGTAGTTGGCGCGCTCGCCTTCCGGGTTATCACGGCCAACAGGAACCAGCACCACTCCGAACTGCGCGCCCACGGCAAAAGTCTGCGGGAAGATTCGGATGACTTCATGCGGCGTGGCAGAGGTGGCAACGTCATAGTCGGCAGGTTCGCGATTGAGAAGCAGGTCGCGGACACATCCGCCGACGAGATAGGCGGAGTGTCCGTGTTCGCGCAGCGTGCGCGCGATCCGGATGGCTTCCTGCGCTTTTTCTGGGGAAAGATCCATTTTCTTTTTTCACCGCAAGGGCGCAAAGAAAACAGGCATTGGGTATTTAGTACTTGGTATTTGCTTTGCCCCGAGGATCCCAGGTAATTCTGGAAGCCCACGAAATCGTTGTGAACTTGCAGCCAAATACAAACTACCAAATACTTATTCTTATGCTGTCCTTTGCAGTGAAAAATGACCAAATCCAATAATATTAGATATATGTCTGAGAGTTACATTCTGGGGATTGAGAGTTCGTGCGACGAAACAGCCGCGGCCGTAGTCGGCAATGGTGAACACCTGCTTTCGAATGTGGTTTCGTCACAGATTGCCACTCATCAACCGTATGGCGGGGTGGTGCCTGAACTGGCGTCGCGGGAGCACTTGCGGGCCATTGTTCCGGTAGTGCGGCAGGCGCTGGCAGAAGCCGGGAAGACCTATGAATCGATTGACGCAATCGCAGTCACACAGGGGCCGGGGCTGGCTGGAGCGTTGCTGGTCGGAATCAGTTATGCCAAGGCGCTGGCGTTTGCGCTGGAAAAGCCGCTGATTACCGTGAACCATCTTGAAGGGCATATCCACGCAGTGCTGCTGGAAGAAAAACAGAAAGGAAATTTCGAGATGGAGTTTCCTCTGCTTGCGTTGGTGGTTTCCGGCGGGCATACACATCTGTTTCTGGCGGAAGAGCGCGACCGGGGCTGGACGTACAAAAACATCGGACGCACACGCGATGATGCCGCTGGCGAGGCTTATGACAAAGTGGCCAAGCTGCTGGGCCTCGGTTATCCCGGAGGGCCGGTGATTGACGCGCTGGCGCTCCATGGCAATCCCAAGGCAGTCAAGTTTGTTCCGTCGCAGATCAAGCACGGCAATCGCGGGACGCCGAAAGCCGAGCAGACGCCACATGATTTTTCTTTCAGTGGGATTAAAACCGCAGTATTGCGTTATGTGGAGCTGGAGGGAATGCGCGAATCGGTGATGGCGCGGCAGCAGGCGCTGGCCGGATTTGCCAAGCCAAAAACAGAGGACGTGCTTGCGCTCTGCGACAAGAAGACGCTGGACTTGGTGGCATCTTTTCAGCGGGCCGTGGTGGAAGATCTGGTCGGCAAAACATTGCAGGCGGCCCAGGAACGCGATGTCCGCACGCTCTTTGTCACTGGAGGCGTGGCGGCAAATCGAGAGCTAAGGGAAACATTTGCCAGGGATGCAGCGGATGCCGGACTTGCGGTCTATTTTCCTTCAAGAAAGCTTTCTACCGATAACGCTGCCATGATCGCGGCGGCGGCCTTTCCCAAACTCAAAGCAAGGGATTTTGCGGGAGCGGATTTTTCTGCCGAGGCGTCGCTGGTATTGCGTTAAATCCGCGCAGCCGGCATGGATTCAATTTGAAGCAGGCCGGGGAAAAAGACTTTCAAGGGCCTGGTCAAGCTGCTCTTCAACATTCAGGTCCTTGTAGATAAGGGTATGGATCTGCGTATTGAGAGGAACGTCAGCCAAAGGTCGTGCCGCCAAAACAAGAATGGGAATAGAGGCTGTCGCCTCTTCGGACTTGAGCGTGTCAATCAGTTGATATCCGCTGAGCTGGGGCATTTGCAGATCAGTAATTACCAGATCAGGGCGAATAGTCTTCAGGGCTTCAAGGGCGGCAACGCCATTGGAAGCGGCTTCTACTTTGAAGCCACGGCTTTCCAGAAAGCGGCACACGGTGTGCCGGATGAGCATTGAGTCGTCGATAACGAGAGCAAGCATAGACATAGATTCTTTACGGGAAAAGCTTTCATTTTTGCTGGTCTTTCTTTTAAAAAAATCACCTGGTTAAGGCATGGACGCGCGGGCGTGAAAAAGGCAGGAAATCGCCTGCACCAATACAACGGTCATTGAGCCGCCAGCGCTCGGGAAAAACTCAGGCCTCTTCCGGCTTGATGTTCTCTTCAATGGCCATGTCTTTGAACTCGCTCGATTCAAAAACGTCGCCACATTCCTGGCATTCAACAAATTCAGCGTCTTCTTCGCGCGCAACTACACGCACGCGGGGATGCTTGCAGGGTTTCTCCATAGGTATTGGTTCGGGAGGCCGTTTCGAGATAGATGGGTTCTGCGTTGGATTCATATTCGGACCAAGGCGCACTGCTGCCGGTGCCTGTTCTCGAATAGGCGGTATTTTAAGCTTGTCTGTGCGGAAGTCAAGTGCCTCTGCGCGTCGTGAGAGTGGCATATAGCAGGAAATGGATGATGAAAGCGAAGGCCGGGTTGCAGACTTTATGGCATAGGGTAGATGCCGGAAGATCGCGCTTTTTCCACCATTACCTGAGTAATCGTTGAAGGAGGATGGCTGGCCATGCCGGTTTGGGCTGAAGCCACGGCAGTCTCAAAAGTTCTTCGCCCTGTCAGGGCCACATCAATGAGAAGAAACTTAGGCGAGCCCTCGGCTACCCGGACTCCGGCATAGGCATGGCCCGGCACAATCACAATACTTGCATCCATGCCCAGATTCTCAAAAAGGGAAGCATACATCACGGCCGCATCAATGCAATTAGCGCTGTTCTGCGCAAGACTTATCCGCGGCATGCGGACACGCTCGCTCACTCCCTTGTGATCACCCAGCGTTGCGGAGCTCTTTACGTAAGAAATGCCCATCCGTTGCAGCGCATTGAAAATGGCACGGGCCTCGCGGTAAGTTTCCTGCTCCTGCTGAGGGGCTGTCTTCCAGCTTTCATATCCCGGCAAACGACGGTCCGCTGTGTATCCCTTGGCACGAGACAGCACGCTTTCCACAATGCGATCATGCGGCGTTACCCATGAAGCGATGAATGAAGCATATTTAAAGCCGTTGCCCCAGAACATGTCTTCAGCCGAGCGCAGCCTTACCGGCAGAGTGCTTTCGTAGGAACTATTGGAGACGGTATCCGTAATCGTAACCTGGGCCGTGGCCGCTGTAATCTCGTGGTTTTGATACAGGCGAGGAAGAAATGCAGGCGCAAACACCATGGTCTGGGTTACACCGGGAGCAATCTCAACGGTCTGGATTTCCTCGTCGCTCCAGCCAGGAATTCTTACACTAACCCGGCGGGACATCGGATCAGGCGATGTATTGGAAAGCGTTACTGACACCACGCCAAAAGTCCGGTCGCCCTGGCGCTGCAAAGAGGCGTAATTGGCAAAGACGGGGTAAATCTCTCCGTCGATTCCGGCCTGGATTTTATAGCTGGGTGAAATCTGGTGCACAGGCACCGGTGGTCGAAGATCGCCGCGATCGCTACCCGCATCCCCGGCTATGGCGTGAGGCGCGAACAGCAAGCTTAGTAAAAGCGCTGCGCCAACAGCCGATTTCGTCCAGGAAAGCATGCCATTAAGAGCATAAAAGTAATATTTAAAATGGCAATCAAGCTTATGCCTTAAAAAGCCCAGTAAGAGCCAAGGCGATGCCATTAGAAGGCATTTCGTTGCCTCAAAACGAAAAATCTTCCAAATTCAGAATACCGGAATCGTGAGAAATCCATTAATAAGTATGTAACCCTGAGTTACGTTAACGTAACTTATTCATTCTTTACACTTTGTCAGGTGGAACTCTGATTGCCATACAACTGGTCACGGGCTAGCTGGGGGGCTGGAACCAAACGTATAGGCCGACACGCCTTCCTTTAGCCATTTTCACCCCAACCAAAATGGAGAGAAGAGAATAAATGAACACAAAACTGCGCTACATCGCGTTGTTTTTCGCGATTACGCTGGCACTTGCGTTATGCATCCCGTCCTTCGGGCAGGTGGTCAAGGGCTCAATTTCTGGCTCAGTCACCGATCCTCAGGGCGCGGTTGTATCAGGTGCTCAGGTAAAAGCTAAAAACGTAGAAACTGGAATAGTTTTTCCCACAACAACAGACGGTGCAGGCTTTTATCGCTTGAACCTGCTGCCAATCGGAACCTATACCGTGGAAATCACCTCCCAAGGGTTTAAAACCATTACACAGTCCAACGTGCAGGTAGGCGCCGGACGTGACACGGGCCTGGGATCCATTCACCTTTCAGTAGGAGAAACTTCAACCACAGTCGAGGTTACAGGCGACGCACCGTTGATTGAAACCACGCAGTCACAGATCAGCAGCACCTTCTCAGGCCAGACGCTGAATACCTTTGCTGGAATTCAGGAAAACCAGGGCTTGGATCGCTTGGCGCTGTTTGTCCCCGGCGTGGTAGCCACGCGCAGTGACAACTTCTCTAACACCAATGGCGGCGGCTTCTCCAGCAATGGTCTCCGCGGCCGCAATAATGACCAGGAAATCGATGGCCAGAACAACAATGACAACAGCGTCGGCGGCCCATCGCTCTTTGTCAGCGATACAAACTTCGTTCAACAGTATGTAATCGTTACGAACAATTTTGGTCCGGAATACGGACGGAATGCCGGTTCAGTCGTGAACGTCATTACCAAAGGCGGAACCAATGCCTGGCACGGCTCAGTGTTTGGAACTGAATACAGCAACTTCCTGAACGCTCTGAGTAATACCCAAAGGCACGCCAATAAGCCGGGAACAAACTCGGGCAGGCCTGGAACTGTGACCTGCACTAATCTGAACAATCCGCAGTGCAATCCGCAGACTGGTCCTCTCCGCAGCAATGAAGAGTTCAGCGGTGGAACCATTGGTGGACCGATCGTGAAGAACAAGTGGTTCATCTTCGGCGGTTTTGACAGCGACTTGCTCTCTGGGCAAAGCACCTTTTCCACCACCACCAACACGCCGACTCCGGCCGGGCTGGCCACACTGGCTGCCTGCTTCCCAACCGGCGCCAAGGCGCAACAAGTGGCTACCTTGGCTAAGTTTGGCGCTTATGGATTCAGCTTCGGCAACCCAGTACCAAACGGTACGGTGAGCAATCTCACTGTGGCCGGCTGTGCGGGCGTTCAGGAAGCTGGCGTAAGCCGTGTTGTCGCTACTCCATTTCACGGGTTTGATTTCCCGATAAGAGTGGATGGCCAGATTGGCTCGGACAGCATCATGGCCCGGTACCTGTTCAATCGCGGCAATTCATTCAACAACTCTGACAACGGCGCAGCAGGCTGGGTGCAGAACACAACGGCACTGAGCCAGGCCTTACTGCTCAGCGAAACGCACAACTTCTCGCCTAGAATGGTCAATGAAGCCCGTATCGGGTTTGACCGCATCAACGTAAATTTCGGCGGCAACTCCGTCGGCAACGCATTCGAACCGGACCAGGGTGGCATCCTGAACGCGCTGGCCAATGTTACCATCGGCGGGTCCGTGGGTTTCGGCCCGGCCACAAACTTGCCTCAAGGCAGGTTGGTGAATACTTGGCAAGCGCAGGACAACTGGAACTACGTCAAGGGGAAACATAGCTTTAAGTCAGGTATAAACTGGACTTACCAGCGTTCGCCTAACACGTTCCTACCCAACGTCAACGGCCAATTTGCGTACGGAAGCCTTACCAATTACATCAATGGCGTCCTCACCAGCGTTACCATCGCCCAGGGCAACCCAGTTCTCGATTTCCGCGAGTACGATACCTTCCTCTATGGCGGCGATGACTGGAAAATCAGCCAGAACCTTACCCTAAACCTTGGATTGACATGGACCTACTATGGCAATCCGGCACAACTGTTCACGGATGTAACCGATAAACGCGAAGCCAATGCTTCAACTGCTTTCTGGCTGCAGAGCCTGCCTCTATCGGCGAGAACCAATCCTCCTAACCCGGGAGTCAAGAACAGCTTTGGCCCGAGCGTAGGCTTTGCTTATACTCCGCAATGGGGCGGCATGTTCACCGGCCATGGAAAGACGACCTTCCGCGGCGGTTACCGTTTGCTGTATGACCCGCCGTTCTACAACATCTTCCTGAACACTTCTACCTCGGCGCCGTTTGGCTTCCTTCAGACATTGAGCGCGACCAGCACGCCGGTTCTTCCCGCCTCAGTTGCTCTGCCGGCTAACCCAACCGGTCCGAACGTGCGTACGGCGCTGGCCAGCTTCATAGCTACCAACACCTTCGATCCACGCACCCAGAGTGAGACGGTTCTCGGAACTCCTACTCAGCCGCTTGGACCGGACAAAGTACACAGCTGGAGCTTCGGCTTTGAGCGTGAAATAACCAAGAATGCCGTATGGGAAGCACGCTACGTCGGCAACAAGGGCACGAACCTCTACCAGACCGTGGATGCCAATCCTTATCTGGGCACCACTGCTCCTGGAAAGAATGGTCTGTTGCAGGACTTCCCGAACCTGGTTCCAAACGCCTCCGCGCTTACACCTTGCGCCACAACCCAGCAAACGGGTCCAGGCGCGGGATCGGACGTAGGGCGCGTCAACTGCGGTCTGGGCGTAGTTCGCGCCCGCACCAATGGTGGGTTCTCTGATTACCATGCTTTCCAGACAGAGTTCCGTGCCAATAACCTGTTCAAGCAGATGCAGTTGAGGGTCGGCTACACGTTTAGCAAGAACTTGGATAACGTGAGCGAGATCTTCGCTACCGGCACCGCAGGCAACACCCTGTTTGCGGCGCAGAACCCGTTCCAGACAGGAGACGCAGAACGTTCAATTTCCGGCCTGAACATTCCCCAAGCGCTTACCGTGACTTTGACAGAGAACATCCCGTTCTTTAAAGAGCAGCACGGTTTGTTCGGTCATGTTCTGGGTGGCTGGGCTGTCTCCGGTTCTTACGTCTATGGCTCCGGTCAACCGTTCACTCCTCGCCAAGGCGGCGTATTTGGTGGAGTTAATTCAAGACTCTCCGCCAATGGAAACTACTTTGATACCAACTTTGTCAATGCCTTTGTCGGCGACGCTGCACGTCCGTTTTACGGCAGCGTGAATGCTCCGGCAAGCTCAGTCGGTATCTTCTGCGGTGATCTGGTTTCGTTGCTCGGCGCTGCAGCTAATTGCGCCAGCTTTGCGGCCGGAAACAATCAACTGTTGAGCTTCAATGCGTTAAATGCTCCACAAACTTGCGATCCGCGCGGTTTTCTGCGTGGTTCAGCTTGCACGACGCTCAATCTTGTGCCCATCACAACCAACGATGCTCGGTTCATCATCAACATGCATACCGCGCAGAAAGTATTCGGTACGCCATTTGGCAACGTTCCACGCAACCCGCTGGTTGACGCTCCCTCAAACCGGCTGGACGCGTCCATCTTCAAGAATATCAAGATGGGCGAGCGTGGCAACTTTGAGATGCGCATGACCGCAACCAACGCGCTCAACCACTTCAACTACAGCAGCATCGATCCGAACATGGAAGATGCTGGGCTGGGCACGGCCCCAAGCTTGTTTGGCGTTGGATTTAATAATCCAGCGCAAACAACTGCCAATGGCCGCGTGGTCAGCATCAGCGGACGTTTCACCTTCTAAACCTAAGATCGCTTCTTGATCTGGCCCGTCGGCTACAAACCGGCGGGCTTAACTTTTTAAGAGAAAGGAATTGTTTTCAGGCTTGCGGGAGAGTGTCATCGCGCCGAGTGAACGCTGCTCCGGCCAGGGCCAGCACCACGGGAAAGCATTCCAGCACATAACGCGGTTCAGGATTTTCAAGCGAACTAAGAAATAAAGACCGCAGCAGAACAAAGCCGATCACAAATACGCCGGCAATACCCAGGCGAGAAACCTGCCATCCGCGCAAGGCTGCGACAATATAAAAACAATTCAGTCCGGCCCAAAACAGCGCAAACCAGCTTTCTTTCTCATGCTGTGAAAACTCCCACCAGCGCGTTTCCACGTCCAGCAGCTCAGTGCGAGGCCGCAACCACATATCTGCCGTCCGCAGGAACGGCAGCCAGACAACGTAACGCAGACGACTATGTTCTTGGCGTTGGCGGGCAATATCTTCAAACTCGGCATCCATTTGCGGATCGATATAGAGCTGCTCGTTGTAACGTGCAATGATCGCCAGAGTCTTCTCATATTGAGCGCGGCTGTCAAAAGCACGTTCAGGAAGCTGCTGCGGGTCAATCGGCTCACCGGAGACCTTCCAGTACACCTCATCCACCGAAACAAAATCGGCCATCCACGTCTTTACCCAGTGGTTGAAACCGCGCGGAAGAAATTCGCCGGGATCATTGGCATAACGCGAAGCCAGCGGCTGCCATACGTGAAAGACACGCCAGTTGCGCACGGTCCACGGAACCAAAGGCCCCAAGCTGGTGATCGCCAATACCAATCCTGCAAAAGCCACATGCTGCTTATTCGTCTTGCGGAAGAAAATCACCAGCAATGCCAGTCCCATCGCTGGCAGGATAAGTCCGTTATCAGGCCGCATAAAAATTCCTGCCGCGCTCCACAAACCCGCAACTGCCCAAAGCGTGCTTGCAGGCGCGTTCTGCTCCAGAGCTTTCACTCCGCAGACACTATAGTAAAGAGCATGCGAAACGCAGCAGATCGCCAGCGTCTCAGAAAGCGGAGCAGCAACGTAAATCGCCGTAAACGGACACAGTGCCGCTAGCAGGTAAGCCGCCTTAGCCGCGCGGACATTCATCAATTCCAGGGCCAGCCCGGCGATTACCAGGCAGGTATTGGTATCGATGAGCGCCTGCGCAATCATCACCGCCGTGTAGTGCTCCCGGCCAAAGACTGCGAACATGGCAGCCAGGAATCCAGGATAGCCGGGCAGGCGGATCAACGTGGGTCGGATGGCCCCATCGTCGGTAAGGCCAAAGATTCCGTGATCCAGCCAGTTTTTGGCAATGTCGCCATACACCCATGTATCGCCTGCAATGTGCGGATAGCGGAAGACAAAGAAGAGCCGCAAAGCGAGTCCGGCCATGGTCACCAGCAGGAAGAAGGGCCAGTTACGCCGAACCAATTCAATGAGCTTTATCATGGATAAGGATGCCCTAGTGTAAAGGGCGTGTTCCCGGACATACAACTCTAAGGGGTACGCAAGGGCAATGCCCGATTGACCTGCATCTGCCTGCCGCTTACGATGGTTGTAACAATCCAGCAATGGCAAAATCCATCTTTTATGATCCTGACCGGAAGCGCTGGGCACGGCTGCGCATCCTGCTGAGCGTGCTCGGCGCCACCGTCGGCAGCCTGGTGCTGTTCTTCATTATTACGGTCTTTGTGCAGTCAGACCCTCTGCCGCACGTGCTGATGCCGGAACAAAAGCGCAACCTGCGCGCCTTGAAAGAGCGCGAACATCGCAAACGCGCCAATACGAAAAACACGCACCGCAAGACCAA
>Ga0207661_10004225_pt1 | contig 10053 bp, 8 predicted proteins | sample KBSC713LmetaG_FD_184337 | JGI IMG/M metagenome (GOLD analysis project Ga0207661, IMG submission 184337) | Corn rhizosphere microbial communities from Kellogg Biological Station, Michigan, USA - KBS C7.1-3L metaG (SPAdes) (version 2) | ecosystem: Host-associated > Plants > Roots > Rhizosphere ... | reverse complement strand
AACGCCGCTGAGCGAACCTTCCTGTCCGACCGCCTCGGGACACTGCGCTAGATTGCCATTTCGGATGCACCTACGGCGCTCGACGACTCGTTTTCCGGCACGAATCCTGACCGGCGGCGGGTTACCGCCGCCGGTCAGCCAGTACGACGTCTTCGACGAGCACGGGCCCTTCGGTAGTTCAGCCGTGGTGGCGGTGGGCCGCGGTCACCAGGTCCACCTGCATCGCCCGGTAGGCTGGCTTCGGCACGAAGTTCTCGTCATAGATGGCCGCCGAACCCTGGCCCGGGAAGACACCCGGCACCCACTGGTACTTGTCGGAGAAGCCCCACACCGTGACCGACAGGCAGCGCCTGACCAGCAGGCACGCCTGCAGCAGCACGCTGTAGCCCTGCGCCTGGGCCTGCGTCTTCGGCGGGTCCATCGGCAGCACCGAGCGCACGTCGGCCTCGGTGACCGCGACGTGCATGCCGAGCCTGGCGAAGCGGTCCATGTTCTCCGGGACGTCCCCGTTGAACCCGTACTGCGTGCCGAAGTGGCCCTGGATGCCGACGCCGTCGACCGGGACGCCCTGTGCGCGCAGCGACTTCACCAAGTCGTACACCGCGGTGCTCTTCGCGGTGATGCCCTCGATGTTGTAGTCGTTGTAGAACAACAGCGCGCGCGGGTCGGCCTGGTGGGCCCAGCGGAAGGCGTCGGCGATGTAGCCGGGCCCGAGCTGGCGCAGCCACATGGTGTCGCGCAGCGTGCCGTCGTCGTTGAACGCCTCGTTGACGACGTCCCACTGCCAGATCTTGCCGCGGAAGTGCGAGACCTCGTCCATGATGTGCTTGCGGAGGATGGCCCGCAGCTCATCGTTGGTGAAGGTGCCGGTCGTCAGCCAGGTCGGCAACTGGTTGTGCCAGACGAGCGTGTGGCCGCGCACGAGCTGGCCATGGGCTCGCGCGTACGCGATCAGGCCGTCGGCCGGGCCCCACACGTAGGTGCCGCGCGTCGGCTCGACGAGCTGCCACTTCATCACGTTCTCCGGGGTGACCGTGGAGAACTGCTGGCCCACGAGCTGGTTGTAGGTCGCGTCGTTGGCCAGCGCATCGGTGTCCACAGCCGTACCGATGCGCAGATCGTGCGGGCGAGCGAGCGCCCGCAGGGGTTGGTTGAGCGAGAGGACGGGGTTGGCGTTGTCGACGTTGTCGTGCTCCCCGCCGGCGACAACCGAGGAGGCTGAACCCAGCGTGAGTAAGGCGCCCACGAGCGCCACGGACACCACGGCAGACAGCTTGATGCGCTTCATCACGGGCTCCCTTGGCGGCAGAACTTCCGGAAGTTTTCCGTTACGCAGCAGCCAAGCTAGCCCTCCCATAGGCCGCCGTCAACGTTTCGGAAGTTCCGCCGTGCTGTCGCGCATCACCAACTCGGTCGCCAGCTCGACCCGGGGCGAGTCGATCTGCTCGCCGCGGGCCATCCGCAGGACGGTCCGCGCCGCCACCGACCCCATCTGGACCAGCGGCTGGCGCACCGTGGTCAGCGGCGGCGAGGCCCAGCGGCTCTCCGGCAGGTCGTCGAAGCCGACCACGCTCACGTTTTCGGGGACCCGCAGCCCGCGCCGGCGCACCGCCTCGTACACCCCGAAGGCCATTTGATCGCTCGCCGCGAAGACCGCGGTCGGCGGGTCGGGCAGCTCGAGGAGGCGCTGGGCGCCGGCGAACCCGGACTCGGTGTAGAAGTCGCCGGGCTGCAGCAGGGCCTCATCCAGCGGCACGCCGGCGGCGTCCAGCGCGGCCCGGTAGCCGTCGAGCCGCGCCCGGCTGCACAGCAGCTGCTTCGGCCCGGTGATGAAGCCGATCCGGCGGTGCCCGAGGGCGAGGAGGTGTTCGGTGGCGCTCATCCCGCCGGCCCAGTTGGTCGCGCCGATCGTCGGCACGTCCAGCGCCGGGATCCCGGCCGGGTCGACCACGACCATCGGGATGTTGAGCCGGCGCAGCTCGGCGTGCATCGGCGGGGTCAGCGTCGAGGTGACGAAGATGATCCCGTCGGTCGAGCGGGCACGCAGGTTGCGCAGCCACTGCCGGGCCGAGGTCGGCTGGGAGTGGATCGCCGACACGACCGTGCCGGTGCCGGTGGCGTGGCCGGCGTCCTCCACCCCGCGGATGATCTCCACCGCCCACGGGCTGTCGAGATCGTTGAAGACCAGGTCGATCAAGCCGACCTTGGACGTGCCGGCGCGCCGCCGGTACCCGTGCTCGCGCAGCAGCCCCTCCACGCGCTCCCGGGTGTGGGGTGCCACATCGGAGCGGCCGTTGAGGACACGCGAGACGGTCGGCACCGACACGCCGGCCGCACGGGCGATGGCGGTGATCGTGACCCTGGGTTCCACCACGACGAGAGCGTAACCGGTAAGTCCAGCGGTTGACGCCATCGATAGACGGCTCTATGTTACGGAAACACAGCCGAAACAGTTTCGCACGTGAAGCGAGCAGACGTGGAGCGCGCCCATGCGTAGGTTGCCGCGAGTCCTCCTGTCGGTCGCCGTGACGGCCACCGTTCTGCAGGTCCCCGTCGCCGCGCAAGCCGGTCAGCCATCCGCCCGCACAGCCGGCGACGACTATGTCGCGACCCAGCCCGGGCCGGGACGGTTCCCGCTGGTAGAGCACGGGATCGCCGCCCCGATCGTGGTCAGTGCGAGCGACTTCGCCGGCGTGATCCGGGTGGCCGACGATCTCCAATCGGACGTCGCCAGGGTCACCGGGGTCACCCCGGGCCTCACCCACGACACCGTCCCGGACCGCCGTGACATCGTGCTCGTCGGGACCATCGGCAAGAGCACGCTGATCGACAAGCTGATCGCCGACCGGAAGCTCGACGTCCGGGACGTTCGCGGCAAATGGGAGACCACGGTCGAGACGATCGTGAACGATCCGCTGCCGGGCGTACACCGGGCGTTCGTCATCGCCGGCAGCGACCAGCGCGGCACCATATACGGCGTCTACGACCTGTCCCGGCGGATCGGGGTATCCCCCTGGTACTGGTGGGACGACGTGCCGGCGGCACACCACCACGCTGTGTACCTGTTGCCCGGGCGGCACAGCCAGGGCACGCCGGCGGTCAAGTACCGCGGGTTCTTCATCAACGACGAGAACCCCGCGACCGGCACCTGGGCGCCCGAGTTCTTCGGCCCGGGCAAGGCACCCGGCTACCCCGGCGGCCTCAACGCCGCGTACTACGCCAAGATCTTCGAGACGATGCTGCGGCTCAAGGCCAACTACCTGTGGCCGGCTGTCTGGGGACGCGCGTTCGCCGAGGACGACCCGCAGAACCACGCCACCGCGACGTTCTACGGCGTGGTCATGGGCACCTCGCACGAGGCGCCGATGATGCGGGGCATCGAGGAGTGGAACCGGCACGCCGTCAACGGCACCGACCCGTACGGCGGCGATGGCGAGTGGAGCTTCCGCCGCAACGCCGATGCTTTGAAGGCGTACTGGCGAGACGGCATCGAGCGGATGAAGGCGCAGAACATCGAGGGCGTGGTGACCCTCGGCATGCGCGGCAACGGCGACGTCAGCCTGCCCGACGGCGACGGCATCGACCTGATGAGCTCGATCATCGACAGCCAGCGCAAGATCCTGGCCGACGAGGGCATGCTCGGCGTGCCCCAGGTGCAGACGCTGTACAAGGAGGTCCAGCGGTACTGGGACAAGGGCTACCGTCCGCCGGACGACGTGACCGTCGTCTTCTGCGACGACAACTGGGGCAACATGCGCCGGCTGCCGACCTCGGACCTGCCCGAGCGCAGCGGCGGGTACGGCATGTACTACCACTTCGACTACGTCGGCGGCGGCCGCAACTACAAGTGGGTCGACACCGTCAACCTCACCAATACATGGGAGCAGCTGCACCTCACGTACAACGCCGGGGTTGACCGGCTGTGGATGTTCAACGTCGGCGACATGAAGAACCAGGAAGCGCCGCTGCAGTTCGCCCTCGATTACGCGTGGGCGCCGAGCAAGCTGCCGGTCACCAAGATCGGTGACTGGTTGCGCCGGTACGCGGCCGAGAACTTCGGCGGGGCGCTGGCCGGTCCGATCGCCGACGTGCTCGCCACCTACAGCCGGCTGCAGTCGCGGCGCAAGCCCGAATTGCTCAACCGGCACATCTCGCTCGACCCGACCAAGAACGTGTCGACCGACTCGTCGGCGGTGGTCTACGACGACCAGGGCAACCCGTTCAGCCTCACAAACTATCGCGAGATGGATCGCGTGACGGCCGAGTGGCAGGCCCTCGCCGCGAAGGCGGAGCGCGTCAAGGCAGCCTTGCCGCCGGCGTACCAGGATGCCTTCTACGAGCTCGTGTACTACGAGGTGAAGGCGACCGCCAACCTCTACGCGTTCCGCAACGCCGAGTTCACCAACATCCTCTACGCGCAGCAGGGCCGGGCCATCGCCAACGACTACGCCACCGAGGCCGAGGCGCGCTTCGCCGAGGACCAGGCGCTGGCGAGCACCTACAACACCACGCTGGCCGGCGGGAAATGGCACAACTGGCAGCTCCAGCCGCACATCGACTACGGCGACGTCGCCCGCTACGGGCCCAACGCCCCGTGGCAGCAGCCGGAGCTGAACAACGTCGCGCTGCCGGACGTCATCTTCCCAGCGGTCCGGCGGATCAGCCCGCCGACCGCCGCCGGGATGGGCGTCGCGATCGACGGCTCGACGCAGACCTGGCCCGGCTCGACCACGGCGGCCGTGCTGCCGGCGTTCAGCCCGTACCAGTCGCAACCGGCCCAGTACATCGACGTGTTCAATCGCGGGCTGACGGCGTTCTCGTACACGATCAGCGCCGGACAGCCATGGGTGCACGTCTCGCCGTCCGCCGGCCGGGTCGACAAGCAGGTGCGGGCGACCGTCCGGGTCGACTGGAGCCGGGCGCCCAAGGGCACGACCCAGGTGCCGATCACGATCACCGGCGCCGACGGCACGCAGGTCGTCGTCCAGGCCCCGATCCAGAACCCGGTGCTGCGCTACGGCTCCGGATCAGCCAGGGGATTCGTCGAGGCCAACGGGTACGTGTCGATCGAGGCGTCGCACTACACGAAGGCCGTCGGACCGGGTTGGCAGGTCCTGCCGGACATCGGCAAGACCGGCGACGGGGTCGTCGCGGTAGCGCCCGATACGGTGTCCTACACGCCGGGCGGGAACAGCCCGCACCTCGACTACACGATGACGCTCACGTCGAGCGGACCGGTCGAGATCAGCGCGATCCTGTCGCCGCGCAACAACGTACGGCCGACCGCTGGTCTCCAGTACGCGATATCAATCGACGACGCCGCCCCGCAGATCGTCAACGTCACGAAGGCGACCGGGGCCGACGACACGACGATGAACCGGCAGTGGGAACGCAACACGTCCAACAACGCCAACGTCACCGTGACCACGCACGTGGTCGGCGCGCCGGGCGTGCACACGCTCACGTTCTGGATGGTCGACCCGACGGTCATCGTGCAGAAGTTGATCGTCAACACCGGCGGGCTCGCGGAGAGCTACCTCGGCCCGCCCGAGAGCCGCCGCGCGTAGGCATGATTCCGGGGGAGTAGTGGTCAAACCGGCGGCCTCCGACCACTACTCCCCCTCAAGCAGCCGCGCCTTCTCGGATGCGTACTGGGCGTCGGTCAGCACGCCGCGATCGTGCAGATCGGCCAGCCACTCCAGGCGCGGGTCCTCGGGGGCCCGGCCGGCCGTTGGGGACGCCGCCGCGGCCCTGTTGCGCTGCGCCGAACGCTCCTTGAACTCGGCCTTGAGCCGGGCGATCTCCTCGAGGTCCTCGACGGCGTTCGCGCGCTTGATGGCGGCCAGCGTCTCGGCGATGTCGCTCGTCATCGGCGCCACCTCGGCGAGGTCCTGCTCCCGCTCGACCGGATCGACGGGCGGGCGACCCGGACCGGGGACGGGACGCACCCAGGGCGCGGCTGTCTGCTTCCGCCAGCGACCGAACACCGGACCACGGTAGCCGACCGTTGACCAGCGCCGGCCGCACACCTATTGTTCAATTGTCGACAATCCAACGATCGGAGTGGACCGTGCTCGTCGGAACGCTCCCCGGTCAGGCCGCCGATCTCCTGCGCGAGCGGATCCTGTCCGGCGTCTACCCGCCCGGGACACGGATTGTCGAGGCCGACCTCGCCCGCGAGCTGGAGATCAGCCGCAACACCCTGCGCAGCGCCCTGCAGACCCTCTCCTTCGAGGGTCTGCTGGTGCAGAACCAGTTCAAGAGCACCCACGTCCCGCTGCCGCACGCCGAGGACGTCTTCGAGACATACACGTTGCGCAATGCCCTCGAAGCGATGGCCTGCCGGCTCGCGGCCGGCCGTGCCATGAAGTTCGGCACGGCCGAGCTGGATGCGGTGGTCGACCGGATGGCGGCGGCCGTGCGGGCCGGCGACCGCGAGGCGATGGTGCGGGCCGACTACGCGTTCCACATCGCGGTCGTCGAGCTGGCCGGGCACGCCAGACTGCGCGAGCACTACCGGCTGCTGCACGCGCAGACCCGCTTGTACCTGAACCTGACCTCAACCGTCGAATACGAGCTGCCGGAGATCGAGCGGCTGCACCGCGCGCTGGCCGACGCCATCCGCGCCGGCGACGCGGCTCTGGCCGAGCGGCTCGGCGGCAGCCACAGCACCGAGGACGGCGAGCGGCTGTGCCGCCTGCTGCGCGAACGGGAGGAAACGCAATGACCCTGGAAGCGTCGATCGGCCGGTACATCGCGGACAACCCGGCCAGCGCGGCCCGCCACGCCGAGGCGCGCAAGGTCATGCCGGGCGGCAACACGCGGACCGTGCTGCACTACGAGCCGTTCCCGCTGACGTTCGTCCGGGGCGAGGGCGCATACCTGTTCTCGGCCGACGGCCGGCGCTACATCGACTTTCTCGGCGAGTACACGGCCGGCCTCTACGGGCATTCCGAGCCGATCATCCTCGACGCGATCCGGGAGGCGCTCGGGCGGGGGCTGAGCTTTGGCAGTACCAATAATCTCGAACAACGACTCGCGGAGTTGGTGTGCCGGCGGTTCCCGAGCATGGACCTGGTCCGGTTCACCAACTCGGGCACCGAGGCCAACCTGATGGCGCTGGCGCTCGCGGTGCACGTCACCGGGCGACGGCCGATCCTCGTGTTTCGCGGCGGATACCACGGCAGTGTGCTCTCGTTCGGCAGCGGGCCGAGCCCCATGAACGTGCCCCACGAGTTCGTCGTCGGCGCGTACAACGACGTCGAGGGCACCCGGGCGGTCATCCGCGGCACTCCTTTCGCCGCGGCACTCGTCGAGCCGATGCTCGGCTCGGGCGGCTGCATCCCCGCTACGACCGAGTTCCTGCGGATGCTGCGCGAGGAGACGGCCGCGACCGGCGCGCTGCTCATCTTCGACGAGGTGATGACGTCGCGGCTCTCCCCCGGCGGCGTCCAGCAGCTGGAAGGCATCACGCCCGACCTGACGACGGTCGGCAAGTATCTGGCCGGCGGGATGTCGTTCGGCGCGTTCGGCGGACGGCACGACCTGATGGCCAACTTCGACCCCTCATCACCGAACCCGCTCGTGCATCCGGGCACGTTCAACAACAATGTGCTGTCGATGAGCGCCGGGATCGCCGGGCTGACGCAGGTCCTCACGGATGAGCGGCTGGCCGCCCTGAATGAACGCGGTGACGCTTTGCGGCAGCGTCTCAACGAGGTGGCCGGGCCGTTCACGGTCACCGGGCGCGGCTCGCTCATGACGTTTCACCATCCGGACCCGGCCGCCCAGGAGCTCATGTTCTTCGAGCTGGTCGGGCGGGGGCTGTGGCTCGCGCGGCGCGGGATGATCACCGTGAGCCTGCCGATCACGGACGAACACTGTGACGATCTGGTTACCGCGTTCGGCGCGATTATTGAGGAGCACTTCGCATGAGTCGGTGGATCACGTTCGACTGCTTCGGCACGCTGATCGATTGGCAGACCGGCTTCCGTTCGATTTTGCAGTCGGTTGCCGGCGATCGGGTGGACGCGGTGGTGACGGCGTATCACCAGGCCGAGCCGGTGGTGGAGAAAGAACATCCGTCGGCGTCCTACAAGACGATCCTGCGCGAATCCCTGGCGCGGGCTGGGGTCGACTCGGATGCGCTCGCGGAGCGCTGGGACGAGCTGCCGGTCTTCGAGGACACCGAGCCGTCCCTCACCGCGCTGCGCGCGGCCGGCTGGAAGCTCGGCATCCTGACCAACTGCGACAACGACCTGTTCGCGGCGACCCGCGCGCGCCTCCCGGTGCCGATCGACGAGGTGGTGACCGCCGAGGAGGTCGGCAACTACAAGCCGGATCTCGCGCACTTCACCGAGTTCGAGAAGCGGACCGGGGTCGACCGGTCCGACTGGGTGCACGCCGCGGTGAGCTACACCCACGACATGGTGCCCGCCCGGGCGCTCGGGTTGCGGCGTATCTGGGTCGACCGGGAGCGGACCGGGCAGGACCCGTCGACCGTGAGCGCCCGCGTGGCCAGCCTGGCCGAGCTGGTGACGGTCCTATGAGGACGGCGGTGGTGACCGGGGCGGGACGGGGCATCGGCCGGAGCATCGCCCGGGCGCTCGCGTCATCGGGCTTTTCACTTGCGCTCATCGGCCGGCACGAGGACACCCTGCGCGATACGGTGGCCGACGCGCTCATCCTGCCGGCCGACGTCACCGACGCGGCGGCCGTCGACGCCGCCTTCGCCGCGATCGCCGGCACCTGGCCGCGCCTGGACGTGCTCGTCAACAACGCCGGCGCGTTCGGCCCGACGAAGCCGCTGGAGGACGTCGGCCGTGACGAGTTCACCGGCATCCTCGCGACCAACCTGGTGTCGGCGTTCTGGTGCACGCAGCACGCGGTACGCGCGATGAAGGCGCAGGAGCCGACCGGCGGGCGGATCTTCAACATCGGCTCGATCTCGGCGCAGAAGCCGCGGCCGAACAGTGTCGCGTACGCCGTGTCAAAGCACGGTATGACCGGGTTGACCCGGTCGACCAACCTCGAAGGGCGGGCCTTCGGCATCTCGTGTACGCAGCTGGACATCGGCAACGCGAAGTCGGCGATGAGCGGGCCGATGGGCGAGCCGACGTTCGACCCGGCGCACATCGGTGCGGTCGTGGCCACGCTGGCCGGCCTTCCGCATGACGTGAGCGTGCTCGAGCTGACGATGCTGGCGACGGCCATGCCGTTCCTCGGACGGTCATAAGGCATCATGTTTCGGTGCAACGCGCGCACGCCATCGCCGTCGGCGTCCTGGTTATCCTCGCGGCCGCCGTCAACGAGATTGTCGCGTACGGCGTCTTCCGCACCGTCCACGTGGGCAACTACGACCTGACGATCTTCGACCAGGCGGTCCGCTCCTACAGCCGCTTCCAGCTGCCCGTCTCGCTGATCAAGGGCGTGCACAACAACTTCGGCCCGGACTTCACCGTGCTCGGCGACCACTTCTCGCCGCTGCTCGCGTTGCTCGCGCCGCTGTACTGGATCCACGGTGGCCCGACGACGCTGCTGCTCGCCGAGTCGGTGCTGTTCGGACTGGCCGTCGTCCCGCTGTGGGTCCTGGCCCGGCGCGAGTTGGGGACGGTCGCCGCGTACGCCGTCTGCCTCGCGTACACCGTCGCCTGGCCGCTCATGCAGGCCTCGGCGTTCCCGTTCCACGAAGTGGCGTTCGCGCCGCTGGCGGCCGCGCTGCTGTTCGAGCGGCTGTCCGCGTGGCGGCGCGCAACCGCCGAAGCGGCCGGGACGCCCGGCACCACCACGGCGGTGGGGACGCTCGGCACCGCCACGGCGGCCGGGACGCCCGACACCGCCACGGCGGCCGGGACGCCCGGCACCGCCACGGCGGCCGGGACGCTCGGCGCCGCCACGGCGGCCGGGGCCGCTGAGGTTGCCGGGCGCCGCGGCACCGGCAAGCTGTGGCACGTCCTGCTCGCCGCGATCGGGCTCCTGCTGGTCAAGGAGGACCAGGGGTTCCTGCTCGCCGGCCTGGGACTCGGCCTCCTGGTGCTGACCGCCAGAGCCAAG
>Ga0207661_10004220_pt1 | contig 10056 bp, 7 predicted proteins | sample KBSC713LmetaG_FD_184337 | JGI IMG/M metagenome (GOLD analysis project Ga0207661, IMG submission 184337) | Corn rhizosphere microbial communities from Kellogg Biological Station, Michigan, USA - KBS C7.1-3L metaG (SPAdes) (version 2) | ecosystem: Host-associated > Plants > Roots > Rhizosphere ... | reverse complement strand
GGGTCGAGCCCCGCCCGCTCGACGACGCTCGTGCCGTCCGTGTCGCGCAGTGCCGTGGTCGGGTTGCGGCGCTCGGTGTGCTCCTCGCCGGCGTACGGATCCTCCCATCTATTGCCCCTCGCCGCTGACTTCGTCAGCGCTCGCGGAAGCTTCGTCAGCGCCTCGTCCCCGCGCGCGAGATCGCGCGTCCCCGCGTGCTGCGCGTTGGGGCTCCCGTACGGCTCGTACGCCGCGTTCGGCGTCGGTCGATCGGACGACGTCATCGGCCGGCGCACCTGCTTCGCCTTCTCTTTCTCGGCGCGCGACCGCGTGGTCGCTTCCGTGCCGGGCACCATGTCGTTGCCGAGCGTGCTCGCCACCGCGCCGTCGCTCGCCGCGTCGTCGTCGGGCCTGGCGCGCAATGCTTCGGCCGTGGCCTTGGCCGAGAAGCGGTCGCTGAGCATGGCCAGCGAGTCCGCCTGCTCGACGCTGAACCCGAGCACGCGCGCCGCGTCGCGCACCGCGCTCTTGCCACGATAGGTGATCTGCTCGCACACCATCGCCGCGTGATCGCGGCCATAGCGCTCGTACACGTACTGGATGACGCGCTCCCGCTCGCGGTGCGCGAAGTCGATGTCGATGTCCGGCGCCTCCGTGCGCTCCTCGCTCAGGAAGCGCTCGAACAGGAGCTTGAGCCGGATCGGGTCGACGGCCGTGATGCCGAGACAGTAGCAGACGGCGGAGTTGGCAGCCGAGCCGCGCCCCTGGCAGAGGATGCCTTCGCGCCGCGCGAAGCGCACGATGTCCCAGACGATGAGGAAGTAGCCCGCCAGTCCGAGCTTCGTGATGAGCCCGAGCTCGTGGGCGATTTGTCGGTCGTGCTCCGCGGTGCGCTGCGACGTGCCTGGTTCTCCCCACCGCTCGCGCGCGCCCTGCTCGACGAGCCGCGCGAGATACTCGTCCGGGCTCACGCCGGCCGGGAGCGGGAACGCAGGCAGCGTCGGGTTGAGCTGGTCGAGCCGGAAGGTGCACTGCTCGGCGATGGCGAGCGTGGCGCGCACCCCGTCGAGGTTCCCGCGCCAGCGCCGCGCGATCTGTGCCGCGCTCTTGAGGTACCACTCGGCGTTCGGACGCAGGCGCGTTCCCATGAGATCAAGAGTTTTGTCATGTCGAAGACATGACAAGACGTCGTGCACCATCCGGTCGCGGGCGCGCGCGTAGTGCACGTCGTTCGTGACGACCCACGGCACGTCGAGCGCGCGGGCGATCTCGATCAGCCGCGCCGTCGTGACGCGCTCCTCGGGCAGCCCGTGATCCCAGCACTCGATCGCGACCCGCCGCTCGAAGATGTCCAGCAGCGTGGCCGCGGCCTCGCACGCGGCGTCCGTCTCGTCGCGCGCGGCGAGCGTCGGCACCCAGCCGCGGGGACAGCCCGTGAGGGCGAACAGTCCGCCGGCACGCGCCGCGAGCTGGTCGAGCGTGACACGCGGTTCGCCGCGGTGCGCCACGTCCTGCCGCGCGAGGGTGACGAGCGACGCGAGGTTCGCGTAGCCCTCACGCGACTGCGCCAGGAGGGGCAGATGCGTGACGAGTGGTTCGTCGTTGGTGCGAGTCGGCGCGATCGTGACGGTGAGCTCCGCGCCGATGATCGCCGGCAGCTCGGCCTCGCGCGCCGCGGTGGCGAAGCGGACGATCCCTCCCAGCTCGTCATGGTCCGTGATCGCGAGCGCGGCGAGCCCCAATTCTTTCGCCCGCGCGACGAGCGGCTCGGGGAGCGCGGCACCGTCGAGGAGGGAGAACGCGGTGTGGGCGTGCAGCTCCGCGTATTTCATGCGCGGAGGTCGAGCCGGGACGCGTTAGAGGCGCCGAGCTCCCGCGAAACGCGCGAAGATGGACTCCATCTCCGCGCGCGACAGACCTTCCCGCTGTTGTCGCACGAGCGGGTGGTCGACGTCGGACAGCTCGACGCGCGGCCGGCTAGGCCATGGCCGGATGTGCAGGCGCACGGGCATGCTGATCGTCGGCGGATGTCCGGGAATCGAGTTCGCGAGCTTTCCGTCGAACGTCTCGCCACCGGCGCGCGTCGGGTCGTTGCAGAGCGCGACGTAGCGCTCCACGTCGTCGGGAAAGACGTGGACCCACACGCCCCAGGCGAAGGAATCAGGGGTGTCCTGCACGGACAGCTCGAGGAGCGCCAGCCCGAAGAACCACTTGTCGAGGACGTAGCCGTCCTCCTCCCGCATCGCACGCGTTGCACGCACGTCCGGATCGAGCGCGAGCACCGGATCGGGCGCGTCGAAGTGCCAGTTCGGAAATCCGTCGTGCCACTTCCGGCATCGTCCGCACTTGTAGCGCGCACCGCTCGCCGTCCATTCCACGGCGAATGGACCGGGTTGGCGTCGCCAACCGAGGAAGACGAGGACGACGGCGAGCGCGAGCAGGACGGCGAGAAGCATGGACGAGCGGAGCGAGGATCGTTGGCCCGCGAAGTTGCTCGCGGCCTCCCCTGAAGACGCTCGCCAGCGCGCGGTCGATACGTGCTCGCATCCCGCTCTGCTCCGACGCGCCCGATCGGTGCAGGCAGGGCCGTCTCCGCACCCCCGCATCCCCTCATTCTCTCATCCCCGCACCTCAATCCACCCACCCCTGCAACCGCCACGCATCGTCCGCGCGGTCGAGGTACACCACGAACTCCCCCGCCAGGCTCTCGCACCGCCAGTAGTCGCGCCGATAACCGTCGTCCCACCAGTCGCCCGACAGGCGTTCGGGCCCGATCGGGCGCGACACGGCGATCCGATGTCCGCGCCACGTCACCACGCGCGGCACCTCGCCCTCGCACTCGACCTCCACCGGCTCCGCCGGCTCGAGCGCACGATGGGCCGCCATCGTCGACGGGGGCGGCGCCGGCTCGCGCACCACCTGCAGCGCGCGTGGCGCATCCGTCACCATGCGAGGGCCGGCCGCACGCGCATCGTTCGGGCGCGCGCCGCTCGCATCCGGCGCGGCAGCCGTCGAGGGCTTCGTTCGCGTCACCATCGGTGTCACATCGCGTGTTCGCCGCTCCGTTGCCTCGGCGTCCAGCGCATCTGTCCACACCCCGGCCTTCTCCGGCCGGTGCGTGTCCTGGTGCACCGCGCGCACGATCGCGTTCGGCCCCAGCTCGGCGCGCAGCCGCTCCAGCGCCGCGTCGGCGGCGCCGATGTCGCGCCACGAGGCGCTCAGCAGGTCGCCCTGCTCGCCGGTGAGCGGCGCCGCCGCGGCGATCGCCACGCGCACCGCACTGACGGGTGCGCTGAGCGTCCACCGGTCGAGCAGCGCGCGGCAGCGCTCGAACAGCGGCGCGACGCGCGCGAGCGGCCGCGCGGGACGCACCTCGCGCGTCACCGTGTGCAGCGGCTTCGACGTCAGCGCTCCGCGCGCGTCGTCGAGCGTGAGCGTGATCGCCACCGACGCCGCCGCGCGTCCATGGGCGATCAGCTCCTGCACCAGCCGATCGAGCGCAGCACGGACGAGGAAGAGCACGGGTTCCATCGTCGATGTCGGCGCCGCGAGCTCCACTTCCACCGCGGGCTGCGTCTCGACGCGCGCGAGCACGGGACGCCGCAGGTCGTCGGCACGCGCGAGTCGCCACGCGCGAATCCCCGTATCGCCCCACCGCCGCTCCACGTCCTCCGCCGAGAGCGCGGCGAGCGCGCCCACGGTGCGGAGACCGAGCGCGTGGAGCGCCGACCGCAGCTCCTCGTCCATCGGCACGAGAGCGAGTGGAGCAGGGGCGAGGTAGGTCGCGTCGTGCCCTGCGGGGACGACGTGCACCAATGCGCGCTCGCTCCCGCGCGGGTCGAAGCTCGCGCCGGCCCACGTCGCCGCGCGCGCCGCGACGCACGATCCCGCGATCGCCACGCGCGGGCGCGGATGCCAGCGCTTCGCCACACGCAGCAGCTCCATGGCGAGCGCGCGCTCGCCACCGACTGGATCGAACCCCGCCGCGCCGACCCACCAGAGGCCGTGCGCCCCCGCGACCGGCGTCACCTGCGGGCTGGCGGCGAGCAACGCGGCGGATGTCTCCGTGATCGCCGCATCGATCGCGACGTCGTCCCACGGCAGCTCGATGAGGTCCGCACACAGTGCGCGCGCTTCGGCCGGTCGCATCCCGGCGCGCAGCCCCGCACGCGCGGCGGCGGCGGTGACGGCGCGCAGCCGCTTGCCCCCCGCCTCGATCAGCGCGACCGGATGCTCATCCCAGTGCGCGGGCGCGGGCGACGGCGGTGCGGAGCCCGATGGGGAGCTCGGGTTCGTGCGTGGGGGTGCCGCGTCCGGCAACGTCAGCGGGAGGAGAAGCTGCGCGCCGGGCGTGGGCTCGCCGGTTTCCCCCCGCCGGGCCGCGCGCCACACCGCGCCGATCGGGAACCTCGGGATGCGTACACAGGCGACGCGCCACTCCGATTGCACACCGCACCTCCACTGTCCGAAGCGTTCCTCCCTTTTCGACGCGCACGCCGATCGTGCGGGTCGCACTCCCCACTCCCCACTCCCCACTCCCCACCACCGGGGTTGGGGGTGGGGGGTGGGGAGTGGGGAGTGGTGGTGGGTGTCGTCGCTTCCCTGGGGTCGTGCGTTCGACGAGCAGTCGCACCGCGCCGCCGAGCTGCGACGCGGCGCCCGTGCGCTCGGCGAGCAGCACGAGCACCGCGTTCGACTCGCGTGCGAGCCGCGTCAATCGCACCGCCGCCGACTTGCTCAGCATCGGCGCGCCGTCGAGCACGACGAGCGCGAAGGCGCCGCTGCGCAGCAGCACGTCGGCACACCACGCCGCACGTGCCGCGTCGCGCGGCCGGATGATCCACACCCCTTCCGCATCGCCCAGGTGTACCCAGTCGCGCGCGTCGAGCGTGCGCTGCGCGTCCACGTACGCCACCCAGCCGTGGGCGGCCACGGTGGATTCGACGATCGCGCGCGTGAGTGTCGTCTTCCCGCTCCCCGCCGGCCCGGCGATCTCCGTCAGCCGCCCGCGTGGCAGCCCACCCCCCAGCAGCACCGCATCGAGCGCCGCGACCCCGGTGGGAAGCGCAGGGGTCGGCGGTGGCGGTGGGGGGAGGAGCTTGACCAGCTCGGCGATCGACAGGGGCATGCCGGAGGGAAGAGGCAGGTATCGGGCCTGTACCGAACAAAAACCGAAACTACAGGGCGTGGCTCAGGGCAAAATCGCTTCTCCGCCGAGTCCGCCGCGGGGGGTTCTATTTACCGAACGAAAGCCGAATATGCAAGCGTCCGGATTCCCATCGCCAGCCGACCACCGCTGTTTCGCCCCCTGAAGGCGAGTCGTCCATCACCGAGCGCCCCGAGGATGGGGTCCGACGACCTTTGCATTCGAGGAGTGAAGACGATGAACTGTCCGGCCTGTGGAACGGCGATGACGGAGGTGACCGTCGCCGGCGTGAAGATCGATGCCTGTCAGGGCGGCTGCGGAGGCCTGTGGTTCGATCGCTTCGAGCTCGCGAAGGTCGAGAAGGCCGGCCAGTCGGCTGGCGCCGAACTGCTCGATATCGACAAGTCGGCCACGAACAAGTCGGCGAATGACGGGCCTCGCCATTGTCCCCGCGACGGCACGGTCATGACGCGCCACTTCTCGAGCGTGAAGCGCGCCGTCCAGATCGACGAATGCGCGCAGTGTCGCGGCGTCTTCCTCGATGCAGGCGAGCTGGCGGCGATCGAGACGGAGTACTCGTCGCCGGAGGAGCGCCACCGGGCCACCGAGGCGTACTACGACGGGATGTTCGACGACCAGCTCGCGCAGATCCGCGATGCGGACCAGGCCAAGCTCCAGCGCGCTCGTCGCATCGCCCACCTGCTGCGCTTCATCTGCCCGAGCTACTACATCCCCGGCAAGCAGTCCTGGGGCGCGTTCTAACGGACGCGATGAGTTGGTGAATAGGTGTGTTGCAAACGGCCTCGGGAAGCCAACGCTTTCCGAGGCCGTTTCTCATTCCCCATTCCCTCATTCCCTCACCCGAACCCGGCCATACCTTCAACGCATCCCGAACGACCCACTCTCCCGCCACTGCCATGTCGCGCGCCCCTCGCCGCTCGATCGCCGCCGCCCTCGGCCTCCTCGTCACCGGCGTCCTCCTGCCCACGCCAGCGCGCGCACAGACACGGCGCCCCATGGCGCTCGAGGATCTCATCACCGCGGTGCGCGTGAGCGACCCGCAGCTCTCGCCCGACGGCCGTCGCGTCCTCTTCGTGCGCACCACCACCGACTCGGCCACCGGCAAGCGCAACGCCGACATCTGGGTCGTGCCCGCCGACGGCTCCGCGCCCCCGCGCCCCTTCATCGAAGGACCGAAGAGCGACGACTCGCCGCGCTTTCTCTCCAACGACCGCATCGTGTTCTCCTCGACGCGCGACGGCGCGCCACAGCTCTATGTCGCCGATGGCGAGGGGAAGAACGCGCGCGCCATCACGAGCCTCGGCGCCGGCGTGCAGCCGCCGTTCGTCGTATCGCCCGACGGACGCATGGTCGCCTTCGTGTCCGACGTCGCTCCGCGCTGTGGCGACGAAGCCTGCAACGCGCGCACGCGCGACTCGGTGGAGAAGGATCCCGTCAAGGTGCATGCACTGACGCGGTTGCCGTATCGCCACTGGAACGAGTGGTGGGAATCGGTGCGGCATCACGTGTTCGTCGCCGACGTCGAGAGCGGTGCCACGCGCGACCTCACCCCCGGCGACTACGACTCGCCTCCGCATTTCTACGAGGATGGCGCGATCGCCTTCTCCCCCGACTCGCGTGAGCTCGCGTTCGTGTCCAAGCGCGACGGCAAGGATTCGGAGATGTGGACGACGAACCACGACGTCTGGACCGTTCCCGTCACCGGCGGCGCGGCGAAGAAGCTCACGACGTCGAATCCGGCGGCGGACATGACGCCGGTGTACTCGCCGGATGGCCGGTGGCTCGTCGTCCGCGCCCAGCGGCGCGCCGGCTTCGAGGCCGACCGCTGGTATCTCGACGCGTACGATCGCGCGTCGGGCGCGAAGCACACGCTGTTCACCTCCCCCGACCTGTCGGTCGACGACTTCAAGTTCTCGCCGGACGGCAAGACGATCTGGTTCACCGCCGTGCGCGAGGGGACGGGCAACCTCTACACCATGCCCGCCGCCGGCGGCACGCCGAAGCTGGCCGTCCTGGGAGGCGCGGTCGTCGCCTTCCAGCCGGCAAACGCGTCCGCCGTCTTCGCCAAGTCGTCGCTCGTCGCTCCGCCCGATCTGTATCGCCTCGCCGCCGATGGTACGACGCGTCAGCTCACGAACGAGAACGCCGCATGGCTGTCCGCCGTGGACCTGCCGAAGCCCGCGAGCCTCACCGTCGCCGGCGCTGGCGGCACGCCGGTGCAGTACTGGCTGCTCAAGCCGCCGCACTTCGACGCGACGAAGAAGTACCCGGTCGTCTTCCTCATTCACGGCGGACCGCAGAGCAGCTGGGAGGACGCGTGGTCGACACGGTGGAATCCCTCGCTCTGGGCCGCGCAGGGATGGGTCGTGGCGGCCCCCAATCCGCGCGGCTCGACGGGGTTCGGCCAGAAATTCGTCGACGAGATCTCGCAGGACTGGTGCGGCAAGCCGATGACCGATCTCCGTGCCGTGTTCGACGCCGTTTCGGCGCTCCCGTACGTCGATCGCGCGCGCGCCGGGATCGCCGGTGCCAGCTATGGCGGCTATGCCGTCGACTGGCTCATCGGCCACACCAACCGGTTCAAGGCGGCGGTGAGCCACGACGGCGTGTTCAACGTCGAGTCCATGGCGCTCGCCACCGAAGAGCTGTGGTTCCCCGAGTGGGAATTCGGCGGCCCGGCATGGAGCACCACCGCGCGTCGCAACTATGCGCGCTGCTCGCCCCACCTGTCAGCCGACAAGATCCGCACCCCCACCTTCGTGATCACGAACGAGCAGGACTTCCGCGTGCCGCTCGATCAGGGGCTGCAGCTCTTCACCGCGCTGCGCCGCAACGGCGTCCCGTCAGAAGGGCTCGTGTTCCAGAACGAGGGGCACTGGGTGCTGGGCGCGCTGGACAGCAGGCGCTGGCACCAGTCGGTGTTCGCGTGGCTGCATCGCTATCTCGCGCCGGTCTCTCCCTAACACATCGGCGCGGAGAGCCCCGACGTTGGCAGCTGCGAACCCGGCGACGAACCGGGCGGTGTGTTCGTGAGGCCACCGCCCCCGATCCCTCCGCCGAATCCGCGCGCGCCGGACACGACCGGCCGAGGCCCGGTCCCGCTGCCGAACACCGACCGCCCATTCCGGATCAGCATCACCTCGCGCAGCTCGAACAGCTGGCGCACGCGCCGCTCTCCGAGCCGCGCCGGCTCGAACCGCATCGCGGGCACGATCGCGATCACGGCTGCCGCGAAGCCGGGGTCGGTCGCCCGGACCACGCGCAACGTCCGGCTTTCCGGGAATCCGACGGTGTCTACCGCCACCTGGATGATGGCGGAGAAGCATCCGCGATCGCGCCCCGTCGGGCGGAAATCCGGCCGCACGTCGTTGGCGATCGGGCGCGCTTTCACGCTCACCGCGCACGCGCGGTAGAGCGGCGTGTGCAGGTAGTGGCTGGTGTCCTGATCGGTATGATCGCACGCACGGGCCAGTGGCGTGCCGGTGTTCGCCGCGAGCCTGTCGCCATCATCGGCACGCGGATGCTTCGCGCCGCAGCCGTCGAGCAGCACGATGGCCGACAGGACCGACGCCATCACGATGACTTGCCAGCTGCGGAATCCGACACGCATGGCGTGCACCTTCCCTCGTACGGTCGAGGGCGAAGAATCTGTGAGCTCACCGCCGCCTCCGACAGGGAGACGCCACGACCCGGGAAAACCATCCCGGCGTAGACGCCGCGACCCCGAGAAACCATCCCCGGAAGCCCGGCGTACGGACCAGCATCCCCGCTGCTCCGCAGCCCCCAAGCCCCGCAGCCCTGCGACTCATGGATCCCAACATTCCGGAGATCGTCGCCGAATTCGCGTTCGTCGGCGTCGCTACACTCGCCGCACTGAGTGCCATCGGCGTGGGTATCCACGCCTACCTCCGGCGCATGCGGCGCAAGGACTCCCACGTCTCCGTTGCACGCTACGACGAGGATCGCCTCGCCCGCATCGAGCAGGCGGTGGACGCCATCGCGATCGAGGTCGAGCGGGTCGCCGAGAGCCAGCGCTTCCTCACGAAGCTCCAGACGGAGCGCGCCGACGAGCGAGTGCTGAAGAGCTGAGCGCACCCGGGCGCGCCTTGAAGTCTCTTTCTGTCCCGATATGTTCGACGCCTTACCGGCGCGGTCCGGGAAGGACCGCGTGTGGATCCAGCTCATGACGACGCCGCCATGACGAGCCGGTTTCTCGACTGGGAGGTGTCTCATGGCCAGCAAACGGGGATCGAGTAGCAAGAGGGGATCGAGCAGCAAGGCGAGATTGAGCAGGAAAGCCGAAGCGCCCAGCAAAGCCAAAGTGAGCCGCAAGGTCGGCCCGCGCAGGAAGAAGTCGCACGCGTTGACCGGAGGGTGGCTCCGCGTCGACGGCTTCGATGGTGGCCCGCGGTTCCACTTCTTTGGCCAGAATTTCTTTCTCGCTGGATCGGGCGCCGACTCCGGCAACTGTCATCCGCAGTATTGCCTCCCACCGCTCGGTTGCCCGGGTGGCCCTTTCTCGGTGGAGAGTCAGTTCGCCGGGAACAACACCTTCGGGATCGGCCCGAGCATCGTGAACAATCAGTACTACGAGACGATCTCGTACGCCGGCCTGATTCAAATCGTGGGGCAAGGCACGCTCTCCGACACCCGTGGTTCCTCGGACTCGAGAAAGTCGAGGGCGATCGTCCTCGCTCCGTTCACGCTCTCCGGCAACCTCGTCGGCCTGGACGGGCCCGAGGGAATCCAGGACAAGCCGGAGCTGTTCGATCTTCCGATCCACGGCAGCGGGATCGCGGTCGTCGAGCTCGACGTCGTTACGAGCAACGCGCCATTCCGCTACGTGTTTCGGAGCGTCACGTACGACATCACGCAGTTCACGCTGCCCAAGAAGCTGTAGGCGTGTCGTC
>Ga0207661_10004219_pt1 | contig 10057 bp, 9 predicted proteins | sample KBSC713LmetaG_FD_184337 | JGI IMG/M metagenome (GOLD analysis project Ga0207661, IMG submission 184337) | Corn rhizosphere microbial communities from Kellogg Biological Station, Michigan, USA - KBS C7.1-3L metaG (SPAdes) (version 2) | ecosystem: Host-associated > Plants > Roots > Rhizosphere ... | reverse complement strand
CGGAGCCGCGTCCAGAGCCACGGTCGGAGCCACGGTCAGCGTCGCGTTCCGAGCCGCGCAGCCGCACCTACACGCCCTACACGCCGCTGCAGGACTACCGCGGACGCGAGCTGCCGCCGCGCATCGGCGAGTCCCACGGCCGGGTCTCCGGCATGCACGGCATCGAGCTGGACACCACCACGCTCATGGCCCCGCTCGGCGCCCGCCGCAAGCGCCAGGCCAAGCAGGTCACCATGCTACGCACGGCCACGTTCGTGCTGCTGGTCCTGGCCATCGTCGGAGCCCCGGCAGCGTTCTTCGTGATCCGCGAGTACACCCGCGACCCCGTCTTCGTCGAGCTGGACAACCTCGACGTGCCGGCGTGGGCGGCCGGCAAGCACACCGACGCCGCGGTCGGCAGCCGCTGGTGCATCGAGGAGTGCCGGTCGCGACAGCGCACCTGGGAGTCCGCACGCGGGCCGGAGGAGACCAATCGGGCCTACGTCGCCGCCCTGAAGCGGGCCGGCTGGATCGCCTGGAACGTCCCGATCTGCCAGGCGCAGGGCGTCGACGGGGTGGAGACCTGCTGGCAGCGCGACGAGTACGTCCTGGATCTCTGGGTCCGCGCGGCCGTGTGCGACACGAAAGGGGTCCGGCCAACGGTCGCCCCGAGCGGTGCCAAGGCCCCCTCACCGAGCCCGCCGCCGCCGGTCAGCCCGGCCAATGTCTGTCCCGGGGCGATCGCCACGATCAAGGTCTACAACCGGATCAGCTACCAACCCGGACCGTAATCCGGAGGAAACGGCAGGTCGAAGAGCGCCTTCTCATCACTGACGGTAGGGTCTCTGCGTTGGTCCAACTGTCAGGCTTGCGGGTGAAGGAGGACACGGCGTGTCTGTGACGGCAGGCGGCATCGCGGCGCTCATCGCGGCCGGAGCGTTTCTCATGCTGGTGATCTTTCTGGCCGTGCCGATCCTTCGGCTTCGGCGCACGATCGACGAGGCCACGCGGGCCGTACGTGAGGTGGCCGATCGCACGGGTCCGATGCTCACCAGCGTCAACGGCACGATCGACAACGTCAACGTGGCGCTCGGGCAGATGCACACCACCCTGGACGGGGTCAACCTGCAGCTCACCCGGGTCGACACGATCACCGACAACGTCGCCCACGTCAGCTCCAACGTGGCCAACCTGTCCACTGTGGTCAGCGCGGCGGCGGCCAACCCGCTGGTCAAGGTGGCCGCGTTCGGCTACGGCGTGCGCAAGGCGGCGGCCAACCGGCGGCGGGCCAGCGACGAGGCCGAGGTACGCCAGGAGATGAAGGAACGGCGCCGCGCTGCGCGTCGCGGATAATTCAACGAACAACCAAGAAGCAGAGAACAGAGAGAGGAAGAGCCGTGAAGCGGATGCTGTGGCTCGGGATCGGTCTCGCCGTGGGCGCCCTCGTGGTGCGGGCGGTGACGAAGAAGGCGCGCGCCTTCACCCCCCAGGGCCTGGCTGCCTCGGCTCGCGACTCGGCGACCGGCGTGCTCAGCTCGGTGCGGGACTTCATCGACGACGTCCGTGAGGGCATGGTCGAGCGGGAAGCCGACATCCACGCCGCGTTCGAAGCGGGTGAGTCGCTCGACGAGGACCTCTACCCGGAAGGCCAGCACCGCCGATGAGGACCGCGGAAATCAAGCGGCGGTTCCTCGCGCACTTCGAGGCCAACGGGCACACCGTGGTGCCCAGCGCGCCGCTGCCGGCGATCGACGACCCGAACCTGCTGTTCATCAACGCGGGCATGGTTCAGTTCGTGCCCTACTTCCTCGGCCAGCGCACCCCACCCTTCCCGCGGGCCGCCAGCGTGCAGAAGTGCATCCGCACGCCGGACATCGACGAGGTCGGCAAGACCAGCCGGCACGGCACGTTCTTCCAGATGAACGGCAACTTCTCGTTCGGCGACTACTTCAAATCCGGGGCGATCCAGCTGGCCTGGGACCTGTCGACGAACGCGGTTGCCGACGGCGGCTTCGGCCTCGACCCGGACAAGATCTGGGCGACCGTCTACCTGGACGACGACGAGGCGGTCGACATCTGGCACAAGCAGATCGGCCTGCCGCTCGACCGGATCGTGCGCCGCGGCAAGAAGGACAACTTCTGGTCGATGGGCATCCCCGGTCCGGCCGGACCCTGCTCGGAGCTCTACTTCGACCGCGGCCCGTCCTACGGCAAGGACGGCGGGCCGGACGTCGACGAGGACCGGTTCATGGAGTACTGGAACCTCGTCTTCATGCAGTACGAGATCACCAACGTGCGCAGCAAGGAAGACTTCGACATCGTCGGCGAGCTGCCGGCCAAGAACATCGACACCGGCATGGGCCTGGAGCGCATCGCCTCGATCCTCCAAAGCGTCGACAACCTCTACGAGATCGACGAGGTCAAGCCGATCCTTTCGCGCGCGGCGGAGATGACCGGCAAGAAGTACGGCGCCCACTCCGGACACGTCGCCAGCGAGTCGCACCCGGACGACGTGCGCCTGCGAGTGATCGCCGACCACGTGCGCACCGCGCTCATGGTCATCGCGGACGGGGTCACCCCGGGCAACGAGGGCCGCGGCTACGTGCTGCGCCGCATCCTGCGCCGGGCGATCCGCTCGATGCGCCTGCTCGGCTGGAACGGCCCGGCCCTGCCGGAGCTGCTGCCGGTCGCCCGCGACTGCATGGCACCGTCCTACCCCGAGGTGGCCGCCGAATACGACCGCATCTCCTCCTACGCCTATGGCGAAGAGGAGGCGTTCCTGGCCACGCTGCGCTCCGGGACGACGATCCTCGACCAGGCGATGGCCGACGCCAAGACGGCCGGCACCAAGGCATTGAGCGGCGAGCAGGCGTTCCAGCTGCACGACACCTACGGCTTCCCGATCGACCTGACCCTGGAGATCGCGGCCGAGCAGGGCCTGTCGGTCGACGAGGACGGCTTCCGCCGGCTCATGGGCGAGCAGCGGCGGCGGGCCAAGGCCGACGCGCAGGCGCGCAAGACCGGCCACGCCGACCTGTCGCTCTACCGCGCGGCGCTGGAGGACGGCGGCCCGGTCGCGTTCACCGGCTACCAGGAGGTCGAGCGCGAGTCGCGGATCCGGGCGCTGCTCGGCGATTCCGGCCGGCTGGAGGTCGCCGGCGAGGGCGACGAGGTCGAGCTTGTGCTCGACACGACCCCGTTCTACGCCGAGGGCGGCGGCCAGCAGCCCGATCTCGGCCTGATCACGGTCGGCAACGGGCAGCTCCAGGTGCTCGACGTGCAGACCCCCGTGCCCGGGCTGATCGTGCACAAGGTCAAGGTCGTCGGCGGCGAGGTCCGGGTCGGCGAGTCGGCGCAGGCGCGGATCGACGTCACCCGCCGCCGGGCGGTGTCCCGCGCGCATACCGCGACCCACCTGGTCCACCAGACGATGCGCAACTTCCTCGGCGAGTCGGCGACCCAGGCGGGGTCGCTCAACGCGCCCGGCCGGCTGCGCTTCGACTTCAACACGCCGGGGGCCGTGCCGCCCAGCGTGCTGCGCGACGTGGAACAGCAGGTCAACGAGGTCCTGCTGCAGGACCTCGATGTGCACGCCTTCATCACCACCCAGGAAGAGGCGCGCAAGCTCGGCGCGATGGCGCTCTTCGGCGAGAAGTACGGCGACGAGGTCCGCGTCGTCGAGGTCGGCGACTACGCCCGCGAACTGTGCGGCGGCACGCACGTGCAGCGCTCGAGCCAGCTCGGCCTGGTGAAGATCCTGTCCGAGTCGTCGATCGGTTCCGGCGTCCGCCGCGTCGAGGCCCTCGTCGGCCTGGACGCCTTCGCGCACCTGGCCCGCGAGCACGTGCTGGTCTCCCGGCTGGCCGAGCTTTTCCGCGTACCGGGGGAGCAGGTCGCCGACCGCGTCGAGGCGACCGTGGCGCAACTTCGTGACGCCGAGCGCGAGCTGGAGAAGCTGCGCGGACAGCTGGTCCTGGCCGGAGCCGGATCGCTGGCCGAGAGCGCCCGCGACATCAACGGCACCGCGTTCGTGGCGACCGAGGCGCCCGAGGGCGCGTCGGCCAACGACGTCCGCACCCTCGCCCAGGAGATCCGCGGCCGGATCCCGGCCGACCGGCCGGCCGTGGTCGCCGTGACCGCGCGAGCCAACGGCAAGGCGTCGCTGATCGTCGCCGTCAACGCGGCCGCCAAGTCGCGTGGCGTGTCGGCCGCCGACCTCGTCAAGGGCGCGCTCTCCGGCCGGGGCGGCGGCAACGCCGACCTCGCCCAGGGGGGTGGCCTCCCGGCCGAGCAGGCCCCGAGCCTCCTCGCCGCGGTGGAGCGCGGCCTGTAAGAAACCACGCCGTCAAAAGACCGCGATAGCACAGTGCCGCGTACGGAAGCTGTGTCGCGGACGGTGAACTCGGTATGTGGTCGGAGCAGTTGATGCGTGCCAGAACGTCATGATGCTCCAGCACGCATCAACACCTCGGGACCGTTAGCACTCGGCCACGTTCCGGGAGAGGGTCAACCCGGCCGGTCGCCGAAAACGTCATCACCGGACGCGCCGGTCCAGCTGCTGCCCACCCCGGCCGCGACCGGGCGAGTTACTGTCAGCCGGTGACGCAGTGGATCCGCGGGCGACGGCTCGGCATCGACGTCGGCAGCGTGCGCGTCGGAGTCGCGATCAGTGACCCCGACGGCATCCTGGCCACCCCGTTGGTCACCCTTGCGCGCGATATGACGACTACCGAAGGTGACAAGGTGCCTTCGGATATGTCGGAGATCGCGGAGTTCGTCCGATTGCACGAAACGGTGCAGGTCATCGTCGGTTTGCCTATCACGCTCGCCGGCAAGGAAGGACATGCTGCGGCTGTGACCAGGCAATATGCGGTCCGGCTAGCGAGTGTCGTCGATCCAGTTCCGGTCCTGCTGACCGACGAGAGGATGTCCACCGTCGCCGCGGCACGTAGGCTGTCCGAGCGTGGCGTGCGAGGCAAGCGCCAGCGCGCGGTCGTCGACCAGGCGGCCGCGGTGGAGATCTTGCAAGGCTGGCTCGACTCCCAAAGAGCCGGCGTGATGCGCGGTGGAGGCACACGTGCAGATTGACGAGCTGGATCTCGCTTGGGAGGACGAGGCCGACAAGGGCCGACATCGCCGCAGTGCCGCCCGCCAGCGAGCCAAGGCAGCCCGTTCGGGAAAGCCGGTCAAGCAGAAGGGGCGCGGCGGCCGGACGGCGGTCGCGTTCCTGGTGATTCTCATCGTCCTCGGCGGTGTGGTCGCCGGCGGCTATTTCGGCATCAGCAAGGTCCAGGAGCTCTTCTCCGCCCCGGACTACAAGACCGGCGGCACCGGCACGGTGCAGGTCGAGGTCCTCGCCAACCAGACCGCCTCGGACATCGCCCAGACCCTCTACAAGGCCGACGTGGTCAAGAGCGCCAAGGCGTTCGTCAACGCGGCCAAGGGCGACGTGCGCAGCAAGAAGATCCAGCCCGGCTTCTATCAGCTGCGGCACAAGATGCGCGCGGTCGACGCACTCGGTCTGATGCTCGACCCGGCGGCCAAGCTGGTCACCAAGGTGACCCTGCCGGAGGGCTTGACCTACCAGGACACGTTCAACCGGCTGTCGCAGGCGACGAAGATCCCGGTGGCCGACTTCGAGGCCGCCGCCAAGGACCCGACCGCGCTCGGCGTTCCCGACTTCTGGTTCACCCGCAAGGACCACCACGAGGTCAAGAAGTCGATCGAGGGCTTCCTCTACCCGGCGACCTATGAGTTCAATCCGGGCGTCGACGCCGAGACGATCCTCAAGACCATCGTCGCCAAGTTCAACGACGAGATGCAGGCCACCGGCTTCATCGACGCGGTGCAGCAAAAGCTCAGCATCTCGCCGTTCGAGGCGCTGATCGCCGCGTCGATCGCCCAGGTCGAAGCCATCTTCCCGGAGGACATGGCGAAGGTCTCCCGGGTGCTCTACAACCGGGCCTACGGCACCAAGTTCCCGTGCAACTGCCTGCAGCTGGACAGCACCGTCAACTATTGGCTGCGGATCTCCGGAAAGAGCGCCAAGCCGTCGCAGGACCTGCTCAACTCGGAGCTGCACAACCCGAACGACCCCTACAACACCCACGACAAGCCGGGCCTGCCGATCGGGCCGATCAGCAGCCCGGGCAACGACGCGCTCACCGGGGCGATGAACCCGCCGACCGATCCGCAGTCGCGCAGCTACCTGTTCTTCCTGGCCATCGACAAGGCCGGGCACTGCGCGTTCGCGACCACCAACGACGAGTTCGAAAAGCTCAAGGTGACGGCGCGCAAGAACGGAGCTTTGTAAGCGATGACCACCCGGCGAGCGGCCGTGCTGGGCAAGCCGGTCGGCCACTCCCGCTCGCCCGATCTGCACAACGCCGGTTACGCGGCGGCCGGACTGGGCGACTGGCAGTACACGGCCATCGAATGCGATGAAACGCAACTGGCCGGCCTCGTCGGCACGCTCGGGCCCGAGTGGGCCGGCCTGTCCCTGACGATGCCGTTGAAAGAGGCGGCGCTCGTCGTGGCCGAGGCCGTGGATCCCCCCGCGGCCGCGTTGGGTGCCGCCAACACGTTGGTACGCGGTGAGCAAGGCTGGCACGCCTACAACACCGACGCCCCGGGTATGGTGCGCGCACTCGCCGAGGTCGGCGTGCAGACGGTCGGGGAGCTGGCCGTGCTCGGCGGCGGCGGGACGGCACGGGCAGCCGTCGGCGCGGCCGCCGAGCTGGGCGCCCGGGTCACCGCCTACACCCGCCGGCCGGCGGGGGTCGACGAGCTGCGGCCGGTCGCCGACGCCCTCGGCGTCGAGCTGCGCGGCGCACCGTGGTCGGCGGTCGAGCGCTGCGTCGACGCCGACGTGGTCGTCTCGACCGTGCCCAAGGGCGTCGCCGACGAACTGGCCGCCGCCCGCTGGCGACCGGACGTCGTCGTGTTCGACGTCGTGTACGACCCGTGGCCGACCGCCCTGGCCGGCGCCGCCCGCGCGGCCGGCTGCCCGATCGTGTCCGGGCTCGACCTGCTGCTCTGGCAGGCGACCCGCCAGTTCGAGCTGTTCACCGGGGTGGATGCGCCGGTGGCCGCGATGCGGGCTGCACTACGCTCATAGCCGTGTTGCGCTGGTTGACCGCGGGTGAGTCGCACGGCCCGGCGCTCGTCGCGATCTTGGAGGGCCTGCCCGCCGGGGTCACGCTGACGAGCGAGAAGATCAAGAACGAGCTGGCCCGGCGGCGGCTCGGCTACGGCCGGGGCGCCCGGATGAGCTTCGAGCAGGACGACGTCGAGATCATCGGCGGCCTGCGGCACGGGCTCACACTCGGCAGCCCGGTCGCCATCCGCGTCGGCAACAGCGAATGGCCGAAGTGGCAGACGGTCATGGCGGCCGACCCGGTCGACGCCGACCTGCTGGCCGCACAGGCGCGCAACGCCCCGCTGACCCGCCCCCGCCCCGGACACGCCGACCTGGCCGGCATGCAGAAGTACGCGCACACCGACGCGCGGCCGATCCTCGAGCGGGCGAGCGCCCGCGAGACCGCGGCCCGGGTCGCCGTCGGTTCGGCCGCCAAGGCGTTCCTACACCAGGCCATCGGCGTCGACATCGTCTCCCACGTGGTCGAGCTCGGCACCGTCGCGGTGAAGCCGGGCCTGCTGCCCCGCCCCGAGGACGCCGAGCGGATCGACGCCGACCCGCTGCGCTGCGTCGATCCGGAGGTCAGCGCCCGCATGGTCGAGGAGGTCGACGCGGCCAAGAAGGACGCGGACACGCTGGGCGGCATCGTCGAGGTGCTGGCCTACGGGGTGCCCCCGGGCCTCGGCAGCCATGTGCACTGGGACCGCAAGCTGGACGCCCGGCTGGCCGCCGCGCTCATGTCGATCCAGGCGATCAAGGGCGTCGAGCTCGGCGACGCGTTCACCCAGGCCCGCTCGCGCGGCTCGCAGGCCCACGACGAGATCGTCCCGACCGCCGACGGCGTGCGCCGGGTGACCGACCGGGCCGGCGGGCTCGAGGGCGGCATGACGACCGGCGAGCCGCTGCGCGTCCGGGCGGCGATGAAACCGATCTCCTCGTTGAACCGGGCACTGTCCACCGTGGACGTCGCCACCGGCGAGCCGGCCACCGCGATCAACCAGCGCTCGGACGTCTGCGCCGTGCCGGCCGCGGCGGTCGTCGCCGAGGCGATGGTCGCGCTCGTGCTGGCCGAGGCCGCGCTGGAGAAGTTCGGCGGGGACTCGCTCGGCGAGGTGCGCCGCAACGTGACCGGCTACCTCGAGAACCTGGTGATCAAATGAGAGCGACGCAGTGCGCCATGCGGCATCTGGACCTCGGGCCGCGCTCGCGTCGCCTCATCGGAAGACGGCGATCAAGGCGCGCCGCATCGCGACCAAGGAGCGCGCTATGAGTCCGCGCGTGGTGCTGGTCGGCGCTCCGGGGGCCGGCAAATCCACAATCGGCGCCCTGGTCGCCGGGACCCTCGGCGTGGAGTTCCGCGACGTCGACACCGACATCGAGGCGGTCGCCGGCAAGCCGATCCCGGACATCTTCATCGACGACGGCGAGGAGCACTTCCGCAAGCTCGAGACGCAGGCGATGCTCGCCGCGCTCGAGCGCTTCGACGGCGTGCTGGCCCTCGGCGGCGGCGCCGTCCTCGCCCCGGAGAACCGGGTCGCGCTGGCCGGGCACACCGTCGTCTACCTCGTGGTCGACGTCGCCGACGCGATCAGCCGGGTCGGGCTCGGCCAGGGCCGGCCGCTGCTCGCGCTGAACCCCCGCGCGACCCTCCGACACCTGCTCAGCCAGCGGCGCCCGCTGTACGAGGAGGTCGCCACGATCACGGTCAACACCGACGGGCGCACCCCGGAAGAGGTCACCGCCGACGTGCTGAAGCAGCTCGATGACGCTCATTGAGGTCGGCGGCGAGCGGCCGTACCAGGTGGTGGTCGGGCGGGGCCTCGCCCCCGAGGTGCCGGCTGCGCTGCCCGGCGCCGTCCAGGCCGCCGTCCTGTTCGCCGCGCCGGTCCGCGAGCACGCCGACCGGGTGGTCGAGGCGCTGCGCGAGAGCGGCATCTCCCCGCTGCCGATCGAGGTGCCCGACGCCGAGGCCGGCAAGACCGTGGAGGTCGCCACCCGCTGCTGGGACGCGCTCGGCGGCGCCGCGTTCACCCGGACCGACGCCGTGGTCGGGGTCGGCGGCGGCGCGGTCACCGACGTCGCCGGGTTCGTGGCCGCCTGCTGGCTGCGGGGCGTCCGGGTGGTTCAGGTGCCGACCAGCCTGCTCGGCATGGTCGACGCCGCGGTCGGCGGCAAGACCGGGATCAACACCGCCGCCGGCAAGAACCTGGTCGGCGCGTTCTACCCGCCGGTGCGGGTGCTGTGCGACCTCGACACGCTCCACACGCTGCCGGCCGACGACCTGCGGGCCGGCCTCGCCGAGGTGGTCAAGTGCGGGTTCATCGCCGACCCGGTCATCCTCGACCGGCTCGAGCAGCACGACGTCCCCGACGTTCTCCGCGACGTCGCCGAGCGGGCGATCCGCGTCAAGGCCCGTGTGGTCAGCGAAGACCTCCGCGAGGCCGGGCTCCGGGAGATCCTCAACTACGGGCACACGCTGGGTCACGCGATCGAGCGCACGGAGGGTTACGCCTGGAAGCACGGGCACGCCGTGGCGGTCGGCCTGGTCTACGCGGCCGCACTCGGCCGGCTGGCCGGCCGGCTCGACGCGGCCACGGCCGAGCGGCACCGGGCGGTGCTCACCCGGGTCGGGTTGCCGACCACCTACAAACCGGGGGCATGGGACGTGCTGCACTCGGCGATGCGGGTCGACAAGAAGGCCCGCGGGGCGAAGCTGCGCTTCGTCGTCCTGGACGGGCTGGCCCGGCCGTCCACACTGGACGGTCCCGACGAGGCGCTGCTGCGTCGGGCCTACGAGGAGGTCTTGCCGACGTGAAGGTCTACGTGCTCAACGGGCCGAACCTGGGCCGGCTCGGCATCCGCCAGCCCGGCATCTACGGGCGGACCTCCTACGCCGAGCTGGCCGAGGACTGCGTCGCGGTCGGCAAGGACCTCGGGCTC
>Ga0207661_10004213_pt1 | contig 10061 bp, 5 predicted proteins | sample KBSC713LmetaG_FD_184337 | JGI IMG/M metagenome (GOLD analysis project Ga0207661, IMG submission 184337) | Corn rhizosphere microbial communities from Kellogg Biological Station, Michigan, USA - KBS C7.1-3L metaG (SPAdes) (version 2) | ecosystem: Host-associated > Plants > Roots > Rhizosphere ... | reverse complement strand
GGATGGGCCACGTGGGGGCGCCATCGCGCGTCCCTGTCGGCATCCGGCACGATGGCGCCCGCGGCACCGGCCGTTTCGGCGTCGAACGCGGCCGCGGCTTCAAACGCGTCTACCGAAGTGCCGCCTATTTCGCCGCTCGCACAACGCATCCAGGTGCTGGTCGCGCAGGCCGATGCATCGCGCGCCGCGGGACACCTGTTTGCGCCGAGCGGAGATAACGCGGTGGAACAGTACCTCACGGTGCTGATGCTGGAGCCCGGCAATCCGGACGCCATGGCGGGCATCGACGACATGCTGGGCACGCTGCGGCACCGGCTCGACCGCGCCTGGCGCAGCGACAAGCTGGGTACGACCCTTACCCTCGTGAAGCGCTGTGATCTGCTGGCCACCCATGCAAGTTCGCTGGCGAGTCGCGGCTGGCGCGCCCAGCGCGATGCCTTGGCGAAAGACGTCGGCACCGCCACCGCACGGGCGGCGGACGCGCACGATGCGGCGCGATTCGCCGCGCTGAGGCCGCTTGCCGACACGCTGCCCGCGATTTTCCCGGCCGGCTTCGACCTCGCCGCGGCCGAACGCAGCGCGGCCACACCGACGGCGGGCGCGTCCTTGCGCGATCGCGGCGGTCCCATATTGGTGTATGTACCCGAATCGGGCACGGCACCCGCATTCGCGATCGCCCGTGTCGAGGTCACGCGCGCCGATTACGCTGCGTTCGTGCAGGCAACGCATCGCGCCGATTCGCGCTGCCTGGAAGCCTACAATCCATTTTCGCGCATGCGCCACCTCACCTGGCGCGCGCCCGGTTTCGCGCAAGGCGGCGACCATCCCGCGGTGTGCGTGAGCTGGGACGATGCCGCCGCCTACGCCGCGTGGCTGTCCAAGACCACCGGCGCGCCCTATCGCCTGCCTGACACCGAGGAATGGCAGCGCGCCGCGCGCGGCATCCCGAAGGGCAATCCCTGCCAACTCGGCAACGTCGACGACGTCAGCCGCCAGAGCGCGATGGACAACGATCGCTGGCCGTGCAACGACGGCGCGGCGGAGACCGCGCCGGTCGGCCATTACGCGGCCAGCGCAATGGGCGCCCACGATTTGTATGGCAATGTCAGCGAGTGGCTGTCCGGCGGCAGCGCGCATGCGCGCGTGTTCCGGGGACTTTCTTGGCGCGATGGCAGCCACCAGACGCCGCTCGGGCGAAAGGCCACGGCCGATTCGGACGTCGGCTACACCAATATCGGATTTCGCGTGGTGCGCGTGATCGACGCCGCGCATCCCGCGCCGCCGGCCGCCACCGACCGCTGACGGTCCCGCCCGCGCCGGCGCAGCCGCTGCAGCAAAACTCCCGTGGGCGGCATCGCCAGCCGGCCCCGGCCGATTTGTGTATCATCTTGGCTGGAGCTTCACCTGAAAGCCGCCACGGAAGGGCAGATCGATGGCCACCGTTGCCTTCATCGTCGCGAGACCGCTCCACGGCCCGCATATCGCGCGCCGGCACGATGCGGTATCGCATCCGCACCGAACGTTCCTCGGTGCCCGCGCCAGCCCAATTGTCCGGCGCAATCCACGCCTGCCACGTCCATGAACGTCCGCGAGGCCCCACCCGTCGGCGCGCCCGGTTACCGGTTGGTCCGGTGGCTCGCGCCAAGTGCCGCGGCGTCGATCTACATGGCGTCGGACCTGTCGAATGGGCGGCCGGCGGCGATCAAGATCTTCCACCACGTCGACGCGCGGATTCTCCAGCGGCTCGAACGACGGCTGCAGGCGAATGCCGAACTGTCGCATCCGTGCATCGTGCCTGTCCACGAGATCGCGCGCACCACTGATGGCCGGCTGTTCCATTCGATGCCGTTGCTGATGGGCTTCGAACAGGCGCGCCACGACCTACTGGGCAGGCCACTGCGGATCGCCGCGCTGCTGCGCGGCCTGCTCGAAGGATTGGCGTACGCGCATCGATCGGGCACGGTGCATGGCGGCATCAAGCCTTCCAACGTGCTGTTCGACAAACAGGGTTACGCGCAACTCGCTGACTTCGGAATCGCGTGCTCAATGGCCGAACCGGGCCAGCCGTTTCCGGGCCCGAGGCGGTATCTCAGCCCGGAACAGGCGGAGGGCAAGGCGCCCGACCCGCGTTCGGACCTCTACAGCGTCGGCATGCTCGCCTACGAATTGCTGGCGGGCCCATCGTCCATCCAGAAAAGCAGGGCCACCCAGCCCCTCGGTGGGCGCGCCGGGCAAGCCGTTCCGCGATTGCCGCCCCGCGCCGCCGCGTGGCAGCCATGGATGGACCGCGCACTCGCCGTGTCGCCCGAGCTGCGGTTCCAGACCGCGGAAGAGATGGCCGGCGCGCTGCGCGACGTGATCGGCAATCGCGGGCTCGATGGAGACGACCTGGCCACCGAAAGCACCCCGCCCCGGCGGGCACCGAAGTGGTGGTCCTATGCCGCCGTACTGGCGGCAATCGTGATGCTGATCGGCTGGGCGATTTCGGGGTATCGACGCGCGCCCGTGATCGCGGCCGCCACGCCCGCCGCTGCGGCCAGCGTCGAGGGTCCGGCGTCGCCGACGTCGGCCACGCAACTTGTGTCCGCATTGCCCGCAGTGTCGGATTCGGCTCCGTTGCTCGCCGGTCGCGTGCAGGGATTGATCGCCGCCGCCGATACGCTGCGCGCCAACGGCCATCTGTTTTCGCCGCCATTCCAGAACGCCGCCAGCCATTACCTCGCGGCACTCGCCTTCGACCCGGGCAACCCGGATGCGACGGCCGGCATCGAAGCGATGCTGGCGACGTTGCGCAACCGACTGGACGCATCGTGGCGCGACGCCACCGGCACCACCAAGGCCGCCGGGATGTTGCAGCAGGGCGATGAGCTCGCGGAACATGCGCGGGCACCGGCGCGACAGGCCTGGCGCTGGTATCACGCGCGACTGGCGCGACAGGTAGGCGAAGCGGTCGTGCGCGCCGCGCGTGCGCACGATGCGAAGAAAGTCTCGGCGCTCGAACCACTGGCCAAGGCGCTGCCCGCGAAATTCCCGGGCGGGTTCGATCTTGCCGACGCGCAACAAATGGCGAGCACACGGGTCGCAGGCCGTGCAGACGCGAGCGCCTCCCTGCAACGCCAGCAGATGCGTGATCCGCGCGGACCGCAGCTCGTTTACGTGCCCGCCACGGATGGCGCGCCGGCCTTCGCGATTGCACGGAACGATGTCACGCGTGCCGACTACGCAGCTTTCGCGCACGCGACGCACCGACCCGCCGCGAAATGCCTCGAAGCCCACAATCCGTTCTCGCGGCTGCGGCATCTCACCTGGCAATCGCCAGGCTTCGCGCAGGGCGGCGACCATCCCGTGGTGTGCGTGAGCTGGGACGATGCCACCGCCTACGCCGCATGGCTGTCGAAGAGGACCGGCCAGGGTTATCGCCTTGCGAGCAGCAGCCAGTGGTTGCGCGCCGCGCGCGGCATGCCGACAGGTAGTCCCTGCAAACTTGGCAACGTGGACGATGTCAGCCGCCAAGGCCGGTTCGACAACGACCGCTGGTCCTGCGACGACGGCGCCGCGGAAACCGCACCGGTGGGGCGCTATGCGGCCAGCGCCGTCGGTGCCTACGGGATGTACGGCAACGTCAGCGAATGGGTGGCCGGCGGCAGTCCGGGGTCGCGCCCGTTCCGCGGCGTCTCGTGGCGCGACGGCAGTCACGAGAGTGCGCTCGGCAGACACGGCACCGCCGACCCGGACGTCGGCTACAACAGCGTCGGCTTTCGCGTGATGCGCGTGATCGATCCCGTGCATCCCGCGCCGATGGTCGCTTCCGGCGGGTGACGCGCGCCACCGCGGCGCTTCCCGCCGGGGGCATGACTTGTGGCGTATGAACTCGGGCTGGCGAACGCGCATACTCGGGCGTTCCGGACGCGCCTGCGCGTCCGGCCCTCTTTCCAGACCAGTCGGGAATCGTCCATGAAATCCACTCGCCTCGCCGCGGCCCTCGCGTCCCTGTTGTTGTGCAGCGCCACTGCCTTCGCCGCACCGCCCGCCAGCAGCGCGTCATCTGGCAGTGCCAGCGACAGCGCGCAGTCGCCCGAAACACTGGTCCAGAAATTGATGAAGCCGATGTCGTCCACGACCACCGGCACCGTCACCGTGGAAGGCAAGTCGATCAGCTACAAGGCCGTCGCGGGAACGCTGGTGGTGGAAGGCACCGGTTCCAAGGAATCGACACCCCAAGTTGCGATGAGCTACTTCGCGTATTTCAAGCAGGGCGCCGATGCGTCCAAGCGTCCGATCACCTTCATCTACAACGGCGGCCCCGGTTCCTCGACGGTGTGGCTGCACATGGGTGCGTGGGGCCCGAAGCGCGTCGTCACCAATGACGACACGCATACGCCAGCGGCGCCGTACCAGCTCGTCAACAACGACTACAGCCTGCTGGATGCCAGCGATCTGGTGTTCATCGACATGCCAGGCACCGGCTTCGGCCGCCTGCTGCCGCAGGGCAAGGACGATGGCGAGCGCGCCAAGGACCGCAAGGAATTGGCCAAGCAAATCTGGGGCATCGACGGCGACGCGCAGGCGTTCTCGCGCTTCATCACCAAGTTCCTGTCCACCTACAACCGCTGGAATTCGCCGAAATACCTGTTCGGCGAAAGCTACGGCACCACTCGTTCGGCGGTGCTTTCCTACATCCTCCAGACCCAGGACAACGTCGATCTGAACGGCGTGATCCTGCTGTCGCAGATCCTCGACTTCAGCACCAGTGTCGACGGCGCGGATATGGACCCGGGCAACGACCTGCCCTACGCGTTGGCGCTGCCGACCTATGCCGCCACCGCGTGGTACCACCACAAGCTGCCGAAGTACGACGGCGACAAGCTCGGGCAATTACTGAAGGACAGCATCGCTTTCGCCAAGGGCGACTATCGCGAAGCGTTGTTCGCGGGCTCCACGCTCAGCCAGGCCAAGCGTCAGGAAATCGCCGGCAAGCTGCATGACTTCACCGGATTGCCGGTCGATTACTTGTTGAAGGCCGACCTGCGCGTCACCGGCGGCATGTTCGAGCATGAACTGCAGAACGGTACCGACATCACGACCGGCCGGCTCGACACCCGCTTCTCCGGACCCAGCATGGACCCGTTGGGCAAGGAATCCGACTACGACCCGCAATCCGCGGCGATCAGTTCGGCCTACGTGTCGGCGTTCAACGACTACGTCCGCAGTGACCTGAAGTTCGGCGAAGGCATGAAATACCGGCCGTCGGTGTATGGCGCCGAAGATTTCGACTGGGACTTCAAGCACAAGCAGCCCGGCATGCACTTCGCGTGGCCGAACGTCAACGTGATTCGCGACCTCGCCGCAGCGATGAAGTACAACCCGGACCTCAAGGTGATGATGAACGGCGGCTTCTACGATCTCGCGACGCCGTTCTACGCGGCGGTCTACGAACTGGAACACATGCCGATTCCGGAAAGCCTGCGCAAGAACATCTCTTACGCGTTCTATCCGTCGGGCCACATGGTCTACGCGCACATTCCGTCGCTGAAGAAACTGCACGACAACGTCGCGGGCTTCATCAATTCGACCAACAACCAGAACAACGGCAGCAACAACGCCAAGTAACTTTCCGCACGTTCGTGGCACTGGAGCCGGCGCGACTCGATCGCGCCGGTTTTTTTTCGCACGCTTCAGTGGGTCGTGTCCATCGCTGTTGACTTGCGCAACCCGGAACGTTCGAGCGTGACTTGTGGCGTATGACCCCGCCGCGCCGATCGCGCATACTCGGGCGCTCCCGAGCGCCTCGAAGGCCGGGAACGTTGCTCAACCAACCGGGGATCCTCAATGAAAGCCAGTCGCCTTGCCGTCGCACTCGCGTCGCTGCTGTTGTGCAGCGCGCCCGCCCTCGCCGCTTCTTCCGCCAATGCCAGCGATTCCGCGCAATCCCGGGATCAGGACACGCAGGCGGGCAGCCTGGTCGAGCGGCTTTCCAAACCAATGTCGTCCGTCACCCAAGGCAGCGTCACTGTGGAAGGCAAGCCGATCAGTTACCGGGCCGAAGCGGGGACGCTGGTACTGGATGGCACCGGCGCGGACGAGGGCAAGCCGCAGGTCGCGATGAGTTACGTCGCGTATTTCAAGCAGGGCGCCGACGCGTCCAAGCGTCCGATCACCTTCATCTACAACGGCGGCCCTGGTTCCTCGACGGTGTGGCTGCACATGGGCGCGTGGGGTCCGAAGCGTGTCGTCACCAGCGACGACACGCACACGCCGGCGGCGCCGTACCATCTCGTCAACAACGACTACAGCCTGCTGGATGCCAGCGATCTCGTTTTCATCGACATGCCGGGCACCGGTTTCGGTCGGTTGCTGGCAGAAGGCAAGGACGATGCGGCGCGTGCCCGCAGCCACAAGGAACTCGCCAAGAAGTACTGGGGCGTGGACGCCGACGCCGAGGCCTTCGCGCAGTTCATCACCCAGTTCATTTCCGGACACCACCGCTGGAATTCGCCCAAGTACCTGTTCGGCGAGAGCTACGGCACCACGCGCTCGGCGGTGCTTTCCAACCTGCTTCAGAGCCGGTATGACGTCGATCTCAACGGCGTGATGCTGTTGTCGCAGATCCTCAATTTCTCGCTCAGCATCGACGGCTCCGACGCGAATCCCGGCATCGACATGCCCTACGTGCTCGCGCTGCCGACCTACGCCGCAACCGCGTGGTACCACCACAAGCTGCCGAAGTACGAAGGCAAGGCCTTGGCACCGCTGTTGAAGGAAGTGGCTGCATTCGCGACCACCGACTACGAGCAGGCGCTGTCGGCGGGCGCGCTGCTGGACGCGAACCGAAAGCAGGCGATCGCAACGAAACTGCACGATTACACCGGATTGCCGGTGGATTATCTGATGAAAGCCAACCTGCGCGTCACCGGTGGCATGTTCGAGCAGCAACTGCAGAGCAGTACCGACATCACCACTGGCCGACTGGACACGCGCTTCTCCGGCCCGAGCATGGACCCCTTGGCCAAGACTCGCGCGTACGATCCGCAATCGGCGGCGATCAGCTCCGCATACGTGTCGGCGTTCAACGATTACGTGCGCCGTGACCTCAAGTTCGGTGATGGCATGAAGTTCCGGCCGTCGGTGTACGGCGCGGAGGACTTCCACTGGGATCGCGAGCACAAGGCGCCGGGCGCGCGCTTCTCGCGCGGTGCGCTCAACGTGATGCCCGACCTCGCGGCCGCGATGAAGTACAACCCGGATCTCAAGGTGAGATTGTTCGGCGGCTTCTACGATCTCGCCACGCCGTACTACACCGCGATCTACGAAATGCAGCACCTGCCGATTCCCGACCCGCTGCGCCAGAACATCTCTTACGCGTTCTTCCCGTCGGGCCATATGGTGTATGCGCACATTCCGTCGCTGAAGAAGCTGCACGACGACGCCGCGGCGTTCATCGACGCGACCAGCAACCAGAACGGCAACTCGAAGTAACTTCTGCCGCGTACGAACGCCACTTCACCGGCGCGATGCAAGTCGCGCCGGTTTTTCACTCCTTCTCGAACCGCGCGATCTCGCGGTCGCGACATGATTCGCCGGCGCGCGAAAAAAGTCACACATCGGATGTGCCGCTCGGGACGGCATGCCCAGCCTTCGCCTACAATGCCGGCACTTCCGGACGACTGCCGTGCCTGCACCCGAACTCCACATCAAGCGCTACCTGATCACGGGCCTGCTTGCCTTCATCCCGGTGTGGATCACCTGGGTGGTGTTCAAGTTCGTATTCACGCTGCTGGCCGGCGTCGGCGCGCCGCTGGTCACCGGCATCATCGAATTGATCGGGCTGGGTGCGCCGCAGGCTGCGCAGGCGTTGCATCGCGACTGGGTGGTGTCGATCCTCGCCTTCATCCTGACGCTGGTGGCGCTGTACCTGCTCGGCTGGTTGTCCACGCGCGTAATCGGGCGGCGCATCCTCGGCCGCGTCGACCGGCTGCTGGAGCGCCTGCCGCTGGTCCACACGATCTATGGCGGCGTCAAGAAATTGATGACGCTGATGCGCAACAAACCCGGCGGCACGCAACGCGTGGTGCTGATCGATTTTCCTTCGCCGCAGTTGAAATCGGTGGGCTTCGTCACCCGCACCTTCATCGACGCCGCCGGCCGCGAAATCGCCGCAGTCTACGTGCCGACCACGCCCAATCCCACCGGCGGTTACCTGGAACTGGTGCCGACCGAACGGTTGATTGCCACGGACTGGAGCATGGACCAGGCGATGGCGTTCATCGTCTCGGGCGGTGCGGTCGGGCCCGAACAGTTGCCGGATGTTGAAGGCGCGCCCGTGCGCGTGGTCGAAGCCACGAACCGGATCGCATCGTGAGCCGGGCCGCGACGGAATCCGCTGCCTATTCCCGCTGCTTCCTGGCACTGTTGCCCGACGCAGCCAGCCTGCAAAACCTGCGACGTTGCCGCGATACGCTGGAACGCACCATCGCCGGCGCCGCGCGCGGCGTGCGCTGGATCGAACCCGCCGCGTTGCACATGACCTTGCGGTTCCTCGGCGAATCGGGCGGCGCGCAGATCGACTATTTCAAGCACATGTTGCCGACACTGGCGCCCGCCCTGCCATCCATTTCGGCGCGCCGCTTCGGCGTCTGGCCCAATCGCGCGCGACCGCGGCTGCTGGTGCTGGAGCTCGAATCGGACGAGGCGCTGTCGGATCTCGCCCAAGCCTGCGAAACGCACGCGCGCAAGGCTGGCTACACGCCGGAAACCCGCGACTTCCGCGCGCACGTCACGCTCGCGCGCCTGCGCCCCGGCTGTGCATTCGGCATCCTGCCCCATCCTCCACCGTCGATCGCGTTCGACGCGGTCGCGTTGATGCAAAGCACGCTCGCGCAACCGGCCGCGACCTATACGGAACTCGCACGCGTGCCCCTCGCAGCGCCCACACTTTAGGTTGGGCTGAACGCGGGTTCACCCGTGTGAAGCCCAACCTACACGGCGACGCGCGTGCCCGGCATCGGCAGCGTCACCCGGCTGCCCCACCGGGACTTCAATTCGCGCGCCAGCGTGGAGCGCCCCGGGTCTTCGCCGTGCACGAGGCAGACCGGCGGATGCCCCGCGATCTTTCCGTACCATGCGGACAACCCTTCCCTGTCGGCGTGGGCAGACAACCCGCCCACGGTGTGCACGCGCGCGCGCACCGGAATGTCTTCGCCGAACAGGTGGACATGCTTCGCGCCTTCGACGAGTGTCCGTCCCAGCGTACCGACCGCCTGATAACCGACGAACACGATGTGCGCCGACGGATTGGCGAGGTTGTGGCGCAAATGATGGCGAATGCGCCCGCCCGTGCACATGCCGGAACCAGCGATGATCACTGCATGGTCATGGATGGCGTTGATGGCGCGCGACGCGGCGCCGTCTTCCGCGAGTGTCAGGTTCGGCAGCCGCAATGGATGCGGACGCGCCGCCCACAGCTGCCTCGCTTCGCCGTCGAACAGGTTTTCGTGACGGTCATAGGCTGCGGTGACGCGGATCGCCATCGGGCTGTCGAGGAACAACTTGAACGCTCCGAGATTCCACGCGTCGAAATGTTCGGCAAAGAAATACAACAACTCCTGGGTACGCCCGACCGCGAACGCTGGGATCACCACGTTGCCGCCGTCGCGATGTGCCGCCGCGAAAATGGACGCAAGCTCCGCGATGGTGTCCTCCTGCGACTTGTGCAGGCGATCGCCGTAGGTCGATTCCATCACCACCAGATCGGCCGCGGGAACCGGCGCCGGATCGCACAGGATCGGCGTGTGGTCGGGACCCAGGTCTCCGCTGAACACCAGCTTGCGCGCCGTTCCGTCTTCCATCGCATCGATTTCCACGATCGCGGACCCGAGGATGTGTCCCGCGTCGCGCAGCGTGAGGCGCACGCCGGGCAGGATTTCGATCGGCGCACCATACTCGACCGGCCGCATCGATTTCGTCGCCGCGTCCACATCATCCTGCGTGTACAGCGGCACGGAAGGCCTTTGTCCCGGTTGCAGATCCCGGTTGTCCTGCTCGGCATCCATCTGCGCAATATG
>Ga0207661_10004210_pt1 | contig 10065 bp, 8 predicted proteins | sample KBSC713LmetaG_FD_184337 | JGI IMG/M metagenome (GOLD analysis project Ga0207661, IMG submission 184337) | Corn rhizosphere microbial communities from Kellogg Biological Station, Michigan, USA - KBS C7.1-3L metaG (SPAdes) (version 2) | ecosystem: Host-associated > Plants > Roots > Rhizosphere ... | reverse complement strand
GGATCGTGCCGGCGATGCCGTCGCGAAAACGCGTGGTCGCGACAAAATCGGGCACGAAACGCTGGATCTTCGTGTTGTCGAAAATCGCCGAATTCGATTTGTCTCCGATCAGCGGGCCAAGCGCATCCGGATCGCAGGCGCAGACAAAATCGGACGCAATATGAACGAGCCGCGGTGCACTCACTCCAGCCGCTTCCGCGGTGGCCTGGTAAATTTGATTCCAGGTCAGAGCCTCATCCGATGTGATTTGAAAGGCGTGGCCGATCGCACCGGGGTGGCCGATCAGACCGACGAGGCCTTTGGCAAAATCGGTATTATGGGTGATCGTCCAAAGCGAAAGCCCGTCGCCGGGCACGATGAGCGGCTGGCCTGCGCGCAAGCGTGCGACCGCGGTGAAGCTTTGCGTCCAGCTATTGATCGCGAGCGGCACATTCGTGTCGCCGTACGTCAGCGACGGCCGGATGATCGTAATCGGAAACGACGCTTCGCGATACGCGCGCATCAACCTTTCTTCGCAGGCGATCTTGTTCCGCGAGTATTCCCAAAACGGATTCGCGAGCGGCGTCGACTCGGTGATGAGATAGTGCGTCAGCGGTTTCTGGTAGGCGCTCGCCGAACTGATAAAAATATATTGCGCGACCCGATCGCGAAACAGCGCGATCCGCTGCTCGATCGCCGCCGGATCGAACGCGATGAAATCGACCACGACGTCCCACCGTTCCCGCGCCAGCTTCGCCGCCAGATCGGCATCTCCGATATCCGCGGTGAGCTGGCGCGCGCCCGGAATCGTCTCGCGCCGCGACCGATTGAGCAGGGTGACCTCAAAGCCGCGCGCGATCGCGAGGCGCGTGCAAGCGGTGCTGATGATGCCGGTGCCACCGAGAAAAAGTATTTTCATGGATCGTCGGGGACCGAATCTATTTGTTCGATTGGCGGGTGCGACGCTGAAAACATCGTGCTTTCACATGACCGAAAAGTTCAGCCTGCATGCCGCCGTCTCCTATGCCGACGTTGATCGGAACGAGGCGCTGCGGCTGCCCGGCGTGTTTAAGTTTTTGCAGGAGGCCGCCATCGCTCACGCCAACCGGTCCGGCACCGGCACGCGCGCCATGGTGACACGCGGCGAATCCTGGATGCTCAACCGGATGGCGATCGCGATCGACCGCTATCCACGTTACGAAGAATCACTGCGCATCGAGACGTGGTCGAGCGGGATCAAGAGTTTCAAGGGATTTCGCGATTTCCGCGTCTACGGCGGCCACGACGCACTATTGATCTCGGGCTCGTCGCTGTGGCTCTACGTCGCCATGAATTTGCCATCGATCGTGCGCGTGCCGCCGGAGATTGCGGCGGAATTTCCCGAGTGTAACGAACCGCGGTTTTGCCCGGACCTGGACTCGGCTGCGTTCCCCGAACCGAGTGTCGCAGCGGCGAAAGACATCGCGATCACGCTGCGGTATTCCGACATCGACGCGAACCGCCACGTCAACAACACCGCCTATCTCGACTTTGTGCAGACTGCGCTCGCTCGCGCTGGAATGCCGCCGCAACCGCACCGTGCCCGGATCAAATTCATCAAAAGCATTCCGGCCGACACGGAATCGGTGAACGTCCGCCTGGAACCGCGGGATCACGGCGCCCGGTTCAGCGTCGGTCGCAACGCAACCGTTTTTGCGCTGGGAGACGTGGCGTAGCGAATCCCTTCCGGAGAAACCGCTTCGTCTTCGCACGGACGTGTTCCAGGCGCCGTTCGTGAACGCACATCTACGCTCGACGAATGGCTTTCGCCGGACGATCAATTTGCCATGACCCGCTCGATCAATCGTCGGGATTTTTTAAAAGGCGCAACGGTCGCGGCCGCAGCGACGCTGCTCGAAATGTCCGCCGCGCAGGCCGCGGATCACCTCGAACCGAATCCGAAAAAATTGCCGCGGTGGCGCGGGTTCAATCTGTTGGAAAAATTTATTGCGCACGTGGAGAATGCGCCCTTTCGCGAAGCGGATTTCGAGTGGATGGCCGGGTGGGGATTCAATTTCGTGCGTCTGCCGATGTCGTATCATTGCTGGTCCGATCCGAACGACTGGCGGTTGATTCGGGAGCCGGTGATGAAGGAAATCGACCAGGCGCTGGAGTTCGGCCGCCAGCATGGAATTCACGTGTGCATGAATTTTCACCGCGCGCCCGGCTACTCGGTCGATCGATCGGTGAAGGAACCGTTCAATCTTTGGACCGATGCCGAAGCGCTCGAGGCCGCGGTGTACCATTGGCGGCATTTCGCGGCGCGCTACAAGCGGGTGCCGAATTCCGCATTGAGCTTCGACCTGCTCAACGAACCCGGCCTGCTTTCGGAGGAAAAAATTCTCGATGACCGAACTTACTTTCGCGTCGTGAAAGCGTTGGTGGAGGGAATTCGCGCGGAAAGTCCGGATCGATTGATCATCGCCGACGGGTTGAATTGGGGCCGCATTCCAGTGCCAATGCTTGCGCCGCTTGGAATCGCACAGAGTACGCGCGGCTACGATCCGATGGAAGTCAGTCACTGGAAAGCGAGCTGGGTCAACGGCGCCGACTCGTGGCCGAAGCCGACGTGGCCGCTGCCGGTCGACGCAAAAAAAGGCGCGCGGGAACGCCAGCAGTTCGAGTCGTACCGCGCCACGTTCAGAGAAAATCCCGTGGTCGCACAGCTGGCGGATGATCCGGTGCTCGGCCAGGACTGGAATTGCGAGCGAATCCAGCACCAACTCATCCGGCCGTGGAAGGAACTCGAGTCGATGGGCGTGGGCGTGCACGTCGGCGAGTTCGGCGCGCACAATTTTACCCCGCACGACGTGGCGCTCGCCTGGATGCACGATCTCTTCGATGCGTGGAAAACTGCCGGCTGGGGTTGGGCGCTGTGGAACTTCCGCGGTTCATTCGGCATTCTCGACAGCGGTCGCGTCGACGTGAAGTACGAGGAATTTCACGGGCACCCACTCGATCGCAAGATGCTCGAACTGCTGCGTGCGTCGTAGCGGGTGGTGCGCAGCCGGCGCATTTTTTGGAATTCCGACCGCGACGCCGTTTTAGGGCATGAGTAGGGAGCACGTGCATCTCGCTCGCCCCTGAGCCGGAACCGTCGCGGCAAAATTGACGCAGGCCACTCTCCGCGCTCATTGCCGAGGCTCCGCGTCGAGCTTTCGGCGGAGAGATCTTCCTTCACTGCCATGAAATTCAAATTTTGCCCCATCGTTTTCGCCGCCCTTTTCACTGTTCGGCTGCTCGCGGCCCAACCCGACGAGGCGGCCGTTCAGGCCAAAGTCTCCGCATTGCTCGCGCAGATGACGCAGGCGGAAAAGATCGGACAGCTGGTTCAATATTCCGCGGTCGGCGAGGAAACCGGCCCCGCGGTCCGCGCCAATATCGAGGGCGAAATCCGCTCCGGCCGCTGCGGCAGCATGCTCAATGTCGTCGGCGCAAAAAAAACGCGCGCGATACAGGAGCTGGCGGTCACGAATTCCCGCCTGCATATTCCGCTGCTCTTCGGCTACGACGTCATTCACGGTTTCCGCACGATTTTCCCGATCAATCTGGGCCAGGCTGCATCGTGGGATCTCGGTGCGATCGAACACGCGGAGCGCATCGCCGCGACGGAAGCCGCCGCCGCCGGCGTGCACTGGACATTTGCGCCAATGGTGGACATCGCGCGCGATCCGCGGTGGGGCCGAATCTCCGAAGGCGCCGGCGAGGATCCGTTCCTCGGCAGCGCCATCGCCCGGGCGCGCGTGCACGGTTTTCAAGGCGACGATCTTTCGCGCACCGACACGATCCTGGCGTGCGCAAAACATTTCGCCGCGTACGGCGCCGCTCAGGCTGGCCGGGAATATAACACCACCGAAGTACCCGAAATCACACTACGCGACATTTATCTGCCGCCATTCAAGGCGGCCCTCGACGCGGGAGTCGGCTCCTTCATGGCGGCTTTCAACGACCTCAACGGGATTCCGTGCTCGGCGAACCGGTTTCTCATGACCGACGTGCTCCGCCACGAATGGGGTTTCAAGGGCTTCGTCGTTTCCGATTGGATGTCGATTCAGGAACTGCTCAATCACGGCATCGCCGCTGATGAAGCAGAAGCCTGCCGGCTCGCCATGAACGCGGGCGTCGACATGGACATGGAAGGCCGCATCTACGGCCCGAACATGGCCGCGCAGATCAAATCCGGGGCGATTGATCCCGCGCGCCTCGACGCGGCCGTCGCCGCCATTCTCGCGGCGAAAATCCGGCTTGGCCTTTTCGACGACCCGTACCGTTACTGCGACGAAACCCGCGAGCGCCAGGCGATGCTGCAGCCCGCGAGCCTTCAAGCGTCGCGCGAGCTCGCCCGCGAATCGTGCGTGCTCCTGAAAAACGAAAACTCCGCGCTGCCGCTTCGTGCCGGCGCTCACATCGCTCTCATCGGCCAGCTCGCGAATGTAAAGCGCGACCTGAATGGTTCCTGGGAAGCCAAGGGCCGCGAGCAGGACGCCGTTTCGATTCGCGAAGCGATGGAATCCGTTTTTCCAGGACACGTGACGTTTGCCGAAGGCGCCAAGACCCTCGGCGACGATCGCTCGGGTTTTGCCGCCGCGGTTGGCGCCGCCGAGAAATCCGATGTCATCGTGGCGGTTCTTGGCGAGGGATGGTACTTGAGCGGAGAGGCGAGCAGCCGCTCGAACCTCGACCTTCCCGGCGTCGAACTCGATCTGCTCACCGAGCTCCGCAAGACCGGCAAGCCGATCGTTCTCGTTCTCTTCGCCGGCCGGCCGCTCGTGCTCGCGCCGGCGCTTTCCCGGGCAAACGCCGTTTTGCTGACCTGGTTTCCCGGCACGATGGGCGGACCTGCGGTCGTCGACCTTCTTTCCGGCGCTTTCAGTCCCTCGGGCAAACTCCCGGTGACCTTCCCGCGCAATCTCGGCCAGGTTCCGATTTTTTATAATCACAAGATGACGGGACGACCGCTCGACCCGCGAAACCCGCACGACAAATACAAATCGCAGTACCTCGATGTGCCGAACACGCCGCAATTTCCTTTCGGCTTTGGTCTCTCTTACACAAATTTCGTTTACTCAAACTCCCGGATCGCGCGCGCCACGCTCGGAGCCGACGCCGAGGAGCGCGTCAGCGTCACCGTTACGAATGCGGGCAAACGCGACGGCGCGGAAGTCGCGCAGCTTTATGTTCGCGATGTGGTCGGCTCGGTGACGCGTCCCGTGCGCGAGCTGAAAGGTTTTCAGCGCATCGATCTCAAAGCCGGCGAATCGCGCGAGCTCACATTTACGCTCCGTCCCGCCGACCTCGCATTTACCCACGCCGACATGAGCTTCGCGCCTGAACCGGGTGAGTTCGAGGTTTTCGTGGGCGGCGATTCCACCGCGCCAAAGATCGGCGAGTTCGAGTACACCGGAAAATGAAGATCTCCTCACCCGGAACCGCCCCGCATCCTGGCTCGTTGTAGGAGCGGCTATACGCCGCGACGCTTCGCTGAATCGCGGGATAACCGCTCCCACAACGGGTGCGAAATCAAACCACCCGGGTTTTCATGCGGAGGCGGCAAAAGGTGATCCTCCATTCTAAATTGAACTGTGGCCGCAAGCTCGAACGTAGCGGCGAGCGTGAGCGAGCCGACCCAGCCATGAACCGCCCTAGTTTTCCACTGGCACCAGGCGCACGATTCGTCCGAGTTTCCCGATCAACTCGAGCGCGATGTAGATGCAACCGTCCGGTCCCGTCTTGATGTCGCGCACGCGACCGAGTCCATGAAAAATCTCCTCGCGATGCACCACGCGGTCGCCGTCGATCACGACGCGCAGGAATTTTTGCTGCGCGAGCGAACCGATGAATAAATTGTTTCGCCATCGCGGAAATCGATCGCCCGTGTAAAATTCGATTTCGCTGACCGCGATCGACGGCGTCCAGTTGATCATCGGTTGTTCCATGCCCGGCGCGTGGGTTTTGGCGGCGACCGGTGTGCCGTCGTAGTTCATGCCGTACGTGATGACCGGTCAGCCATAATTGCGGCCGCGCTGGATGTGGTTGAGTTCGTCACCGCCGCGCGGACCGTGCTCGGTTTCCCACAGCTCGCCGTTGCGCGGGTCGATCGCGAGGCCTTGCGGATTGCGCACTCCGTACGCCCAGATCGAAGGGAACGCTCCCGGTCGATCGACGAAAGGATTATCGGGCGGAATTCTCCCGTCGTGAAATATGCGGTGAATCTTTCCGTTGGGCACCGCGAGGTTCTGCGCCTGGCCCGTGGTGCCTTCTTCCATGCCGCGTTCACCGACGCTGAAAAACAAATACTCGCCTTGGAACGCGATCCGGCTGCCGAACAGCACGTAACCTTTCGGGTAACGTTCGCGCGGAATCGAAAAAATCGTCTGCAGGTCCGTCAATTGCCCGTCGCGCAATCGTCCCCGCACCAGCTTCGTCATCGCCGTCTCGCCTTCGCCAGGATCACTCAACGTAAGATAGACCCACGGATCATGCGCGAAGTCGGGATCGGCCACGACCGACATCAATCCCGCTTCATCCCTCACCACCACTCGCGGCACGCCACCGATGGGCTCGGGATTCAGGCGACCGTTTTCGATCACGCGCAAGCGCCCGACCCGCTCCGTCACCAGAATTCGTCGATCCGGCAAAAACGTCAGCGACCACGGCACATCGAGTCCTTCGGCGACCGATTCGATCCGGTACGCATGTTCTTCGCTGTGTTGAACACCTTCGGGAAGCGATTTTTCCTCCCCGACCCTCGGCTCCACATTGCGCGTAGCCATTTCGTGAATATACGCGATCAGCCCATTCGCCTCGGCATCATTGATCGTCGCGCCAAACGCCGGCATGCCCAACTCCGGGTAACCTTCGCGGATGCTCCGCATCAGACTGGCGTGGTCTCCGCCGTGTCGCCACACGTTGTCGAGCAGGCTTTCGGCTTTGCCGCCTTCCATTTGGGCGCCATGGCAGCCGCTGCAAAAATCGGCATAAATTTTTGTGACGTCGCGACCCGGCGGTTGCGCATAGCTACCGGCGCCGAGAAATCCGACCAGTGTGCCGGTCAAAACGTGGCGAAATTGAAAATGCATGCGGTCGATGCAAAAAAAAAGCTGGATCCCGCTCCGACCGGTCAGGAAAGGAACCGTTCCGAAATGTGCCGGCAAGTCATCCGTGCGGCGGCGTTGACGATTTTCCCGGGGAATGACAGTTCGCCATGAATGCCATCGAAACCGATTCCCGGCTCGACCGGTGAGGTGCTCACCTGCCTGCCGTCGCCTTACCTCGCGCATCGGGGAACGGGCCTGCTTTATTTGCCGCGCTTTCTGGCGAAATGCCGCTACGTGAAAGAGCACGGCGCACTGCCGGCGAGTTATGCGAAAAATTACAAGCGCGGCATCGATCGTTTTCTGTGCCTTCACCTCGGGATCGATCCGATAGCGGTGGAAAAAATCGTGTTCGACTCGTCGAGCGACGAGGAAATCGAAGCAAAATTGATCGCCTTGCTGCCGGCGGATGTCCGCGCGGCAAAGTGGAATCGCGAGCTCGCGCAAAAGGGCCTGACGCCCGCGGGACAGGAATTTCTCCGGGAGGCTTTAACCGTTATGGGATGCGCGGATCGGATCGGCGAAATCAAAACCGTGCCGGACCTGATCGACTTCGACGAGGGTCGAATCGATTGACAAAAATCGCGCTGGACCGGGAACCCGGAGACGGGAAAAAGCACGGTTGCGTCCAATTCGGTTGCGTTTCATTTTAGGTTTTTCCGCTCAATGCTCAAAGGTCAGAAAGTCGTCTGCATTAACGACACCTTCCCACCCGTCATACTGGCGCTCTACAAACAGCTCCCGGTGAAGGGCGACGTTTACACGATCCGCGAAGTTTTTCTCGGTCGCGAAAAAATCGTGCGTGGTGGCGACAGCGCCACGGTCGGCCTGCTCCTGGAAGAATTGAAAAATCCGCCCGATCCATTCCATCAGGGAAAACAGGAGCTGGGATTTTCCTCGGAACGTTTCGCGCCGCTGGAGGAATTGCCCGAGGAGGAGGAGCAGGAAGAGGAATCGATCGGCATCGGCGTCGCCCAGCCAAGCTTCGGCTGAACGCACGCCGCGCAAGATCCTCCGCGCGCGCACCGCCAGCTTGCCGGTGTCCTGTCCAGAGTATCCGCCGAATATCCTAGCCCGTTCCCGACACCAATTCCGACTGGATTGGGCGTCCGATCCGACGGCGGATTGATTCTAGATTCTCGCGGACGAGTTCGCCCATCGATTCGCATCGCAGATAATCGCCGCGCTGAAAGTGCTCGGCGAGACTCGCGCGCAGTTCGTGGATTTTTTCGACCGGCGCGATCGGATCACGCGCCATTTCCTCGAGCAGATAAACCAGCCGATCAGCAATAATGCCGGCGCGCTGCAACATGATCGCGTGCTCCTCGCGTTGATACTGCAACGCCGTCTGCGGATTGATGTGGGTGATGCAGAACTGCGCGAGCGCGACGTTATCGACGAAAAATTGGGGCAGGTAAAAATTTTTCCGCCCGCTGTAGGATTGTTGGTCGAAATCCATCGCGCGAATTCGCAATTGCGCCTCCTCGAAATCCGGCGTGATCACCGCGACGAAATTATATGACCGCATGTCGCCGAGCAGCCGCACGAAGCAGCGCTCGTTGAATTTCACCAGTTCCTTCGCAATGCGAATCGGCTTGAGCTGCCCTTCGTTCAGATGGCGCTGGATAAACACATCACCCGGAATCCCCACGATATGCTCCTCGATCAGCGTGTTGCCGGAGGTGAAATAATTGATCCGGTTCGGTGACAGCAGATGTTCCAGTTCAAGGCCGTAAACGCGCGATGCATCCGCTTTCTTGATATAAAAATAATCCTGATTGTCGTTGAATGCATTGACGATGCGGACGCGAAACGGCGTCGAATTCCCAAAGCTGCAAAAATCAACGCGATCGACATACAGGTGCTGCATGACGGTCAGGTCGCCGTCGACGCGCAGCAGCGCGTAAATCCGTTTTAGGCCGTCGTAAAGGTCGCCCATTTCCTCGGCGCGATAAATCACGCTGTCCCAGAGGGTCGGTTTCCCATTGGCATCCGCCAGCGGAATCACCTCGTGGAAATCCAACAACCGTTCGTACGTGACCGGCAGTTTGCGATCGCGCCGGTAACGTCGCAAATATCCGCGCAATCCCTGGTTAACCGCGTAACTCGGTTTTTTAGGCGTTGGCGGATGATGGAGCGTGATCGGGTCCACGGCCGGAAACTAGCCGGTTCGCACTCTGGCGCGAGTCTCGTTTGCCGCGCTCATCGCGTGATCTTTTGCGTCTGCACCCATCCGGAGGTTCATGCAACGAGACGTTTTTTTGATGGTCACAACGCTCGCGCTTGCGACTACGACGCGTCCGATCCCGCGACGTTCCCCCCACCTGATGACGATGATGGTCACGGGAAGCTTCCGGAGCCCAGCACCATCGTGCTCAAGGGCGCCGATACCGTAGTGGCCGCGCGCGATGGCCGCGCCAGCATCGCCGACAACGCGCCCGCCACGCTTGCCACCGCCGGCACGGGTGACGTGCTTGCCGGCATGATCGCCGGCTTGCTGGCGCAAGGGATGCCCGCCTTCGAGGCCGCCAGCGCCGCGGTCTGGCTGCATGGCGAGGCGGCCCGGGAATTCGGCCCCGGCCTCATCGCCGAGGACCTGCCGGAAGCGCTACCGGCGGTCTTTCGGCGGCTCTCCGGCGAACTCGGCGGCCGCTGATCCACGTGAAACGGCGGCCATTTTCTTGCTGCCGCCCGCGCATTTGATATAAGCCGCGCCGCCCGCTTGCCCGTTGCGCTTGCCCTTGCGGGCCGAAAGCAGTTAAGCCCAGCCGGATCGCGGCGCCGAAAGCGTCAGTCGGCCCTTTGCGGGCGTGGCGGAATTGGTAGACGCGCGGGATTTAGGTTCCCGTGTCGCAAGACGTGGGGGTTCGAGTCCCTCCGCCCGCACCAAGCCGAGGGCTCCGTTCGTCAGTCAAAGTGAGAGCAATGCAAGTCACCGAAACGCTTTCCGAAG
>Ga0207661_10004209_pt1 | contig 10065 bp, 4 predicted proteins | sample KBSC713LmetaG_FD_184337 | JGI IMG/M metagenome (GOLD analysis project Ga0207661, IMG submission 184337) | Corn rhizosphere microbial communities from Kellogg Biological Station, Michigan, USA - KBS C7.1-3L metaG (SPAdes) (version 2) | ecosystem: Host-associated > Plants > Roots > Rhizosphere ... | reverse complement strand
CGAGCCCTCACCGGCTGCAGAACCGGACCAGTCTTGGCCGCCTCACGACGATCACCCGAGTCCCTCCGACATCAAGATCCAGAAGGACTACACACCTAGGCATCACGATCCCGAGGAAGATCAACAACCGGTCGCCGAAGCAGAAGCCAGAGGCCGCTGATGCTGACGGTCCGTGGCGGCAGCGACGTCCGGTACTACTTGGACGCAACAACCGAGCCGAGCGACAACTACTACACCGGTGCCAGCCGGGCCGGTGACCCGGCCGGCCGGTGGTCGGGCCGCGGCGCCGAAGCTCTGGGCCTGTCCGGGGACGTGAGCAGTGAGCAGATGCAGGCGCTCTACGCGCTGCGGATCGACCCGCGGGACGACCGCTTCAGCCACCAGGCCGAGTGGGGCGAGGCCGCCAGGCTGGGCGGGCCACAGCGCCGGTACGAGACGGCGGAGGAGGCGTACGAGCGCATGCTCGCTGCCGAGCCGGACGCCTCAGGTGAACGGCGCGAGCAGCTCCGGTTGGACGCCGAGCGTTCAGCCCGGAAGAACGTTCAGTACCTGGACGTGACGTACAGCGTTCAGAAGTCGGTGAGCGTGCTGCACGTCGCCTTCGACCGATCCCGGGTGGAAGCCGCACGTGCCGGACGCCACGACGAGGCCCGCGCCTGGGCTGCGCACCGCGACGCGGTCGAGGCTGCGATCTGGGCCGGGAACGCGGCCGCGCTGGACTACCTCCAAGACGCGGCGGGGTACTCCCGCATCGGCCACCACGGCGGCGCTGCCGGCCGATGGATCGACGCCCACGACTGGGTGGTTGCGTCGTTCTTCCAGCACGACTCACGCGACGGCGACCCCCAACTGCATATCCACAACCCGGTGCTGAACCTGGCCCAGTCCTCGGACGGCAAGTGGCGGACGCTCGATTCACGGGGGATCACGCGCCACCGCGGCGCCGCCGGCGCACTGGCGGAGCGGGTCACGGAGGAGTACCTGACGCGGGTCTTGCGGGTTCGCTTCGCGTCGAGGCCCGACGGCAAGGCCCGGGAGATCGTCGGGATTCCGGCAACGTTGAGCGAGGCGCTGTCGACCCGGTCCCGCACCCTGTCGCCGCGCGCGGCGAAGTCGGCCGCCGATTTCGAGGCCCGATACGGCCGGCCACCGAACCGACTGCAGCTGGACCGACTGAAGCGGCAAGCAACCCTCGCGACGCGGCGGCCAAAGTCGAAGACCGTCGAGTCGCTCGAACAACGAGGCGAGCGCGTCGACCGGCTGATGCGCGACCTCGACAACGAGCTGAGCCACGGCCTCGGCGCGGTCGCGCGCAGCGTCCCACGGCTTCCGGACCGTATCGAGGCACCGCGGTTCTCTCCGGCCGCCGTCGTCGAGACCGCCCTCGCCGACGTACAGGCGTCGAAGGCGACCTGGACGCGGGCCGACCTGCTGCGTGCGATCGCTAGTGCGCTACCTGATGGACTCGGGGGACTGGATGCGGCTGATGTCGGCCGGATGCTCGACGGCCTCACCGAGGACGCTCTCCGCCATCCGGACGTACAACAGGTCGACGGCGAGCGGCGGACGCCCGTGGTAGACGAACTGCGGCTGGCCAATGGAAGCAGCGCGTACGAGGGACCGGCTCGCCGAACCTATGCCCTGCGAAGCCACATCGCCGGCGAGCGCGCAATGGCGGAGGCCGCGCTTGATGTCGGCGCCCTCGCGATCGACGCGGACCACGCCGCGGAGGCTTTGGCAACTCTCGCGGATCAAGGTCTCGAGCTCGGACCTGACCAGGCGCAGGCACTGACGGGCATACTCACGTCCGGAGCCCGGATCGAGACCTTGGTCGGCCCGGCCGGGACAGGGAAGTCCACTGTGGTTGGTGCGCTCGCCCGCGTCTGGCCCGACCTCCGACCTGAGGCAGGCGGGGACCCGCGGCCGCGGGTGTTCGGACTTGCGGCCTCTCAGGTTGCCACCGACGTTCTTACCGGCGAACGCGTCACAGCCCGGAACGTGACTCGGTGGTTGGCCACCCAGGAGCGACTCGCCGGCGGCGACGCGCAACCGGACGACGCGGACTGGCGGCTCGCGGCGAACGATCTGATCGTCGTGGACGAGGCGGCGATGCTGCCCACGGCCGACCTGATCGCCGTGCACCGCCATGTCGCCGCGGCTGGCGCCAAGCTGCTACTCACCGGCGACCACCGCCAACTCGCGGCGGTCGGCGCCGGCGGCGGGATGGCCTTGCTGGCCTCGGCTCGCAGCTACGAGCTCACGGATGTGCGTCGCTTCTCCGCCGACTGGGAGGCCGCCGCGTCGCTGCGACTACGGGACGGTGACGAGACGGTGTTGCATGAGTACCGCCGCCACGGCCGACTCGTCGACGGAGGTACGCCCGAGCAGGCCCGCGCATCCGCGGCGCGGGCCTGGCTCGCGGACACGCTCGCCGGCCACCACTCCGTCCTTGTGGTCAACACGAACGAAGAGGCGGCGCAGTTGTCGGCCGAGGTACGAGCCGAGCTCGTCCGGCTCCGCCGCGTCACCGACGAGGGCGTAGCGCTCGGCCGCGACGGAACGACCGCGGGAGCCGGCGACCTGGTCCAGGGTCGGCGCAACGGCTGGGAGCTGCGGGGCTTCGCCGACAACGCGCGAGCCCCGATCAACCGGCAGACTTACCGGGTCACGGCGGTGCGAGACGACGGTGGACTCGACGTCACCGCGGTCGACGGTACACACGCGGGCGAGGTACTCGCTCTGTCGCGTGACTACTCGCTCTGTCGCGTGACTATGTCTCGGCCGACCTGACCCTCGGCTATGCGGGCACCGTTCACTCCACCCAGGGCCGTACCGTCGACACAGCCCACGTCGTCGCCGGTCCAGGCACCAGCCGGCAGGGGCTCTACGTCGGCCTGACCCGGGGCCGCACCGGCAACCACGTCCATGTCGTGACCAGAGCGGCCGACGAGTCCCAGCGCGCCGGCGCTGCCCACGACGTGCCCCGGGTCGATCCGCTGGGCGTGGTCGCCGCAATCATCCGCGACGAACCCAGCGAGCAGGACGGCCAAGCCGCAGCATCGGCCGAAGAAGAGGCGCAGGCGCGACGGTCCTCCCTGCAGACGGCTGGTGAAAGGTTCGTCGCCGAGGCGGAGCTCGTCTACGCCGCGCGGACGGCCTCGGCTCTCGATCGCCTCACGGCCGGGGGAATCCTCACCGCCGACCAGCGGCTCGCTCTCGCACACGACACTGCGGCGACCGGCGCGCTCGCCCGGCTGCTGCGTTCCGCGGAGCTCGCCGGTCACGACCCGGACGCCGTCCTAGCGAACGCGGTCGGTGAGCGCAGCCTCGCCGGGGCGCGATCAATCGCCCAAGTCTTGCACCGCCGGATCATCGACCGGTACGGCGAGCAGCTCGCTCCCACGGCGACCGCGTACGCCGACATGATCCCCGCTGTCGCCTCGAGCTCGTGGCGCGAACAGCTCGCTCGCGTCGCCGCCGCGGCCGACGACCGTCGGCGCGAACTCGGTGCGCAGGTCGCACTCGATCCGCCGCAATGGGCGGTGGAATCGCTCGGACCTGCGCCGGCCGAACCCATCGAGCGGCTCGACTGGGAGCAACGCGCCGGAGCCGTTGCCGCGTGGCGTGAGCTGTCGGGCCACTCGGACCCTGCTGACGCTCTGGGGGCCGCGGCGCCGTTCGGACAACCGGAGCACTACGCGGCATGGCGTGCGGCCTGGACCGCCCTCGGGCGACCAGAGCCCGCGCGGGCGGACGCCGAACTGTCCGACGGCCTCTTGCGGGTGCGCGTCCGCGCTCTGGTCCGAGAGGAGAACTGGGCGCCGCCCTATGTCGGGGAATCGCTCACAGCCGCCACCCTGCGCGCCGAGGCCAGCCGCCGGGACGCGGAGATCCTCCACGCCCGCGCGCTCGCAGCCGACGCCGAGGACGTGCGCCGAGCTGCCACCGGGGCGGCGCGGGAAGCCAATGACCTCGAAGATCTGGTCGTCCGGCTCACCGAGGCCGACCGGGCGCGGTCCCACTGGCTGCTGCACACAGCCGTCACCCGGGACGCCGCCGAGCGCGCCCACGCCGAACTCGCCGCCCGCGGCGCGGCGGTAGGGGACGAGGCCGCCGACGCCGTCACACCGGCCGAATGGCTTGCCGCCCACCGATCCGAGGCCGTCGAAGCCGACCAGCACCGCCCGATCACTGACGAGAACGACCTGACCGAAGTCGTCGAGCAGCGCCGGGCGGACGTAGCACTGACGCCTCCCGCCGCCTCCGCGGCGGAGACAGCAGTACCCGATATTCGGGACCGCCAGTCCGCTGACATGCCGGACGAGCGCGGTCGCGTACCGGACTTCGCCGACGCAGCAGAAGCAGTTCGGCTTGCCCAGGCGGCACTCCGCGAGATCGAAGACCGCCGCAGACACGAGCACGAGCGAACCAAGGAGGAGTCGCTTTCGCGGCAGCTGGCCCACTGGGCCGACGACACCTCGGTTGCCGAGACCGGGGACGCCCACATCGTGTCCTGAGCCTGTTAGTGCTGCACGGGAAGGACTACCGGCGGCCGATCCGTCTCCCCAAGCAGCCATCGCAGGGTGTCCAGGACACCGTCCAGGAAACGAATGTCGGCGTCGGTCAAGCGTCCGGACGCAGTGCGCGTCAGAACAGCCGCGACGTAGACCCCGCGCCGGAGTCTGGCCATGCGCTCCTCATCCTCGGCCGCCGTCGACGAGGTCCTGGCGCGCCCAGTCCTTGGCTCCCGACGAGGGCCTGCTCCGCCGCCAAGATCTCCACCAGCGCCTGACCCGGTGACGGCGGTTCGTCGACCTCCGCTACCGGCGACTTCGTGCTGACGCCGGCGACCCAGTACAAGGCTGCAGTGATCCCGCGGTAACGAGCTTCGCCGCCGCTTGACCTCAGCCACGCTTCCGCTCTGCGTCGCACTGCTCGGACTCGGCTCTCAGACGGCACGACCCATGGCGGTACGACCGCACCTCCCACACCGGGTCATCCTGCCGCCACCGACCTGCCTGAAGGGCACATCCGACTACCCGTGGCGTGGAGAGGGTGCCCGCGGGTCCGACCGGCCAGGGGGCGGTGTGGTCGTTTGCTGACGGCGGCGACGCGGGTGCCGGTGGCGTGGAAGGCGACTGCCCAGGCGGCGTCATCGTGGACGCACCGACCGTTCGACGGTGCAGGTCGGCAGTACGCGGCGCGCGTCCGGGCTTTATCGAATGCCCGGCGCCACCGAGAAGCCGTAGAAGACGCTGGCGACTGCAAGCGCGATGCCGAGCATTAGTGCAAAGCCGATGTGGGACCACCGTACGCGTTTGGCGAACGTGGCCTTGCGGGCTGCCTCGATGTCGGCGGGCAAATCTAGAGAGAACACTAGAGATTTTGGAAAGTATCCAATGGCAAAGGCGCATGATGACAGCAGCAGGGCAACAGGCGCCAATGTCAGGATGGTGCCCTGAGCAGCACTGGGCCGGAAGTCTTTGCCGAGAACCAGGCCAATGAGTGCAATGTAATCGGTATCGCACCCGCTGCGATGCCGATCATAGATTTGCAGAAGTCCCGGCCAACATCAATGGAGGACACCATGAGCGCCTTGCCGGCCTCATAGAGACCCTCATTATGTGGAGTGAGCGCGGCAACATCTGTAACTTCGATGTCATCAGACATGGGGAGGCCCTACAGTCACGCCAGTGATCCGCTGGGACGGCGTCTCATTTAGCCTTATAGTGGCTTGGAACTTGGCGCCGCTATCGGCACAGGTAAAGATTCGCGTGAAGGACCGCAACCGGGGAGTCGTGTCCATATTGGCCACTATCATGCGAATCGAGGTCGACACCTCGACTTCAACCGGGTAGGTATATGCTTTCCCTGACAGCGTGGACACGAAAATGTGATCGCTTCCTGTGACATTGAGACACCGTATCCGGTGGCATATGGTTAGGGCAAGACGCCACGGTCATGCGGAGTTCTGGTCCTTGTGGATCGCGAGGGCGGGGAGGCTGTCGACGATCTGCATGGTCTTGAGGCTGACAGTGACGATCCGCGCGAGCAGGTCGGCGATGTAGCGCGGGTCGCTTACCTCCCTGCTCCAGTCGTTGGGGTCGTTGACGATTCCAGATGCCTTGTCGGTCTTGACCTGATACCTGTCCATGATCCACTCGATCGCCGACCGCGCGCCGACCATGTAGCGATAGGCGCTCTCCGGGATTCCACTCAGAGTGATCCGCGAGTTGTAGACGATCGCTGATTTGTCCGGTATGAGCTTCGTCGTTTCCGGGACTCGCCTCTTGACGAAAGCCATCTTTTGGACTGCGAAGAAGTCGAACGGATCGCCGGTCGGCTTGACCTCGAGTCCCTCGAGGGGATACGGCGTCTCTGACTCGTAGCCCAGGTGAATCTCCGACAGGTCGCGGCCAGCCTCAATGAACGGCCACGGGTCCTCGACCAGCGGGATCCGCGGGAGCATCTTCTTTAGGTCGGCAGCGTACCTCTCGCGGTACTCCGGCGAGTGAAGTAACCCGTAGACGTAGAAGAAGATGTCGTCCGTAGTGAGCGTCTTCCCGTACGCCGCATGGAATCGTCCCAGTGCCGCGTCGGTGACATTGTCGATCTTACGGTACCCGTCGATCACCTCTTCATCGCTTGTAGCGATCTCAAGCATTCCGGCATCCTCGGCTGACTCGTAGCGCCAGCGGGAGTAAACGGCGCCGCCGCTTCCCGCACCGGTTACATGAAGGTTCGGCACGGCGTCCAACAGTAGGACGCTGAATGGAACAGCTGAGCTCATACCGACAATATAGATGACAATATTCGTGTGCCGATCGGTTGGAAACAGCCTGGGACTCTGCCCTGTCGCGCTGTTCCACAGGGAGTCCATATACAGGTGCTGCTTGAAGAACGGCCGATAAACCGACAGTCGGAGATGGGAGCGATCAAACGACGACACTCGACCTCGGCTCACAGCTTGGAGGACATTTCGCGACCAGCTGATGGTCGTCGGGTCAGTACTGACGCGACTCAGCACCATTTGTTCATCGGCTGGGCCCCAAGACCAGTTAGCGACCTCCCTGTTGAAAGTGATAATCGAGAGGTTCATTTGCGCAGCCACGGCGTCCCGCGACGACCCCACCACCCAGGCATCGCGGCCGGTGTTCACGCCGTGCGTCCGGGGTCCAAGCAGATCGTCAATGACTGTGAGCTCAGAGAAGTCGTCTCTCCGTTGGTTGAGCCAATCTCCCTGCTCGTTCGGGATGATGTCGACCGTGTCGAGCCCCGAGACCGAGCGCGCGCCTGAGACCTTGTCAAGCTTCTGCTCCGCAGTGAGATAGTCGCCGACGTCACAGTAATGGATCGTCGCGGATCCGGGCTTGCCTGGGTTCTTCACCAGTATCGTGATTGCGACCGTCGCGCGGCTGCCTCCCCCGAACACCGTACCGCCCTCTCGTCGTCGCTGCTCACCGGCGGTACGAGCGTTGCCACGGAGGTTGTAGACATAGATGTCGCTGAACTCCTCGGCGAGCGTCTTCCGCAGCCCGTCAGCCGTATTGGAGTCGAGGAAGCCGCCGTTGGTCACATAGGCGATAACGCCGCGCTCCCTGATCCGCAGGGTGGCCCACTTGATAGCGCGGACGTAGGAGTCGTAGAGCTTGTTCTTGAGGGTCGCAGTCGAACGCTCTGCGTAGGTGGTTCGGATTGCCTCATCGAGGGCAGGGTACTTCTCGTTAGCGTTGTCGTCATTGGCGGAGTCCTGTCCGGATGAGTAGGGCGGGTTACCGACGATTACGGTGATTGGGAGCTGCTTCAGCCGTTCGAGGCGCTCGTTGTTCTCGGGGAAGACGCTGAGATCTGGGCGGTCGTCATCCTCCCACGACTGGAAGGTGTCTGCGAGGATAAGCCCGGGGAAGGCCTCGTACTCGACCTCGTCGATCGCCCTCTCCTCGGCGTCACCCGCCTCGGCCGACGGCTCAGCCATAGAGCGTCTAATGCCCATGTAGGTGGTCTCGATGTTGACTGCGGCGATGTAGTAGGCCAGCAGCAGGATCTCGTTAGCGTGGAGCTCCTCGGCGTACTTTCTAGCCAGGTCGTGGGGCTTGATCAGCCCAAGCTCGAGCAGCCGGACCATGAACGTTCCGGTGCCGGTAAACCCGTCGAGGATATGGACGCCTTCGTCGGATAGCGACTGACGGAACTCGTTCTTGAGCACTTCGTCGGCGGACCGCAGGATGAAGTCGACGATCTGGACCGGTGTGTAGACGATGCCGAGCTTGTCAACAGTCTTCCTGAACGCGGTGGCGAAGAAGGTATCGTAGAGGCGCCGAACGAGCTCTTGGCGCCCTTCACGGTCCGAGACGTCGGCGACCTTGCGGCGGACCGAGTCATAAAACTTGTGGAGCGACTCATTCTCCGCCTCGAGGTCGTGCTGGTCGAGGACCGCGAGCATCTGCTCCATCGTCCGAGCGACCGGGTTGTTGTCGAGGAAGTCGTCGCCGGCGAAGAGGGCGTTGAAGACCGGCCGCGTAATGAGGTGCTGGGCGAGCATCTCGACGGCCTCCGCCTCGGTAACGTTCTCATTGAGGTTTCCCCGGATGCCCTGGAGGAAGTCCTCGAACTGTTCCCGTACGCCCGTACTGGAGTCGGTGAGTAGGGCAGTTATGCGGGTAATCTGCCGTTCGGCGATGGAGGCAACGTCCTTGGCCCAGTCGGTCCAGTACTCTCGCGAGCCGACCTTCTGGACGATCTTCGCGTAGATCGCGTCGCGCCACTGGTTGAGGTCGGGAAGGACGAGGTCGAGGGTACTTTGGTCACCCCACTGCTTGTCGCCGCCGACTCCGATGATGTTGACCTTCTTGTCGCGAGCTTTCGAGAGCGAAATACGGTTCACGAGGGCGTCGAAGCGCTCGTCGTGGGCCCGGAGCGCCTGGAGAACCTCCCAGGCCGCGGCGTACCGCTTGTTGTCTCTCAACGCCTCCTCCGGCGTCATCCCGGAGGGGATGCCGATCGGCAGGATGATGTAACCGAACTTCTTCTCACCCGTGGGGTCCAGGCGCATGACTCGGCCTACTGACTGGACGATGTCGACGACGGACTTGCGCGGCGAGAGGAACATGACGGCGTCGAGTGCGGGCACGTCGACACCCTCAGAAAGGCAGCGGGCGTTGGTGAGGATGTGGCAGGCGCCCTCTTCTGGTTGCGCCCGGAGCCAGTCAAGCGAGGTGTTGCGCTCCAGGGCGTTCATCCCGCCATCGACGTGTCGGACGGTGCACTTCAGCGGAGACGTGCCATCAGCGCTCTCCTGATCGGTGGCATTGACGTAGTTGTCGCTGACCGACCGGAAGAGCTCCTCGATCCGCTTGGAGTCGGCGATCTTGCCGGCGAACGCGATCGCTCGCCGCATGGGGCGGCTGTCAGGCTCGAAGGTGTGCTCGAGCTTGCCGCGCTTGGCCAGGCCGTTCCAGCAGCCGACAATCTTCGCGGCATCGTCGAGCTTGAGTTCGTTGCCCTCGTCCGAGAGCTGCATCTGAAAGGTGCGGGCAACCGACTCCTCGTCGACGGTAAGCACGAGCACCTTGTAGTCGGTGAGCAGGCCACGCTCGACGGCCTCGCCGAAGCCAAGCCGGTGGAATTCTGGGCCGAACAGCTCCTCGTCATCCATCGACGCAAGGACCGCGTTGGCCTCGCCGGCCTTGGTCTTCGACGAGTCGTCGTAGATCCGCGGAGTCGCCGTCATGTAGAGCCGCTTGGATGCCGCCAGGTAGTCGTCGTTGTGGACCTTCACGAAGGCCGACTCGTCCTCGCCTGCCAGCGTCGTCCCCGTCGTACGGTGTGCCTCGTCGGCGACGATCAGGTCGAGCTGCTTCAGGCCCTCTTGGGCCTGGGCCACGACATCGATCGATTGGTACGTTGAAAAGATCACGGCCATCGCGGTCTTCTCGGTTTCTGCTTCTCTGATCCGTCTCCTCAGCTCGGCGACATCGGTCGTCGCAGGAAGTGCGAGGTCGGTGACGGAGATGTCCTCGTACGCCTCGTCGTATCTCTTCCTGCGGGCGGTCGACTTCGGGTCCG
>Ga0207661_10004204_pt1 | contig 10069 bp, 8 predicted proteins | sample KBSC713LmetaG_FD_184337 | JGI IMG/M metagenome (GOLD analysis project Ga0207661, IMG submission 184337) | Corn rhizosphere microbial communities from Kellogg Biological Station, Michigan, USA - KBS C7.1-3L metaG (SPAdes) (version 2) | ecosystem: Host-associated > Plants > Roots > Rhizosphere ... | reverse complement strand
ATCAACCCGAGGATCAGCTCGCGTCCCCACACCGCGCCCTGGAGCGCGAACGCGATGATGAACGCGACGTCGACCAGGTGCGCCAGCTTGTGCGGCAGCTCGGCGTAGGTTGAGACCACGTCGGCGGCAGCCAGGATCATGAAGGCGAGGCTGGTCTTGGCAAGGACTCGGCCGAGGACGCTGCGCCATCCCCATCCTTCCGGGTCGCGCTCGACCGTCCGCCGGCCGAACTCACGCAGGATGAGCATCAAGGCGACCAGCGCCGCCGCGACGGCGACGCCGATCAGCAGCCCTTCACGATTCGCCTCGAACCAGGCGGGAAGCTTGTCCACCCCCATCGGCCAAGTCTTGGCGGCGCGAGCGCCGGCAATCAAGCCGCGGCGCGGGCTTCGTCACCGGCGCGCGCCTTGGCCGGGCTTTTGCGCCGTTTCTTTTCTCGCTTCGCCAGGAACTCCAGCAGCGCGACTTCGGAGCTCGACAGCCATTTGCGCGCGGGGGGCCGTTCCATTCCGTTTAGGGGATCGCGCGAATCCTCCTTCACAGCGTCGAGCAGCTTCGGGTGGACATAGGATTTGCGGCTGATCGCGGGCGTGTTGCCGAGCGCTTCGGCGACGGGCTTGACCACCGTCTTCACGCTGATGCGCGAATCCTCGGCCTTCTTCAGCAGCTGGTCGCAAGCGATGACGCTGGCGCTCCAGGTGCGGAAATGCTTGGCGGTGAAATCGGCGCCGGTCGCCTCCTTGATATAGGCGTTCACGTCACCCGAGGTGATCGGCTTCGGCTCGCCGTCGCCGTTGACATACTGGAACAGCATTTGACCCGGCAGTTCCTGGCAGCGCTTGCAGATGCGTTTCAGATTGCTGTCGGTGATCTTCACCTCATGCACGATGCCGTGCTTGCCGGCGAAGCGCATCGTCAGCCCATGGCCGGTGCGCTTCAGGTGGCGGCGCCTCAGCGTTGTTGCTCCGAAGCTCTTGTTGGCCCTGGCATATTCCTCATTGCCGACCCGGATATGCTGGGTGTCGAGAAGCCTGACGACGGCGGCGAGCACGGCCTCGCGCGTCAGGCTGCGCTTCCTGAGGTCGCGTTCGACGCGGCGCCGCAGCCTCGGCAGCGCCTTGCCGAACTCGAGCAGCCCGTCGAACTTCGCATTCTCGCGTTTTTCGCGGAATTGGGCGTGATAGCGATATTGCTTGCGCCCGCGCGCATCGATGCCGGTCGCCTGCAAATGCCCATTCGGATCGGCGCAGAACCACGCGTGCTCATAGGCGGGCGGGAGGCCGATGGCGTTAAGCCGGTCGATCTCCTCGCGGTCGGTGATCCGCTTTCCGTCGGCATCGAAATAGGCCCAATAGCGACCCATGCGCTTGCGGCTGATTCCGGGCTCTGTGTCGCTGCTATGCCGTAACAATGCCTTCACTCGACTCGTTGAGCGGCTTAAGCGAGCGAGAGAGCGGGCGAGTTCCTAGTCGAAGGAAGGAGTCTTGCCGATGCGAATTTCCGATGCGCGAGTGCTGATCGTCGCGACCGACGGTTTCGAGGAATGGGAGCTGTTCGGACCGCGCCAGATCCTGCAGAAGCGCGGCGCCGAGGTCGTGCTCGCGTCGCTCAAGCCCGATCCGATCCAGGCCACGGTCCATGACGATCCGGGCAAGACTATCCGGCCCGACTTGACGATCGACGAAGCCAATGCCGACGACTTCGACGCGCTGGTGCTGCCCGGAGGAGTCCGCAACCCCGACCAGCTGCGCCTCCACGGCAATGTCATCGCGCTCATCCGCCGCTTCGCCGAGCAGGGCAAGCCGGTCGGAGCGATCTGCCACGGGCCGTGGCTCCTGATCGAGGCCGACCTGGTGCGCGACCGTATTGCCACGAGCTGGCCGTCGATCCGCACCGACCTCAGGAATGCGGGTGCCAAAGTGGTCGACGAAGCGGCGGTGACCGACGGCAACATCGTCACCAGCCGCAATCCCGACGACGTCGAGGCGTTCACCAACGCGCTCATCGACCTCATCGAGGATCAGCCTGCGGTCGAGGAGATCCGCCACCCGAGCGAGCTCCCCGCCTAAGATTATTGCAACCAATTGCGCGTAACCGCGGCGGCGATGCAGGCGCGATTGGTGACAAGGATCGAACGGTGGGTCGACGGCGCGGCTTCCGCGCTGTTCGCGGGAGCAGCCGCTTATGCCGCCTATGCGGGCTTTGCTGTTGATGCGCGCTGGCAAGTAGCCGGCGGCGAAACCGCCGGAGCCGCGGTCGTCGCCTTCCTGCTTTGCTTCAGGGCCCTCAATGCTGTCCGGCCGGAAGCGCGCAAATTGCCGGTCCCCGTCTTCGATGTACGGGACATTGAGCCGATCGAAACGCCAGAGCTCCTGCTGACCGAGCGGTACCAGCCCGCCAGCCGCGGCTCTGAAGAGCCGCTGGTTCTCGACGATGTACTTGCTGCGCTTGGGCCCGACTCGCGGGTCGTTCGGTTGTTCGACCCCGCGGCAATGCCGACGCCAGCGCAGCTCAACGCGCGCATCGAACGTCATCTGGAGACGGGCGCCCCCCCGGCGCCGTCCCAGGACGCTTCACAGGCGCTTCACGACGCGCTTGCCGACTTGCGCCGCTCTTTGCGCTAATCGCCGGATACCGTCAGTGCCTCGATCATCAATTCGGTCGCCCCGTCGGGTGAGCGAACGGGCGTGCCGATCAGCCCGATGTCGGCGACCAGCACGCCCGGGATGCTGAATTCCGCATCCTCGAGGCCGGCGCACATGCGGCCCACGACGTTGCCGGAATCGCGGCCGGTGACTCGAAGCGTGAAATGGTGCCGTTCGCCGGTGAAGGTCAGCGACTGCCAATCATATGAGTGAGCGTCGGTAAGCAAAATCCTATTTCGCTCCACATCCGCACGGGCAATCAGCGCTCGAAGCAGCGCCGACGCTGCCGGCGACATCGCGATCTTCATCATTGGACGCAGCCCTCCAGGTAGGCGAGCACGCGCTCGACTGTCCGCGGCCGGGGGTCGCGGCCGTTGCGAAGATCGAAGACGAATCGTGGATCGCCAACGGCTTCGCGACCGAAACGAGTTGGAGGGGTGTCATTCTGGCGCAAAAATTTCTCGACTTCTCTCAGCAAATGCACTGGTTTTTCCTTATTGCCTTTGTGCGACTCGGCTGCTCATTCCTTCCCAACGCATTTCCTACTTGTCTAGGGACTTGCCTATCAGTACTAAGAGGCCATTAATGGTATCGGACCCTCGCCTTATCCTTGAACGGCTGTGCGCAGAGCGCGGCGAGGACTTCGCCGGCCTGTCGCGCATGCTTGGGCGCAACCCGGCCTACATCCAGCAATTCGTCCGCCGCGGGGTGCCCAAGCGCCTCAAGGAAGAAGAGCGGCGCAAGCTCGCGCGCTATTTCTCGGTCTCCGAAACCTTGCTCGGTGGCCCGCCGGAAAGCGAGCCGCCGCTGCCCGGCCTGGTCAGCGTCAAGCGCCACCCGGTCAGCGTCTCCGCGGGCCCGGGCGCGGTCGTGACCGAGGAATATGGAAAGCCGTATTTCGCGTTCGACGAGCGCTGGCTGAAGGCGCTGACTCCGAGCCAGGCGTCAAAGCTGTCGATGGTTCGAGTCGAAGGGGATTCGATGACTCCGACGCTGAACGCGGGCGACGACATCCTCGTCGACATGGGCGACGCGGCCGAGCGGCTGCGCGACGGGATCTATGTCCTGAGGATCGACGATGCGGTGGTGGTGAAGCGCCTGGCGCTCAATCCGACGGCGCGGCGGGTGACGGTGCAATCCGACAATCCCGCTTATCCCGATTGGCCCGACTGCAGCCTCGACGACATCAAGATCATCGGCCGCGTGATCTGGTCGGGACGGCGGATCGTCTAGCGGCCGCGCCGCCTCCGGTCGATCAGCCAGGTGGCGACGGCGAAGACGATTCCGATGCCAAGGCCGATCAGCACGCCTTTCAGCGGATTGCGGATCGAGAGCCCGTAAAGGAAGCCGAGCAGGAGGAAGAGGGTGAGGAAACATCCTCCGGCGCGGGTGCTGGTGCCTTGCATGGCCGCGCTCATGGCAGAGCCGCTTCGCGAAAGCCATTGCGGTGATGGTCAACGGATGATTGACGATATTTGTCGGCAGTCGGGAAACGGCCGGTTGCTATGCCGCAGTCATGGACGCTCCCTTCATCCACGGCCGCCTCGCGCTTGCCGACGCTTCGGACCTCATCGACCGCTATGGCGAAGAGGCAGCATTCATCGCTGCGGCGCGTGCCGAGCAAAGCCGCGACGACGGCAATGTCGCGCGTTTCTGCCACTGGCGGCAGATCGAGCGGGTGATCGCGACGCTGAGCAGCGACGAAGTTCGCGGGACGATCCACTAAGCCTTTCTAACGCCAAGGAGTCTGGCGCGGTTCAGGAGCCGTGGTTAAGGCTGCTTGCCTGATGACTGGGAGGGGACCGAAGGCGAGTGCCGCGCGGCTGCTGAGCGCGGCCGCATTCGGTCTGTGCGCCGGTCCTTTGTTCGCCCAGGCTGCTCCGGCCCAGCAGCAGCAGCCTCCTCCGCGTCCCGCAGCTCAGCCCGAGCTGGACCCCAATGCGCCGCTCGCGCCGCTGCCCGACCTCGGCGTCGACTGGCCCGAGCTCAACGCCAAGGACACGTCGCTGTCGCCGCAGGCTCCCGCGGCGGCCGCTCAGCAAGCCCCGACCGAGGCAAGTGGCACGGTTCGCTACACCGTCGAGGTCGACGGACTGGCGGCGATCGGGGATTCGGAAGACCTGCTCAAGGCCTTCCGCAAGCAATCGACCCTGGAAGCCGAGCGCAAGGATCCGGCCAACGCCGCGCAGATCGGGCGGCGGGCGAGCGCCGACGCGGACCTCCTCACCCAGTTGCTCCGCAGCCAGGGCTATTATGACGCGGCGGTCGAGCCGCGGACCGAACGCAGCGGCGACGCGCTGCGGGTCATCCTCGATGCCGATCCGGGCACCCAGTACCGCTTCGCCTCGGTCGAGCTGCCAGGCCTTGGCGTCGCCGGTCCCGATGCGGCGAAGCTGCGCGACGTCTTCGCGGTGAAGGCGGGCGACCCGGTCGTCGCGCAGGACGTGATCGCCGCCGGCGTCGCGTTGACGACCGCGCTCGGCGAGGAGGGCTTTGCCGACGCGAAGGTCGGCGAGCAGGACATCGAGGTCAATCACCAGACCCACCTTGCAACCTTGTCGCTGCCGGTGAACCCGGGGCCGGTCGCGCGCTTCGGTGTAATCAGGGTCAGCGGGCGTCCTCCGTTCAGCGCCCGGCACGTGGTGCTGATCGCGCGGTTCAAGCCCGGCGACCAATTCCGCCGCTCCAAGGTCGACGATCTGCGCCGAGCGCTCATCCAGACGACTTTGGTCGCCAATGCCGATATCAAGGTCGTGCCGGTCGAAGGCGGGCGCGTCGTCGACCTCGACGTCCGTCTCGAGCCGGCGCCGTCGCACACGATCGCGGGCGACATCGGCTACGGCACCGGGCAGGGGGCGCTGATCGAGGCCACCTGGACCGACCGCAATTTCTTCAATCCCGAAGGCGCGCTGACGCTGCGTGGAATCGCCGGCACGATGGAGCAGCTCGCCGGCGTCGAATTCCGACGCTCCAATTTCCTGCAGCGCGACCAGACCTTCGACGCGCAGTTCACCGCCTCTCACCAGAAGTTCGACGCTTATGAAGCGCACACGGTCCTGCTCGCCGGCCACATCGAGCGCCTCAGCAACTTCATCTGGCAGAAAAAGTGGACCTGGAGCTACGGCGCGCAGCTGCTCGCGACCGACGAGCATGGCGTGTTCACCCCCGACGGCGACAAGGACACGCGCGCCTTCTTCATCGCCGCGCTCCCGGTGACTCTCGGCTATGACGGAAGTGACAGCCTGCTCGACCCGACCCGCGGATTCCGCCTCAGCGCCTGGATCAGCCCGGAATATTCGGGCCACCAGCAGAGCCTGACCTATGCCCGGTCGCAGATCGACGCGAGCGCTTATTACCCGGTCTCCGATCGCGTCGTCGTCGCCGGGCGCCTTCGGCTCGGTACCATCCTCGGCGCGAGCTCCTTCGACCTTGCTCCGTCCCGCCGCTTCTATTCGGGCGGCGGCGGCTCGGTGCGCGGCTACGGCTACCAGCAGCTCGGGCCCAAGGACATGTCCGGCGATCCGGTCGGCGGGCGCGGCCTCGCCGAGTTCGCGCTCGAAAGCCGGATCCGGCTCAAGCAGTTCGGCGGCAATTTCGGGGTCGTGCCCTTCTTCGACGGCGGCTCGCTCACCACCGAGGCGATGCCGAACTTCAAGGACTGGCGCTTCGCCGCCGGCCTCGGCGTGCGCTATTATTCCATGTTCGGCCCGATCCGCGTCGACGTCGGCATTCCGCTCAACCGCCAGAAGGGCGACGGGCCGTTCGCGGTGACCGTGTCGCTGGGCCAGGCCTTCTGATGGCCGAGGCTGTCGCCGAGCGGTCGGACGGCGAGCCAACACGGATTCGTCTGAGGCGCGACTGGCGCTGGCGCCTGCTCGACGAGCTGTTCGCCGCCTTCGTCGGGCTGCTCTTCCTGCTCGCCGCGCTCCTCGTCCTCCTCGACAGCGCGCCGGGTCACCGCTTCATCGTCGACCAGCTGGCCAAGTTCTCGACCGCCTCGGGTCTCAGGATTCACATCGGCCGCATCGACGGTTCGATTTTCGGCAAGTCGCAGCTGCGCAACGTCACGGTCGCCGACCCGACCGGCGTGTTCCTGACCTCGCCCGACATCAAGCTCGACTGGTCGCCCGGCGCGTGGCTCGAAAACCGGCTCGACATCGACAGCCTGACCGCGGCGAAAGTCACGCTCATTCGCCTGCCAAAGCTCAAGCCGAGCACGAAGAAGGGGCCGATCCTTCCCGCCTTCGACATTCACATCGGCGAGCTTCGGGTCGATCGGCTCGAGATCGGGCCGCAAGTCAGCGGCAAGCCGCGCAGCGGGCGTTTGTGGGGCAAGGCCGACGTTCATTCGGGCCGCGCGCTGGTCGAGCTGAAGGCGCTGATCGACAATGGCGGCGACCGCATCGCCTTCCACCTCGACGCCGAGCCCGATCGCAACAGGTTCGACGTCGCCGCGCGTGTGATCTCGCCTGCCGACGGCCTGGTACCCGCGATGATCGGCATCCGGCGCTCGATCGACCTGACGCTGGGCGGAAAGGGCAGTTGGACCCGCTGGCGCGGCACCGCGGCTCTCGACCTTTCCGGCCGGCCGACGGCGCGGCTCGCGCTCGGGGTCGACCAGGGCCTCTATCGGCTCGACGGTAAATGGGCGCCGGCGCAATTCCTGACCGGCAAGCTGCAGCGCCTGACCACGCCTTCCGTCGCGATCCGGGGCCAGGCGACTTTCAAGGATCGTCTTCTCGACGGGCAGCTCACCGCCGCCTCGCCAGAGCTTCGAGCGGTCGCCAAGGGCACCGTCGACCTCGCCCACAACAGCTATCGCGGCATGCGGCTCGGCATCGACCTCATCCGCCCGCCGGCGCTGTTCCCGAACATGACCGGCAAGTCGGTACGCATGGTCTGGACCCTCGACGGCCCCTTCGCGACCGCCGATTATTCCTACCGGCTGACCTCGGACTTCGTGCAGTTCGACAATACCGGTTTCCTCGGCCTTCATGCGGAGGGCCGCGGCCGCCTCAGTCCATGGCCGATGCGCGTCCCGATCCGCCTGTCCGCGCGGGCGATCACCGGCGTCGGCGACGTCGCCGGAGCGATGCTCGCCAATCCGACCATCCAGGGCTGGCTGACCGTCACGCCCAAGCTGGTGCGCGGCGAGGGCCTCAGGCTCACCAGCGCCAAGTGGACGGGCAAGATCTCGCTTCTGATCGACCTCGTCACTGGCCGCTTCGAAGTCCTGCTTTCCGGCTCGATGCAGCGCTATTTGATCCCCGGGTTAGGAATCGTCGACGTGATGACCGACCTCAAGGTCGTACCCGGCCCGAACGGGCACGGCAGCCACGTCGTCGGCACCGGCAAGGCGTGGGTCCGCCGCCTCGACAACAGCTTCTTCGCAAGCCTGACCGGCGGCCTTCCTTATCTCACCACCAACCTCGAACGCGGCAGCGACGGGATCGTCCACTTCACCAATCTCCAGCTCTACTCGCCCAAGCTCCGCCTGTCCGGCTCGGGCGAGCGGCTGAAGGACGGCACGTTCCACATCGTCGCGAGCGGGAGGCAGTCGAAATACGGGCCGCTGCGGCTGGTCCTCAACGGCAATATCGAGCGGCCGCGCGTCGAGCTGTTCCTCGAAAGCCCGAACGAGGCGCTCGGGATCAAGGCGATGCACCTGCTGCTCGATCCGACAGCTGCCGGGTTCAACTATCGCGCCAGCGGCGGGTCGAAGCTCGGCCCGTTCACCAGCAGCGGCCAGATCCTCCTTCCGAAGAACGGCGCCGCCGTCATCGCCATCGCCTCGCTCGACGCGGGCGATGCGCACGCGAGCGGAAGCCTGCGCTCCGACCCCGGCGGGTTCACCGGCCGTCTGACTCTCGCCAACGGCTCGCTCGGCGGGACCCTCGATTTCTCGCCCGTCTCCGGTGCGCAGCGGATCGACGCCCACCTCACCGCCGCCAACGCGAGCTTCCCCGGCGCACTTTCGGTCCGCAGCGGCCGGGTCGACGGAATCATCATCCTCGCCGATGAGCAGACGACCGTCGACGGCGTGGTCGACGCGCGGGGCGTGGAGATGAGCGGGGTCACGCTCGCCCGGCTCACGGCCAATGCGAAGCTGGTCAACGGATCGGGCCAGGTCCGCGCCGCCTTTGCCGGCCGCCGCGGCGCCGCCTTCGAATTCTCCACGCTCGCCAACGTCTCGCCCGACGCGATCCGGCTGACCGGCAGCGGCCGGATCGATCGCCAGCCCCTCGTCCTCAACCAGGCCGCCGTGGTGACCCGTGCAGGCGACGGCTGGGCGCTTGCGCCGACCAGCGTCAGCTTCGCCGGCGGCACCGCGACCGTCTCGGGCCGAAGCGGCTCCGCGCCCGAAGTCCACGCGCAGGTCGCCGGAATGCCGCTCGAGGTGCTCAACATCCTCTGGCCCAACCTCGACCTCTCCGGCTCGGCGACCGGGCACGTCGATTACGCCTGGAAGTCGAACCGCTCCGGCCGCCTCGACCTCAAGGTCCGGGGCCTCAGCCGCGCCGGTCTGGTCCTCGCGTCCAAGCCGATCGACGTCGGCGTTGCCGCGGTCGTCAACGGAGGCCAGGCGGCGCTCCGCGCGGTCGCGGCGAGCGACGGCGCGATCGTCGGCCGTGCACAGGCGCGCTTCGCGCCGCTCGGCAACGGACCGCTGGTCGCCGAGCTGATGAACGCGCCCTTGTTCGCCCAGCTGCGCTATTCGGGGCCGGCCGACACCTTGTGGCGACTGACCGGAAGCGAGGTCATCGACATGTCCGGCCCGCTCGCGGTCGGCGCGGATTTGGGCGGGCGTCTCGCCGACCCCGTGATTCGCGGCTCGCTGCGGACCCAGAATGCACGGCTCGAAAGCTCCGTCACCGGAATGGTCATCGACCATGTCGCCGCGGACGCCCGTTTCTCCGGGCCTCAGTTGATCTTCAACCAGATCACCGGCCAGACGAGCGGCGGCGGGACGATCAGCGGCAACGGCTCGGTCACCTTCTCGGGCGGCAATGCGCTGCTCAACCTGTCGTTCAACGCAAACCAGGCGCTGCTCCTCAACCGCGACGACGTCGCCGCGCGCGTGACGGGCCCGCTGAAGCTGAGCTCGAACGCCGACGGCGGCACAATTTCGGGCAACCTCCACCTCAACAAGGGGCGCTTCCAGCTCGGCCGGGCGAGCGCGGCCGCGGCCGTCCCGCAGCTCAATGTTCGCGAGACCGGGCTCGACGCCGAGGACGTGATCGAGCCCGCCGCGGTTCACCACTGGAACCTCGACCTCAAGGTCGCGGGCGGCGACCTCAACGTCACCGGGCTCGGCATCAACAGCCGCTGGCGGACCAACCTCCAGATCGGCGGCTATGCGGATGCGCCCCGTTTCACCGGTCGCGCCGACCTCGTCCAGGGCAATTACGATTTCGCCGGCCGGA
>Ga0207661_10004194_pt1 | contig 10081 bp, 9 predicted proteins | sample KBSC713LmetaG_FD_184337 | JGI IMG/M metagenome (GOLD analysis project Ga0207661, IMG submission 184337) | Corn rhizosphere microbial communities from Kellogg Biological Station, Michigan, USA - KBS C7.1-3L metaG (SPAdes) (version 2) | ecosystem: Host-associated > Plants > Roots > Rhizosphere ... | reverse complement strand
TCTTCGTGATCGTGCGCATCGCCTATGTCCTGACCTATGTCGGCAACCGGCCGCGGCTGCGCTCGATCCTGTGGAGTGTCGGCTTCATCATCAACATCGCGATCTTCTTCCTGCCGCTGATCCGGCGCTGGCTGCCGGGCTGAAGGCTCAACCGATCCTACGAATTAAACGGCAAGTCTCCGCCTTTCGACACGTTCTTGCCAAGGAACTTTGGATGCCTCCTGCGATTGAGGTACGGCAAGGAGGATGAGTGTGCCCGTTCGCTTCCTACGCCTGGCGATAATCTGGCTGCTGGCGCTCGCAACCTTTTGGGTCGCGGAGCCTTACCTGACGACACTTTGGTTCTCCGCCTCCGCCCCGCGTACCGTCACGCCGCGTGGCAATCTGGCCGCCAGCGAGCAGACGACCATCGCGCTGTTCAAGAACGTGTCACCCTCCGTCGTGCACGTCTTCGCGCGGGCCGCACCAACGACCTCCCTGTTTTCCGACGAGCAGGAAAGCCTGGTGCAGTCAGGCTCCGGCATCATATGGGACATGGCGGGGCACGTGATCACCAACAATCACGTCATTCGCGGCACGGCCCAGATCGGCGTTCGTCTGACTTCGGGCGAGTTTGTAGCCGCGCGTGTGGTGGGTGCGGCGCCGAATTACGATCTCGCGGTCCTCCAGCTCGAACGGACCAGATCGGCCTTGCGCCCCATTGCCGTCGGCCAATCGGCAGATCTGCAGGTGGGCCAGAGCACTTTTGCGATCGGCAATCCCTATGGTCTCGATCAGACCCTCACCTCCGGCATCGTGAGCGCGCTTGGCCGGAGGCTGCCGACCGGCACTGCGCGCGAGGTCAAAGGCATGATTCAAACCGACGCGCCCATCAATCCTGGAAATTCGGGCGGACCGCTGCTCGACAGCGCCGGGCGGCTGATCGGCGTGAACAGCGCCATCGTTTCCGGCTCGGGGGCGTCGGCCGGAATCGGTTTCGCCATTCCCGTCGACATCGTCAATCGCGTCGCGACCGAGCTGATCCGCAACGGCCACGTCCCACTGCCAGGCATCGGAATTGTGGCCGCCAGGCAGGACGAGACGACCCGTCTCGGAATCGACGGCGTCATCATCGTGCGAACATTGCCCGACTCTCCCGCTGCGAAGGCCGGAATCCAAGGCGCGACCCCGGATGGGGTGGTCAGAGACGTCGTTACCGAAGCCAATGGCAAACGTGTCCACAGCATGGAAGAGCTGACGTCGACCTTTGAGGACGCGGGGATTGGCAAGCAGGTCGACTTGACCGTCGAACGCGATGGGCAAAGCCGCACGGTGAAAGTGACGATTGCCGACATCTCGCAGCTGACCCAGGGATGAAGCTGGCGAGGCCAGCCGGAACCGGCTTCACAGGCTGGCGCAGGAATCGCCGGTATGCCAATCTGGCTGCGCCAAACCCGCGGGAGGTCAGGATGAGAAAAATCATAATGGGCGCGCTTTGCGCCATCGCCATGGTCACAAGCGCAAAGGCTGCGATCAAGGAAGAGCCGGTCACCTACAAGGATGGCGAGACCACGTTGAAGGGCTTCGTCGTATACGACGACGCCACCCAAGCCAAGCGGCCCGGCATCGTGATGGTGCATGAATGGTGGGGCATCACCCCGCACATCCATAACGAGGCGCGGAAGTTCGCGCAGCAGGGCTATGTTGCCTTTATTGCCGACATGTACGGCGACGCCAAGACTGCCGACAACCCGAAGGACGCCGGTGCGCTCTCGTCGTCGGTGATGAAAAATCCCGGCGTGATGGAGTCGCGCTTCAACGCGGCGCGGGCCGAGCTCGCCAAGCAAGCCTCGGTCAATCCGCAGCGGATCGGCGCCGTTGGTTACTGCTTTGGCGGCGCGGTGGTGCTGAACATGGCGCGCGCCGGTGCTGACCTCGCCGCTGTTGCGGGCTTTCACGCATCACTGGGTCTCAATACACCCGCGCCGGCGCCCGGAACCGTCAAGGCGAAAGTCCTGATCCTGAACGGCGCAGACGATCCCTTCGTGAAGCGCGAGCAGTACGATGCGCTCAAGAAGGATTTCGACGCGGCGAAAGCCGATTATCGGATCATCGAGTATCCCGGCGCCGTGCACGCGTTCACGAACCCCGAGGCCACCGAGCTCGGCAAGAAGTTCAACCTGCCGCTCAGATACGATGCCAAGGTAGATCAGGAAGCGAAGGCCGAGGCCGCCAAGTTCTTTGCCGCGGACCTGCAAAAATAAGGTGTGGGCCGCGCTGCGCAAATCGCCGGACGGTGCGGGGCTCGACGAGTAGCCACAGGCCCAGCAGAAGCCGCAAGGCGCGCCGCCGCGTCACCTTCAGGCCGCTTCCGGCGTTTCCAACAGGCCGCGGCGGCGGAGCAGCGCATCGGGCTCCGGCTCGCGGCCGCGGAAGGCGACATAGGCCGCTTCCGGATCGACCGAGCCGCCTGTCGAATAGATGTCATCGTGCAGGCGCTTGGCGGTGGCGGGATCGAAGATGTTGCCGGCCTCCTCGAAGGCGCCGAAGGCGTCGGCATCCATCACTTCCGACCACATGTAGCTGTAATAGCCCGCGGCATAATGGTCGCCGGTGAAGATGTGACCGAATTGGGTCGGCCGGTGCCGCATCGCGATCTCCTCCGGCATGCCGATCTTCTTTAGTTCCGCCTGCTCGAAGGCGCGCACGTCGCGGCTCGCGGCCGCCGGCTGGGTGTGGAACTCGAGATCGACCAGCGCGGAGGACACGAACTCCACGGTGGCAAAGCCCTGGTTGAATTTTCGCGCGGCGAGGAAGCGCTGCAGCAGGTCCTCCGGAAGCGGCTCGCCGGTCTGGTAGTGCCGCGCGAACTTCTGCAGCACTTCGGGACGCTCCTGCCAGTGCTCATAGAGCTGCGAGGGCAGCTCGACAAAATCGGTGAACACGGACGTCCCCGACAGCGACGGAAACAGCACGTTCGACAGCATGCCGTGGAGGCCGTGGCCGAACTCATGGAACAGCGTCCGCGCGTCGTCCGGCGAGAGCAGCGACGGCTCGCCCTCGGCACCCTTGGCGAAATTACAGACATTGATGATCAGCGGGGCGATCTCGCCGTCGAGCCTCTGCTGGTCGCGCAGCGAGGTCATCCAGGCGCCGGAGCGCTTGGAAGCGCGGGCGAAGTAATCGCCATAGAACAGCGCCTTGTGCTTGCCCTCGCGATCCCTCACCTCCCAGACCCGCACGTCCGGGTGCCAGACCGGGATGTCCTTCCGCTCGGAGAAGGTGATGCCGAACAGGCGCGTGGCGCAGTCGAAGGCGGCTTCGATCATGTGGTCGAGCGAGAGATAGGGCTTGATCGCGGCATCGTCGAAATTGGCTTTGGCCTGCCGGAGCTTCTCCGCGTAATAGCGCCAGTCCCAAGGGGCGAGGGCGAAATTGCCACCCTCTTCCGAGATCATCCCCTGCAGCTCGTCGCGGTCGGCGAGCGCGCGAGCGCGGGCCGGCTTCCAGACACGCTCCAGCAGGCCGCGCACGGCCTCCGGCGTCTTCGCCATGGAGTCCTCCAGGCGATAGGCGGCGTAGGTCGGATAGCCCAGCAGCTTGGCGCTCTCCTCGCGCAGGGCCAGGATCTCGACGATGACCTCGTTGTTGTCGTTGGCGTTGCCATTGTCGCCGCGGGCGATGAAGGCCTTGTAGACCTTTTCGCGCAGGTCGCGGCGGGGCGAGCTCTTGAGAAACGTCTCGGCGAAGGTGCGCGACAGCGTGATGATCGCCTTCCCGGCCATGCCGCGCTCTTCTGCCGCAGCCTTGGCCGCGGCGACAAAGCTGTCGGAGAGCCCCTCGCGGTCTTCCTCGCCGAGCTCCATGAACCAGTCCTGCTCGTCGCCGAGCAGATGATGGCTGAAGCTGGTGCCAAGATGGGCCAGGCGCTCGTTGATCTCGGCCATTCGCTTCTTGGCATCCTCGGAGAGGCCGGCGCCGGCGCGGTGGAAGCGGGTATAGGTACGTTCCAACAGGCGCATCTGCTCGGGCGTGAGGTTCAGCGTGGCGCGATTCTCGTGCAGCAGCACGATGCGGCCAAACAGCACAGCGTTCATCATGATCGGATTCCAGTGCCGCGCCATCCTGAGCGACACTTCCTTGTCGATCTCGAGGATCGCCGGGTTGGAATGCGCCGAGACCAGATCGTAGAACACGGCCGAGACCTTGTTCAGGAGTCTGCCGGAGCGTTCCAGCGCCGTGACGGTGTTATCGAAATCCGGCACCGTCGGATCGTGCGTGATGGCGTTGACCTCGGCGGCGTGGTCGGCGAAGGCCTGCTCGAAGGCGGGCAGGAAATGCTCGGGCTCGATCTCGGCAAAGGGCGGCGTCTGATGCGGCGTCTGCCAGGCGACGAGCAGCGGATTGGGCGAGGTTGCGGGGGTCTCTGACATCTCGAAATTCCCGTATTTAGGCTGGCTTCTTGGGGTTCAGCTATATCACGCGAAGGGCCATTTTTGGGCCTTTTACGCTTGCCCGCCGTCCCCATATCGGAGAGATTGCGCCCCGAAACAGGACCCCGCCAAGGACCGCTCAATGAGTCAAGAGCCCACCTCGACCACCTCCAGCCGGATCGTCTGGCACAGTGTCATCACCGTCGTCTCGGCTGCGATCCTGATCGGCGCCGAGGTGTTCGGAGCGGCGTTCGCCGGCGGCTGGGCGCTCGCAATTCTGTTCGGGCTCAACGACACCGAGGCCCATATCGTGCAGGCGGTGCTGTTTGCCCTCGGCGTGTTCGTGATGATCGCCTTCATCCGCGCGGCTCAGCGCGTCGAGCCCTTCTTCAAGCGCGCGTGAATCGAGCGATGAGAGAAACCCCTGCGGCACAGGCATAACTTCACTCACACCGTTTTGAATTTCGCTCGCAGCTTCTCGAAAAAACTTAACGTCTGTTCACCTTCGGTCGTGCGAGTGCGCGCTTCGTAAGCAGCCGTTAGGGAAATCTGTTCTCAACCTAAAAAATTTGTTGCGAAGCAGAGTCAAAAAGCTTATTTGCACTGTCGCCCAATTTCGCACGTGCCTGTGGTCGTGTGTCAGTCGGTGGGTATCCGGACAAGAGGCCGGACAGCCGCCAAGGGGTGAAAGGACCGAGGGTCGCTTCGAGCTTAAGGGCTCGGGTCACAGACGAAGCGTCGAAGACGAAATGTCAGAGACGAAGCGTCGAGGATCAAAGAGCAGCCAGCATCTCTCTCAAGGGATGCCGTTGAAGGTACCTCCGCCCCTTGCAACCGTGACTGGCAGCCGGAGGCGAACCGGCGCACCCCGCTCTCAACGGGGGACGCGACTTAAAGCAACGACGGATCGGGCTTTTTTGGTCTCTACCGGCAGTCCAACGCCGGCGCGGGCTACTGAAAAGGCTTGTCCTTCATTGCCAGGTGAGCGGGCGGGAAATTTCCCAACCAATCCACGGCAGCACAATTCGGTCTGACTCCAAGGCGTTACCGCGTCTCCATCGTGCGGTCGCGCCAACGAACTCAGGTCCGGGAACTATTTGAACGGGCTCCGTCGCTGGGGCCGTTTGGAGGGTGCTATGACCGATCGCATCAGGGAATTCCTGCGTAACCGCCGCAGCGAGGGCCTGGACACCGAGCCGTGCCTCGTTGTCGACCTCGAAGTGGTGCGCGAGAACTATCAGACCTTCGCCAAGGCGCTGCCGGACAGCCGCATGTTCTACGCGGTGAAGGCCAATCCTGCGCCCGAAGTGCTGTCGCTGCTCGCCTCCATGGGCTCCTGCTTCGACACCGCAACCGTCGCCGAGATCGAGATGGCGCTGGCCGCGGGTGCGACGCCTGACCGCATCTCCTTCGGCAACACGATCAAGAAGGAGCGCGACATCGCGCGCGCCTTCGCGCTCGGCATTCGGCTGTTCGCGGTCGATTGCGCCGCCGAGGTGGAGAAGATCGCCCGTACCGCGCCTGGCGCGAAGGTGTTCTGCCGCATTCTCTATGATTGCGCCGGCGCCGAATGGCCGCTGTCGCGCAAGTTCGGCTGCGACCCGGAGATGGCGGTCGAGGTGATCGACCTCGCCAAGCGTCTGGGTCTCGAGCCGTGTGGCATCTCCTTCCATGTCGGCTCGCAGCAGCGCAAGGTGAAGGCGTGGGACCGTGCGCTGGCTATGGCCTCGCAGGTGTTCCGCGACTGCGCCGAGCGAGGGATCAACCTCACCATGGTCAACATGGGCGGCGGCTTCCCGACCAAGTACCTCAAGGACGTTCCGCCGGTCGTGCAGTACGGCCGGTCGATCTTCCGTGCGCTGCGCAAGCATTTCGGCAACCAGATCCCGGAGACCATCATCGAGCCGGGACGCGGCATGGTCGGCAATGCGGGCATCATCGAGTCCGAGGTCGTCCTGATCTCCAGGAAGAGCGACGAGGACGAGGTGCGCTGGGTGTATTTGGACATCGGCAAGTTCGGCGGTCTCGCCGAGACCATGGACGAGTCGATCCGCTATGCCATCAAGACGGCGCATGACGGGGCCGAGATGACGCCGTGCGTGCTCGCGGGGCCGACCTGCGACAGCGCCGACGTGCTGTACGAGAAGTTGCCGTATCCGCTTCCGGTGACGCTCGCGATCGGCGACAAGGTGCTGATCGAGGGGACCGGGGCCTATACGTCGACTTACTCGTCGGTGGCCTTCAACGGCATCCCGCCGCTCAAGACCTACCACATCTGACCTGCCCTTTGAGGCTCGGCTAATCGGGAGCCGGTGCGCCGGCTCTCTCCTCTTCATTGCGATACCTGAACGACGCTCCATGGCGCACCTCGCCGTGGAAAGCGAGGACTGACGTGCCATGACTGCTGCTCGGAAGACCCCCGTTGCCCTCACCTCGAAAGCCGCTCCGTTCGCGATCCGCGCGGAGCGGACTTCCGACGTTGTCGCGCGTGAAGCGCTGCTGGACGCCTGCTTTGGCGACAACCGCCATCTGCGCACCTGCCAGCGCCTGCGCGACGGACGCACGCCCGCCGAAGGCCTTGCCTTCTCGGCAACGGCGCGAGGGCGGCTAATTGGAACCGTGCGGCTCTGGCACGTCAGCGCCGGGGGCATTCCGGCGCTCATCCTCGGCCCGCTGGCGGTGGACTCTCCCTGCCGCAAGCTCGGGGTCGGGGCCGCGCTGATGGACCACGCGCTCGCGGCGGCCAGAGCGCGTGGCCATCGCGCGGTGCTGCTCCTGGGCGACGCCCCCTATTACGCGCGCTTCGGCTTCTCGGCCGAGAAGGCACGCGAGCTGCAACTGCCCGGCGCGTTCGAGCGCGAGCGCTTGCTGGCGCTGGAGTTCGTCCCGGGCGCACTCGACGGAGCCTGGGGCATGATCGTGGCAACGGGTGCTGCCGCGCTCAAGCGCAAGGCAGTCCGCGCCAGGAAGACGCTGCGCGCCGCAGCCGCCATCGCATAGGCCGCACCATCATGAAGAACAACCGTGCCATCGCGCGCGCGGCCGCGCGCCCGTGCTTTCGCAACAGCATCATCACGATCATGCTGATCCTGGCGACGGCGATGATCGTGCACGACATTCTCGTGCGCCGGTGGAGTTCGACTCCGGCCTCGCCGGACGTGACCCGGCGCCTGCCCTAAGCTCGTGCAGACTTGCCCATCTCGGGCAAAAGCCCTTAAACCCCGCGTCAAACCTTATCAATGAGGCCCGACATGCCACGCCGTCTGATTTCGACCGGCTCGCCTTTTGAAAAGACCGCCGGCTATAGCCGCGCCGTGGTCGACGGCGATTTCTGCTTCGTCGCCGGGACCACCGGCTACGATTACAGCACGATGATCATGCCGGGCGATGTCACGAGCCAGTCACGGAACTGCTTCAAGACCATTGCAGCCGCCTTGAAAGAAGCCGGCTTCGCGATGGCCGATATCGTCCGCGCCACCTACTATGTCACCGACGTCAAGGACGCGGATGCGCATTTTGCCGTTTGCGGCGAGGTCCTCGGCAATATCCGTCCTGCCGCAACCCTTCTGGTCGTGGCCGGCTTGTTGAAGCCCGAGATGAAGATCGAGATCGAAGTCACCGCCAAGCGACGCGCCGGCTGATTCTTCCATTCCCACCAATTTCTGCTTTCTGGAGACCAACTGATGAACGCCGCCCTCGCGAAAATCCACGCGAAAATCACCGGCCCCATTGTCATGATCGGCTTTGGCTCGATCGGCAAAGGCGCGCTGCCTTTGATCGAGCGGCACTTCGACTATGACAAGAAACGCTTTGTCATCATCGATCCGCACGAGGACGGCGAGCTTGCGAAGAAGCATGGCGTGCGCTTCATCAAGCAGGCGGTGACGCGGGACAATTATCGCGAGCTCCTGGTGCCGCTGCTCACCCAAGGCGGCGGCCAGGGCTTCTGCGTCAACCTGTCGGTCGACACCTCGTCCATCGACATCATGATGATGTGCCGGGAAATCGGCGCCCTCTATATCGACACCGTGGTCGAGCCGTGGGCCGGATTCTATTTCGACAAGAACGTCGGCCCGGAGAAGCGCTCGAACTACGCGCTGCGCGAAACGCTTCTTGCTGCCAAACACAAAAGTCCCGGCGGCACCACCGCGGTCTCCACCTGCGGCGCCAATCCCGGCATGGTGTCCTGGTTCGTCAAGCAGGCGCTGCTCGACATCGCGCGCGACACGGGCATACCGTTCAACGAGCCGAAGAGCCGCGAAGGCTGGGGCCAGCTCGCGCACAAGCTCGGCGTCAAGGGCATCCATATCGCCGAGCGCGACACCCAGCGCGCCAGGAATCCGAAACCGATGAACGTGTTCGTCAACACCTGGTCGGTGGAAGGCTTCGTCTCCGAAGGCTTGCAGCCGGCCGAGCTCGGCTGGGGCACGCATGAAAAGTGGATGCCGGACAACGGCCGCACCCATCTGGACGGCTGTGGTGCTGCGATCTACCTGCAGCAGGCCGGCGCCAACACGCGTGTGCGATCCTGGTGCCCGACGCCCGGCGCGCAATATGGCTTCCTGGTCACCCACAACGAGTCGATCTCGATCGCCGACTATTTCACCGTGCGCGACGGCGAGAAGGTGATCTACCGGCCGACCTGCCACTACGCCTATCACCCCGCCAACGACGCGGTACTGTCGCTGCACGAGATGTTCGGCGCGACCGGCAAGATGCAGTCAAGCTGGCACATTCTGGACGAGCACGAGATCGTCGACGGAATCGACGAGCTCGGCGTCCTCCTGTATGGCCACGCCAGGAACGCCTATTGGTACGGCTCGCAACTCTCGATCGAGGAGACGCGGCGCATCGCGCCCTACCAGAACGCGACCGGCATGCAGGTGACATCTGCCGTGCTCGCCGGCATGGTGTGGGCGCTGGAGAATCCGACCGCCGGCATCGTCGAAGCCGACGAGATGGATTTCCGCCGCTGCCTGGAAATCCAGCTGCCCTATCTCGGTCCGGTCAAAGGCTTCTACACCGACTGGACGCCGCTGACCGATCGCCCCGGATTGTTTCCGGAGGACATCGACACGTCCGATCCCTGGCAGTTCAGGAACGTGCTGGTGCGCTAGAGGTAAGGCGGCATCTCGCACTCACCTTGTCATGCGCGGGCTTGACCCGCGCATCCATCATCTCAAGAAGGATGGATCACCGGGTCAAGCCCGGTGATGACGATGTGCGATAGCAGCTTCACTTGGCCATACGTCGAACGCCGGCGTTCCCAGTCGGCCTGTCACTTCTCGAGATTTTTCGCCGGCGGAAACTCCCGCGAATAGACGGGATTGGCGAGGAACTGCTTCGGATCATAGGTCCAGAACTGGCTGACGTCCGGATAGGTCTTGATCACCGAATTGACCAGGCGTCCGTCCTTGCGCACGACTTTCCGGATGTAGACGTTGCCGACGACGTTGCCATACTCGTCGAACCGGACCGGGCCTCGCACCGTGTCGACGCGGGTGGCGCGCAGCGCTGCCATGAACTTGTCCTTGTCCTCGACGTTGCCGCCGACCGCCTTTAGGGCCGCTTCCAGCACCGCCGCCTCGACATAGGTGCTGGCGGCATAGAAGCCGGGATCGTATTTGAACTCGGCGCGGAAGGCTGGAGCAAACCGCTTGTTGAGCGGG
>Ga0207661_10004193_pt1 | contig 10083 bp, 7 predicted proteins | sample KBSC713LmetaG_FD_184337 | JGI IMG/M metagenome (GOLD analysis project Ga0207661, IMG submission 184337) | Corn rhizosphere microbial communities from Kellogg Biological Station, Michigan, USA - KBS C7.1-3L metaG (SPAdes) (version 2) | ecosystem: Host-associated > Plants > Roots > Rhizosphere ... | reverse complement strand
AGCGCCGAAAGCACCAGCCGTGTGCGCCGGAAGGGCAGCGCCGCCGCTGCATGGGACAAGGTGAAGGGCACAGATCCATTATGCCGGTCGTCGGCTCCGCCTCACCAGCATCCGCCTCAGCCCTGAACATGCGCGGGCTAAAGACACACGCTCCCCGGCACGGACGAATTCGGCGTTGCCGGGGAGCGGAAGACCCGGTAGGGACCCTTACCGCACGCTGCTGAACATGGCCCGCAGCGTGCCCGTAAGCTCATCCGGCTTGCGGTCCTGCGGCAGTTCAATCACCGGGGTGGACGCCGATTCCTGACGCGGTTCCACAGCGGGCGACAAGTACGACGGAGCCGTATTCACCACCGCGGCCGCAAGGGACCGGCCTCCGCCGCTGCCCGTCTGGAAGCGTCGTAAAAGGCGGTCTATCGCCGCCAGGTCGAGATGGTAGTCTTCTTCAATCTGTCGCTTCAGGGCTTCGAGTTGGTCGCGGTCAAGGTTCATAAAGAGACAAGTGCCTCCTGTTGCATCGTTTCGACTGAAATCGGGTGCGATGAAAGACAGTCTCTCATAAGTGAACAGTACCTTGGTAATTACAAAAGTGTTACGACCTTTGGGTCATATTGCCCGGCCCCTCTGAAGTGCAACTTCCGCACCGTCTCAACCGCCGCGGAGCCACGGTTTATGCTGGTGGGGATGGACCACGCGCGCGGCCCAGACACTCCAGGACTCAATCCCTCCGCTCCGGCGCACGGCTCGGCGATGAAGACCGACCCTGCGCGGGCGGCGTCCCTCTTTGAGCAATCCGTCCAGATCATGGCGCGCCTGCGCGCCCCCGACGGCTGCCCCTGGGACCGCCAGCAGACCTTCGACACCATTCGCAAATACACGCTCGAAGAGGCTTACGAGGTCTTCGACGCCATCGAGCGGCGAGACTTCGCGCATCTCGCGGAAGAACTGGGCGATCTGCTTCTGCAGGTGCTCTTCTACGCGGAAATGGCCGCCAACGAGGGCCGGTTCACCATCGGCGACGTGTTGGACCATCTCAATCGCAAGCTCATCCGGCGCCATCCGCATGTGTTCGGGGAAGAGGCCTCTCGCGCGGCAGGCAATCGCGCGGATGTCGACGCAGACGTCCAGGGTTCCGCCGCCGCGGTGCTGCGCAACTGGGAAGAGATCAAGGCCCAGGAAGTCGCGACGAAATCTGCGCAAGCCGGTGCGGCATCCGTCGCCGCGGAGTCGCGCCTCGACAGCGTTTCGCGCGCCATGCCCGCACTTGCCGAGGCGGCCAAAATCGGTGGCAAGGCCGCGAAGGCCGGCTTCGACTGGCCCGATTGGCGCGGGCTGCTGCCGAAAATTGCAGAGGAGACAGCGGAGCTCGCAGCCGAGGCCGAGCGCGGCGATGCGGCGCGCACTGAAGCCGAGATGGGCGACCTGCTGTTCACGGTAGTGAACCTTGCCCGCCATCTTCACCTCGATGCCGAGATGGCCCTGCGCGGCACAAACCTGCGCTTCCGTGAGAGATTCCGCGCCATGGAGCAAGCCGCGCAGAAACCGCTCGAAGATCTCTCTCCAAATGAGCTGGAACAATTGTGGCAGGAGGCAAAGGGCAGGGAACAGGGATAGGGGCTAGGCAACAGGGAACAGGCAACACCGAAAAGGCATTAGGGAACAGGCATTAGGCATTAGGCGTGATGGAGTGTGAACGTCGAACTGTGAGCCGGGGACCGAATTACTGACAACTGACAACTGAAAACTGAAAACTCAAACAGCCATGATCGTAATTCGCACATGTGAAGGGTTGGACGAACTCGAAGCCGTCGTCCAGTTGCAGGTCGAGACCTGGGGATACGACCAGGCGGATATCGTTCCGCGCAAGGCGTTCCTTGTCATGCAGAAAGTGGGCGGCCAGGTCATCGGCGCGTTCGATACCGACCTGCCCGGCGCGCCGTCAAACGGCGATGCCGCCTGCATGGTCGGGTTCGCCATGTCTTTGCCGGGCCTCAAGGACGGCAGAAATTTCCCTGACGGGCATCCGCGTCCTTACCTCCACTCGCACATGCTGGCCGTGAAAGACGCCTACCGCAATCGCGGTCTTGGCGCGCAACTCAAACTGGCTCAGCGCGAAGACGCGCTGGCGCGCGGCGTCCGCCACATGGAGTGGACGTTCGACCCTGTGGAAATCAAAAACGCTTTCCTCAATATCCACAAGCTCGGGGCCTTCGCGCGCACCTATCGCGAGAATTTTTATGGTGTATCCTCTTCTCGACTGCAGGGAGGTCTGCCCACTGACCGGCTTGTGGCGGAGTGGGACCTGGATTCTCCACGCGTCCTGTCGGTGCTTGAAGGAAAGCCTCGCCCTGCGCTCGCAATCGAAGAACGTATCCTTGTCCCCGCCCTGGTGTATCGCTGGAAATCGTCTGAGCACGACCGTCCCCGGGCTCTCGCTGTGCAGTTGGAAAACCGTCACAAGTTTCAGCAGGCATTTGCAAGCGGGCTCGCCATCATTGGCTTTGAGCGCGATCCCGAAGGAAACGGCATCTACGAGCTGGGCTCCCTCTCCCAGCCGGAATTAGGCATCTAAGCACACAAGGAAAGCCGAATATGCGAATTGATGGAATCATTCTGCGGGAGATTCAGCTACCCCTGGTGCGGCCCTTTGAAACCAGCTTCGGCGTCACGCGCGAGCGCCGCATCCTGCTGGCGGAAGTACGATCCGAGGGCCTCGTGGGCTGGGGCGAATGCACCGCCGGCGAGCGGCCGTTCTTCTCCGGCGAGTCCACTGACACCGCGTGGCAGGTGATCCTCAACGAACTCGGCCCCATGCTCGCTTCGGCAGAAAACGTGGAGCACGGCGGCGACTGCCCCAGGCTCTTCAAACTGGTGCGCGGCAACCCCATGGCCAAGGCGGCCCTCGAAAACGCCATCTGGGACCTGGAAGCGCAGCGCGAAGGCATCTCACTGTCGCGACTGCTGGGCGGCGTGCGCGATCGCATCCCGTGCGGAGTGTCGCTGGGCATCCAGAAGACCATCTCCGACCTGATGGCCATCATCGAGAAGGAACTCGCCGCCGGCTATCAGCGCATCAAGCTGAAATGCAAGCCCGGCTGGGACGTCGAGGTGTTTGAGAAAGTGCGCAATCGCTGGCCAGGCATCCTGCTGAGCTGCGACGCCAACTCCGCATACCGTCTGCACGACGCGGATCACGTATGCACCTTCGACCAGTTCGACCTGCTCATGATCGAGCAGCCTCTGTGGCATGACGACTTCTACTTCCATTCCATGCTGCAGAAACGGCTCAACACCGCAATCTGTCTCGACGAGTCGATTCGTAACCGCCGCGACGCGCTGGCCGCCATTGAGATGGAGTCGTGCCGCATCATCAACATCAAGCTCGGCCGCGTTGGCGGATTCTCCGAGGCCATCGCCGTGCACAACGCGGCGCTTGAGCGCGGTATTCCCGTGTGGTGCGGCGGAATGCTCGAGGCGGGCATCGGCCGCGCGCATAACATCGCCCTCGCATCGCTTGAAAACTTCTCGCTTCCCGGCGATGTTTCGGCCTCGGCACGCTACTGGGCAGAGGACATCATCGAGCCCGAGGTGACCGTGTCGAGCAAGGGCGAAATCGCGATTCCCGACATCCCCGGCCGCGGCTATGAGGTCCGCAGCGGCCTCATCGACAGCCTCACCGTGCGCAAGGAGCAGATCCGCGCATTCGCCATGGCATAGCATTCGGTACCGGCGGTCTCCAGACCGGCTGTCGTGCGGGTCTCCAGACCCGCACCGCACCGAAGTCCCGCTGTCCTGCGCTCACCCACCACAACTTGTCATCCTGGGGAGCGCAGCGACGAAGGACCTGCTGTTCAGGTTCCACCTCAATGAATGACCGGCCACTCCGGCTCCGCCGACCCATCCGCTCTCGGATCGCTCGCTCCATAATGCGCGGGCTTGCTGGTATCGGTAAGCACCGCCTGCCCTCGACCCATCGCTGTCGAAAACGCCCCGCGCACATCCAGCTGATGCCCCATCTGCGTCAGCTTCTGTCGCACATCCGCCGGCACCCGCGACTCAATCGTGATCTGGCACCCAACGCCCTTCGGCACGCTGTGCTTGGTAAACCGCGGCGTATCCAGCGCTTCCTCGATATTCATGTGGTAGTCCACCACGTCCGAGACAAACTGCGCATGCGCCAGCGGCTGGTTCATCCCGCCCATGATGCCAAACCCGATATGCACCGTACCCCGCTCCATGAATCCCGGAATAATCGTGTGGAACGGCCGCTTGCGCCCGGCAAGCGCGTCCGGCGACTGCGCATCGAGCTTGAACAGCCCGCCGCGATCCTGCAGCACGAACCCCATCCCGCGCACCGTCACGCCCGAACCGAACGCATCGTAGTTGCTCTGGATCAGCGACAGAATATTGCCGTCCTTGTCCACCACCGACAGGTACGTCGTATCGCTCCCGTGCAGCGCGCCCGGCGAAACTTCGCAATTTGCGTGGCTGGGATCGATGAGCTTCGCCCGGCTCGAAGCAAACTCATTCGACAGCAACTCCGTCACGGGAATCGTGCTGAACCTCGGATCGCCATCGTACCGGGTCACGTCGGCATAGGCGAGCTTCATTGCCTCAATGCGCGTGTGCAGTTCAGCCGCGCTCAGTGGACCGTCTGCGGCCGCCGGAAACTGCCCCATGATCTGCAGCATCTCCAGCGCTGCGATGCCGTCCCCATTCGGTGGCAGCTCGTAGACCTTCCAGCCGCGGTAATCGATTGACACGGGCTCCACCCACTCCGCGGAGTAGCTCGCCAGATCATCGGCCGTCATCGTGCCGCCAAGCTCAGTGGACGTTTTCAGGATGGCTTCAGCGATTTCTCCTTTGTAGAACGCGGCCTCGCCCCGCGTAGCAACAAGCGTGAGCGCACGCGCTAGCTCGGCATTGCTAAAGATTTGTCCCAGCTCCGGTGCCTTGTCCTCGGGCAGATAAACGCGCGTGCTTTCCCCATCCCGCTTGAGGCCGGGCGCGGCCTCTTCCCAATATCCCTGGATGATCTCCGGCACAGCATAGCCATTGCTCGCATAGAAGATCGCAGGCTTGAATAGATCGGCCCAGGGCAGCTTTCCGAATCGCTCGTGCAGCTTGGCCCATCCGTCCACCGCGCCAGGAACCGTCACCGAATCGATGCCCTTCTGCGGCATCTCTGTGACGCCTTTGGCGCGCAGGTGCTCGATGGTCAATCCCTTCGGCGCCCATCCGCTGGCGTTCAGCCCGTACAGCTTGCCCGTCTTCGCGTCCCAGTAGATCGCGAACAGGTCGCCACCCATGCCGTTCATCATGGGCTCTGCTACGCCCAGCACCGCGTTGGCCGCGATGCCCGCATCAATCGCCGATCCGCCGCGCTCGAGAATGCGCGCCCCGGCCTGCGATGCCTGCACGTAGCTCGTCGCCACAATGCCATTCGGGGTTACCACCATGCTGCGCCCGTAAGGGCGTTCCTGCGCCTGGCAGATGCCGAATGCCGCGACCGCAAGAATCAGAACAGAAAATCGGCAAACCATTGTCGTGTGTGACCTCGTCGTGTCCGAGCATAGACGATCGATCTCCACCCCACGCAAAAAAGTCGCGGGATGGAGATTGTTGATCTCCATCCCGCTCAAATTCTTGCAGCTTTGCGGAAGCTTACAACACAAGCATCGCTCCGAAAGGTAAGTGGCTTCAGGTCTACCAGCTATAGATCGTGACGTTATCCAGATACACGGTCGATGAGCCGGACGTTGACGTGGCGCCGTCGATCTGGAAATTGACCAGCAGGGAAGGCGGCGTCCAGTTCAGCGCGAAGCTCGACAACACCGTCACGTTCAGGTCCTGCTCCACGCCATCGAGCCACACGGCCTTGTAAGTCACATTGCCCGAGTCATCCCGCGAGTACTCAATCTGCACATGGTGCCACGTTCCTGTAGCCCATTTCTGCGGATAGCAGGTCTGGTTGGAGTGCAGCCAGTGTGCCCTGGAGTTAGTGGGCGTGCCCGCATTCTCGGTGTAGTCCCAGGTGTTCGACCAGCCATCGCACTGGAATCCGTAGATCACGGTCTGCCCATTTGCTGTCACCTGGTTCAAGTCCATCTCGATGATGGCGAGGTCTGAAGAAGGGCTCGCGACATAGACTCGCGCGTCATAAACGAAGTGGGTTGAGACCATGTCCGATCCCACAACCCGGTGGTAGCGCTCGCCGCCGTAGTCCGTGTAGGAAGTGGCAAACTGGCGCGCCGAGCCGCTGATCGACGGCGCACTGACAAGCTGCATCGTGCCGGTCGAACTGCCGGGGGTGCCGGCATCCCACTCGGCCAACCATTTGTCGAGATTCTGAATGTCTTTGATGGCCGTGGCGGTTGATGGAATGGACGGCCCGCTCGTCACCGGCTTCTGCTGCTCGACGTTCACTGCAATACCCGTCGCGCACGAAGCGCCCGACTTGCCCCACGCCTTCACGTGCAGCGTGTGGCTGCCCGCCGCGGCGGAGACATTGCCAAGGATCGACTGCGCGTGAACGATGGTGGTCGACGAACTGCTGTCGAGCGAGTACCCCATCGCGGTGATCGGCTGGCCCTTGCACAGCGTACCGCTGGCGGCAACCGCGAACGGCGACAGCACCTGCGCGCTGTTCACTGGGCTGGCGACCGTCACATTTGTGGTGTCAGAAGGCGGAACCGGCGTCACCACCGTGATGGCGATGCTGGCGGAGCATGCCGCTCCGCTCTTGCCCCACGACTTCACGTGTAAAACGTGGCTGCCAAGCGATGCAGACACGCTGGCTGAGAGCGAAGTGGACTTCACGATCGCCGTGCTGGAACTGCTGTCGAGCGAATAGCCCATCGAGGCGATCGACTGCGAAGAACAGGCGCTCGCGCTGGCGACAAGGGTGAAAGGAGATGTAACCGTTGCGCCATTGACTGGCTTGCTTACGGTCACACTGGCAAGGGCGGGCGCTGCACAGAGCAGCGCAAGAGCAAGGTGGCAGAGAGATTTCATGGCAGAAGTCTGGCCCGTTTCTCTTCTTGAGCACACGACGGCTATCTAGATCCTGTCTTGCCTCGAGGACGGGGAGATGGACACATCGAGCACGATGCCCCTCCAGGATCCCTCTTCAGGTCTACACGACTGAATTACTCAGAAGAATTATTGAACTGAAGGTAACCGTATTCAAAGAAGAAATCAATCTACTATTTTGGTTACACTCACGGCACCTTTACGAGCTGTTTCCTTGCCTCTAAGTCGTTGCTTTCAGCCCTCTGTATACGATCGTGCACAGTAGCGAAAGCTCTTGTACCCGGGCGGACACGAGCGCCGCTGCATGTAAGCCGCCGGACCCATCCTCGATTCCTCCCGGGCCGTTCAAAACGCGAGATACACCCGGCCGCCCTCGCGGCAAGCACAAAAAACGCGGGACAGAGAGCGCTTGAGTCTCTCCATCCCGCGTTTTGTTCTTAGCGTGCCTGTTACTGAACCCTGTACCCTGACCCCTGTCGAGTTACCAGCTATACAGTGTCAGTTTATCGAGATACACAGTGGACGAACCCGATGTCGAGGTGAAGCCGTCAATCTGGAAGTTGGAGTTAAGGCTGGGACCCCAGCCCAGTCCGAATGCCGAGAGCACGGTCACATTCAGTTCCTGTTCTACGCCGTCGAGCCACACCGCCTTATAAGTCACGTTGCCGGTGCTGTCGCGCGAATACTGAATCTGGACGTGATGCCACACATTCGCGGTCCACTTCTGCGGACTGCAGGTCTGGTTGGAATGAATCCAGTGAGCCCTCGGATTGGAAATGCTGCCCGAGTTCTCGCCGTAGTCCCAGGTCTTTGACCATGCATCGCACTGGAACCCATAGATCACCGTATTGCCGTTGGTGAGCACCTGGTTGAGATCCATCTCGATGTTGGAGACATCGTTCGACGGGCTCGCGAGATAAATCTGCGCGTCATAAACGAAGTTGGTTGCTGCCGCGTCATGGGCAAGACCCACGTTATACCGCTCGCCGCCATAACTCGTGTAATTCGTCGTAAACTTGCGCGCCGAGCCGCTGATTGAAGGGGACGCCACCATCGACATCGCTCCATTCGACGTTCCGGTGGTGCCCGCATCGTGAGCCGCGGACCAGGTGTCGAGATTCTGAATCAGGTTGGTGGCCACGGCGTCCGACGGAATCGACGGGGCCGATGGCGGCGAGGTCACTTTGATCGAAGCACTGGTGCTGCACGAAACGCCGCTCGCCCACGACTTCACGTGGATCGTATGGCTTCCGGCGCTCGCCGTTACGGTCGCATCCAGCACAGTGCCGGCCTGCGTTTTCGCGGAGTTGCCGTCGACAGAGTAGCCCATGCTGGTGATCGCCTTGCCGGAACAGAGCGTACCCGCAGCCACGAGCGAGAATGGGCTGCCAACCGTTGCGCCGTTCAACGGCAGCGAAATCGCAACGTTCGTCGTGGCGGTGGCCTTTCCCACCGTAATCGCCACATTGGTAGTGCACGGCGCGCCGTTCACTCCCCACGACTTCACGTGCAGAGTATGGCTGCCCACCGTCGCCGACACGCTGACGGCGATCGACGCACCTTTCACGGTCAAGACATTGGAGCTGTTATCGAGGGAGTAGCCCATTGACGCAATTGCCTGTGACGAGCACGGGCTTGCGGTGGCGGTAAGACTAAAGGGCGACGTTACGGAGGAGCCATTAACGGGACTCGCGACCGTAACACTGGCGAGAGCGGGCACTGCACACAGCAGCGCAAGAGCAAAACAGCAGAGAGCTTTCATGAAAAAGCCTGACCATTTTCCTCTGCAGGTATCCGTCGGGCTTGCAAGATCATTCTTGCGGGGGAGCCAGCGCGGGACAACACACCGGGCGAGAAGGCTGATTCTCCCTCAGATCTACACGACTGTAATGCAGAAATTTATTTCCATCCACCCTAGCCCAAAATCGCTGCGGAAATCAATCCCAAAGTTTGGGACGCTCTACCACATATGTCGTATGTCACTCTGCCACGCGTAAGCCATTGATTCTGCGCAAAGGCCGTCTCGAATAGCGGAAAGGGAACCGCCAGAAGCCTCTCTTCGTACTCCTGCCGGGCGGGGCAACTTGGCGCCTCTGCTCGATCTCTCAATCGGCAGACGCCGCCCGGGCCAGCACCGCACCGCGAAGGAGTTTTGCGTGACACCGCAGGAACAGCAACTTTTGACGCAACTGACGCAGCGCATCAATCAGACACAACTGCAGGAAAAAGACGAGGACGCGCAGAACCTGCTGGGAAGGGAACTCGGAGCCAACCCCGACGCTCTCTACATCATGGCGCAGACACTCCTGGTGCAGAACATGGCTCTGGAGCAGCTCAAATCGCAGGTGGCGCAACTGCGGCAACAGCCGCCGCATGCAACCAGCTTCCTCGGCCGGCTGTTCGGCCAACACGATCAGCCCCCGCAGGTCCAGCCGCAGCCACCGCAGGCCTACTCACCACAGCAGCCCTATCCGCCCCAGCCGCAGCCCTATTCCCCGCAGCAGCCGCAGGCGGGCTGGCAGCCGGTTCCGCAATATCCTTCCCCTTCATCCGCGCCCTATGCGCCGCCACAATACCCGCCCGCGCAGTACGTGGCGGCGGGGCAGCCGAGTTTCTTCCGCGGCGCCATGCAGACCGCCGCCGGAGTCGCTGCCGGCGCCTTGGTCTTTGAAGGCGTCGAATCGCTGCTTCACCCCTTCGGCCACTTCGGCGGCGGCTGGGGCCCCGGAATGGGTGGCTTCGGCATGGGGTCCGGCATGGGCTTCGGCGGCGGCTTCGAGCGCCCCATCGAAGAGACCGTCATCAACAATTACTACGATCAGGCCGGCCCCATGGGATCCGGCGAACACCACGTCGAGCACAACGGCGGCCAGGACTTCCACAACGGCGAGCACCATTTTCAGAACACCGACGGCAGCGGCGCGGTCTACTCTGACGCCGACTACACCGGGCAGGAATACAACGCTGCTGGCGCCGGCGCCTCATCCTCAAATGACAACCAGGGCGCCTTCGACCAGGGCGCCTACGACCAGGGCCTGGAGAACGACACCG
>Ga0207661_10004191_pt1 | contig 10087 bp, 10 predicted proteins | sample KBSC713LmetaG_FD_184337 | JGI IMG/M metagenome (GOLD analysis project Ga0207661, IMG submission 184337) | Corn rhizosphere microbial communities from Kellogg Biological Station, Michigan, USA - KBS C7.1-3L metaG (SPAdes) (version 2) | ecosystem: Host-associated > Plants > Roots > Rhizosphere ... | reverse complement strand
CAGTACGCCCTGCAGGCCGACGTCGGCGATCGGATGCTGTCCGCACGAGTTCGGGCACCCCGCGACATGGAGCTTCACGGTATCGGTGAAGCCCGGCAACCGCTCCTCGAGCTCCTGCGCGAGCCGGATGCTGAACAGCTTCGTCTCCGTGATCGCGAGCTTGCAGTACTCGCTTCCGGTGCACGACGCCGTGCCGCGCTGGAACGGCGAGCCGTCGAGCGCGACGCCGAGTGCGCGGCTCCGCTCCAGCAGCTCGCCGCTGCGCTCGTTCGACACGTTCGTGATGAGGATGTTCTGCATCGCGCTGAGCCGCAGCGATCCGTCGCCGAACTCGTCGGCGATGGCGGCGAGCCCGCGCAGCTGGTCGGGCGAGATGCGCCCCGACACGACGGAGTACCCGGCATAGCTGAGCCCCGGCTGCTTCTGCGGCTGGATGCCGAGGTGGTCGCGGTAGTGTCCCTCCGGCGGATGCTCCTCCGCCAGCGCGTCGAGCTTGTAGCCAAGGCGCCGCTCGATCTCGGCGAGGAACGACTCCGCGGTCCAGCCGTGGTTGATGAACAGGAACTTCATGCGCGCCTTCGCGCGGTTCACGCGCAGCTCGTCCGAGTCGCGGAAGATCGCCGTGATCGTCTCGACGACCTGCGGCACCTGCTCGGGATGCACGAACGCGGGCAGCAGCACGGCGAGGTGCGGCTTGGTGGACAGGCCGCCGCCGACGCGCACGTGGAAGCCGACGACGCCGTCGGCGCGCCGCACGGCCGTCACGCCGATGTCGTTGATCTCCGGATACGAGCACCAGTGCTGGCAGCCGGTGATCGTGATCTTGAACTTGCGCGGAAGGTTCCCGTACTCCGGGTTGCCGTTGAGGTGCGCGTCCACCGCACGCGCGATCGGGCTCGCGTCGATCAGCTCGTCGTGCTCCACGCCGGCGAGCGGACAGCCGGTCACCGTGCGCGGGTTGTCGCCGCACGCGCCCATGCTCGTCCACCCGACTTCGGCGAGCGACTCCCAGATCGTCGGGATGTCCTCGATGCGCAGCCAGTGCAGCTGGAAGTTCTGCCGGTTGGTGATGTCGATGCTGCTGCGCGCGTAGGTGTCCGAGATGTCCGAGATGCGTCGCACCATCTCCGACGTGATGAAGCCGTTGGGCGTCCGCACGCGCATCATGAAGAACGGCATCTCCTCGCCGCGCGTACCGCCCCCGTCGCCCTGGGTGTACAGGCCCCACGCGCGGAAGCGCACCGTGAGATCCTCGTTGGAGATCGCCGAGAAACCCTCGCGCGAGTAGCGACGGATGTCGTCCATGATCGACCACGGCGCCTTCTCGCGCTTGATGCGCTCCACGCGCTGGGCCGGTGTCTCCTTGACCGGCGTCAGCGGCGTCGACGTCTCGGAGGTGGTCGTGATGGGTGCGGTCATGTCTCAGGCTCGGGAAAGAAGGGTGAGGCCACTCAGTAGAACGAGCGTCGTCGCGCCCCAGCGCACTGCGCTGGGCTTGGAGCGACGGGCGAGCCATCCGCCGACGAGCACGCCGGGGATGGAGCCGATGAGCAACTGCCCGACGAGGGCAGGGTCGACGTTGCCGAGATTCCAGTGCGCGGCGGCACCGGTCCCGGTGATGAGCACGGCGTGCGCGATGCCGGTGCCGATGAGCAGCACGCCCGACAGCGGTGAGAACAGCACGAGCGCCATGTCGACCAGGCTCCCGCTGCCCACCGACGTCGCGCCGACGGTGATGCCGATCGCCAGGCCGATCCCGGCGATCGCGGGACCGCTCGGTTGGCGCAGTCGCTCGACCCACTGCGCATCGCGGCGCCGCGCGATCTCCATCAGGATGGCGAGCACCGGCGTCATCACGAGCACGAGGCCGATGAGGAATCGGATGGTCTGTGGCGCGCCGGCGAAGTGGGCGAGGATGCGCGTCCCGATCAGCACACCGGGCAGGCTGCCGATCGCCATGACCCACACCCACCGCCACGCGATGGTCTTGTGCTGCACGTGCGAGCCGACGCCGACGATCTTCGTCAGCAGCCCGAAGAGCAGATCGCTGCCGACCACGGTGGCGGGCGGGATGCCGAGCAGCAGGAGCACGGGCGCCATGAGTGCGCCGCTGCCCACGCCGGTGAGGCCGATCATGAAGCCGACGACGAGACCGGCGACGACGAGGTTGAGCAGCATCCCGCTCACGCGGTGCCTCGCTCGGGCGTCGACGTACCGATCGACGTGAAGGTGTGCAGCCCGCACTCCGTCTTCCCCGAGCCGGACCAGCGGCCGGCGCGCTCGTCCTCGCCCGCGCGTGTCGCGCGCGTGCACGGCCAGCAGCCGAGACTCGAGTATCCCTGATCGAGCAGCGGGTTGTACGGAATCCCGTTGTCCAGCAGGTAGCCCCAGATCTGCGCGCGCGTCCAATAGGCGAGTGGGTAGACCTTCGCCAGCGGACGTCCATTCACGAGATGGTGCTCGACGACCTCGGTGTTCGCGCGCGTCGGGCCCTGATCGCGCCGCACGCCGCTCACCCAGGCATCGAAGTCGCCGAGGGCTCGCTGCATCGGCTCCACCTTGCGAATCGCACAGCAGCCGTCGGTATCCGTCTCGTACAACGGACCGGGATCGGTGAGCGGCACGTACTCGCGGAGATTGAGATCGTAGCGGCGCACGAGCTCGTCGCGCAGCGCATAGGTCTCGGGGAAGAGAAATCCGGTATCGAGGAACACGATCGGCGTCGACGGATCGATGCGGCTCGCCATGTAGGCGAGCGCCACGCCCGGTCCTCCGAAGCTCACCGTTACTGCGGTGCGGCCCGGGAACGAGCGCAGCGTCCAGGCGAGGATCTCCTGCGGCGACTGCGCGCGCAGCGCGTCCGCGGCCGACTGCAGGCCAGCGGTCGTGAGCACGTTCGAGACGGGCGCGCGCGTGTCGGTCGTCATGAAGTCACGCCGCGGAAGGAGAGTGCAGGGCAGGGATGAAGCCGCGTCGCCGCAGTGTCTCGAGCACCTTCTCCACACTCTCGGCGATCGACTCCCGCTCGGTGTTCACTTCGACGTCCGGCGAAGTGGGTGGCTCGTACGGATCCGAGACGCCGGTGAACGCGGTGATCGTTCCCGCCAGCGCCTTGCCGTAGAGTCCCTTCACGTCTCGCCGGATGCACGTCTCCAGCGACGCATTGACGTATACCTCGACGAACGCGTCGCCGATCTCACGGCGCGCCTCTTCGCGCGCCGCGCGGTAGGGCGAGATCGCCGCCGTGATCACCGCGACGCCGTTGCGGCAGAGCAGCTTGGCCACGTAGGCGATGCGCCGCACGTTGATGTCGCGATCCTCGCGCGAGAAGCTGAGGCCCTTCGACAGATGCTCGCGCACCTCGTCGCCGTCGAGCACCTCGACCGCCGCGCCGTCCGCACGGAGCCGATCGGCCAGCGCGCTCGCGAGCGTGGACTTCCCCGCGCCCGAGAGGCCCGTGAGCCAGAGCGTGAAGCCGCGACGCGTCGTCCCGCTCGGCAGCGTTCCCGGCGCGACGGTCACCGACGTGTGGTGTGTGGCGTGTGACATGGCATTCCTGATGACGGATGCGTGGCGATCACATGTACCCTTCGCGGCGAAGCGACTCGAGGCCGCCGCCGTCGTCCTTGTCCTGCGCGCGTCCCGACCGCTCCGCGATGTTCGCGTAGCGTCCGCTCTTCAGCTCGACGATGATCTCCTGCACGTCCTTCGCGTCCGACACCACCGACTTCGTGCACGGCCAGCAGCCCAGCGAGCGATAGCGCTCGCCCTTTCCCTGGTCGTAGTAGAGGCTCACGGTCGGGATGCGTTCGCGCTCGATGTATTCCCAGATGTCGAGCTCAGTCCAATCGAGCAGCGGATGGATGCGCACATGGGTACCCGGCGCGAACTCGGTCGCGTACTGGTTCCAGAACTCGGGAGGCTGGTCGGCGATGTTCCAGTTGTTCTCCCCCGAGCGCGGCGAGAAGTAGCGCTCCTTCGAGCGGCTTCCCTCCTCGTCGGCGCGCGCGCCGACGATCACGCCCGTGTACGGCTCCTTGTTGGCGTCCACGACGTACTTGCCCAGCGTGTGGTCGAAGCGGTACCGCTTCCCCTCGCCGGAAAGCGTGCGCCGGAGCGCCTCGGTCTTGAGATTGCCGCAGCACGTGAGCCGGTCGACGTTCCCGTCGGGGAAGGTCTGCTTGGCCGCCAGCGCCTCCTCGTTCTGGCCGTAGATCACCGTGAGCCGCCACTCCGCCGCCAGCCGGTCGCGGTACTGGATCATCTCCGGGATCTTGTAGCTCGTGTCGATGTGCACGAGCGGCATCGGCACGTGGCCGAAGAACGCCTTGCGCGCGAGCCAGAGCAGCACGGTGCTGTCCTTCCCGATCGACCAGAGCATGGCGAGCTGCGGGAAGCTCGCGTACGCCTCGCGCAGCAGATGGACACTGCGGTGCTCGAGCTGATCGAGGTGATCGATGCGGCTCGCGCGGCCGGATGCGGATGCGGCGATGGTCGTGCTCATGACTGGCTGCTCCATTCCTGAAGCCACGCGATGATCTCCGCGCCGGCTTCGTCCACTGAAAGGCGCCCGGTGTCGAGCCGCAGCTCGGGCTGCACGGGCACTTCGTATTCGACGACGTCGCGCGCGCCACCGCGCGCCGCCAGCAGCTCCGGTGCGGCGTGCAGATGGATCTCCACGAGCTCGGACGACACGGACCGGGCGTACCGGCGCGCGTCCTCTACCGGTGAGTCGACGGAGACGATCACTGCCGCACCGTGCGCTTCGAGCCGCGACGCGAACCAGGCGAGCCGGCGCACGCGAAGATCCTGCTCGGCGCGCGACGTCCCGACGGGAAACAGCGCGCCCACGGTGTCGTCGTCGAGAATCTCGACGCGGGCGCCCGAGCGATCGGCGTGGCTGGCCAGCCAGCGTGCGAGGGCGCTCTTCCCCGCACCGCGATCGCCGGTGAGCCAGAGGACGCCGGGTCGCAGCGCGACCGTGGTCCCGGACTCGGCGCGTGATGCACGCGCGTCGGTGCGCAGCGCGTCGCGCACGACCCCGCCGCCGCTGATGCTGTAGTTGTCGACGAGCACGAACCGGCTCGTCGCCGCGAGCTCCGCCGCGCGGTCGAACGCGATCGGATGCCGGAGCTTGAGCACGCAGTCGGCGACCTCGTTGCGCACCACGGCGGTGCGATCCGTCACCGACTCCAGCGTCGACGCGTCGAGCACGCGCTCGATGTGCTCGAGATGCACCGAGACGCGCGCCGTGCCGAGCTTCAGCGTGTAGCTCCGCCCGATCTCGAGTGGGCGTGCGCCGAGCCAGAAGATGCTCGCGCGGATGCGCGTCGCCGTCACCGGCTGAGGTTCGTGGGCCAGCGTCGCAACCTCGCCGCGCGTCACGTAGATCTGCTGCGCGAGCGTGAATCCCGCCGACTCACCGGCACCCGCCACCGACGGCGCGACCCGATTGAACGCCTCCAGCGACTTGACGCGCGTCCGCTTGCCCGACGGATGGAACACCACCTCGTCGCCCACACGCACGCGACCGCTGTCGATCGTGCCGGCCACGATCCGCCGGTCGTCGCCGTCGTTGGTGAACTTGAACACGGCCTGCACCGGCATGCGGAACGGCCCGTCCACGGCTTCCCCCTGGCTGCGGAAGCCATCGAGCGCCTCGAGGACCGTCGGCCCGGTGTACCACGACATCGTCGCCGACCGTATCGCGAGGTTGTCGCCCTCGCGTCCGATCACCGGGATGATCGCTGCCGGCGTCATGTCGATCGTGGCCAGGAACGCGCCGAGCTCGCGCGCGAACGCATCGAACGCATCCTGCCGGCACCCGACGAGGTCCATCTTGTTCACGACCACGGCGATCTGCCGCACGCCGAGCATCGACAGCAGATACGCGTGCCGCCGCGTGTTCTCCTGGATTCCCTCGCCCGCGTCGAGCACGAGCAGCGCCGCTTCGGCCCGCGCCGCACCGGTGACCATGTTCTTGAGGAACTCGACGTGTCCCGGCGCGTCGAGGATCAGGTAGCGACGCTTCGGTGTGCGGAAGAACACGCGCGCGGCGTCGATCGTGATGCCCTGCGCGCGCTCGTCCTTGAGCGCATCGAGCAGGAACGCGTACTCGAACGGCTTCGACGTGCGGGCGCACAGATCCTTGATCTGCTCCAGCTTCCCATCCGGCAGCGTGCCCGTGTCGGCGAGCAGCCGGCCGATGATCGTGCTCTTGCCATGGTCCACGTGGCCGACGATGACGATGCCCATCCGCGCCTCGACCTCGGCGGGGTCGGCGATGGCGCGAAACGGGTTGGCCGTCGTCTCGTCGTCGAACGGCAGCCCTTCCTCGTCGAGCCGACGCGGGCGCGTCGTGGTCGAGGAACCGGAGACGACGCTCATGGCGTGTCCTCCCCGCGCTGCACGACGGGAGGCTGCGGCGTTCCGTTCAACACGAGTCGCGATGCGAGGCGGACATCGGGCGCCAGCGAGTGCGAGATCGAGCAGTACGACTGGAACGACAGCGCGATGGCGCGCTCGGCGTGTGCGAGATCGATCCCCTCACCGTCGATCGAGAACTCCAGCCGCGCCTGGAGCACGCGACGCGGCGCCGTCGGCCGGCGCTCCGCGTCGACACGAACGTCGAGCCGCGTCGCGGGCGTGCGACGCTTCGCGAGGTACTCGACGACGTCGATCGCGGCACAGGCCGCGAGCGCGCCCAGCATCGTGTCCACCGGACCGAGGCCTTCGTTGCCGGCACCGTCGATCGTGACGGCAGGCCCGCCGGGCCGACCGATCTCGTAGCGCCGGTCCCCGCGCCAGGTCGCGTGCACCGTCGTCGACGTCGGGCGCACGTCGGCGAGCGCCGGAGCGCCTTGGGCGCTGCCCGTCTTGGTCGCCGTCATCGGGCGGCTCGCTCGTCGAGCGTGAGGTGCGGCATGGACATTCTGAAACCGAGGTGGTGATGGTGTTGAGAGGACATCGGTGCGCGATACAAAAAACGGCCGCTTGTCCAAGCGGCCGGGTTGGTCATCCCGTGTGGGTGGAGTGCGTGCTTCTCAGCTACTCCGTTCCCGGCCGCGACTGGTGTGTGCGCGCTTGGCCGCACAACAACACGCGATGATCGACGGACACATACACGCGCACGCGCATCCGGCTGCGCTGTTGGCGCAGTTGCGGGAGCGGAGGGCGATGGTGAGCGACATGTGAGTCACGAGCAGCGTCTATTCGTCGACAGCGCGATGGTGTATACAAAAAATGCCCGAGCGTGAGGCCGCCGGGCACGTTCGCGTTTTAGCTCATTCTTTAACGTGGCGGCAATAGGCGGCAAATCACCACGGTCTTCGATTTGTTCCCGCAACCTATGATCAATCGGTTGACGAGTCAAGCGCTGGGCGCCCGTGGTCCGATTTTGGAGAGTGTCATCGCCCTGCCTGATGGAAGCACCGTCGGCTACCTTGCCCCCGATCATGAACACCGACTCGACCGTTCCCTCGGATCTCGTTCTCCTTCAAAAGGAAGCTGATCTGGCCAGCTGGCTCGCGGCGCGTGCGCCGGTCGCCATCGGGTTCAGCGGTGGGGTCGACTCGGCGTACCTCGCCGTCGCCGCGCGGTTGCACCTGGGGACCGACGGCGTACTGGCCATCATCGGACGCAGCGCGTCGTATCCGGAGGCCCAGTGGGCGGCGGCTCGAACGGTCGCACGGTCGTTCGATGTGCCCGTCCTCGAGCTCGACACCGCGGAGCTCGACGACCCGCGCTACGCCGCGAACCCGAGCAACCGCTGCTACTACTGCAAGACGGAGCTCTGGAGCCGGCTCGTTCCGATCGCGCGTGCGAGGGGCTTCTCCACGGTCGCGGACGGCACCAATGCCGACGACCTCTCCGACTGGCGACCCGGCGCGCAGGCGGCGCGCGAGCATGGCGTGGCCAGTCCGCTCGCCGAGCTCGGCTTCACCAAGCAGGACATTCGGGATGCTTCGAGGCGACTCGGGCTTCCCACCTGGCAGCAGCCGTCGTCGCCATGTCTGTCCTCGCGCCTTCCATATGGAACCGAGGTCACTCGCGCTCGCCTCGAGCAGATCGAGCGGGCGGAGGAGGCGCTGCGCGCGCTCGGCATCGCCGGCGATCTGCGGGTGCGGTATCACGAGGATCTGGCGCGTGTCGAGCTGGGCGCCGACGAGCTGCCTCGATGGCTCGAGCCGCGGCGCTTCGATGTGTTGCGCGACGCGCTCGTCAAAACGGGCTTCGAGCGTGTCGCGCTCGATCTGCGTGGTTTCCGCTCGGGATCCCTGAACGTGCTTCACGGAGTCGGCGCGTGACGCAGCCCGACCGCGGAGACCGGACGGCCCGCAACGCCACGGCGCTCGCCGCCGCGATCGCCCAACTGGGCGTGCAGTGCTCGCTGGAGGCGCGCGGTGGCCTCGTGCTGCTGCTCCCGGTGAAGGCGAGCGTCGAAGCGTTGCAGTCGCCGGACACGAGACGTGCCGTGCTCGCGCTCTGTCGTGAGCACGGATTCACGCACGTCGGAGTCGAGCTGCCGAGCGATCGCCGGGGCGCGGAACGAGACGCCGATGCGCCTCTTCTTCGCGATTGAGCTGGGCGATGCACTGCTGGATCTTCTGGACGAGATCACGGCGCCGCTGCGTGAAGCGGCGCCGGAGCTGGCGTGGGTGTCTCGCGAACGGCGGCATCTGACGTTGAAGTTTCTCGGCGACGTCGAGGAGTCGGCGGAGCCGAAGCTGGTCGAGGCGGCCGATCGAGCCGCCGCGCGGCACTCGCCGTTGGAGATGTACGTGCGCGAAGTTGGTGCCTTCCCGAACTTTCGGCGGGCACGCGTCGTATGGATCGGGGTAGAGCAGGATCCGCGACTCGAGCTCTTGCAGCACGACCTCGAGCTGGCATGCGCGGAAAAGGGCTTCGAGGTCGAAGGACGTCCGTTTCGCCCGCACATCACGCTCGCCCGCGTGCGCGCACCCCTTCCGACCGAGCGGTTCCGTGAACTGGCGCGGGTGGCGCGGACGGTGCGCACGAAGGCCATGGTGGCGGTGGAGCGGATCACACTGTTCGAGAGCACGCTCGCGCCGACCGGCGCACGGTACCGCCGCGTTCACGCGGCGCCACTCGGAGGACGCTGACCGATGGGTTGCTTCGCACGCTTGGGCTGCCTCGTCATGCTGGTTCTGCTCGCCGTCGGTGGCTGGCTCACGCGCGACCGATGGCTCCCCAAGCTCACCGGCCGCTCACCCGCGACCGCCGCATCCGCCTGGCAACCGTTGAGCCCCCAGGCGGGGATCCGCGGCAAGCGCAAGATCGACGAGCTGTCGAGCACCACGGGCCCGGTATTCACGAATCTCAGTGCGAGCGAAGTCGCGTCGTACGTGTTCCTGTCGCTGGCCCGCGCGATCCCCGAGTCTGCCGACAGCGGTGAAGCGGCGGTGATCGGCGACGCGCTGTTCGTTCGTGCCGTGCTCCCCGTGCGGGACATCGCGGGCACCGGTGTGCTCGGGCCGCTCGGCGGATTGCTCAACGATCGCGAGCGCCTGCAGCTCGGTGGAACCTTCCACGTCATCCGGCCCGGTCTGAGCGAGTTTCAGGTGCGCGAGATCAAGCTGCGCGATTTCAAGGTGCCTGCAGGCGCGATCCCGCGCCTGCTCCAGCAGCTCTCGCGCGGCAACCGTCCGGAGGGTGTGGCGCCGAACGCCATCCCGATAACGACGTCGCCCAACCTGGCGGATGTGCGCATCGCGAACGGCCGTGTGACGCTCTACAAGACCACCGGAGCCCCCACGCCATGAACCGTCGCATCCTCATCGTCGACGACGAGCAGGGCATCCGCGCGGCGCTCGGGCAGCTGCTCGAGTTCGAGGGCTATGAGGTGCGCACGGTCGCCAACGCCGTCGACGGGCTGGCGGAGTACGCGCGCTTCAAGCCGCACCTCGTCTTCATGGACGTCAAGATGGCGGGGATCGACGGGCTCGAGGCGCTGAAGAAGCTGCGCGAGCAGGATCCGGGAGCGATCGTCGTCATGATCAGCGGCCACGCGACGATCCAGACCGCCGTCGAGGCGACGCAGCACGGTGCGTACGACATCCTGGAGAAG
>Ga0207661_10004188_pt1 | contig 10091 bp, 7 predicted proteins | sample KBSC713LmetaG_FD_184337 | JGI IMG/M metagenome (GOLD analysis project Ga0207661, IMG submission 184337) | Corn rhizosphere microbial communities from Kellogg Biological Station, Michigan, USA - KBS C7.1-3L metaG (SPAdes) (version 2) | ecosystem: Host-associated > Plants > Roots > Rhizosphere ... | reverse complement strand
AAGAAGTAACTCAAAGGATAAACAAACAGGTTGATGAAAATATAAAAATGAAACTGTGCGACTTTGTTATTTATAACGATGAACAGCATTTATTGATACCACAGGTGATAGAATTACATAAAAAATTACTCAGCTTTTCGCAATAGGGTGAGCATAAAGAAAAATTAACCCGGTTTGACAAATATTTATAAAAGCGATGGTTCAGCTCCGTCAAATGTAAAAGCGCGCTCGCAAATGCTTGGGCTTTCATTGGATATATGTCCGGGATAATGAGTAATGAATAACGAATAATGAGTTACTCATCACTGATTACTGATTACTCATTATCATCCTATTTCAACTTTCCCAGTGCTTCCCTAATTCTTGCAAAACCTTTTTCAATATTCTGCATGCTGTTAGCAAAAGAAATCCTGATACAATCATCATCTCCGAAGGCGTTTCCTGCAACTGTGGAAACATGAGCCTTGTTAAGGAGATACATACTCACATCGGAAGAATTATTTATGGTCATTTCGCCGTCGCTCTTTCCAAACAATGATTTTATGATGGGAAAGATATAGAATGCCCCATCGGGTGTGGCACATTCAACACCAGGAATTTGTTTCAACAGTTCCATAACACGCTGGCGGCGACGCTCAAATTCGTCAACCATTTCCTTAGTGGGTCTTAAGTCAGAGAGCAGAGCGGTGATGGCAGCACGTTGCGTAACGGCATTCGCGCCACTGGTAAATTGTCCCTGTAATTTTTCACAGGCCTTGGCCACATCTGCCTGCGCCGCGATATAACCGAGACGATAGCCTGTCATGGCATATCCTTTACTCAAGCCATTAATGATAATAACACGGTCTTTTATCTGGCTGAACTGCGCAATACTTTCGTGTTTGCCTATAAAGTTGATATACTCATATATCTCGTCCGAAATAATAAAAATGTTCGGATGTTTTTCAAACACATCGGCGAGAGCCTTTAGCTCGTCCTTTGTATAAACGGTCCCCGTTGGATTACATGGAGAGGAAAAAATAAACAGTTTTGTTTTATCCGTAATATTTCGCTCAAGCTCCTGGGGCGACAATTTATATTTTGTTTCTGCGCAAGTCTTGATCAGCTTCGGGGTAGCATCGCCCAATCGCACGATCTCAGAATAAGTCACCCAATAAGGAGTCGGAATGATCACCTCGTCACCGGCATCTACCGTGGCGAGGACAGCATTGGCCAGGCTTTGTTTTGCGCCGGTTGAAACCACAATATTTTCCGGTTTGTAGTCGAGGTCATTGTCCCTCTTCAGTTTCACGCAAACAGCTTCACGGAGATCGGGATAACCAGCCACAGGTGGATAATGGCTCCAATTCTCATCGATTGCCTTTTTCGCTGCCTGTTTTATATGCTCCGGTGTATTGAAATCAGGCTCACCTAGACTCAGATCAATAACATCAATTCCTTTTCCCCTCAACTCACGACCCAGCTTGGCCATTTTTAGAGTTTCGGGCTCATTAAATCTTTTTAAACGGGGGGATAATTGCATGGGTAAAAAATTTCGGACGCAAATGTAAAGCAAAGCAATGAGCAATCCCTAAAATTCGTTTTTCTATAAGAGATTTTAACCTCTGAAAAACCCTATCTTTGCCTCCCTTTAAAAACATATACAGGCCCCCTATCCCTAGCCAACTGCCGAAAGGAAAAGGCCAAAAACAAAAACTAAAATTTGTATGCAACTGAAAGGTCTGGTTCGGTTCTTCACGATTGTCTTGATCCTTGTGTCTGTTTACATGCTATCGTTTACCTGGTTTGTGCGGAGTCACGAAAATAAGCTCCAGGCCCGCGCAAAAAAATATGTTCAGACATTATATCCGCAGGCAAAAAAGATCAAGAACGCCGAAGACTATCCTGATTCTATTAAAAATATTTATGATGCGCGTCTCAGGCGCCTCGAAGATAGCACCAAGGACGTCACCATCACTTATGGCGTACAAGGAGCTATCAGTTACCAAAAAGCCAAAGAAAGTGAATTGAACCTTGGCCTTGACCTGCAGGGCGGAATGAACGTAACGCTTGAAGTGGAAATGACAGGACTTCTAAAGGCCATGTCGAATAACTCCACTGATCCCACCTTTTTAAAAGCTGTTGATAATGCCAATAAAAGAAAGGCAAACAGCAGTGCGGATTTTATCACGTTGTTTTATGAGGAATACCAAAAGTTAAATCCTAATGGGAGGCTCGCTTCTATTTTTGCAAATGCCAACCAGGATAAAATAAAGATCACTGATAACAATTCAACGGTCATTTCTGCAATTAAAAAAGAAGCAAGGGATGCATTCGACAGAACATTCCGCGTATTAAGCAATCGTATCGACCAGTTCGGTGTTGCCCAACCAAGTATCAACCCGGACCCGGATCGTGGAGTTATCAATGTTGAGTTGCCCGGGATCCACGACCAGGAACGCGTGAGAAAATATTTGCAGGCATCAGCTAACCTTCAGTTCTGGGAGGTTTATACACTTGAAAATAAGAACTACGCGGGTGCATGGCAGAACGGAATAAAGGTTTTTGAGAACCTTATTAATGGAACTGCTATTGACACTGTTACAAAAATTGATACCTCTGCTATCGCCAAAACAGATTCGGCAAAGGCCACAAGAATAATAGATTCTATAAAGAATGTTTCAAAAATTGGACAAAGGAAAATAAGCGACTACTTACAGCTCCAGGCGCCTTCACAGGATAACGGAAAGATCTATTACCCCCCAGCAATCGGAAGCGTAGCCGTAAAAGATTCGGCGATCGTTCGTACATATCTTGAAAATCCTGCTTTTAAATCTTTGTTTCCTGCTGATGCAGTTTGGTTGTATGGAATTCCCAATGTAAATGATAAGACCGGAAGAAAATCCGATCGTATCCCGCTATACGCTATCAAAACTTACGGCAAAGAAAAGGCGAGGCTGGAAGGTGATGCCATAAAGGATGCCGGCCAGGACTTTGACCAGTCGACAAATAAGGTTGAAGTGAAAATGAACATGAATACAAGCGGTTCAAAGATCTGGTCGAAAATGACGGAAGAAAACATTGGCAAGCCGATCGCCATCGTTCTCGATAACGTCGTTTATTCGGCGCCAAATGTGATTTCAAAAATCGACGCCGGGAATTCAAGTATTAGCGGCAATTTCACAACGGAAGAAGCACAGGATCTGGCAAATATTTTAAAGTCCGGTAAACTTCCAGCACCTGCAAAAATTGTACAGGAGCAGGTTGTTGGTCCCACACTTGGCAAGGATGCGATCAACGGCGGCCTGAAAGCATTTGCGATCTCGTTTGTGGTTATCTTTTTATTGATGCTGGTGTATTACAACACCAGTGGGTGGGTGGCTAACATTGCGCTGATCCTGAACTTGCTTTTCACAGTCGGAGTCTTAACGGCACTGGGAGCAACACTTACCGCACCCGGTATCGCCGGTCTTGTTCTCACCATCGGGATGGCCGTAGACACCAACGTAATCATTTATGAACGTATCAAAGAAGAGCTGACACGAGGGAAAGGTTACATACCCGCTGTAAATGAAGGTTATCGCCGTTCATTACCGCCTGTGCTGGATGCTCACGTTACCGTGTTGCTGACCGCCATCATTCTTTTCTCGTTTGGATTGGGACCCGTAAAGGGATTTGCAACGACGCAAATTCTCGGTATCCTGCTCTCATTGTTCTGCGGAATATTGGTTAGCCGTTGGGTTACTGACTGGTTCACCAGCAAAAAACGTCACCTCAATTATTTCACCGGCGTGAGTAAACGCATTTTCCAACATGCCAACATCAAATTCATTGAATACAGGAAAATCGCTTACGCTATTTCTGTCGTTGTGGTGATCCTTGGCGTTGGTTCTTTCTTCCATGGTTTTGATGAAGGTGTTGAATTCAAGGGTGGCCGCAGCTTCCAGGTTCGCTTTGCGGAAAAAATAAGCAACCAGGTAGAGAAAATCCGTGATGAACTCAAAGTGGATTTTGGAGAAGCGCCGATCATAAAAACTGTGGGTGATAACCGCACACTCGATATCACAACAGCTTATCTCATCAATGATACAAGACCTGAAGCAGATTCGCTCGTGGAAGTAAAGCTTTATGAAGGATTGAAAAACTATCTTCCTGCCGGTCTCGCGTACCACCAGTTTGACTCAAACTTTAAAGTAGGTTCTAAAAAAGTATTGCCTACCATCTCAGACGATTTGAAAGACGGCGCGAAAAGAGCAACCATCTTCGCACTGCTGATCATTTCCCTTTATATCTTTATTCGTTTCCGCGATTGGAGATATTCTCTGGGAACGATTGTATCCTTATTGCACGACGTGTTGGTTACCCTCGCGGTATTTTCTTTTGCCCGAAGTATTGTCCCCTTCCCGCTGGAAATTGACCAGCATTTTATTGCAGCCGTGCTCACAGTAATTGGGTTTTCAATGAATGATACAGTGATCGTGTTTGACCGTGTGCGTGAGTATGCCCGCGAGATGACGGGTGCCACAAAAGAACAGATCATCAACAATGCCATTAATCACACACTGAGTCGTACGATCATGACCTCGCTTACCGTGTTTTTAACTATTCTCATTTTATTCCTTGTAGGTGGTGAAGTAACGCGAGGCTTTGCATTCGCAATGCTGATCGGTGTGATTACAGGTACTTATTCTTCTGTATTTGTTGCCGCTCCGATATTGGTTGATTTAGCAAAGAAGAAACCATTAGGCAAAGCGGACACAATTGTTGAAGTCAAACAAAAACCCTCCCCAACTCCATCATCGAAACCTGCAACGGCGAAGTAGTTTGGACCCTGATTTGTCGATTTAAAGATTTCCAGGAAATAAAAAAGCCTCCAAATTGGAGGCTTTGTTATTTAAAGGAAGTTCAATCTAAGTTCCCCTTTAGAGGCGAGGGCGCTTTATACCGCGAAGCTTGTCCCACATCCGCAGGTTTTGCTTGCATTAGGGTTTTTAAACGTAAAACCACGGTTATTCAGCCCATTCTGCCAGTCTATCTCCATTCCATACAAATACATTTCATGCGCCTTATTCATAATGCAATGAATATTGTTAAGCTCAAATTGCACATCACCTTCTTGTTTGTGATCAAATCCCATAACATAGCTCAAACCTGAACATCCGCCACCCTTCACCCCTACTCTCAGCCATTGAGTAGTATCAAAGCCGGGTTCATCCATTAACTTCTTTATTTGGGCGATAGCGCCCTCAGTAAAATTTACTGGTATTACCTCCATTGTTTCCATCCTGCAAATTTAATTCATAAAAGTGGAACGTAAAATACAGCGGACGTTAAATAAAATCTCAAATTTTAAATATGAATCTCCGACCTCACATCTCAAATATCAACCAACTTCAGACCTATCCCTTATTTTTGGCATCTAATAAAACGACAACATGGATACAGCTACTATCAGTCTTGTTATTTCGATTATTGCGTTTATCATCTCGATCTCTATCTTTTTTATCTTAAACAAGAAGCAAAAGATCGCAGCCACTGAGGGAGGTGACGGGTATACTTCAAGACCGCTGCAGCTCCAAGCTTATGAGCGGCTGGTGATGTTGTCAGAACGAATTGCACTTCCAGGCCTGATCAGCCGGGTAAATCAACCAGGGCTTAGCGCAAAAGAAATGCAGCTTTTGCTGTTAGAAAACATAAAACAGGAATACGAGTACAATATGACGCAACAGATCTATGTAAGCCCTGTGGCGTGGGAAGCTGTAAAGAATTTAAAAGAACAAACCATGCTTATTGTCAACCAGGTGGCCGCTGCTCTTCCTCCTGAATCTACAGGAAATGATCTCAATAGAGTTTTATTGGATGTAATGATGAAACAACAGAAGGGTCAGTTGCATGCAATCGTTCTCGAGGCTCTCAATTATGAGGCAAGAAAACTATTGAAGTAGTTTGTTGTTTATCGTTTTGTGGTTTGTAGTTAGTAATTTTCATAAAAATGGCAGAGAAAAAAATATATACAGATTCAGAGATAGAAATTAAGCCAGTATACACAGAACAACAAACTTCAAACCACCACCCACAAACCGAATTACCCGGAACGTTTCCCTTTACCCGCGGCATTCAACCGGACATGTACCGAGGAAAGCTGTGGACGATGCGACAATATGCAGGGTTTTCTACTGCGGAGGAAAGTAATAAACGATACCATTATTTATTATCACAGGGAGTACATGGGCTAAGTATTGCGTTTGATCTTCCGACTCAAATTGGCTATGACAGTGATCACGTCCTGGCCGAAGGTGAAGTTGGAAAAGTGGGTGTTGCCATTGATACCATTGAAGACATGCAGGCACTCTTTAATGGAATAAGATTAGAAGAGGTAACAACATCGATGACCATCAATGCGACAGCTTTTATTCTTCTTTCATTATATGTCGCTGTTGCAAAACAACAGGGTGCTGGTCTAGAAAAGATTTCTGGTACCATTCAGAATGATATTTTAAAAGAATACGCTGCAAGAGGAACGTATATCTATCCGCCCAAGCCTTCCATGCGGATCATCACCGATATTTTCGAATGGTGTAGCCACGAATTGCCGGCATGGAATACCATTTCTATATCCGGATATCACATCCGTGAAGCAGGAAGCACAGCCGTACAAGAAGTAGCTTTTACCCTTAGTAATGGCAAAGCTTATGTGAAGGCTGCGCTTGAAAAAGGCCTGGATATAAATGTATTTGGAAAACGACTTTCTTTCTTTTTTAATTCGCACAATAACTTGTTTGAAGAGATAGCCAAATTTCGCGCAGCGAGAAGGATGTGGGCAAAGATGATGAGGGAACTCGGGGCTACTGATCCAAGAGCTATGATGCTTCGCTTTCATGCACAAACGGGTGGGAGTACTCTTACCGGTCAGCAACCACTTAACAATATTTCAAGAGTTACAATACAGACATTAGCGGCTGTGCTTGGTGGTACGCAATCGTTGCATACAAACGGATATGACGAAGCGCTAAACCTGCCAACCGAGGAAGCGGCAAGGATCGCGTTACGCACACAACAGATCGCTGCTTATGAAAGTGGAATTGCTGATACAGCTGATCCGCTTGGGGGCTCTTACTTTATCGAATCATTGACAAATGAAGTTGAAGAAAAAGCAACGCGGTTAGTTGAAAAGATCGATGTCATGGGTGGTAGCGTTTCAGCGATCGAACAGGGGTTTATTCAAAATGAAATTGCACGCAGCGCTTATGAATACCAGCGGCAAGTTGAAAACAATGAAAAAATTATCGTAGGCTTAAATAAATTCAAGGTGGAAGAAGATCGACCACCCTCCCTTTTCAAAGTGGATGATTCTATCAGGCAGGTACAAATCCAAAAACTACAACAACTCAAACAAGACCGTGACAATGCCAAAGTGGATCAATGTCTGCAGACACTAAATGATAGAGCATCCGGGGACGAGAACTTAATGCCTGCCGTGATCGATGCTGTTGAACATAAAGTAACCCTTGGAGAAATTGCGGATGAATTGAGAGGCGTATTTGGCGAACACAAATAAGATGATAGTTTTATAGATGATGGGTGATAACTGAAAATATCAAATCTCAAATATCAAACCTTATCGCATGAAAAAAGCGTTTGTTTGTTGTGCCGCGTTCCTCGTCCCTTTTATCATATTCTCGCAACAAAATATTTCGGCAGCAATTGAACAAAAAGCAATGGCTGTCCAGTCAAAATTGGTGGAGTGGCGGCGTTACCTTCATCAGCATCCAGAATTAAGCAATCGTGAATTTAAAACGGGAGAGTTTGTCGCTGATCATTTAAAGGCACTCGGCCTTGAAGTAAAACATCCTGTAGCAAAAACGGGTGTGATGGCCATTTTAAAGGGCGCAAGACCGGGCCCGGTGATTGCTTTACGTGCAGATATGGATGCTTTACCCATTAAAGAAAGAACAGATGTTCCTTTCAGATCAACAGCAATGGGAGAGTTTATGGGAGATTCGGTGCCCGTGATGCATGCCTGCGGGCATGACTCGCATATCGCCATTTTATTGGGCACAGCAGAAATCCTTTCTTCGATGAAAAATCAGATCGCCGGCACAATCAAATTTATTTTTCAACCCGCGGAAGAAAGCCCACCGCCAGATGAAGAAGGTGGTGCTCCACTGATGATAAAGGAGGGTGTCATGGATAATCCTAAAGTAGATGTGATCTTTGGCTTGCATATCGAATCAAACATCGAGATCGGAAGTATTGAGTATAAGCCAGGTGCTTTTATGGCAAGCAGTGATGTATTTTCTATAAAGGTAAAAGGTAAAGGAGCTCATGGAGGTTCACCGTGGACTGGTGTTGATCCGATCGCAATAAGTGCACAGATCATTATCGGCATTCAGCAGATCGTAAGTCGTCACGCGCAACTAACAAAAGCTCCCGTCGTCATCACAGTCGGAAAAATAAAAGGCGGGGTACGCAGTAACATCATCCCGGACGAATGTGAAATGAATGGGACAATAAGATCACTTGACACGGAAATGGAAAAGGATGTAGTAGAAAGGGTAAGGCTCACTGCGGAAAAGATCGCGGAGGCATCCGGGGCAACTGCCGAAGTAAGGATCGATAATAGAACGAGGGTTGTTTATAACGATACGGCGCTTGTAAGAGTAATGCTGCCTTCGCTGGCGAAGGCGACTGGCGGAAACTTACAGGAAAGACAATGGATAACAGCAGCTGAGGATTTTTCTTTTTATGGCACAAAAGCACCTGCCTTCTTTTTTAATCTCGGCGGAATGCCGAAAGGTATGGATCCTGCTAATGCTCCCGGTCACCATACTCCTGACTTTTATATTGATGACAGCATGCTGTACGTGGGAGTAAAAGCGTTTTGTAACCTGGTATTCGATTATGCAGCTATGAAAACAAACGAAAACAAAAAAGCAAAATCTCAAAAGGCATTCTGATGAAACGGTTGTGTGAAGTATTTGTTGCAATTCTAATTTTTTGCTCCTGTAAGAATGAACCTGCTTCCGCCCCTGTTCAAACACTCAATGATATTATGGAGGCTGATAGTGCCAGCGACATTGATAAAGTGGTCTCACTATACGCTGATGACGCCATTTTAATTCCTTCAGACCGGGATGACATTGTTGGCATCCATGCAATTCGTGAAAATTATCGAAACATTTTTTCTAATTCAACGGTCCAATTAAAGGCAACCACCAATGAGATCATTGAATCGGGCGACCTGACGATCATCAGGGGCAATACAACAGGCAATATTATTTCAAAAAAAGACAGTAGTTCTGTGGCTGTAAATGATAAATTCCTGATGATGTTGAAAAAGCAATCCGGCAAATGGAAAATCTATCGCTTGATGTGGAGCAAGAAGGTTGATTAATGATGCCTTGACCATGAATTGGGAACGATTAGTTAGGTTCCATAGAATAAAAAGAGACCGGGTTTCTCCGTTGTAAAAATTGTAAACACAGAGAGCACAAAGTTACACGGAGGCTATTTTGAGGCGAACGGCTTCCACGAATCTTTGAGGGTGACAGTGCGGTTAAAGATCAGTTTTTCTTCACTGGAATCTTTATCCAGGCAAAAATAGCCCTTACGCAAGAACTGATAGCGTTCATCAAATATAGCTTTGGCCAGTGAAGGCTCAGCATAGGCTGATTTGATGACCTGCAAAGAACCTGGATTGATGTAGTCTTTGAAATCCCCTTCTTCATTTGAGGGGTTTTCCACTTTAAACAGTCGATCATATAAACGAAGCTCGCAGTTGACCGCATGTTTTACGCTCACCCAGTGTAGAGTCCCTTTTACATGAATACCGGAAGTATCATTTCCACTCTTGCTTTCAGGAATGTAAGAGCAACGCAGTTCAATGATATTTCCTTTATCATCCTTAATGACTTCATCACACCTGATGATATACGCCGATTTCAAGCGCACCATTTGTCCCGGCGCAAGCCGAAACCATTTCTTTGCCGGAACCTCCATGAAATCTTCCCGCTCGATATATAACTCCCCGCTGAAAGGAATATCCCGGGTGCCTGCACCTGTGTCTTCAGGATTATTTTCACTCTGAACTACTTCTTCGCTCCTTGCTACCA
>Ga0207661_10004179_pt1 | contig 10104 bp, 8 predicted proteins | sample KBSC713LmetaG_FD_184337 | JGI IMG/M metagenome (GOLD analysis project Ga0207661, IMG submission 184337) | Corn rhizosphere microbial communities from Kellogg Biological Station, Michigan, USA - KBS C7.1-3L metaG (SPAdes) (version 2) | ecosystem: Host-associated > Plants > Roots > Rhizosphere ... | reverse complement strand
TACTGCTGGTCGCCGGGTTGGTCGCCGCGGTGGTAATGAACCGTTCCGGCGGTGAGGCCAGCCGGCGACGGTCGCGAAGGCTGGGACTCGCGGTGCTCGTCCTCGTCGCGGTCGGCTTCGCCGCGGTGGGTGCGACCGGGGGGCACAGCCTCGTCGAGCGGCTCGACATCTGGGGTTCGCTGCTGCGCCACGGGCTACCGCTCTACGGTAAGGGCGTGGGCGCGGTCGGCGCCGCCTCCAACTCCCGGACCGCGACCGGGCCACGGATCGCCGTGGACAACTACTTCGTCAGCCTGGCCCTGCAACTGGGTCCGGTGCTGGCCGTACTCTTCGCCGCGCTGGTGGTCGCCGCGCTGATCTGGCTGTGGCGGCGCTCGGTCGACCACCCCACCTTCGTGCTGTACATCGGCGTGGTCGCCGGACTCGCCGCCGCGTTCCTGGTCATCGAGGCCTGGGAGTACGACTCCGCGATGGCCTGCCTCGCCGTCTTCGTCGGGTACGGCCTGCGACACCCGAGCGCGGACGGGCCCTAGCCGTGCGACTGCTGCGCGCCGCCACCAGTCTGCAGCGCTCGCAACTGTCGGTTCAGGCCATCAGCCGGCTCTCCAGCGCGGCCGTGTTCCTGGTCGCGTCCCGGTTCGACGAGGGGCACCTGGCGCTGGTCGCCTTGCAGGGCGCGCTGTTCGCCCTGCCGTACACGCTGATCGAAGCGCTCGTCGGCAGACCGTTGTCGGCCAACCAGGTGCCGCCCGCGTGGCACGTCGACCGCTGGGCGCGCCGGGCGGCGGTGGCGACGATCCTCCCGGTCGCGGTGGTGTCGTACATCGCCGCGTCGGTCGCGCTCCCGCAGACCAGTCCGGTCGACCGGCTGCTGATGGCCGTACCCGTGCTCGTCCAACTTCCGCTGGAGGCGGCCTTCTGGTCGCTGGCCCGGACCCGCTCCCCCCAGCGCGCCAACCTGGTCCCGCAGCTCACCTCGATCGGAACTCTGGCCGGCGCGGCGGTGTTCGCCGCCCTCGGCCTGCGCATGGACCTCGCGTCGCTGCCGGCGCAGATCCTCGTGCTCGGCTGGGTGCTGCTCCGGGAGACCGCGGCCGTACCGGGATCGGTCCGGCCATCGGTGTGGCGCAGCGTGCGGATCGGCGCGGCGTACTGCACGGCGGCCGGCATCGACCTGGTCTACGTGGTCGCGCTGCCCTCGGTGGCCGGCCGGCTCGTCGGTCCGCCCGCGATCGTCGTCCTGCGCGCGATGGAGTTGGCGTTCGGCCCGTTCAACGTCGCGCTGTCCGCGTCGGTACGCGAGGACGTCATCACCGGCCGGTCCAGTCGCGTGCTCACCGGTACCCGCGCGCTCACCGTCGCGGTCCTCGTCGCGGTCAGCGCCGTGGTGATGACCAGCGCCCAGGTCCGGCACCTGCTCGCCGAGGACCTCGCCAAGGCCGGGCTCGGCGCGGTGGCGATCTACTGCGGGTACAAGGCGGTGGCGATGATGTCGACCTGGCTGTCGGTTCGGCACATGATCTGGGCCTCGCCGCGACGCTTCCTGGTCTCCGCCATCGGCTCGCGGCTGCTCACCTTCGCCGGCCTCGCGGTGTCGCTCGCGTGGGTCAGCCACACCGGTCAGCTTTTCGCGCAGGTACTCGTCGCAGAGGCGTTCGTCGTTGTCTGGTACTGGTACCGCATGCGTTCCACGCCGGTCGACCTGCCCGTCGTGTCCGATGCGCCGGCACCGGTACCGGTCTCGGATACGCTCTGACTGTGATGCCATCGCTCACGCCCGCTCCGGCCGACACCGCGTCACCGCGGCGAGGGTGAGGGGGCATGGTGCGGGTCGATCCCCAGCGGGCGCTGCCATCGCTGGCGGACATGACCAGGCGGGCCGTGCTCACCCGGGGCGGCGCCCTGGTCGCCGGGACCGGGGTCGCCGTGGCCGGGGTGGGCGCCGCGGCGATCTACGGCGTCGCGAGTTCCAGCGGGAACGACGACCCGACGTTCGACGTGCGGCGGTTCGGCGCCAAGGGGGACGGGAAGACCGACGACACCGCGAGCCTGCAGAAGGCCATCGCGGCCGCGCGGGAACGGGGCGGCATCGTGTTCTTCCCGCCGGGTACCTTCCTGACCCGGCGGTTGACCATGTATTCGCGGGTGCACCTGCGCGGCAGCGGAGGCGACGCGACAACCCTGCGGCTGCGGCCCGGTGCCAACTCCGCCATCGTGGAGTCGGACGGGTTCGCCGGGCTGACCGGCAAGGACCGCGGCGACGGCATCACCATGTTCAGCATTCGCGACCTGACCCTGGACGGCAACAAGGCGAAGAACCCCAAGGGCGGGTACGGCCTGCGCGTCTACGGGTACGGGTACGAGCTGAGCGAGGTCGTCGTCTTCGACTGCCGCAACGACGGCATCTACAGCGAATGGGGTTCGACCGGAGCGCTTCCGGCGCCCTCGCACCAGATGGAGTCGCGGCTGACGGCGGTGCGCTCGCACGACAACGAGGGCGACGGGATCCACTTCAACGGCCCGCACGACTCGATGTTCCTCAACTGCGTGAGCTTCCAGAACCGCGGTGCCGGCTTCCGGCTGGACGGCCAGGCCGGCGGTAGTTCGATGGTCAACTGCCACGCCTGGGGCGAACGGCAGAACACCGCCTTCGAACTCGCCGCGGCCGCGGTCGGCTGCGTGAACTGCTATGCCGACCTGGACGGTGGCGTGGGGGTACGCATCTCCCGCAGCGACTGCCGTTGGATAGGCGGGTTGGTGCTCGGGTACAACCACGCTCCGCCGTTCGAGGAGATCGGCATCCAGTTCGCCGCCGGTAGGAAGGAGACCGAACCGGCGGGTGTCGTGATCGATACGAAGATCATGAACTGCGGTACCGCGGCCGTGGACTTCGGCGCGGACAAGGGCCTGTCGAGCGTCCGGGCGGTGCTGTCGCAGCCGGGCGTGGTCGACCAGAGCGGCAAGCAGTTGGCCGGTACCGGCCTGGGCTGGCGGGGCGAACCCAACTCCTCGACACAGGTGGAGATCACCGGTGGCCTCGGCAACGGCGCGCAGAACCTTGTGGTGCGGCCGGCCTTCGACGTCCGCGCACAGGCCGCGCCCCCGCCGCCGGACGCGGACGCGGTGCGGGTGTTCGCCCGTACCATCGGCGGGAAGACACAACTGTGCGCGATGTTTCCGGGCGGTGCGGTGGTACCGCTGGCTACCGAGCCCTGACGGGACGCGCCGGGTTACAGGTGTGGCGGCGCGATGGGTGGCAGCGGCTGGTCCTGGCGGATCGCGTCGTACAACGTCTTGTCGGCCGCGAGATCCGGGTAGACCACGCTCTCCGTTCCCTGCATGCCGGTACCGGTCGTCGGGCTGGTGTAGAAGCTCAGGTTCCCGCTGCGCAGTCCACGCAGGTCAGTGGCGGTCGCGAAGATGTCCAGCGTGCTGTCCACCGTCACGGCCTTGGCCGTCGCGCTCAGGAAGCTGTTGAGCCGCACCGGGTTGACCAGCAGGTCGCCCGAGGCGGCCTTGTCCAGGATGGCCTTGATGACCTGTTGCTGATGGCGGATGCGGGCGAAGTCGCCGTCCGCGAACGCGTACCGCTCGCGGGAGTAGTCCAGCGCGGTCGCGCCGTCCATCATCTGTGGACCCGCGCTGAAGTGCCGGATGCTGTTGGCGGTGAGCGAGTGGGTCGAGGTGAACGCCTGGTCCACATTGATCTCCACGCCGCCGAGCGCGTCGATGATCTCCTTGAAGCCGGCGAAGTCCACCATGACGACGTGGTCGATCCGTACGCCGGTGAAGCTCTCGACGGTCTCCACCGTGAGCGGGACGCCGCCCCAGGCGTACGCGGCATTGATCTTCGCGTTGGTGTTGCCGTACCGGCCGTCCGGCGACCGTGGCACGTGCACCCAGGTGTCCCGCGGGATCGAGACGAGCTGCGCGGCCGAGTGGTCCTTGGTGATGTGCATCAGGATGATCGTGTCGCTGCGGGAGCCGGTCGTGTTCGACGGGTCGCGGGTGTCACTGCCGAGGACGAGGAAGTTCTCCGCGTTCTGCGCCGCGGGGGCCTTGTGGGGCCGGATCGTGTCGGGGATGTCGTTGAACGCCTCGACCCGCTGGACCCTGGAGTCGACGTTGTGCAGGTACAGATAGCCACCTATGGCGCTACCGCTGATGAGCACGCCCAGCACGATCACGACGATCAGCAGTACGCGGCGCCAGCGCCGGCGTTTGCGCGGCTTGGTACCGATGGGCGCCCCGTCTGTCGGTGACGAGTCGCCGACGTGTCCGGCGGATTCCGGGGCGGTCGCGAGCGGCTCAGGTGTCGACATGGCGCCGATGGTACCGGCGCGCAACCAGCCCGGGTAATTCAGGCCATCGACGTCCAGCGGTCAGATCATCAGCTGTAACGCTGCCAGAGGTCGCGCAGCGGCGCCCACTGGTCGCCCAGCGCCTCGTGACACAGCGCCTCCATGAAGACGGCCGAGGACGCGTCGTTGAGGCTCCACCAGATGCCACACAGCGGCCGGCCGTCGCTGGACTTCAGCGCGTACTCGACGTAGTCGCCCTGCGCGTGGCTGACGCCGCCCTTCTTCTGCGCGGGCGCCTCCTGTCCCGGCGCGAGGCTGGCGTCCAACTGGTTCAACTGCTTGCGGTAGTCCCGCTCGATGTTCATCGCGGCCTGCGACTTGTACTGCGCGAAGTGCACGAAGACGCTGCCGTACCGGCAGAACACGTGCTTGTTCTCGTCCTGCAGCAGCGTGGGCCCACCGGGATCGCTGTTGTTGAGGCAGAAACCGAGGTACGGCAGCCACGGCTGAGCCAGCGCCGCGAGGTCGCCGCTGAACTTGGCCTCGTTGAGCGTCTTCTCGTTGGCCTCGTACCCGGGCAGTGTGGGGCTCGGCGCCGCCGACGGTTTGGCGGCCGGCTTGCCAGCGGTCGCGTTGCCGATGAAGAAGGCGCCCGTCGCCGCGAGCACGGCCACCACCAGTCCGATGACCAACCCGGTCACGAAGCGCGGCGTCCTGCGCCCCGTCGGTTCCGGCTCGTCCAGCGCGTACGGGTCGGCCGACCTCGGTGCCCAGGGCGGTTGCTGTTGCCAGGCCGGCGGGGACTGCGGAGGCGGCGAGACGGGCACCGCCGGTACCGGCGGCCAGTACATCGCCGTGGTCGGCTGCTCCTCGGCCATCCATGGCGGAGGGGCCTGCTGCGGGAGCGCCGGCTGCGGAGGCGCCTGCTGCGGGGGCGGCGCCATCGCGGGCGCGGCGTTGGCAGTCTCCATGGGCGGGGCCGAGGTGGGTGGGGCCGAGGTGGGTGGGGCCGAGGTGGGCTGGGCCGAGCTGGGCGGGGCCGAGGTCGGCTGGGCCGGCCCCGGGGAGACCGGCGGCGCGAACGGCGACTCGAACGTCTTGGGCAGCGTCGGGAACTGCGTCTGTTCCGCGGGCGGCTGGGACGCGGGAGGCATCCACGTCGAAGGTGGGGCGAACGGCGACTGCGTGCTGGGCGGCGCGGAAGCCGGTGAGGTCGGGCCGGCCGACTCGGCGGTCGGCGTCGTCGCCTCCAGCGGATCGCCCTCCTCGTGCGGCGTCCGGGGCGGCGTCATGCGTCGCGGCGCCGCGGGCCAGGGCGGCTGGAACTGCCCATCCTGGTGCGTGCTGCCATCCTGACGCCGGTCATCGCTCACGATTAGCAGGGTACCAATGGCTGCCGACCTGGTCGCTCGGCGCCGAGCTCAAACGAGCCTGTGAGAAGCGGCCGGGAACGGGTCATGAGGGCGACCGCGGCCCCGGTCTGTCCATTGTGGAGGCAGACGCCCCCATTGAGGCTTGACAGTCGCCCGACTCGCGTGCATTCTGATTCCACTAGGTACCTAGTGGAATGGCATTTAGGTGATCGACTTCCATCTGGACGCGCGTTCGGGGATCTCGCCGTACCTGCAGATCGTCGGGCAGGTGCGGCAGGCGCTGCTGTTGGGGCTGCTGTCGGAGGGCGACAAGCTGCCAACGGTCAAGGAGGTGGTCGCCAAGGTGGCGATCAACCCGAACACCGTGAGCAAGGCGTACCGCGAACTCGAGCACCTGGGCCTGGCCGCGGCCAAGCCGGGAGTGGGCACCTTCATCACCCGGTCGCTCGGCCACGCCTCGCTCGCCGAGCACGGCCCGCTCCAGCAGGAGCTGCGTGCCTGGCTGACCAAGGCCCGCGCCGCGGGACTGACCGAGCCGGGCATCGAGGCGATGTTCCAGAACACGTTGCGCGAGAGCGCCGAAGAGGAGAAATGAACGCGATACTGCAGACCCACGCGTTGGGTAAGAGGTACGGAAAGCGCCAGGCGCTGGCCGACTGCACCCTGGAACTGCCGCCGGGGCACGTCGTCGGTCTGGTAGGACCCAACGGCGCGGGCAAGACCACCCTGTTGAAGATTGCCTGCGGGATGCTCGCGCCGACCACGGGGCGGATCGAGGTCCTGGGCAACGAGCCCAACGGCACCCCCGCGCAACTGGCCCGGGTCGGGTACGTCGCGCAGGACACCCCCACGTACTCGGCCCTGTCCGTCGGCGACCACCTCACGCTCGGCGCCAGGATGAACCCCCGCTGGGACGCGAAGCTCGCGCGGGCCCGCGTCGAGCAGCTCAACCTGGACCCGAAGCAGAAGGCGGGCAAGCTGTCCGGCGGGCAACGCGCGCAACTCGCCCTGACCGTCGCGGTCGCGAAGCGGCCCGAGTTGCTCATCCTCGACGAGCCGGTCGCGAGCCTCGACCCGCTGGCCCGACGCGGCTTCCTGCGCCACCTGATGGAGTCGGTCGCCGAGAACGACACCAGCGTCATCCTCTCCTCGCACCTGGTCTCCGACCTCGAGCGCGTCTGCGACTACCTGGTCGTGCTGGTCTCCTCCCGCGTGCACCTCGCGGGCGAGACCGAGGAGCTGCTCGCGCAGCATTACCGGATCGTCTGCACCCGCCGCGCGCCCTCCGACCTCCCCGCGGGGCTCGACGTCATCTGGGCCGAGCACAGCGACCGGCAGTCCACGTTCGTCGTGCGCACCCAGACCGGGCTGCCCACCGGGGACTGGTCCGCGGAGCACCTCGAACTGGAGGACCTCGTCCTGGCCTACATGGAACGCGCCGTCGAACCCGGCCGCTTCACCACGACACCCACGGGAGACACGCGATGATCTGGCTCACCTGGCGGCAGTTCCGCGCCCAGGCCCTTACCGTCCTGGCGCTGCTCGCGGCCGCGGCGATCGCGTTCCTCGCCACCGGGCTGCGGATGCACCACACCTACGCCGCCGACCTCGCCGCGTGCACCCCGGCGGACAACTGCGACAGCACGTTCCGCGAGTTCCAGTCGACCTACGGCCCGGCCTTCGGGCTCATCCAGTTCCTGGTGATCGTCGTCCCGGCGCTGATCGGCATCTTCTGGGGTGCGCCGCTGATCGGGCGTGAGCTGGAAACCGGTACCCACCAACTCGCCTGGAACCAGACCGTCACCCGCACCCGGTGGCTCGCGGTCAAGCTGACCATCGTCGGCGCCGCCGCGATCGCCACCGCCGGCATCCTCAGCTACCTGCTCACCTGGTGGGCCGGACCCCTCGACCACATCCAAGGCGACCGTTGGGCGGCGATGACCTTCGCCTCGCGCGACATCGTCCCGCTGGGCTACGCCGCGTTCGCCTTCGCCCTGGGCGCCACGCTGGGACTGCTGCTGCGCCGCACCCTCCCGGCCATGGCCATCACCCTCGCCGCGTTCGTCGTCATCCAGATCCTCGTACCCGCCGTCGTCCGGCCGAACCTGCTGTCCTCCACCACGGTCACCTTCGCCATCAACCAGGGCATCGGGGAGCGGGCCCACGGCATAGAGATCCGCAACGGCGCGGCGGAGATCTACTTCGTCGGCCTGCCCGTACCGGACGGTGCGTGGGAGTTGTCCGGCCCGCCGATCCAGGACTCCTCCGGTCACGCGGTCGCCGCGACCGATCACACCGACTGCTTCCCCGGCTTTGACAGTCCCCCGGCCCAGGGCGTCGGCGTGGCCGCCAAGGGTACCGGGGACCGCATTGCCGACATCGGCAGCTGCCTCGCCAAGTACAACCTGCATGAAACCGTTACGTACCAACCCGCGAGCCACTACTGGCCGCTGCAGTGGATCGAGAGCGGAAGCTTCCTCGCGCTCGGCGGAGTGCTGGCCGGTACCTGCTTCTGGTGGATCCGGCGCCGGCGGAACTGAGCGGGTACCCGTCGTTCAGTCGCTATCACGCAGGATTCGCCGATGGTCCTACGGCGCGTCGGACGCCGCGTCGGTTCGGTCACCCCGCCGCGCGGGCATTGAGCGGGCCGGTCGCGTCGTCCTGCGTAACACTTTCGGCATTGTTTCGACGCCCCCGTACTTGTAGACCTTCGTGACGCCGCATCCCCCCACCGGGGCCTACACCGTCCACAATGGACGGCAGAACGGCGCCGGTGGGGTTACCGTCGTGGTAAGGGAAGCGGGTGCGGTGAGTCAGAGCGGGTTGATCGACCTGGGCGAGGCCTGGACCGCGGCGGCGCGGGACGATGCGCCGCGGGCCACCCGCCGCTGGGGTTGGCCGCTCGCCGTCGCGCTGGCCCTCGCGCTGGTACCGGCCGGATCGGCGGCGCCCGCGCGCGAACTGGTGGGCGTCCTCACGGTGCCGCTGGGCGCGGCCGACACCTTCGCCGTCTCGGACGACGGGCTCTACGTGTCCAGCGGTACGCGGCTGACCGGGTACCGGCTGGACGACCGCGGGGTGCGCTGGCGGATCGCCATGCCGTTCCGCCCGCAGGCGCTGCTCGTGGCGGGGACCGTCCTGCTGGCGCAGACCAGTACCGACGCCGACGGCGAGCCGCGCACGCTCGCGGTGGACACGCTGACCGGCCAGTCGCTGTGGACCGACCAGAATCTGGTGGACCGGGTACTGCCGGGCCCCAGCCTCGCGGTGACGTACACCTTCTCCGCGCGCGGGCCGGTCGGGCTGCACACCGTCCAACTGCGTACCGGCCGGACCGTCTGGCACGGTCCCGACCCGATCGGTACCCGCACCGTGTTCGACCTCGACGGCGCGGGCGACGGTACGGGCCTGTTGACGTTCTGGGTACCCGACGGCGCGGCCGGCAACGGCGCGGGCACGGTTCAGGTGATGGCCGAGGCGACCGGCCGCATCATCGCCAGCGGTCCCCTGCCGCCGCTGGCCGACGGTGACCGGGCCGGTTCCGGGCAGGTACCCGCGCCGGCCGGGTCGTGGCTGACCGTCGCGTTCGGTCGGCTGCTCGTCGCCCGGTACACCGGCTACGGCACGGAGGTCACCGCGTACCGCCTGGACACGCTGGCCAGGGACTGGCAGGCGACGGTGTCCTCGACGGTGTACACCGCCGCCGACTGCGACTCCGTGCTCTGCCTGTACGGCAAGGACGAGATGGACGGGCTGGACCCGCGCTCGGGCGCGACGCGATGGTCGAGCCGGGAGTGGACCCGCGCGTACCCGCTGCCGGGCAACCGCCTGCTGCTGTCGGGCACGGCGCGGAACGCGGCGCTGCGCGTGGTCGACGCCGGGACGCTGCGCCCGCTGGCCGACCTCACCCCGTGGACGCCGGTGGGCGGGCAGACCGGGCCGGCGCCGGTGCTGTCCTGGGACACCACCTCCCACGAGACCTGGTTCGCCGTGCTCCCCGACGAACCGGGGCAGTCGCACCCGCCGCGCCCGGTCGGCTCGGTCACCGGCATCAACCCGCGGCTGTGTCTCGCCGTGGCGCACAACATCGCGTGCCCCACCCGGCACAGTGAACTGAGCGTCTGGCGGTACGGCGGATGACGTTCACGTGCGGGTAACCCGCGACTCATAGCCTTGGGCGCCGTGTTGCGGAGCGTGGTGCCCAGGCCAGCCTGCGAGGCTGACACGGTTTCTCGGCCGACTGCCCGGTCCGCAGAACCCGGGCTGCGGGTACCCTTCTCAGGCATCGACACCCGTGTACATTCCGCCGCTCCGCCGGACACCGGTGGGCTGTCCCTGCGCGCCACCGACGTGCGGACCGCCGAGGATCTCGCCGCGCTGCTGCGCGACCTGCGCCGCCGCCATGCCCGCCAGGACGCCGCCGCCGAGTT
>Ga0207661_10004178_pt1 | contig 10104 bp, 9 predicted proteins | sample KBSC713LmetaG_FD_184337 | JGI IMG/M metagenome (GOLD analysis project Ga0207661, IMG submission 184337) | Corn rhizosphere microbial communities from Kellogg Biological Station, Michigan, USA - KBS C7.1-3L metaG (SPAdes) (version 2) | ecosystem: Host-associated > Plants > Roots > Rhizosphere ... | reverse complement strand
AAAACGTTACGGGAATTGAGGATCAGCTTGGCTATCTCGAGCTCTTTAAGGAGCTCGGTATCAACATCATTCAAATGGCCTATAACACGCAGAACCTCGTGGGGACGGGTTGCTACGAATCCAAAGACGGCGGCCTTTCGGACTTCGGCCGCGAAGTTGTCGCCGAAATGAATCGTCTTGGCATTATGTGCGACCTGTCTCATGTCGGCGCGAAGACGAGTGAGGACGTCATTCTGGCTTCGAAGAAGCCCGTAACGTACTCGCACTGCCTGCCTTCCGGGTTGAAAGCTCATCCTCGCAACAAGAGTGACGAACAACTGAAATTTATAGTCGATCACGGTGGTTTCGTGGGCGTCACCATGTTTCCCCCCTTCTTGAAAAAGGGGACATCGGCAACGGTCGACGACTTCGTCGAGGCGATCGAATATGTGATCGGGATCTGCGGCGAGAATAATGTCGGCATCGGCACGGATTTCACGCAAGGCTTCGGTCGGGAGTTCTTCGATTGGCTTACTCTCGACAAGGGATATGCACGCCGTCTTACGGACTTCGGAGATGTCGTTAACCCGGAAGGAATCCGAACGATTGGTGAATGGCCGAATATCACGTCAACGATGGAAAAAAGGGGTTGGAAGGCGTCTCGCATCGAGCGTGTGATCGGACGCAACTGGCTGAATATCTTGAAGGCAGTTTGGGGAGCGTAGCGATGGCAAAACCTCAGGTTGATATCCAGGTCGACGAGGCGACGGGCCGGTGGTCGGTTGACGCTGTTCCCATGATCCTGGTGCCTCAGCACTTCTACCTGAATAATCACTACGCGATCGAGAGGGCCCTGGGCCCAGCCGAGATGGAAAAACTTCTCCGACCGGCCGGATACAAGTCGGCCTATTTTTGGTGCGAGAAAGAAGCGGCGTTTCATGGCTTGAGCGGTGAACAAGTATTTCGGCACTACCTCAAACGACTGTCGCAGCGCGGGTGGGCGCAATTTCATATCGAAGATATCTCTCCGCGGCGAGGCACCGCCGATATCGTCGTGGGAAATTCTGTAATGATTGACCATCCTGATGTGCGAGAGCCGCGCAAATGCTGTTACATGTTCGCTGCATGGTTTGAGGGAGCGCTTGACTACGTGGCCAAGAGCGAAGGACTGCCGCTCTCATTCAAAGCGACGGAAGTTTACTGCGCTGGCGAAGGACAGCATGATCACTGCAGGTTCGAGGTCCGGCGGCCCTGATAGCCACGCTTTTCATTGTTTCGGGACAACCTACGCTACGTTGCTGACAAGTATGGTGAGGAAGGCTGCCTGCCGAGCTTGGCAGTGCGATTCCTGATCCTTGTGTCCATTTTACGGTACTAAATGTCGCTGACGCGGCACGTCATTCTCCCTCGATTTGATAGCTTTAGAAAAAAGCAATCACATGGAGGAACGATGACCACGGAAACCATAAGTGCTCCTCTGGAGGAGGCACGAGCCCGTCACTTCGGCGATGCTCGGGCAGTCATCTTCGGCGCCGGCATAGGCAACGTTCTTGAGTGGTACGACTTTGCCTCCTACGCCATTTTCGCCCCCTTTTTTGCTCCCCAGTTCTTCAACCCCGCCGACAAAACGGCTGCACTGCTCTCGGCTCTAGCCATCTTCGCAGTGGGGTTTTTGCTGCGTCCGCTTGGCGGCCTATATTTTGGCCGGCTGGCCGATCGAAAGGGAAGACGCTACGCGATGGTAGTGTCGATGATGGTGACCGCAGTGGGCTGCCTGACGATCGCCGTCTCCCCAAGCCACGCCACGATCGGAATCCTTGCGCCGGTTCTGCTGGTCATCGGTAGGTTGGCCCAGGGCTTCGGGCTGGGAGGCGAGATCGGCGCATCGTACACATTCCTGGTCGAGAGCGCACCGACGAACCGTCGAGGCCTCTGGGCGAGCTCGATGTTCATCGCGTTGATCATGGGTTCGCTGCTCGCGACGATCATTGCTCTTGTGCTGGATGCCGCGCTGCCGGCAGGAGCCTTGCAGGCTTACGCGTGGCGCGTTCCGTTTCTGATCGGCGCGCTTCTAGGTGTTTACGCCATCTTTCTCAGGAAGGGGCTGGAAGAGCCCGAGGTGTTCAAAAAAGCCGCGACCAAGGGTACTCGCCAATCGACCTGGAGTTCAATCTATGAGAACAGGGCTGCTGTACTCATGGTCATCGGGCTGACGGCGGGTCCGACCGTCAGCTACAACACGTGGGTTTCTGGCGCGACATCCTATTCGATCAATTTCAAGCATATGCCAGCGAACGGTGCGCTATGGGCGCTCCTGATCGCCTGCGTGGTCTACATCATCGTGCAACCGTTCTGGGGCATGCTATCGGACCGCGTAGGGCGGAAGCCGAACCTTCTGTTGGGCGCAGGATTCGCAGTGATCCTCGCTTACCCGATGGTGACCCTCATCCAAGGTGAGTTCTGGCAGCTTGCCGTGGCGATGTCCGTATCGATGTTTGTGCTTGCCGCGTGGACTGCGATATGCCCAGCCGTGTACGCGGAGCTCTTTCCGACGCATATTCGCGCCACCGGCACCGCCATACCCTATTCGCTAACTGTCGCTCTCTTCGGTGGCACCGCACCATATCTGCAGAATTGGCTTGCGAGCCTGGGCAGAATGGATATCTTTTCGGGTTATCTAGCGTTATTGAATGTGCTGACCGTCGTGACAATAGTGATGATGCCTGAGACACGTGGCCGCCCTCTCACGTGAAACAAGCTATAGCTAACTAATAGGACGTCGGCAGCTACGAGAGATCGTCATGCCCTTGTCGACTTTAAGCGCGGCCACGATCGCGAATTGGGAGGCAGAGACCGGTCCGTCGCCGATCCATGGGCTTGGCCTTGAGCTGGAGCCGGGCGGGAATATCGAGGTTCACCGCCACCACCGAGGTCAAATCATGACGGCACCGGCCGGAGTGGTGACGGTAAAGACCGGTGGCCGGTCCTTCGTGGTGGCGGGTAAGAACGGTGTATGGGTTCCCGAAGGGGCCCCTCATGAAGTCATCGCTTCGACCGATGTGAAACTGCGCAATCTTCAAATCTCAAGAGCGCTCGCACCACACTTGCCGATGTCCGTGTGCCCGATAACCGTCTCGCCCCTCTTCGGCGAACTCCTGCGAAGCGCCGTTGAAGGCAATCAATGGTTTGCGAGCGGCAGCCGAGAAGCGAAGGTGCTAGATCTCCTGGTCCTCGAATTCAATCCAGCCGACGATCTCGTTTTTACTGTGCCTGAACCGAAGGATTTTCGGCTGAGGAAGATATGCGCCGCGCTACAGAAGAACCCATCTGACAACAAGTCGCTGGCTGATTGGGCCGATACTGCTGGCGGGTGTACCAGGACTCTCGAGCGACTGTTCAAGAAAGAGACCGGCCTCACATTCGCTCAATGGCGCCGACAAGTCAGGATTCAGGGGGCCATCGTTCGGCTACATCTCGGACAATCGGTGACGTCTGTCGCGTACGATACGGGATATGAGAACACCAGCTCCTTCATCGAAATGTTCCGCCGCGTGACCGGGCGGACGCCCGGTCAGTTTCTTGACGCCTGATCGACAAGGTCATCGGACAAGCGTTTAGTCGGAGGCACGTGGTTTTTGATATAAGCCTCCAAGATGCTGCGCTTTAGGGTCTTTCCTGCCGCATTGCGCGGGAAATCATCGAAGATGACGAGATCGGCGATACGCTGAAATTTCGCGCCGACGTTCTGATTGATCCAGCTCTTAAGTTCTTCGATGCGCATGCTCTTCGCGTGATCGGCATTCAGCACGACGGCTGCGACGGGCGTCTCTCCCCATTTCTCGTGGGGCACCCCGAATACTGCGGCTTCCTGCACGGCCGGATGCCTGACGATTACCTCTTCGATGTCCCGCGGATATACGCTGACGCCGCCCGACTTGATCATGTCCTTCTTCCTGTCCGACAGATACAGAAAGCCTTCCTTGTCGACATAGCCGACGTCGCCCGAATGGAGCCATCCGTCGATGACGGCTTTGCTCGTCAGATCCGGGCGTTGATAGTATCCCTCCATCATGATCGGTCCGCGGCCTACGATCTCGCCGATCGTGTTCTCAGGCACGTCGTGGCCGGTCGAGTCGACGATGCGCATTTCGAAGAAAGGAGGAGGCGTTCCGACGGATGCAAGTTTGGACCGGGCCACCGATTTGTCGAGAATGGTCATGAAGCCTTCGGCCAGACCGTACATCTCGTAAAAGCAGTCGCCGAGATGCTCGAGCAGACGGCGCTTGTGCGACAGGTGAAGCGTAGCGCCGAGTGAAATGAGGGCTTCAAGCGACTTTAGCCGGGCCGGGTCGAACGAGGGGCAGTCGAGCAAGGCGATGATCTGGGAAGGAACCATGACCATATGAGTGACCTTCTCGCGCTCAATGGTACGAAGAATATCTTCAGGATCGAAGGCTCCATGCAGTATGTACTTCCCTCCGAGAAAAAAGCTCGGCAGGAACGTCATGAAAGCGCCGTTGAACACGAGAGAGCCAGTATGCAGGGAGACGCTCTCGGGCGTCATGCGCCAGGCGGAGGAATAGAGCGTGCAGTACATCGATCTTGCATAATGGCTGAGCACGATGCCTTTGGGCTCTCCGGTCGTGCCACTGCTGTAAACGATCATCAGGGGAGCCGACGCCTCGACGTCGCACCGTGGCGGCTCAGTCGCCGGGGCCGTCGATATCAATTGCTCGTAGCTCTTGTGACCCTCCAGGCCAGGTCCGACCACGATCCTGTGCGTGATCGGAATTCCAGGACTATGAGGGCCGGAAAGCCTCAGTTCTCGGGCCGCTTCGGGCGAAAGTAACGCGAAAACCGAATTCGAGTGATCGATCAGGCCTTTGAGCGCGCTTCCGTTGAGCAGGGGGCTCAAGGGCACAGCTACTGCCCCGATCTTGGCTGTCGCCCAGTACAGGTCCACCATCTCGAGGCAATTGGGGGTCACGCACACAATCTTGTCGCCACGCTTGATGCCCAACGAAAGCAATGCATTGGCCAGTCGGTTTACACGCCTATTGAAGTCCGAAAACGACAGCCGTTGTTCACCAAAGACGATTGCCGTCTGGTCGGGCTTGAAGCGGGCATGATTGGTAAGGATGCGGGCTAGATTCATGCGGTTCCCTCAGGCTAGGTTTGCCCGGAGTGTTCCAGAAGGTGCGGGCTGTTTCTCAGTCATAAGCGGCAACCAATGCGGCATAAGAGACAAGGGCAATTCGCCGCGTTTGCCGCAAAACTTGTCGCCCCTGCCTCAGAGAACGGAAGTACGTCTTGCTATCTTCATCGCATGAAAAGCCCACCCACTGCCATGCAAGTATTAGACACATCTGACCGATACAAGCTGTACGGATCGATCGGATCGCCATATGCACTCAAGCTCAGGTCGCTGATGAGGTACAAACGGCTTCCGTTTGACTGGATGCCGGCGACGTTGGACTGGATCCCGAACGACCTTCCTCATCCGCCGCTCTGCCACGCATCGAACCTCAAGCTCTCGGGACTGACGCCGCGAGTGGTCCCGGCGGTCTATTTGCCGGGCGACGGGTCGATCAGAAACGAATCGACCACCCTCGCGTATCTTCTCGACGAGCGACATTCGGACCGTGCCGCCGTGCCCAAAGATCCGGCCGTGGCGTTCTGCTCGCACCTTCTCGAGGACATGGCCGACGAATGGTTGGTGAAGATCGCCTTCCTCTACAGGTGGGGCAACGATCAGGACGCAGCCTACAAAAGCCGGATCGTCACCGGCGAATTTCTGGGCGGCAACTATCCGCAAGCACTGCTTGAAAGGGCCGCGAAACATTTTGCCTCACGGCAGCAGTCGCGCATGCCGCTCGTCGGCGCGACCGCCGAGAATGCCGCAATGATCGTGATGAGCTTCACTCGCATTCTCAAGGCGATGGATCGGATGTCGGAGAAGACGACATTCATCTTCGGCGAATCGCCAATCCTCGCGGACTTCGGCTTCTATGGACAGCTCCAGTCCCTCGCGACTGACCCGACATCCTGGGCCGTCATGCGCCAGGAGGCGCCGGGAACCTTTCCCTACCTGCAGCTTCTCGAAGATGCTTCCGGTATCGAGCCGGTGGAGATGAGCCTGCCGTCCGTGAGCGCCGGGACCATCGATCTGCTCCGACTCGCGGCGAACGTCTATCTTCCCTATCTGCGCGCGAACGAGAAGGCGGTTGCGGCAAACGATCCGTCGTTCTCCTTCGAAGTCGAGGGCTTGCGTTACGTACAGACGCCATTCAAGTACCACGCGAAATGTTACCGTGTCCTTCGCGATAAATTTGCAGCACTCGACAGCTCGGCCCGGCTTGAGGTCGAGGCGGCCCTCGGCAGTATCGAACTCCTGTCCTTGACTTAAGCAACGAACAGAAGCGTAGACATGATCGATCTCTACTACTGGCCGACGCCGAACGGGTGCAAGATCACCATCCTGCTTCATGAGCTAGATGTGCGTTACCGGTTGATACCGCTGAATATCGGTCGAGGTGATCAATTCAAGCCCGACTTCGCCAAGATCAGTCCGAACAGGCGCATGCCAGCAATCGTCGATTTCGAACCAGCGGATCAGGGCGCCCCGATCTCGATCTTCGAATCGGGTGCGATTCTGATGTATCTTGCGGAAAAGCATGGTCGCTTCCTGCCGACGCTCCCGCGAGACAGATACGATGTTCTGCAATGGGTCATGTGGCAGATGGGTGGATTGGGTCCGATGTGCGGCCAAGCCCATCATTTCCGGCAATATGTCAGCACTCCCGTTCCCTACGCTGCAGAACGCTACACCAACGAGGTGAACCGTTTGTATGGAGTTCTGGACTCGCGCCTGGCGGATCGCGAGTTCATTGCCGGAGAGTATTCGATCGCCGACATGACGTGTTGGCCTTGGATCAAGCCGTATAAGGGGCAAGGCCAAAACCTCGATGACTTTACCCACCTGAAGCGCTGGTTCCTCGAAATGAACAAACGCCCTGGAGTGCGCGAGGGATGGAACGTGGGGCGCGAGTGGCTGAACGGAGGCCCGGTCGTCACAGAAGAATCCAAGGCCGTGCTTTTCGGCCAGACGGCGGTACGTGGTGCTTGATGACACTTTCCATCGATCACATCTCGGGTTCTGAAGGCCGAACTAGCTACGCCGTCGTCTGACCAACCCACCCCGAAGCGGACTGTCGCAAAATCAACACGACGGGCAATTCGCACATATCGGCCATGCGCAAATTGCCCGTCGCGTTACTTTGTCGCGGCTCCCGCTCTTGCGGAAAATCGGAAACAGATGCCATATCCGCGACAGCCCGCCTCGCCAAGAGGGACGTTACGGCCAATCGTCACGAAACGTGAGGCGGGTTGCGATGGACGCGATCGACGCGCAAGGACGAAGCGCGGACGATGCGTTCGACGAAGCCGTGTGGTCCCGACACCCCGATGCTGGTGTCAAGCTCGCAAGGGCGACGGTGACTATAGAGCCCGGTACGCCGAGGAGAGCACGGAATAAGTCGTCCAACATCGCGCGGGGAATGCCGGATGTGTTCGGTTGTACCTGTGGATTACTCGTGTGCTTTCTTTTTGCGCACTTTCCGCACACGAGGCTGCGGGTGCAACGGCATCCGGCGTTCCCTGCGCCCTCTCTGTTCTTCGAGGGGCGATGAAGATGCATCACTCGGACAGATTCATGCCGCGGGAATGCGGACGCTCGTCCGCCTGTCGTCGTCATTGCGAGCCAACGGGTCCGCGCGAAGCGCGGCCCGATGACAGGCTCCGCGACTTGTCCGCCGAAGCCTTGGCGAAGGCGGAAGCAATCCATCGCGCCGCAAGCGCAGATATGGATTGCTTCGTAGCTCCGCTCCTCGCAATAACGGGGAGGGGCTGTTTGACAAATCGAAACAGAATCAAGTGAGGTGCGTAGGTGGGTTAGATAGCCAGGTATGAGAACCGGCCTGCGGGTCGTAGAAATCGAATGCGATCACATCGCTACTCGCTACCACGAACCATGGTGTTCCGGTGCACGACTGATCAGCGGCAAAGCACCGGCAAGCAGCAACGCCAGCACGACGTAAATCCAAGCCTGGATACCACCAGGGTCGTTGGACCTGGTAAGGATTGCAGTAGATATAGAGACGGCGGTGATTGACCCGATCTGCAGGAACATTGATCTCAGTGCAGCAAGCGTCGAGGAGTGCTGAGGTGCCAATTGGAGTCCGGCGTTGCGGCTTGCCGGGTTGAGCACCCCGCTGCCGGCACCGACAAGGAAGGCGGCTCCTGACAACCACGCATACGGCGGAATGCCGGCGATCGGACTTACGGCAAGCAGCAAGCTTCCGATGGCTATAGCGGTACCCCCGATAAACATGGGCAACCGATGGCCCGTCCGCCGTAGCGCCAACGCAGCCATGATCGACAGTATGATCGCGGCGACTCCTTGAGCGGTGAGCACCAGGCCAGACTCGAGTGCATCCATACCGTAACGGTTGGTCGCGTATAGTGGGATGAGCGTCACCACGCCGAAGGTAATGCCTCCAAATAACGCATTGATCAGATTGACTGGACCGAATCCCGGCCCGTAGATCAGACGTGGGTCTATGAACGGATGCTTCGAATAATCGATGTGGCGAAAGAACGTCCAGATGGCGACCACCGAGATTGTCAGTAGCACAACAAGCGCTGGCGACCACGCGCGTGCATTCCCTTCGCCGAGATAGCTGGCAGAAAGCATTGCGGCGAGCAGGCTGATCCCGAGCAGTACCATGCCGATGAAGTCCATTCCTGGACGGATTCCCTCAGCCTCCCTCCGATCCTGCGGTATATAGCGCAGCGCCAGCAGGATTACCGCCACCCCGATCGGCACGTTGACGAAAAAGACGCCGCGCCAGCTCCAGTACGATACGAAAAACCCGCCGAATATGGGCCCGATCATCGCACCAATCGGAAAGATACTGCCGAACAAGCTGACTGCACGATCCCGCTCGTGACCGAAATGATCCACAATGATCCCCGTCGCAGAGGGCGTAAATCCCGCCCCGCCGGCCGCTTGTATCGCGCGTAAGGCAATCAACACATAGATGTTATCGGCAAGTCCGCAGCACAACGATGCTGCGGTGAAAGCGACCACTGAGCCGAGAAATACCCTGCGGCGGCCGTATCGCTCGCTCAGCTTGCCACTGATTGGCAGCATTAGCACAAATCCGAACGAGTATGCTGTGATGGTCCATCCGGCCCAGTTGATCGATGTTTGCAACCCATCCTGAAGGGAATGTAACGCAGTCGCAACTATGGTGGTATCGACCGACATCATCAGTAACGCGAGCGCGACGATCGCAAAGACCACCGTGCGGCGAACCGGCTGTCCCCCTCCGGGATAGTTCGAAACTCCGTCAGCCTCACGAGCATTATATTGAAAATTCATAATCCGTATGTTCCGTACATTGACGACCGCGCGAAACCAGATCAGTGCGCACGCGATCTGCGCCGAGTGATTGGCGCCATACCATCGCGGTTTAAGGAGGCTTTGCCCACGCGGCCACTGATGCTGGCTTTCACCTATTTTATTCGGCTGGTGGAGAGTTTGAACTAACGGATGTGATGCCCAGCATTGCGCGTGCGTGGGTTGTCCGGCGCCCTTGTGCGGTCTGATTTAGCTCGGCGTGAGCTCCGATGGATTTGCGCCGCAATTAGGTTTAGGAACCGACGGGAGACCGATTCGAGTATCTTTTTGTCATTTGGGTTGTGCGCTGTGGCAGTGATGCGTCTGTCAGGCGATGTCGTGTTTGCGATCGGCGCGCAGTAGTGAAGGTCACATCGGCCCCGCTACATGCACGATGCTCATACGAACTATGCGTGCCGCGTGCCGACAGCGAGTTTGGGGGCAATCATCGCGCAACGCGCCACGGTTTCACGCAAAGATCTGGTCGGCCATCCATGAACTGGATGGCTGCCGTGCCGAACGAGAAGCGCCGCAAACGAATTCCCTCGCTCACTCGCGCCGTAACGAATTTCGGGCGATGACTTGACCGAAGACATCTGGATCACATCGTCCAGCCTCGGAGCGCGGCCGACCAACATCTTTTCTAAAGGCTTGACCTCCCGGGG
>Ga0207661_10004174_pt1 | contig 10110 bp, 7 predicted proteins | sample KBSC713LmetaG_FD_184337 | JGI IMG/M metagenome (GOLD analysis project Ga0207661, IMG submission 184337) | Corn rhizosphere microbial communities from Kellogg Biological Station, Michigan, USA - KBS C7.1-3L metaG (SPAdes) (version 2) | ecosystem: Host-associated > Plants > Roots > Rhizosphere ... | reverse complement strand
CAAGGTGCTCTTTGGCAGTGATGCCTTCGACGGCGGGGCGGAACAGGGATGGGAGCAGGTCGCCTGGGTCGGATCGAACACCGCCCGTCGGGCGTTGGCGGTGGCACTGACCGGCATGCTGCGCGATGGTGAGATCAACCGCCCGCGCGCGGAGGAATTGGCCCGGATGGTGATGCGTCAGAACGCCCTTGCCGCGTACGACCTCGGCATTCGCTAACGCTCGTCACTCACCCTTTCCCATTCGGCGCATGAACCGAGTCACCCTGGTTGCCGCGATGCTGGTCCTCGCCGCGCCCACATCCGCACGTACGCAGGAAACGCCGACCGAGCGCGACGCCGCACGCGACGTCGTGCAGAAGCAGATGAGTCTTCAGCGCTCCCTCAACATCGACGCGGTCGTCGCGAAGCTCACCGGGGCGAACCCGGCGCGCGACGCCGTCGCGGCGCGTGCCAAGGAGCTCATGGACAAGGAGCTGATCGCGCTCGGGGATGACATCACCAAGCATCCGGAGGTGGGATTCGTCGAAACGCGGTCGGTGCAGCTCCTCACCGACTACCTTCAAGCAGCACGACTTCGACGTCCCATGGGCGTCGGAGAGCTCAAGACGGCGTTCGTCGCACGCTATAACAAGTCGACGCCGGGGCCGAACCTCGGCGTCATCCTCGAGTACGACGCGCTGCGCGGGACGAAAGGCGCGTTCCATGGGGACCAGCACTCCACGCAGGGCCCGATCGGGATCGCGGCGGCGATTGCCGTCGCCGAATTCCTGACGCGTACGAAGACGCCAGGGACCGTCGTGGTGTTCGGAACGCCGGGCGAGGAGATGATGCCGCCTAACGCCAAGACGGTCATGTTCGACGCCGGAACGTTCAAGGGCATGGACATCCTCGTCCGGAGCCACGCGGTCAACGCCACGACCCGGCCGGCGCCCGGGTTTGGCACGTGCTGCATGAACATCGACGGCGTCAAATACACGTTCTACGGCGCGCCGGCGCATCAACTCACGGCATGGAACGGCCGCAACGCGCTCGAGGCTGTGATTCACCTGTTCAACAACATCGATGCCATCCGGAGCAACCTGAGACCGGAAACCCGAATTCAGGGCGTGATCACGGAGGGCGGCGCCGCGCCTAACGTCGTTCCCGACAAGACGGCCGCCGACTTCTACATCCGGTATCCCGACGAGGTGTATCTCGCGCAGGTGACCGAGATGGTGAACAACGCGGCCAAGGCAGCCGCACTGGCAACGGGCACGCAGGTCAAGATCGACCACTATGGACGGAACCGCGACGGCATCGGCGTCGGGTCCCTCGACGAGGTCGCGTTCGCGTACATGAAGAAATACGGCGCGACCGGCGTGGTGCCCGAGCCCGGCAAGCCGATGGGGTACGAGGAAACCGGCAGCGTGTCGAGCAACATTCCCGGGGCAGGATTCAGCGCCAAGTCCTCGAACGCCTCGAACCACACGTATGAAATGGAAGCCGATGCGCTGACGGACGTCGGGCACTCCGGATTCGTGGTAGATGCGCAGGCGATGGCGGCATTGCTATATGATTTCGCGACACGTTCCGACTATCGCGCGCTCGTAAAGAAGGAGTTCGACACGCTCAAGGGACTCCACGACGAGTACCTCGAGTCACTGCGGAAAGTGTACGTGACTCCGAAAGTCGTGGGCGAGCGGGTGGTTCCGTGATCGTCGAATCAACGTGGTGCACGCGTGACGCCGCCGAGCTCCCGTGCGAGCTCGGCGCGACGCGCGTCCGACATGCGCGCGAAGCATTTCGAGATGGGCGCGGCCCAGAATGGCGTATAGCCAGGCGCCGGGTTCCGCGTGCACTCGCGGTCCCGGACGGCAACCCACTGGCGCTGCTCCTCGCGAAGTCGCGTCACGGTTGGCGGCTCGCGCTCGCCACGCCTGACGTTGGCGTTTCGACGCATTTCTACGATCAGCGCTTCGTACACCCGTTGGAGCGCTGCATCGTTAATCGCGATGTAGCTCAGGAGACACGCCCGTTGCTCCGCCATCGTGGGCACTGCGCAGCGAGCGCTCGGCGCTCTCGCGGCGGTGGCTGTTCTCGGCGTTTTGCGTGCGATCGCGGGCCGACGCGCTGAGTTGCGCCGGACGCCGGAGCCAGAGTCGCCGAGGGGCCGCTCCGGTACCGGCGGCGGGCTATCGAGCGCGACGCTTCCCGCACTCGAGGTGACGTTGGCAGAGTCGGTGCGCGCTACCACAGCCGTATCGATGCCCCGGTTTGGCGGCAGCCTGCGCGTGGGAAGTGCATACCACGAAAGGCCGACAGCCGCAAACGCCGACAGCGCCGCGAGCAACGTCCACGCGCGTCGACGGCGGGGCCGACTCTCCTGAGGCCGACCGGCGGCTCGCGCTCGCAGCGCGACGTCCGACGAGGGCAGCGGCCGAGCTCGGCCACCTCGGCCCGGCGAAGCGGTTTCGGCGCTCGCGTTAGGTTCCGCGACGTCCGCCGCGATCGGTCGCCGGAACCGGACCGTAACCTCGTCGTCAAGCCGTGGCGTCACGCCCGATGTGTGCTGCGATACCACCGGCGGCGGACTGTATGTCAGCTGGTCGAGAAATTCTTGAGCGCTCTGGAACCGGCGATCCCGGTCTTTCACGAGCGCGCGCTCGATGGCGAACAGGAGGTTGGCCGGCACTCGCGGCCGAAGCGATGTAATCGGTGGCAGGTCCTCGTGCTTTTGCTTGTAGATGACGCCGTACAGGTTGTCGCCCCCCCAAGGCCGAAGTCCTGTGAGCAGCTCCCATCCGAGAACCCCGAGGCTGTAGATGTCCGTTCGACCGTCCACCGCGCGGCCGTCTATCTGCTCGGGCGACATGTACTGCGGCGTCCCGAGCGACGCGCCGAGCATCGTGATCGGAGCGTCTCCCTCGATGCGCCGCGCGATTCCGAAATCCGAGAGCAGTGCACGCCCCGTGGATTTCTCGAGAAACACGTTCTCCGGCTTCACGTCGCGGTGTACGATCCCACGACCGTGCGCGTACCTCAGCGCGTTGGCGACATCGCGCAGCACGGTCTCCACGTCCTCGGCGCTGAACGCGCCGTACTCGCGAAGCCGATCACGCACCGTTCCGCCGGTCACGTACGCCATGATGATCGCGACCGCACGATCACCCATCTCCTCGATTGCCTCGGTTCGGACGATGTTGGGATGGCTCAGATCGGCAACGGTTCGCGCCTCTCGCGCGAACCGTTGCAGCGCGTCCGGGTCGTCGAGGTATCGCGCGCGGATAGCCTTGATCGCCACGAGCTTGCCGGTATCACGACGTTTTGCGAGGTACACGGCCGCCATGCCACCCTGCCCGAGCTCTCGAATGAACTCGTACTGATCCTCCAGTGCACGAAGGTCGGTCGGGAAATCGGTCTCGAACTGCATGGGCTCGACGTTGGGTTATCGGAAGTGAAATGCCGGATGCGTGCCGATACGGCCCGTTTGGCGCAGAGCATTAGCGATCGGGATGCGCGGCCATGGCGCACGGCCTCGACGATTCAACGTTCTGGGCATTGCGGGTCCTTGGTCCCGCAAGCAACCTCGCAAGAGTGCTTTCAATGCCGGAGGGTCCCATGGGCGCTCGTTCCCGTCATTCTCGAGTGTGGTTGGTCGTTGTCGCGACCACGGTCGTCTGGTCCGCCTCGTCGGTGCAGGCGCAAGACACCCAAGACAATCTGAAGGACAAGCTGATCTTCATTCCCGTCCGCGCGAGCGACGTGATGTCGGCCGCAGATCAGCAGCGCATTGGCCTCGGCGGCCTAACGGCGGACCAGCGCTTTGCACTCGACGCGTGGTTGACTCGCTACTCGGCCGAGCTTCGCGCGAATTCGTTCCGACAGCCGGGGTCGGCGGCTGCCCGGCCTGTGGCGGCCACGACCGAGGAGTCGGCGCCGTCGGAATCGGCCAGTGCGCCGAAGCGATCGGGCCATCACGGCGGCTGGGGCTGGCCGCCCCTCGCTACCACGCCTCCAGCTGCACGGCTCGTCTCGACACCAGACGACGGATCATTCGTTCGTCTCGCCGATGGGACGCTGTGGGAGGTATCCGTGCCGGACCGGACGTTCACCGACGAGTGGCAGGAGGGCGACTACATCACCGTGTCGCTGGCCTCAACCGCCCAGGGAGAGTTCGATCATGTGCTGGTCGACACGAACGCCAACACGCGGGCGCACGTGCGCTTCGTGGACGTGGTAGGATCGCGCCGGCGCTAAGCACGAGACGGCAAGAAGACTGTTACCGCGGCCCGCGCCTCGCGCGGTCGAGCCGCGACGAGAGCTCGTCGTGGCGGGCCGCGGCCATTCGCGCAAAGCACCTAGAGATCGGTTCTGCCCAGCGAGGCACGAAACCGGGCGCCGGATGGCGTGTGCAGTTCCGTTCCCGGTCGGCGACCCAGCGCCGCTGCTCCGCCTGAAGCCGGGCCACATCGGGCGAGTCGGCTGCGCCGGCTGGAGTGTTCGCGTGGCGTCGCGTCTCCACGATGAGCGAATCGTAGGCGTGCTGCAGCGGCGCGTCGCTCATGGCAACCAGTTTCGCAAGGCACATCTGTTGATCCGCCATCGACGGAACCGCGCACTGGGAGGGCGTGCGTGCGCTGCCCAACGAGACGTTGCCAGCGCTCGTGGTCACCGAATGCCGGGCCGGGCCCGCGACCCACGGCACGTCGGCGATCGCCAGCGGTATGAACAACGCCAGGACCGCGACGCCGAGCCGCCACACCCATCGGCTGCGAGCGCGCTGCGGGAGAGGTTGCGAAAACGTTGCGGCAGCCGGCACCGGCTCCCATCCGGGATCCTCAGTGTACTCGACGGCGCTCGACAGCCACGGCGCGGAATAGTCGTTAGGCTCCGGCGGCGCGAGCGCGCCTGGGCGGCGGAATCGCACTGTCGGCGAATCGTCCACCGGTTCCGGAGCGCTGAGTGTCGCCTGTGCCAGTACTGGCGGCGGATCGTACGTCAGCTCCTCGAGAAACTCGTCGGTCGTCTGCCAACGCTGCGTCCGGTCCTTCGCGAGCGCGCCTTCAATGGCGAACAGCAGGTTCGCCGGGACGCGTGGGCGGAACGACTTGATGCGCGGCAGATCCTCGTGCTTCTGCTTGTAGATGACCCCGTACAGGTTCTGGCCGGCCCACGGGCGTTTACCCGCGAGCAGCTCCCAGCCGAGGACCCCGAGGCTGTAGATGTCCGCCCGTCCGTCGAGCTCGCGCCCGTCGATCTGCTCGGGTGACATGTATTGCGGCGTCCCGAGCGCTGCCCCAAGCAGCGTGATGGGCGCGTCGTCTTCGATCCGCCGCGCGATCCCGAAATCCGCGAGTAGCGCCCGGCCCGTTGATTTCTCCAGGAACACGTTTTCCGGCCGAACGTCCCGGTGAACGATGCCGTGACGGTGGGCGTAGCCTAACGCGGTCGCAACGTCCCGGAGCACCCGCTCCGCGTCTTCGGCGCTGAACGCGCCGTACTCGCGCAGGCGGTCGCGCACCGTTCCGCCCGCGACGTATTCCATGATGATCGCGATCGCGCGGTCGCCGAACTGCTCGATCGACTCGGTACGGACGATGTTCGGATGGTTGAGGCCGACGACGGTCCTGGCTTCCCGGGCGAAGCGCTGCAGCGCATCCGCGTCGTCGAGGTACCGTGCCTGGATGGCTTTGATCGCAACGAGCTTCCCGCTATCGCGATGCCTCGCGAGATACACGGCCGCAACGCCGCGCTGGCCGAGCTCTCGGATGAGCTCGTAGCTGTCCTCCAGTGCGCGTAGATCAGTCGGGAAGTCCGTCTCTGGATACATCGGCTCGGCACTGCACTTCCGAAACAACGTTCAACATGCGAGTCGCAGGCCTTCGTCGCGCTCGCCCACACTCCTGATACACCCCACATCATAGCGTCCGGGGCGGCCTGGGTCGGAGTCCAACCGCCACCCGATGGGTACGGTCGCAGACTTTGCGGCGGGGGTCAAGTCGGAGGGCAACTGCCGATCCATCCCGGATTCACACGGCGGCGGATGGCGGAACTCTTCACGCCGACCGACGTGCGCGCAGGCGGGTGGCGATGGACCGCCGATCGCCGCCACGAGCGCGGTGACGCCGGCTCGTCACCGGCGCCGACCGCGACTGACTCAGCTCGTTAGGCCTGCCCCGTCGAGCGACTCACTGGATAACCAGTGGAATCTGCGAGGCGACCTGCAGGTCCATGAGGGCGTAGAGACGGCGGTCGATCTGGAAGAAGTGCGCGGCTTTCCTTCCGGGGATGACCTTCTCGATCAACGGGACCCATTTCTGACGGGTCTGTGCGACATCGACCTGAATGTCGCTCCACTTCTTCAGAATGCTGATCGCCTGTTCGTCGGTCAGCGTTTTCTGATTCGCCGCATACTCCTTGATCAACGCGTAGAACTCATCGTAGTGCTTGCTCATGTCGGCCGCGTACTGGTCGTACACGGGCCAGAACTTGGTCGCTTCGGTTTCGGTCAGCGGCACGTTCTCGGCGAGAATCTTCTTCTTCTCTGCCCGCAAGTTGCGACGCACCAGAGCGAGGTCCTTCTCGACCTCCACCCCCGTCGCCGTTTCCTTCTGGGCGAAACTCCGGCTGCTCGGCGCCGCGAGGGCGACAACCATCGCGAGGCCCGTAAGCATTGTTTTTGTCAAGCGATCCCCCTGAATGTTCACCGAAGGATCGCAACTGGTAGGGAAGACGCTCTATCCTACTTTCGTCCAAGTCGACGGGCGACGGGCGACTGGCGACTGCCGCGAACTCGGGCCCTTTGCCGGGACGACGGCGAATCCTCGACTCGCTACCGCTCGCTCGGAATGACCCGGGCCTTTTCCCCCGTCGCCCGTCGCCCGTCGCCCGTCCCCGGCAGTCGCCAGTCGCCAGTCGCCAGTCGCCAGTCGCCAGCAATCAGTGAATCTTGTTCACCGGCACACCCTCGTCGCGCTCGAAGTGGCTGTCGTCCGTCGCGACATGACGTCCGTTGACGGGCTGTACGTGGCGCGAGTTCCCTTCGGGAAAGATCGCGGCAAACGCCGCAATCTGATCCTTCGAGAGATCGATCGGCGGGGCGATGACGACCCAGCGCACACCTTCCGTATATGGCGCGGTCGTCAGAGATCCGGTGTACCGCGCGGATGCCTCGTGCGGCGGGATGAGCGCCTTCAAGTTGACCTGCGACACCTTCACGTGCCCGCCGGACTGTTTCGGCAGTTGGCTGAACATCGGCGCCAGCGTGGCATTCGCGGCTCCCGCGCGGAGAAAGACGCCGATCACCAGCGTCGAGCTGTCCGCGGCCTTGTGCACGAGATGCATCTCCATGGGGAAGCGCTGCTCGTCCACCTCGTGCTCCGCCGGAGAATGAAAGTGGAACTGCACGAGACGATAGACACGGTCGCCAACGCGAATCTCACCATCGCCGGCCACCACGTTCGCTCGCACGGTGGCTTCCTCGTTAGGCGATCCCGTATTCTCCAGGTCGACGGTCGCGTGGGTGCTGTAGTGGAAGGTCAATGGCGGAACCGCTTGCTGCTTCACGACCTGCAAATCATCGCCGCGGATGTCGATGGGGCTCTGCTGCGCGATCGAGGACGCGGCCGTTATCGACTCACGCGCGCGAGCCACCGACGACGACTCGACCTCGTTCGCCGCCATCCGTGGGGGACCGATTAATCCGATCAGGAGCGTGCCGGCGAGCCAATCGATGGGGGCTTTCATGAGACCTCGACAGAGGATTTCGGACCTCTGAGCGTATGTCTCGAGTGGAGCGTCAGTGTATTGGCCTTTTGTACCGGAACGGCCGGGCCGGGCGACGGAGGAACGGCGGCTGGTTGCTGGCTGCTCGTGCTGGCTGCTGGCTGGACGCTGGCTGCCGCGAGTAGCCTTCCCGTGGGTTCCGCTTCTTGACCCGTCGCCCGTCGCGGGCCGTTCTAAAACCGAAACGCCACTTTCACACTCCTAGCCGTTCCTCTATCGAGCGCCGCATCGAGCGCTCGACGGTACTCGCCGAGCGGAAACGTCGCCGTGACCAACGGTCTCACTGGCGCTCGCCCGCTCGCGATCAGCGAGGCCGCTTCAGCGAATGCGTTCTGCGCGGCGCCGCCGTGCGCATGCACGCCGTAACACAGGCTGCCCCGCACCGTCAGCTCCTTCAACCACACGGGCGTCCAGTCCAGACCATTCAGCGTGCTCACGTTGCCTAACAAGACGATCGTCCCGCCGGGGCGGGCCAGGCGAAGGGCATCGTCCATGGCGCGCGTGCCACCGACGCAGACAAACGTGTAGTCGAACCCGCCGCCAGCACCAATGGGGCGGCCAATGATCGGTTTGAGCAGCCGAGACTGGCCCGCCTCGGCGAGCGCACCGAAATAGTCGCCACCTGACCTAACGACGCGCACCGCGCCGAGTCGGCGTGCGTGCTCTGCCTGGAACTCGTGGCGCGCCAGGACGGTGAGCGTCACCTCGCGGGCAAGCGCCGATAGGGCGGCGGTGGTCAGAAGGCCGATCGAGCCCGCACCGATGACAAGCACCCGCGCTCCGGGCTCGGGCAGATTTGCCCGCGCGGCGTGGACCGAGCAGGCGAGCGGTTCAACGAGCACCGCCTCCTCGTCGCTGAGCGCATCCGGCACGCGAAGCAGCTGGGATTCGTGCGCCACGAACTGCTCGCCCCAGCTACCGCCCGTGCCGCGCGTCGTCCCTACGAGCATGCCGGGTGGAAGCACTCCGTCGGTGAAATGGGCGCAGCGCGAATGGTTGCCGGCAACGCATTGTGTACACGGAGGCTCGACGCCGCGCGGCTCGCAACAGAGCAGCGGGTTCGCGACGACACGGTCACCTACCCCGACGCTTCGTACGGCCGACCCGACTTCGACGACGTCGCCCACGTTCTCATGTCCGAGAACGAACGGGAAGGACGAGAACGGCGACGTCATCGGACTCGCCTTGAGCGTGATGACGTTGAGATCGCTGCCACATATCCCGCCGAGCCGCGTGCGAATGCGAACCCAGCGCTCACCCGGGAGTGACGGCTCCGAGACATCCGCAACCGTGGTGCACGCGTGCGGGCCAATATACAGGCGCCGGGACAACCGGCCAGCCGCGAGCGTCGTTAGGTACGTCGGGATGGGGGCGGCAAAACTGATGGCCTTCACGCGCGCGCGGACGTGGCCAACGGAGTGACGACACGCAACGCGCTCGGAACGCAGGCCACCTCGAGCGTGGACGATTGGGCGCGGTTGTATTCGCCATCCGTTTCATACGCGGGTGGCGTCGCAAACGACAACGTGAACCGCGCGGCCTGCTCGCTCCGGACGTCAGGATGCGTGAGGTGCGTGCCTCGCGCGGCCGCGCTGAACAACCCGATCCGCCTGAACGGCGCCACCGTGCGGATCGCGACGGCGTCGAGTCGGCCATCGGTGATACTCGCGTTGGGTGCGATCCGGAACGCGCCGCCAAAATTCTTGCCGTTGGCGATGATCACCATGAGATGGGACGTCAGGCCCCCTGCCCCGTTACCACTCGACAACGTGACCGGGACGCCAGCGTAGCCGAACAGCTGGCGGAGCGCCGAGTACATGTACAGCATGTCACCCTTGAGCCACCGGATTGTCGCGGCGTCCTCGATGACCGCGATGTCGAAGCCAAATCCCGTCACGTTGAGGAAATGCTTGTTCTCGATCCGGCCAACATCGACCGCGACGTCTGGGCCATCGACGGCAAGGCGCGCCGTCGCCTCGTAATCGTTGGCCGGCGCGCCGACGGTCTTGGCGAAGTCGTTCCCGGTACCTGCCGCGCCAAGCGCGAGCCGCACGCCGGCGCCCGACGCAATGATGGCGTTGGCGACGTTCCCCCACGTCCCATCGCCGCCAACGGCGACGATGGTGCGTACTCCTTCGTCGATCGCGCGCTGGGCGAGAAGCTTCTCCTCACCCGCGGTGCGCGTTAGGCGAATGTCGGCGACGCCAACCGCCGCGAACGCCCGGCGCACGTGCTGTTCGGCCACCAGGCCCCGCCCCCTCCCTGCGGCGGGATTTACGATGACGCAAACGTCAGGCATCAGCGCGGCGCGAACGCCGCGAGCTGGCGAAGCGGATGGAAGGTCTG
>Ga0207661_10004172_pt1 | contig 10112 bp, 7 predicted proteins | sample KBSC713LmetaG_FD_184337 | JGI IMG/M metagenome (GOLD analysis project Ga0207661, IMG submission 184337) | Corn rhizosphere microbial communities from Kellogg Biological Station, Michigan, USA - KBS C7.1-3L metaG (SPAdes) (version 2) | ecosystem: Host-associated > Plants > Roots > Rhizosphere ... | reverse complement strand
CGTCGGGGTGAGGGAGTGCGTCGGCCGATCAGCGGCGCGCGACGTCGAGCATTCCGGTCGGGCCGTCGCCGAAGGTTTCGACCGTCACGTGCTTGTCCTGCAAGGCGGCGCTGATGAGCGTGTTCAGGAGGCGGTTGTTCGTCGTGCCGCCTGCGTCGACGTACTGACCTTGCTTCAGGAACCCGCCGCCGCTGCCCCACACGATGTGCGGGACGTTCTGGAAGCTGTGCGAGGGTCCCTCGGCGTAGTTCAGCGTCCACATCACGAGGCACCGATCGGCGAGGCCACGCGCCTTGAAGTGATCGAGGCCAGCGGCCAGTGTCTGCATGCGGACGGCGTCGACCTCGGCGTGCGCCTGGGCGGCGAGCGGGTCGCCCGCGTCGTTGCCTATCGCGGAGTCACTCATCAGGCGGTGGCTGACGTACGTGAACTTCCATTGGCGGTCCAGGTTCGACGGCACGTCGTAGATCGTGAGGTCGTACGGGTCGCCCCACTGCAGCGATGCCGCCCGCCGGTAGTTGCAGGCAAACGCCATCGCCACCAGGCTCATGTGCAAGCGCACCATCTCGTCGGTGCGGTGCGCGTTCCATTTGAACGTCTGCAGCGCCTCCAGCGCCGGAACATCGAGGCCCGTGGTCGTGCACAGCCCGCCCATCGTGATCTCGGCGTCGCGAATGGCGTCGAAGTGCTGCTGCAGGCGCTGCTTATCGGTCGCGCCGAGCCGCGGGTGCTGCATCAGCGACGTCAGCTCTTCCCGCACCAGATCGTGGACGCTCTTGCGGCTCTGCAGCAGCTGCCGCGCCGCCTGGTCACCGCTCGACGTCGCGAGGCCCATCAGATCGAGGTACAGGTTGTAGGGGTTGTCGATCACCGGATTGAGCTGGCCCGGCCCCGCGAACGAGAGGCGCTGCGCCTCGAAGCCGTTCTTCACGTTCCCGGCGTAGAGGGCGATCGGACCCTTTCCAGGGTGCGCCATCTCGGCGATGTACGCGTCCGCCGACGGCCCGCCGGAGGTCGCCTTCGTCGCGTCCCCATTCTTGACCGGGGGGCGGGCGGTCAGAGCCGCGACCAGCCCCTCTGCATGCGCGTCGTAGACGTTCGCCCAGCGCGGCCAGTTGATGCCCGACAAAAACAGGAGGTTGTCGGCGTGGGCGGCGAGCTGACTGGTGGCCTTGCCCGAGGCCGCGAGCCCGGCCTGGGTGAGCGGTCCCGGCGCGTCGGGAAAGAACTTCGCGCTAACCACGCCGCAGACCGTGGAGATGAAGAAGGCGAAGACCGGCGGCGGATCGTCCGCCGCCCACGGCGATCGCTCGGGGAGGCTCTCGAGGAAGGGGAGGGCGACCGCCGCGCCGGCCGCGCCGCGCAGGAAGGCGCGCCGATTCGGCAGCACGTGGGCGAGGCGCGATCGCGTCGCGCTCACGGCGCACCTCCCGGACGCGAGCGGAACGCCGCGCTCCGCACCAGCGAGACGATCATCTCTTTCAACGACTTGGTGCGGCTGACCGCCGCCAGATCCTGCAGCAGGGGACGGTCAGCCTCGACGACGTCGCGCTGCAGGGCATAGCCCGTCAGCATCTTCGCGTAGCAGGTGTGCGCCTGGGCGTCGTCCGCGAGCAGGCGCATCAGCTCGCGCGCGTCCGCAAACGGCCGTTCGACGCCGCCCACCGGGTACCGGCCGGAGGCGTCGACCGCGACGCCGTTGTCGGCGTCGCGCCGCCGTCCGAGACCGTCGAAGCCCTCGAACGCGAAGCCGAGCGGATTGACGACGTCGGCGTGACAACCGGCGCAGCTCGCCGTCGCGGCCTCGACCCGAGCCCGATCGGTCTGGCCCGCGGCGAGCGGCGGCAGCGGGGGCGGCGGCGCGACATGCGAAGGAACCGCGAGGCAAAGGACATCGTTCGCCACGGCGGCCCCGCGCGCGATCGTGTCGGGGCCGTCGTCGCGCCCCGCGCGCAACAAGAACGGGACCTGCATGAAGTAGCCGATGCGCGACGGGTCGAGCGCCAGCTCCTCGATCTGGGCGGGCGCCGGCTGGATGCCGTAGCTCTGCGCGAGGCCCGGCCCGACGAAGGCGCGCGTCGACGTCAAAATCGCGCGCAGGCCTTCGCCGTTTGCGAACACGGTGTCGAAGAACCGGTAAGAGGCCTCCGCCAGCTCCGGCTTCAGCGCCGCGGGCACGCCCGGCCGCTCGACGGCGCCGGCGCCGTCGAGGCGATAGAGCTGCCCGTGAAAATCGCGGAGGACGGCGAGGGCGTCGGGCTGTTCCAGCATCGCGCGCGCCGCGCGTTCGAGGCCGTCGCTCGAATCCAGCGATCCCGCCGCGGCGGCGTCGAGCAGCTCGTCGCTCGGCGTCGTGCCGAGCAGCGCGAACGAGAGCTTGGACGCGACCTCGTACCCGTCGAGCGGCGCGCCCGCCGGACCGAGCTCCGACCGATACAAGAACTTCGGCGACTGCAACATCGCCCGGATCACCAGGGCGGCCCCGTTCGCGAAGCCCGCGCCGTAGAGCGTCTCGCCCAGCGTGAAGATGCCCTGGTACTTCGTCTCCTCGTCGGCCGTCAGCGGCCGGCGGAACGCCCGCCGGCCGAACGCGCGCACGAACCCGGTCGCATCGGCGCCGGCGTAGAGCCGCGCCAGCGCGTCGGGCGTGCCGGTCGCGAGCGCCGCGGCCTTCTCGGACGCCGCCTCGAAGTCCATTTCGGCCTGCGCGTCGACGTAGAGGCGCTTCTCGTTGTTGGAGAAATCCGTCGCGGGCGCGGCCGGCGCCGAGAAGCTCTGCGCCAGGTTGGCGGGCGCGGCAAAGCGGAGGACGCCGGCCACCGCGCGCTCCCACTGCTGGTTCGTCAGCCGCTGCATCCGCGTGTAGGTGGGCGACCCATCGAGGTTGATCCCGGTCGACGATCCGGGCTGGCCGCCCGCGCCCCCGGTCCCGGAGGCGGCGTCGCCCCCGGGCCCAGCGCCAGCACGTCCGCCCGCCCCTGCGGTTCCTGCCGCCCCGGTGATCCCAGCCGCTCCGGTGATCGTGCCGCCGTCTGCGCGCTCCTTCGCCGGGGCACGGCGGCACGACGACGCCAGGCCCGGCACGGCGGCGAGCGCGACCGCGAACCCAAGACGGTGCGCAAAACCCACCATCGCTCTTGGTGGATCCCTCGACCGGGCCTCCCGGATCACATGCAGCGCCGATTTTTCGCCGTGTTCGTACGGGACCAGCGCTCGTTGGCTTATGACGATGCGGCCTTCACCCCGGGCGGGCGGCGCTTCACCACCGCCGGCGGCGACGGCGGGCGGGGATCGGGCGCTTCCGCCCTCGCTACTTCGGCGCGACGAACCCCGCCGCGATCGCCCGGCTCTGATACAGCGTGTTCTTCTGGTCGTCGTTGTAGACCGTCGAGAAGCTGGTGCCGTTGGTTGACCGCGAGATCTTTCCTTGCCAGTCGGCGCGCAAATACGTGCCGTCGAACCAGGACGAGTCTTTGCAGTCCGTTTGCGACTTCCACGTGTTGTCGCAGTAGGTTGCTTGCTCGATGCCGGCCATCGTCGTCCACGTGATCGCGTCGTCGGATTGGTAGCTGGTCTTCGTGTCGCCGTAGGCGACGAACTTGCCGGCGTGGTAGGCGAGATAGACGTGGGAGCCGGTGTTGGAGATGGTCGAGATCTTCGTCCAGGTGAGGGCGTCCGTGGAGCGGAAGACTTTGCCGTCGCAGACGCCGTAGAAGGAGTCGTCCTTGTAGGTGAGGCCCTCGATGATTGCGCAGGACTTGACCGGGCCGTCCTGCAGCTTGCCGTGGTCGGTCCACTTCACACCGTCGGTCGACGTCCACAGCTTCCAGCCGGTGGCGACCCAGATGCCCTTGCCGTAGGTGATGGCGCGGAGGAGGACGTCGTCGTCCCCGCCGTTGGTTGTCTCGTACGCGCGGTCGCCCCAGGTCTTGCCGCCGTCGCGCGAGACGATGCGGATGCCGCCGTAGCCGACGCCGATCAGCGCGGGGACGTAGCCGGGTGGATCGCCGCTCGCACCGGCGGCGCCGGTGGTGCCGGCCGTGCCCGTCGTACCGCCGCTGCCAGTCGTGCCGCCGCGGCCTGCGCTGCCAGTCGTGCCCGCGCTGCCGGTGGTTCCGCCGCGTCCGGCGGCGCCGGTCGTGCCCGCGCTGCCGCTTGCGCCGGCCGCCGCGCCGCCGGCGCCCGTCGTGCCGGCGGTACCCGTCGCAGTCGACCCGGCGGCGCCCGCGTTACTCCCGCCGCTGCCGCCGCCGCCCGAGGCAATCGCTCCGCCGTTACCGCTCGCGCCCGCCGCTCCGCTCGTACCGCCGACGCCGGGACCGCCGCCAACACCAGCCGTTCCCCCGTCCGGCGTCGCGCCGGCGGTCCCGTCGTCGGGATGTCCGCTGACGGCCCCCGTGCACGCGGCCGTTGCGAGAGCAAGGCAGGCGAGCGCGAGGACCCTGGAGGGTGCAGCGGGCATCCGGGGCGTATGAGCCGCGACCCGGGCCAGGCGGTCCAGGTCGAAAGATTGAGCGGTGGGGTTGGGCGGCCGCCACTTGAATGGGCGATGATGAGCCGGATGAACGGAGGCCGCGGGACCGTGCTGGTGGCACTGGTCGTCCTGAGCCTGGGGTGCTCCAAGAAGCACGGCGAGGATGGGACCGCGGATAGCGGAACCGCGCTGGGCAGCGGTGGCGTCGTGGGTTCCGGGACGGGCGGCGCAGGGCAGGCAGGCGATGGCGGCGCGGGGTTGGGCACGGCCGGCGCGAGCGCGACCGGTGGCGGGGGGGCGCCCGCCGCGGGCTCGGGAGGTTCCGGCGGGCGCGGCGGCACCGGCGGCCTCGGTGCGACGGGCGGGGGCGGCGCTGGCGGCGCCGGCGGCGAGGTGTTCGACTGCGAAGGGTTCGGGGTGCCGCTGGATCACCCGATCGTGAACGACACGTACACGCTGGAGATGGAGACGGTCACCGGCAAGGGGACGGGGTTGATGTGGCAGCGCAAGTTGAGCGCGGCGGACCAGGTCACCGTTCCGTCCGCGGCCGGGTGTTCGAATCCTGCGCTGGCCGGGTTCTCGGACTGGCGGCTTCCGACGGTGATGGAGCTGGCGACGATCGTCGACCTCGCCGTCGTGAATCCGGCGATCGCCGCCCAGGCGTTCCCGAGCACGCCGGGCGCCAGCTTCGTGACGTCGACGCCGGTGTACGTGGCGGGCGGGACGTCGCCGAACCGGTGGTCCGTCGATTTCGCGTCCGGCCTGACCGCGAACACGACGCCGGCCCCCGCGTATGTTCGCTGCGTGCGCAAGGACTTCGGCCCGATCTGCATCACGGGGAGCCGCTTTCAGATCAACCAGAAGGCGTCCGACGCGAACGGCGTCGTCACCATGGTCGACCGGTACACGGGGACGTCGTGGCAGCAGGGGGTCTCGGACCCCATGACCTGGCAGCAGGCCAAGGACTACTGCACGGCGTTTCTCCGTCCGGGCCGCCTCCCGCGATCGAAAGAGCTGCTTTCGATCATCGACTGGAGCGCACCGACGGGCGTCTACACGGAGGGCTTTCCGGAGACGCCTCTAGACGCCTACTGGTCGGACACCCCCTTGGCCAACACGGCGATGGCGGGCGTCGTGACGGTCGTGCTGGGTGACGCTCGGATCGCGGGTACGAACACGGCGCCGGCGACGGCTCTGCACCGGGCGCGGTGCGTGGTCGCTCCGTGAGCTAGTTGCAGCCGGAGCCGCGGTCGTCGGGGCCCGTGACGACGGGCGGCGAGCTCGGGTCGGAGAGGGCGCGCATGGCGACGTCGGCGGCCTGGCGGATCGGGGCGCCGCAGGTGTCGCTGCGGCTGACGAAGTTGAGGGAGGCGTCCCGGTATCCCGGCAGCGAGATCGTCACGGGCGCCGTGACGGGTGAGACGGCGTGCGTGCATTTGCCGCCCGCGCACGTCGCCGATGTCAGATCGGTCGCGAGGGGCACGCCATTCTGGTTGATGGTCGCGTCGGGCAGCGGGTCGCCGGTTTCGACGTCGTGGACGGTCAACAGAAGCGTCGCGTAGAAGCAGCGCTCGGGCGGGCCGCACGTGTCGCACGCGGGCGGGCTCAGGAGGGCGGGGAGGGCCAGGAGAACAGCGGCAGCCAGGATGCGCATGGCCCGATTCTAAGCGGGACCCCCTCTCCCTAACCCTCTCCCCCAAGGGGGAGAGGGAACAAGAATCGATCCGGCCCCGCGCCCATAGCAAATCCGGTCCCCTCGCCCCGCGAAGCGGGGAGAGGGTTAGGGAGCGGGGCCTCCGGTCCGCCGATCGCCTGGACCGTTTGCGAGGGGTCGGGGGTCGTACTCGGCAGGATGCGCGCCCGTTGGCCATACCTTGCGCTGATCCTCGCTGGCGGTGGTTGCACGGGGGCGATCGGCGCCAACGCCGGCAGCACGGGAAGCGGTGCGGCGGGCGCGGGGAATCCGGCAGGCACCGGCAATAGCGGCGGCCCCGGCGTCGCCGGCACTGGCAACACCGTGGGCACCGGCACCGGCAACAGCGGCGGGCCGGGGGCCGGCGGGTCCACCGGGACCACGCCGACGCCCGTGAACTTCGCCTGCGACGCCGCTGCAAAGCCGCCGGTCGCCACCCTCCGCCGCCTGACGATGGCGCAGTTCCGGAACACGGTCTCGGACCTCGCGGCGTTCGCGCTCGCCAGCACCAGCGCCGGCGCAACCGTCATGACCGAGCTCGCATCGCCGCTCGGCGAGCTGCCCGACGATCGCCGTGAGGCCGTCCCGCAGGATCTGCACGGCAGCTACCGCCGGCTCGATCAGTCGCTGCAGCAGATCCACGTCGAGTCGACGTACGACGTCGGGGTCGCGCTCGGCGTGGCGCTGACGACGACCGCGCGGCTCGGCACGGTCGTGGGCAGCTGCGCGACCGACACGAGCACGTCGAACGACGCGACCTGCCTGGATTCGTTCATCAAGAAGTTCGGCGCGCGCGCGCTGCGCCGCCCGCTGACGACCGACGAGGTCACCTTCTACACGACCGCCTACGGCAGCAGCGCGACCGCGTCCGCCGCCGCGTACGCCGACCTGATCGGCCTGTTCGTCACCGCGCCCGAGTTCATGTACTTCGTCGAGCACGGCGACACGGCGGTCTCCGGCCAGACCGGCGCCTACGACGTATCGCCCTACGAGCTCGCGTCGCGCCTGTCGTATCAGCTCTGGCAGACCGGCCCCGACGACGCGCTGCTGGCGGCCGCCGCCGACGGCAGCCTGCGCGACGCCACCACCTACAACGCGCAGGTCACGCGCCTGCTCGCCGACCCGCGCGCGCGCCCGGCCCTCGACGAGTTCTTCGCCGACTGGATGAAGGTCGAGGACCTGCCCGCGATGGACGCGAAGAACGCAGACGCGACGTTCAAGACGTTCGCGGGCGCCGACCTGCCCGACAGCAAGCTGCGCCAGGCGATGATCGACGACGTCGTCGGGATGCTCGACTACTACACCTGGACGTCGCCGGCCGGGATCTCCGCGCTGATGAACAGCGACCTGTCGTTCGCGCGCGACGCGCGCCTCGCCAAGCTGTACGGCGCGAGCGCGTGGAACGGCACCGGCGCGCCGCCGATGCTGCCGGCGGGCCAGCGCCCCGGCCTGCTGACGCGCGCGCTGTTCCTGTCGACCGGCACCGCCAACACGCGGCCGATCATGAAGGGCGTCTTCGTGCGCACGAACATCCTCTGCGACACGATCCCGCCGCCGCCGCCGGGCGCGAACGCGAAGCCGCCCGAGCTCGGACCCAACATGACGACGCGCGAGAGCGTCGAGGCGCTCACCGAGATGCCCGGGACGATCTGCGCGAGCTGCCACGGCCCCGCGATCAACCCGCTGGGTTTCGCGACGGAAGGCTTCGATTCGCTCGGCCGCTTCCGCACCGCACAGCGGCTGTTCGACGCGAGCGGCACCGAGACCGGCACGAAGGCCGTCAACACGATGACGGTCCCGCAGGTCAACTACGGCGACACGGCGTCGATCTCGACGCCGGCGGAGCTGATGTCGCTGATGCTGACGAGCGGGAAGGTCGAGGCGTGCCTGGCGCGCAACTTCTTCCGCTACACGTACGGCCGCTGGGAGGACACGACCACCGACGGCTGCGCGCTGGAGGACGCGCGCAAGGCGCTCGCGAACGGCGGCAACGTCGCGGACCTCGCGGCGGCGGCGGTGAAGACGGCGCAGTTCAAGCGACGGACGTTCCAATGAGCAAGCGACGGATCATCGACATCTCGCGACGGCAGATGCTACGAGGCATCGGCGGCGCCACGCTCGCGCTGCCGATCCTGCCGTCGCTGCTGTGCAAGACGGCGTACGGCGCCGACCCAGTGTTCACGCGGCCGCCGCGCCTGTGGTGGGTGACGACCGAGCACGGCGGCGCGTTCGAGGCCAGCATGTTCCCCAGCACGTCGCTGCTGACGAACAGCCAGGCGCTGTACTCCGACCACACGGTGAAGTCGGGCGCGCTGGTGCCGACGACGTCGGGCAGCAACACGGTCGTGTCGCCGGTGCTGACGGCGCCGTCGTCGTCGCTGTCGGCGGCGCTGGTCGCGAAGATGAACGTGCTTTGGGGCCTGGACGTGCCGTTCTACATCGCGCACAACACCGGCCTCCACCTGGGCAACTACGCGCGCAACGACGGCAACGGCGGCGACGGCAAGGCGGTGCAGGCGTTCCCGCGGCCAACCATCGACCAGATCATGGCGTGGTCGCCGTCGTTCTATTCGAACCTGTCCAGCATCCGCGAGCGCGCGATGATCATGGCGAACCGGCCGGTGTCGTGGAACTACAGCGACCCGTCGATGACCAGCAGCAGCATCGAGAACGTGCGCGGGTACACGAGCTCGCTGGATCTGTTCAACAAGATCTTCGTGCCGCCGACCACCGGGGGGCCGGCGCCGCGCGCGCCGATCGTCGACCGCGTGCTCGCGAACTACAACCGGCTGCGCAACGGCAACACGCGGCTGTCGGCGGCGGACAAGCAGCGCCTGGACGATCACGTCGCGCGCATCGCCGAGCTGCAGCGCAAGCTGACGACGACGGTCAGCGGCGCGGCGTCGTGTTCCAGCGTCACGACGCCGACCGACAACGCGAACAAGCACAGCGGCAACACGGCCGCGGACGCGGGCAAGCAGCTGCAGCTGTGGAACGAGGTCGCGGCGGCGGCGTTCATGTGCGGGACCAGCCGCATCGGCGTGCTCGCGTACGGCGACACGTCGCGCTTCTGCGCGTACGGCGGCGACTGGCACCAGGAGGTCGCGCACCAGTGGCAGCTCGCCGACAAGCAGGCGCTGCTGGTGCAGTCGTATCAGCAGTTCTTCTCGTCGGTGATGGTCGACATGGCGAAGCGGCTCGACGCCGTCGAGGAGGCGCCGGGGCTGACCTATCTGGATCACTCGCTGCTGGTGTGGACGCAGGAGAGCGGGATGGAGACGCACGGGTCGGTGTCGGTGCCGGTCGTGACGTTCGGCAGCGCGGCCGGGAAGTTGAAGACGGGGCTGCTGTGCGACTACCGGCGGACGGGCGTCGCGGCGTCGCAGTACGATCCGGGCGCGGGCGGCAAGCAGACGCTGGGCTTGCTGTACAGCCAGTGGCTGGCGACGGTGCTGCAGGCGATGGGCGTGCCGGCGAGCGAGTACGAACGCTGGGGATACAAAGGTTACGGCTACCCGTTCATCACGAAGGAGAGCTGGACGCCGCCGTTCGGCAAGCACTACGGCGACACCTCGTCCCGCTACTTCATGAACGCCAGCACCTACCTGCCGTTCCTCTCCAAGACCTAGCGGCCTTCTCGCGTCCCTCTGGTCCCCTCTCCCCGCAGCTGATCTGGTCCCCTCTCCCCGCAGAGCGGGGAGAGGGTTAGGGTGAGGGGTCCGCGCTTTCAGCGCAGCGCTACAGGCAGCGACCGGTGACCGGGTTCGTGCCGAACGTGCCGCACTCGCAGACGCCGGCGTCCGTACAATGTCCGTGGATGGACGAGATGGCCGGGTTGTCGTTGCACGATTGATCGGCGCCGGCCGTGCAAGCGGGCGGGGCGTCGGTGGGGCCCGGGCCCGCGTCGCACGTGACCATCAGGCAAGCGTCGCCGGCATAGAACTG
>Ga0207661_10004166_pt1 | contig 10119 bp, 9 predicted proteins | sample KBSC713LmetaG_FD_184337 | JGI IMG/M metagenome (GOLD analysis project Ga0207661, IMG submission 184337) | Corn rhizosphere microbial communities from Kellogg Biological Station, Michigan, USA - KBS C7.1-3L metaG (SPAdes) (version 2) | ecosystem: Host-associated > Plants > Roots > Rhizosphere ... | reverse complement strand
TGCCGCCGTACATCCACGAGCGGCCCGCCGACCCGGAGCGCTACCAGACGGTGTACGCGCGCGAGCTCGGGTCGGCGGCGGCGCCGACGGCCGGCCTCCACTTCTCGCCCGACGTCCTGGCGCGACTCGACGTCGAGCGAATCACGCTCCACGTCGGGCTCGACACCTTCAGGCCGCTCACGGCCGACACGCTCGAGGAGCACGAGCTCCACGGGGAGCGCTACGCCGTCGAGCCTGCCACGTGGACGAGGATCGAGGCGGCCGACCGCGTGCTCGCGGTGGGGACGACGACGACCCGCGTGCTCGAGACGCTCGCGCGCGGCGCCCCGCTCGATGGTCGCTCGGACCTCTTCATCACGCCCGGCTTCGCGTTCCGTCGCGTCGACGCGCTCCTCACGAACTTCCACTTGCCGCGGACGACCCTGCTCGCGCTCGTCATGGCGTTTGCGGGGATCGAACGGACGCGGGAGCTGTACAAGCTCGCGATTCGCGAGCGCTACCGCTTCTACTCGTTTGGCGACGCGATGCTCGTCCGGTGACGCCATGTCCGCAAAGGACATGCAATTTGCATGTTAGCATGCGCATTGCATGGGGAACATCCAGATTCGGAACGTTCCGCCCGAGCTTCATCGGAAGCTGAAGGAGCGCGCCGCCCGGGAGGGAGTCTCGCTCTCTGAGCTGCTCCTCCGGGTCGCGGAACGGGAGGCCGCCCGGCCAACGGTCGCAGAGATGGTGGCGCGCCTCCAGGCCCTTCCGAGGCCGGAAATTGACGAACAGCCTTCCGCGGTGATCCGTCGCATGCGCGACGCCGGATGATCGTCGTCGACAGCTGCGCGCTGGTCGACCTGGCGCTGGGTGCCGAGGCGCTCGGGACGTGGGTGGCCGAACAACTCGTCGAAACGGAAGGTCTTGCAGCTCCGCACGTTCTCGACGTGGAGGTTCTAGGTGCGTGCAGGTCACTCGCCTATCGTGGTGTCGTGACGCCGGTCGCGGCCCGTACCGCGCTGGACGCCGTGAGCCTCATGCCCCTCGCGCGGTATCCGCACCCACCGCTCCACGAGCGAATGTGGGAGCTACGACACCAGCTGAGCGCAGCCGACGCTGCCTACGTAGCCCTCGCGGAAGCGCTCGCGGCGCCGCTCGTGACGACCGATCTCCGTTTGTCGCGGGCCCACGGAACCGACTGCGAGATCCTTGCCCCGTGAGCTTCACCGTCGAGGCAACCGACGGCGCCGCGAGGGCCGGTGTGCTCCGCACGGCGCACGGCGACATCCACACGCCCGCGTTCATGCCCGTGGGCACCAAGGGCACGGTGAAGACTCTCCTCCCGGCCGAGGTGCGCTCTCTCGGCGCCGACGTGATCCTCGGGAACACGTACCACCTGCACTTCCGCCCCGGTGAGGACGTGATCGAGGACCTCGGCGGCCTGCACCCGTTCACCGGCTGGGACGGGCCGATCCTCACCGATTCCGGCGGTTTCCAGGTCTTTTCGTTGCGCGACACGCTCGCGCGGGTCGACGACGACGGCGTCACGTTCCGCTCGGTCTACGACGGCAGCGAGGAGCGCTTGACGCCGGAGCGCGTCGCCGAGATCCAGTGCCGGCTTGGATCGGACATCGCGATGTGCCTCGACATCTGCCCGCCGGCGGACGTCTCGCTGCGCGAGCACGAGGAGGCCGTGCGGCGCACCCAGCTCTGGGCGGAGCGGCAGGTCGACGCGCCGCGGGCGCCGGGTCAGCTGCGCTTCGGGATCGCGCAGGGGGGCACAGACCCGACGCTCCGCACGCGATCGATCGAGGGGATCATCGGCCTACCGTTCGACGGCTACGCGCTCGGAGGGCTCGCCGTGGGGGAGAGCCGCGTCGAGATGCTCGACACCGTCGGCTGGGCGGCGCCGCTCCTGCCCGCGGAGCGCCCGCGCTACTTCATGGGCCTCGGCGACGCCGAGGGCATCCTCGAGGTGATCGCCCGGGGCATCGACATGTTCGACTGCGTCCTGCCGACGCGAACGGCCCGAACGGGGTCGGCGCTCACGGCACGAGGACGCCTCAACCTCCGCAACGCACGGTTCGCGCGCGATCCGGGGCCGCTCGAGGACGGGTGCGGGTGCCCTGCGTGCGCCGGGTTCTCCCGTGCGTTCGTCCGCCACCTCGTCAACCAGCAGGAGCTTCTCGGGCTGCGCCTGCTCACACTGCATAATCTGTGGTTCACACTGCGACTGACCGCCGGCGCGCGGGAGGCGATCACCCGCGGTGCGTTCGACGCCTACCGGGCGGACGCGCTCGCCTTGCTCACCGCCGGCCTGGAGGAGGAACGTTGAACGGTGGCACCCTGATTCTGCTCGCTGCGATGTTCGCCCTGCTGTGGGTGCTGCTGATCCGGCCCCAGAGGCGCAAGCAGGCCGAACAGCAGCAGCTGCTTTCCGGCATCGAGCCGGGCGACGAGGTCCTGACGGTGGGCGGCATCTACGGCATCGTCCAAGAGATCGACGAGGACGACGACCTGGTCGTCGAGATCGCCGAGGGCATCCGCGTACGCATCGCGAGGCGCGCCGTCGCCGGCGTCGAGAAGCCCGACGACGAGACGGACGAGGCCGATGAGGGCCCCGATGAGGCCGCGGAGGGCCCGAATGATGAAGACGGTGTTGTCGTCTCCGAGGAAATCGTGAAGTCGGAGGTCCCGGAGGGTGCCGAAGCGCTCGACCGCCGCTAACCTGACCGGTCGCACATGACCCGTCGCGCAGCAGTCTTCGTCGTCGGTCTCGTCGCCGCGGCCCTCGTCGGGGTTGCGCTGCTGGCCGTTCCCGGATCGCCGCTCGAGCGGCGGCCGACCCTCGGTCTCGATCTGCAGGGTGGCCTCGAGGTCACGCTGCAGGCGGTCACGCCGAAGGACCGCAAGCTGACCAAGGAGGACCTCGACCGGTCGGTCTCGATCATGCGCTCGCGCGTCGACAAGCTCGGCGTCTCCGAGCCGGAGATCCGGACGCAGGGCTCGGACCAGATCTCGATTCAGCTTCCCGGCGTGAAGGACCCCGCCGCGGCCGCCGCGATCATCGGCAAGACCGCGCAGCTCGAGCTCTTCGATCTCGAGCGCGACCTCGTCTCGCCGTCGATCGACGCGCGCACCCGGCAGCCGATCGCGACCGCAAAGCTCTACGACCTGCTCGCCGGCCAGCAGGCGCTCGCGGGCAAGGGGACGCCGGATACCTACTACGTCTTCGAGACCAAGGGCAAGAAGCTCGTCCGCGGGCCCGTGCAGACGAAGCAGGCGGCGCTCTCCAAGTGGGATGGGAAGCTGCCGCCCGGCCACAAGCTCTTCGCCGTCCCGCCGAGCACGGTCGTCGTGCGCTGCGGCGCCGGCGGGGCCGTCGTCTGCCCGGGCGTCGCGCAGACGAATCCGACGCAGAACTCCTGGTACCTGATGCGGTACACGCCGCCCGAGGTGCCGGAGATGACGGGCTCCGACCTCAAGCTCTCGGGCACGAGGCAGGACTTCGACACGCGCACGGGCGAGCCGATCGTGCTCATGGAGTTCACCGACAAGGGCGGGAAGAAGTTCGAGGAGATCACCCGCGACATCGCACAGCGCGGGAAGCTGCTCTTCAACACGGTCGGCGGCGGCCAGGGCGACCCGAGCGCCTTCCTGCAGCACTTCGCGATCGTGCTCGACCGCGAGATCAGGTCGTGGCCGACGATCGACTTCACCGAGTACCCGGGCGGGATCACCGGCTCGAACGGCGCGCAGATCTCGGGCCTGCAGTCGATCGGCGAGGCGAAGAACCTCGCGCTCGTGCTGCAGACCGGCGCGCTGCCCGTCGAGTTCCGCACGCTCGACCAGACTGCGATCTCGGCGACGCTGGGCAAGGACTCGCTGCAGGAGGCGAAGCTCGCCGCGATGGTCGGGCTTCTGCTCGTCGCGATCTTCCTTCTCATCTTCTATCGCTTCCTCGGCATCGTGGCCGTTCTCGGCCTCATCGTCTACGCGGCGCTGCTGTACGCGGCGATCCTCCTCTTCCACGTCACGCTCACGCTCCCGGGCTTTGCGGGCCTCGTTCTCACCCTGGGGGTGGCGGCCGACGCCAACGTGGTCATCTTCGAACGCATCAAGGAAGAGGTGCGCGCCGGGCGCTCGGTCCGGGCGGCGATCTCCACCGGTTACACGAAGGGATTCCACACGATCGTCGACGCGAATGCGGTCACGGCGATCACCGCGCTGGTGTTGTTCGCCGTCGCCACGGCGAGCGTCCGCGGCTTCGCGCTGATGCTGCTCATCGGTACTGCGATCTCGATGCTCACCGCCGTGGTCGCCACCCGCGCGATGCTGACGGTGCTCTCGGGCTTCCGGTGGTTCGACAACCCGCGCTTCATGGGCGCGACCGCGACCGAGATCCCCCGCTGGCAGCGGATCGACGTCATTGGGAGGCGCCGGCTCTGGTTCATCCTCTCCCTCGTCGCGATCGGCGTGAGCGTGGTCGCGCTGATCGTCCAGGGCCTCAACCTCGGCATCGACTTCAAGGGGGGCACGCAGGTCCAGTTCTCGACGCCGACGCCTGTCTCGCTGTCGTCCGTGCGCGAGGAGATGGGCGTGATCGGCCGGTCCGACGCGATCGTGCAGGGCCGCGGCCAGGCGACCGGCGACAACTACAAGGAGTTCGAGGTTCGCACCGAGGCGCTCACCGATCCCGAGCAGACGAAGCTCGAGAGCGCGCTGACGCGCCGACTCGATGCACACATAGATGCGGTCCACAACGTCTCCGCGAGCTTCAGCCGGCAGATCCTGAAGGGCGCGATCGTCGCCATCCTCGTCTCGTTCGCGCTGATCGCGCTCTACGTCGCGCTCCGTTACCGCTGGCGCTTCGCCGTCCCCATCCTGCGCACGCTGGGGAACGACGTGCTGATCACGCTCGGTGTGTACGCACTCTCCGGGCGCGAGGTGACGGCGTCGACCGTCGCGGCCGTGCTCACGATCCTCGGCTTCTCGATCTACGACACGATCATCGTCTTCGACCGTATCCGCGAGAACATGAAGCTGATGCCGCGCGCATCGATCGCGACGATCGCGAACGTGTCGGTTTGGGAGGTGCTGCGGCGGTCGATGGTGACGACGTTCATCACGCTCGTCCCGATCGTCGCGCTGTTCCTCTTCGGCGGCGCGACGCTGCAGGACTTCGCGTTCGCGATCATGGTCGGGATCCTGGTCGGTGCCGTGTCGACCATCTTCATCGCGACGCCGCTGCTCACCGTCCTCATGGAACGGGATCCCGAGTGGGCCCGCCGACGCGACCGCGAAGGCGATCCTCTCCCCGCCGGGGTCGGGGGGTCCGTCGGTGGAGCGCTGTTGGGCGCCGAGCCCGAGCCGGCGCCCGCCGCAGTCGCTGCGCCCGCGCCGTCCGCAGCCCCGGCGCCGGCCGGAGTGCCCCTGGGCGACTCCAGCAGCTCGAGCCGCGAGCGGCGCCGCCAGCGTCGCAGCGGCCGCCCGCACGGTAGGCCTCGCTAGCACTTGTTCGCAAGCCGGATTCCGCAGAACGGAAACCGGCGCTCGGATCCCCGCCCTGCGGGCGGGGCAGATCCCTGAAGGCGTCCGCTTCCGGGCCGCAACTACCTTGAGAACTCAAGCTTGGGAACTCAAGCAGCTGCCTGGAGGCTGCGTGTCGGCGCCCGTAGAATGGGCGCGATGAGCGCCGAGCCCGATCGCGAGCCGCGGACCGTCTCCGAGTTGCTCCTCGCCGGTATCGGCTGGGCGACGATGAGCGTGGAGGCGATGGAGGAGATCGCCGACGACCTGGCGCGACGCGTCGGGGTCGAGCGTGACGCCATGCGGGAGGCGGTGAGCGACACCGTCGCCTCGTGGCGCTCGGAGCTCGAGCGCGTCGGCGCACGGCGCGACGAGGCGATGGAACGGGCGCTCGCCAAGGCGGGGCTCGCGCGCCGCGAGGAGGTCGAGGACCTCGCGCTCCGCGTGGCGCAGCTCGAGCATCGACTGCGGCTGCTCGAGCGGGACCGCGTCGCCTGACCGTGCGACACTGAGCCGATGCCGGACGCCGGCCAGCAGCGGACGCTCTCGCGCGTCACGGAGATCGGGCGCGTCGCCACGCGGCACGGGTTCGGCTACCTCCTCGACCGCCGCCGTTCTGGGGACAGCGAGCAGGACGGCGACCGGGGGCGCCGGTTGCGCGAGATGTTCGACGAGCTCGGCCCGACGTTCGTCAAGTTCGGGCAGCTGCTCTCGACCCGCCCGGACGTCGTGCCACCGGACATCATCGGGGAGCTTCGAAAGCTCCAGGACGACGTCTCGCCGGTCCCGATGGGGGAGGTCGAGCGCGTCATCGGGGAGGAGCTCGGCCTCACCGTCGAGCAGGCGTTCCTCGACTTCGACGAGACGCCGATCGCGGCGGCGTCGATCGGCCAGGTGCATCGTGCGACGCTGCCCAACGACGTCGAGGTGGTCGTCAAGGTTCAGCGTCCGAACGCGGCACGCCAGATCGCGTCCGACCTCAAGCTGATGGCGTCTGCGGCGCGCGTCGCGCGCGAGCGCGTCCGCCAGCTCGACTTCATCGACACGGGCGAGCTGGTCGACGAGTTCGGCCGCTCGATCCGCCTCGAGCTCGACTACCAGCAGGAGGCCCGCAACGCCGAGACCTTCCGGCGGAACTTCGCCGGCGACGATCGCATCGCGGTGCCGCGCGTCTGGTGGCGCTACACGACCGGCCGCCTGCTCACGCTCGACCGGCTCGAGGGGACACACGTCCGCGACCTCGACCTCGACGCCTGGGACGACGCCTCACGTCGCGAGCTCGCCTACACGCTGACGGACGCGTGGATGGCGATGATCTTCCGTCATGCGTTCTTCCACGGCGACCCGCATCCGTCGAACATCCTCCACCTCGACGACGGCCGGCTCGGCCTTATCGACTTCGGCCTCGCGGGGCGGCTCACCGACCTGGACATGGCCCGCCTCACCCGGCTCTTCGTCGATGCGGCGACCGAGAACGTCGAGGCGCTCCCGCGGCGGCTCACCGACCTCGGCGTGCGGTATCCGCGCGAGCGCGAGGAGGAGCTGCGCTCACGTCTCGAGGAGCTCTACTACCGCTACTACGGCTCGCGCCTGTCGGACATCGACCCGATCGAGGCGATCCGCGAGGGGCTCACGCTCATCTACGCGATGAACCTCCGCCTGCCGACGCGGTTCGTGATCCTCGACAAGGCAATCGCGACCCTCGGCTCCGTCGCGGCGGAGGTGTACCCGGACTTCAACGTGTTCGAGGTCGCGCGACCGTACGCGAAGCACCTGATCGCCGAGCGCTACTCGCCCAGGCGCGTCGCACTCCGTGCCCGCGCCGAGGTGCAGGACATCGCAGAGCTGGCGCTCGAGGTGCCGAGGCAGGTGCACGACATCCTGAACGAGCTCCGCGACGGCGAGCTCGAGGTGAGGATCTCGAATCCCGGCATCGACGATCTCGCGCACCACATGGACGTCTCGGTCAACCGGATCGCCGTCGCCCTCGTCATCCTCGGCGGCCTCGTCGGCTCCTCCCTGATCGGGGTCCTGGCGAAAGACGGGCCGCACCTCATGGGGCTGCACCTCCTGTCCGTCGTCGGCTTCGTCCTCTCGGGCGCATTCGGCGTCTGGCTGCTCTGGGGCGTCTTCCGCTCCGGACGTTTGTAGGGGTCTGGCACCGCCAGGTGCCTGACCCCAGCACGCGCCGGCGCGTGCATTCCGTTCGCTGATCGCTTCGAGCAGAAAAGCCGATCGCCTAGCCCGGACCGTCCCGGGTAGCGTGGTCGAATGGCGCCGCAATGGTCTGGAGCGGACTCATGAGCCGGCGCGGATGGCTGCTCTTCGCCTCGATGTGCGTGATCTGGGGCGTCCCGTACCTCCTGATCCGTGTCGCTGTGCGCGACCTCAGCCCGGCGATGCTCGTGCTCTCTCGAACGCTCGTGGCGGCGGCGATCCTGCTGCCCCTCGCTCTGCGGCGGAACGAGCTCCGGCCGCTCGTGCGCCACTGGCCGGCGCTGGTCGTATTCGCGGCGATCGAGATCGCGATCCCGTGGGTGCTCCTCGGAAGCGCAGAGCAGCATCTCTCGAGCTCGCTCACCGGCCTTCTCGTTGCCGCAGTCCCGCTGGTCGCGGTCGTGGTCGCAGCGACGACCGGCGCGCGTGAGCATATGAGCGGTGCCCGCGCAGCCGGGCTGCTCCTCGGCGTCCTCGGCGTGGCGGCGATCGTCGGCGTGAATCTCGACGGCGCGAGCGCCCTGCCGATCGTAGAGGTCGGGGTCGTGGCCGTCTGCTACGCGGTCGGGCCGCTGATACTGCAGCGATACCTCGCGCATCTCCCGGCGATGGGAGTCATCGCCGCATCGCTTGCGCTCACCGCCGTCATCTACGTCCCGATCGCGGCGTTCAGCCTCCCGCACGAGATGCCTTCTGCCGCCGCGGTCGGTGCGGTTGCAGGGCTCGCCGTCGTCTGCACGGCGCTCGCCTTCGTCGTCTTCTTCGCGCTGATCGGCGAGATCGGCCCGGTGCGCGCCACGGTGATCACGTACGTCAACCCTGCCGTCGCCGCGATCCTCGGCGTTCTCGTGCTCGGAGAGCACCTGACGATCGGGGTGATGCTCGGGTTCGGGCTGGTTCTCGCGGGCTCGGTTCTCGCGACCCGGGCGCCAAGGCCGAGAGCGCCACTCGAGCCGGCTACCGAGCCCGCCTGAGAGCTACCGAGACGCCACGGGCGGCGACTCCACCGCGCCGCTCGGCGTGAGACCGGCTCCGGGCCTACCCGAGCCAGGCGACGAGCAGGATTGCGAGTGCGGCGACCGACGCGAGCGCGACGGTGACCACGTTCGCGATCAGGAGCCGCCGAACCGTGACGGCCGAGAGCCCCGACGATGCGGCCGCGCCGCTCTCCTGCGTCCTTCCGACGGCCTCCCCGAGTCGGGCGATGATGTAACCGTTGAGGCTCGTCCCGTCGCGCTCCGCCGCCTGGGCAAGCTCGCCATGGAGGTCCGGAGGCATGCGGAGGAGGAGGCGTCCGCTCGGCGACGGCGGCGTCTTCGTGCGGCTCCCCTCGTGGATGTCCGAGGCGGACGGTTGGGCACTCACCAACCGTCGAGTGTACGGGCTCGAGGCGGTACGCACAATGCGGCGCATGGCGGCGTCAGGCCGCCTCGAGCCTGTCGCGCATCTTCGCGAGTGACGCGGACAGCACCCGCGACACCTGAACTTGCGAGAGCCCGACCTCGGCGGCGATGCTCTGCTGGCTCCAGTCACGGTAGTAGCGGAGCGCGACGATGCGCCGCTCGCGCGGAGTGAGCACGTCGAGGGCGGCGCGCACGAGCTCGCGCGTCTCGCTCACCTCTGCCTGCGAGCGGGCGCCCGCTGCGAGCGTCTCCTCCTCGAGCTCCGCGACAGACGACGCGGAGGCACGCTCGCGGACGTGCCGGCGCAGCTCGCCGACGATGGTCGGCACGGCGTACGCGCCGAGGTCGCGCCCTCGGTCGTCCCGGAACCCGTCCACGGCCTTGATCAGGCCGATCGTGCCGGCCTGGACGAGGTCGTCGAGCGGTTCCGACGGACGCCAGAACCGGCGTGCAAGCGAATGGACGAGCGGCAGGTTCTGCTCGATCACCCGGGTTCGGGCGGATCGGTCGCCTCGATGGTGGTAGGCGGCGAGAAGCGCCGCGGTCGAGCGTCGCCGTTGCCCCTCACCGTGATTCCCCCGATACCTCACCAGATCCACCGCCTCTTGTACGGGGAAAACTACATCGCAACGGGCGGCATGTCCAGAAAGACATCGAAGAATGACGAATAAAAAATCGGAGAAGATTGCATAGATGTCGTTGCATGGCGCCTATCACGACTGCACGTCTCGCGACATGTGTCGTTGCCGCCACTCTCGTGAGCGCGGCCGCGGCGACCCTCCCCACGGAGGCCCTGGCCGACGACGGCCCGGTCTCCGTGCCAGCGGCACCGCTGACGGCGCCGTCTCTCGACACCGGCGCGGTGCTCGCGGGGGAGGCGAGCGCCGCGGTCGAGGGCGCGATGGACGACGCTCTCGGCGAGGCGGCGCAGGCGACGGAGCAGGCGGCTCCTGCGGATGCCACGCCGCCCGCCGCACCGAGCGCT
>Ga0207661_10004165_pt1 | contig 10119 bp, 8 predicted proteins | sample KBSC713LmetaG_FD_184337 | JGI IMG/M metagenome (GOLD analysis project Ga0207661, IMG submission 184337) | Corn rhizosphere microbial communities from Kellogg Biological Station, Michigan, USA - KBS C7.1-3L metaG (SPAdes) (version 2) | ecosystem: Host-associated > Plants > Roots > Rhizosphere ... | reverse complement strand
GCATCTTGGCTCGATCACGCTGCCGCTCCCGCAAATGGCGGCCGGGGTCGGCGCACTGCTTTGTTCCGCCGCGCTTTACGTGTTCGTCTTTCGCACGGGACCCGGTCGCGCGCTTCGCGCCGTGTCACAGGATCGGGTCGCCGCCCTGACAATGGGCATCGATGCCGACCGGATGAACGCACTCGCCTGGGGACTTGCTTCCGCCTGCGTCGGAGTAGCGGGCTCGTTGCTGTCCAATTTCTACTACGTATTTCCGCGCGTAGGCGCCATCTTCGTCCTGGTTGCTTATGTCGCAGTGGCGCTCGGCGGCTTCGGCTCCATAAGCGGCGCGCTCTTGGCCGGCGTCATCATGGGCATCTTGCAGGTTCTTTCAGGCTTCTTTCTGGAATCATCGTTGAAGCTCGTGCCGGTCTACCTGCTCTATCTGGTGGTCGTGCTGATTCGACCCAAGGGACTGTTAGGGCGGCAATGAGCAACGCGAGTCGCTTATCACGCCCGAAGCCAACAAGGCTCTTGCTATGGGGAGCGCTCGTCGCGGCGCTGGCCTTGCTCCCGCAAATGCTGGCGGGAAGACCATTCGAGTTGCGCCTGCTGACGATTATCTGTCTCTATGCCACCATGGGTCAGGCCTGGAATATTCTGGGCGGATACGCCGGACAGATTTCGATCGGTCACGGCCTGTTTTTCGGGCTCGGCGCCTATACGTCCACGATGGTAGTGTTGTCGCTGGGTCTCAATCCGTGGATCGGTGGCTTGCTCGCCATCGTTGTCGCGGCAGGGTCCGGCGTCCTGATCGGACTGACGTGCTTTCGGCTCAGAAGCCATTACTTCGTGATTGCGACGCTGATCGTTGCCGAATCCGTATCCCTGATCTTTTCGCAATGGTCCCTGGTAGGCGCCGCTGTCGGCCTCGAACTGCCGATCCGCGCCTCCGGCTGGATCAATTTCGAATTTAATCGAAATAAATTGCCCTATTACTATATCGCGCTGGCAATGATGCTCATCGTCACGCTTCTTGTCGTGTGGATGGAGCGTTCCAAGCTCGGCTATGTCCTGAAAGCCGTCCGCGATGATGAAGACGCCGTGCGGAGTCTCGGCCTCTCGCCGCTGCGCTACAAACTGATCGCGATGGCGCTAAGCGCAGGCATTCTCGGGTTTTGCGGAACGTTCTATGCGCAGTATGTTTTGCTGGTGGATCCGCCAAGTGTGCTTGCGGGATCGATTTCGATCATTGTTGCGCTGGTCGCGATCTTCGGTGGCATCGGCACCGTTAGCGGTCCTATCATCGGCAGCTTCGTGCTGATTTCGCTTTCCGAATATTCGCGTGTCTATTTCTCCGGCAGCGGACGAAATGTCGATCTCCTGATCTACGGCGCATTGATCATGATCATTGCCGCTTATTGCCCCGGCGGCGTCAACAGCCTTGCCGGCAAATTCGGTCGGCGTCTCAAGCATCGGTCGGACGACAATCTCCCGAACGCAAGGTCCAACTAATATGGAGGGCGTTCTTGAGGTATCCGACGTATCCGTCTCATTCGGCGGGTTGGCCGCGCTGAGCAACGTCTCCTTTTCCGTCGCTAACCACGAAATCCTTGGCGTGATCGGACCGAATGGAGCTGGTAAATCGACGCTGTTCGGCACAATTTGTGGTGATATCGCCGCGAGCTCCGGCCAGGTACGGCTGAAGGGACATCCGCTTAGTGGCAAGTCGTCGCATGACATCGCACGCCTCGGATTGGTACGAACCTTTCAAACGCCGCGTCCGTTTTCCAGTATGACCTTTCTCGAGAATGTGACGGTCGCCGCCCTAACGCACACCAATAACATGAAGATCGCGCGGCAACGGAGCGAGGTTGCGCTCATCCGTGTCGGACTAGGCGATTGCTTTGACAGGCCCTCCTCGGGAGCCAGCACCGGACAACGCAAACGGCTAGATATCGCGCGAACGCTGGCGACCGAACCTCATATACTGCTGCTGGATGAGCCGCTCGGCGGCGTCGATCCCGGCAGTATCGAAGAGGTGCTCGGCTTGTTGCGCCAGATCCGCAGCGAAGGCGTGACGCTGATCGTCATCGAACACAATCTCGAGGCCCTGGCCGACATCGCGGACCGGTTGATCGCCATGACGCTCGGTCGGAAAATCGCCGACGGTCTGCCAGCCGACGTCATGCGGGACGAGACCCTGATTCGCGCCTACCTCGGGGATGATAATGCCGCTGCTTGACGTCCGTTCGGTCGGCGCCGCCCTCGGCGAGATTCAGGTCCTGTGGGACGCATCCATTACCGTCGAAGCCGGCGAGATCGTCGCCCTGCTTGGCCCCAATGGCTCGGGCAAGAGCACCCTGATGAACGCCGTTTCCCGACTCAATCGGCTCGTTTCAGGCGAAATCTGGTTCGACGGTCATGCACTGCACCGCCTGCCGCCACAGAAGATCAACCGTCTCGGCCTGAGCCATGTGCTGGAGCGATATCGGCTGTTTCCTTACATGACCGTGCTCGAAAACTTGTTGATCGGCGCGGGCCCCCGGCCCGATCCCGCCCGCCTGAAAAGCCGGTTTGCGCTGGTCTACGATCTGTTTCCCCGGCTCAAGGAGCGTCAAGGCCAATTGGCTCATTCGATGTCCGGCGGCGAACAGCAGATGTGCGCGATCGGACGTGGCCTTATGGCAAGCCCGAAACTGCTGATGGTCGATGAGCCGTTCATCGGACTGTCTCCGCGATTTCGCGACGAGGTAACCGCGGCGCTCCTGCGCCTCAACAGCGAAGGACTTGCCATTCTCATCATCGAGCAGAATGTGAGGCTGGCACTTGGCTTCAGCCATCGCGCTTATGTCCTGAAGGCGGGCCAGATCGCGGCATCAGGAGCGAGCGCCGAACTCGCGGGTAGTCCGCAATTGCACGAGATTTTCTTTGGCCGCCGCCGAACAGACCACCCTGCTCTTGGCAGCCCCGCTTAGCTCAGCAAATCCCTTCAATATCCGTCATCACAACTGGAGGAAACATTGGCAAAGATAAAATTCAGCTTCGCGCGCGGCGGTCACTTCACCGCCAATGTCATGGTCGACAAGGCGCCGAAGACCTGGGACGCGATCCGCAAGCAGTTGCCGCTTACCATCAAGGCCTATAATGCGCGATGGACCGGCCGTGAGACCCATACCAAGCTGGACCTGCCGAACAAGCCTCCGCGCGAAAACCAGATCCTCAACGCCGGTACCGGCGACATCATCTACGCCTGTGAGTGGTCGGACCGCGACGTGACCGGCTTCGAGGCTATCGGCTGGTTTTACGGCACCGAGACCGTGCGCGACTGGCGTGGAGAGTCCCGCGTGAACCTGTTCGCACGGGTCGATCAGGCGCAGTGGCCGTTTATGGAAGAAGTGGGCTTGAGGACCTGGCGCGAAGGCGGTGAGGACTGCACCATCAGCGTGCTGGAGGAATAAGGGATTGCCTCCCGTTTGAGATCGCTCGACTGCACTCGTCCGCGATGTCGCGCAAAATAGATGCCCATCGATCCCAGTAGTAAGCCGTTGATGTAGCCGGTATCGGCGGCCCGGCCGGAAAAGAAGGGCTCCAGCGATCCGGGATTCTGCGCCTCGCCCGCCACTGCAATGCCATGGCCGCTTGACGGGAATAAAGCCGTTGCTTACGCAGAGTTCGTCAAGGGTCGAACCATGAAATCGCGGAAGTCTGCTTCTCCCAAAACCAGGCGGATATCGGTCGACACGCCCCAGGGTTCGCTTGGCGAGGCTATTCGCACGCACCGCAAGCTGAAAGCCATGACGCTGCTTGCCCTGGCGAAACGGGCGGGATTCTCCATCAGCTATTTGAGTCAGATCGAACGGAACCTGCTGACGCCATCGATCGACACCCTCCGCCGCCTCGCCGAAGTCCTCGGCATCCCGGCGGGCCAGTTGATGCTCAAGGATGCGCGCCAGCCGAACTCGCCGGTCGCCGTCGTCCGCAGGTCTGAACGAAAGCGACTGGCATTTCCCGGCTCCAACATTCACTACGAACTGCTGACGCCGGATATGCGCCGCCGGGCGTCTCTGTTGTGGGTCGAAGCTCCACCGGGCTCCGAGAGCGGCCCGTTGTTTTCCCACGAAGGTGAAGACGGCGTCCTGGTGCTGAAGGGCAAGATCGAGGTCGAGGTCGGCAGCGTCTGGCATCAATTGGAAGCTGGCGACAGCATCTACTTCAACGCCAAGATTCCGCATCGCTGGCGAAACAGCGGTGGGGTCGGCGCCGAAGCGATATGGCTGAGCACGCCGCCTTCGTTCTAGGCGATTACCTCGGTCAGTCGCGATCAGGCTTTGACAACAGTGTTTTCAAGCGCGCCGACTCCTTCGAGTTCGACCCGAACGACATCTCCGTGCTTCAAAAAGATTTCGCGAAAGCCGCCGACCCCGAAAGGCGTCCCGGTGGCGATGATATCACCGGCCCGCAGCGTTGCGCGTGCTGAGATGAATTCAATCAGCTGCCAGGTATCGTACACCATCAGGCCTGTATCGGCGTCCTGCATGGTCTGGCCGTTGAGCGTCGTCTTCAGACGCAATTTATGCACATCACGAATGGCCTTGGCGCTCGTCAGGTTCGGACCGACTGGTGACGATTGATCGAGCGCCTTGGAGCAAAACCAGTCAACGATGCGGTTCTTTCCAAGGTCGACCCATTGCAAGTCTCGCGCCGTCGTATCGTTGACGATCGTCACGGCCGCGACGTATTTCGGCGCATCCGCACGCGAAACGTTGGTTGCGTCCTTTCCGATCATCACTGCCATCTCGCCTTCGTAGTCGAGCTTCGACGAAATCGACGGAACCCTGATCGGCTGGTCGGGACCAACCAGGGAAGGATAAGGCTTGAAGAAGATCACGGGCGTCTTCGGCACGCCGAGTCCGGCCTCCTCGGCATGCTGCCGGTAGTTCGCGCCGACAGCAAAGATCATCCGCCCGGTGTCGACCGGTGGACCGACCGAAACGTCCTGACGACGGAAGTTCTTTGTCTTCGGCAATTCCATTCCAGGGTCCCAGCCCCCCGGATAGTCCTTCAGAAACGCAACAATCGTCGGGTGCCTGTCGCTGATGTCGGCGACGGTATCGCCGTTGGCAAGCCCGGGCCGGAATTCCCCGGAGCTGCCCTTTTCCTTGAAACAAACCAGCACGGTGCTCATTTCGAATCCCCGGTTGCCGCCAGCTCAGGCATGGCGAAGCTGTAAGGTGCACCGTCCAATCCAACCTGGGCATCCACCAGGCCGCCGCACTCCTGACAGATCAACTGGCGCAGCTTGAAACGACCCCGATCGTAAGCCTCGCCGCGTACCGGTCCAGCGGAAGACGGATGGGTTTCGATAAGCCCGAGGTGATCGAGAAGGTTTTCCTCCGTGCCGCAATGGCGATGGCCGCAATTTCCGCAATTGACCGAGTTCTTGCCCGCATCGATCACGAGGGCGCTGGCGAGTTCGACGGTGCCCTTGCCCTTGTAGCTCCATTGCAGGCCGTCCGCCGCGGCCTTCTTCGCGGAGGATTTTCGCTTGGTCCGGATCTGATCTCGCTTGACCTTCGTCGACTCGATGTCGGCCTTGCCGTCTTCCGCGATCGCCACGCCATAAACATTCGCGCAAACCTCGCCGGACACCGCGCCACGCGCCACGTCGGTGGCCACGCTTTGCGGATCGCGTAGCAGCGGATCCCCATAACCTCCGCCGCCCTGCCAGCTATGATACCAGACGTCGCCGGCGTGAATCGGGCTGCGAACGTGTTTGCAGATCAGCCACTCCAGTTCTCCGTCGACCGACTTCAGACGGTCGGGCAACGGCTTGCCGGCGTCAATCCGCTTCTTGAGATCGGTATTGACCACCCGCGCGATCGAGATGGCCGAACCGGGCAGACCTCCGGCAATACCAATTGCGTTGGGCATTTCCGCGCCCGTTCCGGCAAACAGACCTTCGAGCTGTCCGGTCGGCGCATCGTAAATCGTGTAGGCGAGCTCACCCGAACGGCCGCCGCGGAACTTGCCCGGGCCACCTGAATCCTGAAGGTGCCGCCGGAACAGATAAAGCACCGGATATTCGGCTTCCTGGTCTTCGATGTTGGGCATGTTCGGCGTCGTGTTGAAAACGATACCGGCAGTGTCCACACCGTCATGCTCGGAACACGCGCCACCACCGCCACCGAAGTGGCTCATCTCGGTGGCTGCAAACGGGAAACCATGCTGGCTCGTGCCCGCAAAGATCGGCGCCATCGAGGTACCCGACCACACCGCCATGGCCTCACGCTTGTAGTCCTTGCTCGCAAGCAGCATCTGCGAAAGACAGCGCCAGGTAGAATCGACCGTCACGATCACAGCCGAAATGGTCGCCATGGCGCAAGGCGCGGGATAAGCGCAGTTGTTGACCGTACCGACGTCGCTGACGATCTTCATGCAATCGCGCACGCCGCGATTCCACGGAATATCCCAGCAAAGGTTGATGTAGGTCGCCGTCAGGCACGCCGCCTGCAGCCCGGCATAGCTGCAGTTGATGAGGCCGCGCGCATTCTCGCTGGTACCGGAAAAATTGAATTCGAGCCGGTTGCCCTTCTTTGTCATCGTACAGATGATCTTGTAGATTTCCGGATTGTGGCCGTCATGATCGATGTATTGCACTTCCCGCCACTGCCCATCCGGCAATTCCGCCAACCGCGCTTCGAGCTTCTCGCGCGAATGGGTGATACACTGCTCCATGGCGGCCTTCACGGTGTCTTCGCCCCAGCGCTCGAAAAGCTGGAGGACACGGCGGCGGCCGCTGTTGAGCGAGGCGATCTGTCCCTTGATGTCAAGCGCGACCAGTGGATCGCGGACCTGATTGCGGATCCACCTCAATACATCTTCACGCACCACGCCCCGCGAGGCGATCTTGACCGGCGGCATGCGCAGGCCTTCCTGATGCGTATCGACGGCCTTGATCGAGAACCCGCCGGGATCCATGCCGCCATTGTCGAGTTGGTGACCCGAAGCGCCGACCCAGGCCACCAGCGTCCCCTTCCAGAAAATCGGGGCAACGGTGGCAATGTCGGGATGATGGATGGCGCCGAGATACGGGTCGTTGCAGATGAAAATGTCGCCGTCCTCGATCTCCTCGCCGGGACCGAGCGACTTCATCGTGCTGTCGACGATCAACGGCAGCACGTTGCCCTGTGTGACGATGTACGGGCCGACGGAGACGAGCGATCCGTCCGCCAGCATGACGGCGGCAGCCGCGTCGTTACCGGTGATCAGGACGTTCGAGCCTGAGCAGCGCATGTATTGGATGCCCATCTCTTCGCTGATGGTCATCAGCCGATGATTGAGAACCTCGAACGTGACGGGGTCGATGGGTCGGGGTTGAACTGGGTTCAGCACGGTGCGGACCTTTCAATGACCTGACGCGATGCGCGTATTGCCGAATTCATCGATGCGAGCCTTGTGCCCGGTATGCAGAACGATGGTCGTGCCGGGATGTTCGATGACGGCCGGCCCCGAAATGGACGTACCTGCCGCCAACCCCGCGCCCTCATAGACGGGCGTATCGACCAATCCATTCACCGTCGGGCAAAATGCTTTTCGTGTCAGCCGTGGCGCCGCGGTACTTCCGCCCGGCTGCCTGGCCGCCGGCGGCTTGGCAACGACACCGATCGCATCGACGCCATAGTCCACCATTTCGATACCGGCATCCTTCAAAGCAGAACCCGGTCCGAACAGGCGCTCATATTCGGCCTCGAACGCAGCACCGATATTCCCGACAGCAGTCGCGGAATCCAGTTTCGACGGTACGCGTACTCGAACGGTGTGAACCTGGCGGCGATAGCGTGCTTCCACCCAGCGCTCGAATCGACGATTTTCCGGCGTAACGTCGGCCTCAGCCAAAAGCTTGTCGCCGTCTTTTTCCATCGGAGCGTACAGCGCCTCGAGCCGGGCCGGCTCGACCGGCAATGTCAACGGATCCGAATAGCGCAGGCTGAAACGAACGTCCGACAGCGCACTGCCATAGGCCGAGTGTACCGAGGCGTTGAAAGGAATGATGATCTCCGACATTTCGAGATCGGCACCATAGGATGCCGCATGGACCGGACCGGAGCCACCATAAGCCATCAACGCGAAGGTACGCGGATCGTGGCCGCGTTGCAGCGTCGTCTTGCGAATCAGGTCGGCCATCTGCGCGTCCACGACGCGGCGAATGCCGGCAGCGGCGGCGACGACGTCGCCATTGAACAGCGGCGTTGCGATGTGCTTCTGGATTGCCGCCGAAGCCGCAGCGACGTCCAGCTTCATCCGGCCGCCGAGAAATTTGTCGACCGACAGATGACCGAGAACAAGATCGGCATCGGTCACGGTGGGCTGGTCGCCGCCAAAGCCATAACAGGCCGGCCCCGGATCCGATGAAGCACTCATCGGCCCGATCCGCAGGCGGCCATTGTCGACCCAGGCGATCGAGCCCCCGCCTGCACCGATCGACACCACATCGATCATAGGCAATCGGAGCTGATATTGATTGAGAATGGTCTCCTTTGAATAGGTCCATTTTCCGCCTTCGACGACGGCTACCTTGAAGGTCGTGCCACCGACATCGGTCGCAATGACGTTCGGCACGCCCAGTTGATTGGCCAGGTAGGCGCTTCCAACCACGCCTGCCGCCGGACCGGATTCCACCGTGAAGATCGGAATAGTCTGCGCCGGCGTCGCCAGACCGCCGTTGGCTTGGGCGATCAGCGGCTTGCACTTCAAACCGCCCTCACCGAGGGTCGAGACCAGTCCCTCCAGGTAGCTCTCGATGACAGGTCCCACATAGGCATTGAATAACGTTGTGGCGCTGCGCTCGTATTCTCCGAGCACCGGCGCAACTTCGCTCGAAATCGTCACGTATGCGTTGGGAATGACTTCCTTGACAATTTCCCGGGCGCGTTGCTCGTGAGCATCATTCTTGTGAGAGAACAGGAACGAGACGGCCACCGCCTCATAGCCTTGCGCCTTGAGCTTCTTTGCGATCCCACGCATCTCGCCTTCGTCGAGACTTGTAACCACTCGACCGGCATAGTCCATGCGCTCGGGAACTTCGAAGATGTCGCGTTCATCGACAAGCATTCTCGGCTTTTCAGTCGCACGGTAATGATAACGCTCGAACACGCTTAGACCGGCGACCCGCCCCGTCGCGCGCATAATGGTCAGCGTATCCCCAAAGCCACGCGTCGTGACCACCGCCGTCTTGGCGCCGGCAAACGCGAAGATCGCGTTGCTTGACTGCGTCGTCGCGTGCACAAACCGGCGGGCGTCCCGCAGAAGATTCTTCAGCGGAATCTTCAATTCCTCCGCAGCCTGCTCGAGCCCCGCCATCACGCCCTTGCGCAAATCACCGGGTGTCGTGAGTGCCTTGCCGACGACCGTGCGTTCCTTCGCTTCGTCGAACGCTACGATGTCCGTGAAGGTGCCGCCGATATCCACCGATAGCGTGTACATGATGCGATCCACAAAATTTCAGTGAAATTACTGAAATATATAAAAACGCGACCGTCAAGCTCTTTCAACAAACGAGGCTGTGCTATCCCGCCGCGCATCAACGAGCATCGGCCAGGAACAAGAATTGAGGCTTTTGTGCTAGGCATTTTGATGTTGCAGGGGCGCGGCACTTTCCGCGCCGCATTGCCCCGACTGACCTTGGAGTGAGCGCCCGAGCTCTACTGAAATTACTGAAATTTACGGCCAACTCGATTCGAATTGCTTCCTTGACGCTGCACCACGCCCACGTGACGTTCAATTCGGCCCTATCGACCGCGGAACGGAAGGGCGTGCTCCGCGCCAACCCGATGAATCGAAGCGAGAAGGCGGCTGAAAGCCCTGAGGGCGACCATGGCGTCGCCTTGGACGAAGCAGAGCTTGGTACCCTGGTCGTGGGCTTTAAGTCCTCCCCTGCCCTGTAGCCAATCGTGGCCGTTCCTTGCGGAACTACGCTAAACGGAAACGCAAGGAGACCGCTGACATGTCGATGGCGAGCGTCATAGGCGCATTGGCATCGAGCTTCTTGAAGCCGTGAGCCGTTCGGGTCCAACTTGGGTCCACGTTCTCGAACCGTTCGGCAGAGGGTGGAGCTAACCGCTTGATTCAGCTGGCAGG
>Ga0207661_10004161_pt1 | contig 10121 bp, 6 predicted proteins | sample KBSC713LmetaG_FD_184337 | JGI IMG/M metagenome (GOLD analysis project Ga0207661, IMG submission 184337) | Corn rhizosphere microbial communities from Kellogg Biological Station, Michigan, USA - KBS C7.1-3L metaG (SPAdes) (version 2) | ecosystem: Host-associated > Plants > Roots > Rhizosphere ... | reverse complement strand
GGCAATCGCGCTGGTCATCATCGTGTCGGCGGTGTGGGGCGCACTGGACGAATACACACCGCTGCTGATCGGCGCGACCGGCGTGCCGGAGGCGAGCGTGCCGCTGCTACTTCTGCTCATCTGGGCCGGAGTAGCGCTCGGCGGGCTGCTGACCGGCCGGGCCGCGAACCTGCCGAAGCCGGGGCTGGCGCTGCTGCTGGTCGGGGCCGGGGCCGCGATGGCGGCCGGCGCCCTCACCGGCAAGCCGGCCGGGATCGTCCTGGTGGCCGTCGCGTTCGCCGGGTTCCAGCTGGCCGACGTGCTGATCGGAGCGCAGCTGCAGGCCAGCGTGACCGGTCCGGCCCGCGCGACGGTCACGTCCCTTGCCGGCATGGGCACCGACCTCGCCACGCTGGGCGTGTACGGCAGCTATGCCGCGCTGGCCGGGGCGGCCGGGCACGGCGGCGCCTTCGCCATCCTCGCGGTGCCCTACGCCGGGGTGGCGCTCTGCCTGCTGACCACGCGTGCCACCCGAGTTCCGGCGATGAGGTCGTCCGGCCCCTAGCAGCCGGTCCGGCGGCTCTGCGGCAATTCGCGGAAAAACCGGCTGTTTGTACCTGAGAAGCACCGTCTCACGCGTGAAAGTCCCGCTTGACAGCTGAGACGGATTCGTGGCGTTTGGGGGGTTTGCCCACTTAACGTAATCAAGTCGCTACGACAACACCACACAACGGGGAGATGATGTTCGATGCGTAAGGCTCAGCGCGCGCTGGCCCTGGCCGGGATGGCGTTCGTGGCCACCGCCACGATCGGGATGAGCGCCACGTCCGCCTTCGCCGCCCCGGGTGACCACCACCCGGGCAACAACAGCGGCCATGACAACAACGGCCGCGACAACGGCCGCGACGGCCGCGACGGCCGCGACAACGGTGACCAGGACTGGCGCCGCAACGGCCACAACGGCGACCGCCGGTGGGACCAGCGGGGCCACGACACCGCTCAGGTGGCGGGCATCTTCAGGAACCGCAGCACCTGCGAGGCCGTCGGCTGGATCGGCCAGCACGCGCACAAGTGGGACTCGTACGACTGCGACCACGTCGGGCGCGTGTACGTCCTCGAGGTCGAGAAGCACCGGGGCGACTGGCACCGGCACGGCCGGCACCACTAGATAGCACCACGAAAGAGACGCGCCTCCCGCGCCGCTGATGGGCGGGCACCCCGGCTGGGTGCCCGCCCATCAGTCCGTCAGCTGACGCCGATGGTGGAGAAGTCCCACATTCCGTAGTAGGAGTTGACGAACACATTCGTCATCCGCGGATTGCGGTAGTTGAGCGCCTTGTCGTCGACGAACGGCAACTGCGTGGCCGTGTCCATGACCTTGCTGTTGATCTGGCTCCAGATGTCCGCCGCCTTCGTCGCGTCGGACTCGGCCCTGGCCTTGTCGATCAAGGAGTTGATCTCCGGGTCGTTGAGCTCCGCGTAGTTGTTGTTCCCGGACTGCTTGATCGCCCGGCCGTCCACCAGCACCTGCAGGAAGCCGTACGCGGTCGGCCAGTCGGAACCCCAACCGGCGGTCATGATGCCGTACTTCTTGGCGTGCACGTTGCTCGGCGAACCGATGGTGCTACGGAAGTAGGGCGACGCGTCCGAGACGTCCAGGGTCGCGTGGATGCCGACCTGCTCCAGCGCTTGCTGCAGCGCCTCGGCGGTCTTGGGCTCCTTGCCCTTGTTGCGGGCGGCGATGACCGTGTTGAAGCCGTTCGGTTTACCGCACTGCTTCAGCTCGTCCTTGGCCTTGTCGACCTGGGGCTTGCCGCTCTTGGTGTTGAACGGGTCCAGGTTGGCGTCGAAGCCGAGGATGTTCGGCGGCAGCATGTTCGTCGCGATGTCACCACCGGCGTCGGCGCCGCCCCGGGCGGTCTGCAGCGACTGCTTGTCGGTCGCGTACTGCACGGCCAGCCGGCAGTGGATGTTGTCGAACGGCGGCACCTTCGTGCTGATCGCGAAGTACCGGATGAAGCCGGTGATCGGCTCGTCGGCGTTCTTCTTCAGATCCGGCTGGAGCAGGATCTTGGCCTGCGCGGCCTGCTGGACGCCGGTCTGCCCGGTGTCGAGGTCCAGCGTGCCGTCCATCAGCTCGTTGTCGATCTCGTTCGGGTCGAGCTTCAGGGTGAGGTCGATCTCGTCCGGCAGCGCCTTACGGATCGGGTCGGTCGCCGGGTCCCAGTTCTCGTTGCGCACCAGGACGACCTTCTTGCCGACGTCGAGCGACTGGACCTTGTACGGGCCCGAGGAAACCGGCTTGGTGTTGTACCGCTCGCCGGTGTCCAGCTTCTGCGGCACCGGGCCGGCGCCGGGCATCGACAGCAGGTACGGGAAGTCGCCGAACGGCTCCTTCAGCTTGAACACGATCGTGTTGTCATCGGGCGTCTGGACCGACTTCAGGCCCATCTTGGCCGGGTCGGTGTCCTTGTACGGGCCCGGGTAGTTCTGACCCTGGTCAAGGAAGTCGATCAGATAGGTCGGGCCACCGGACAGCACGTCCTGCGCGAAGACGCGCTCGATGCCGTACTTGATGTCCTTCGACGTGATCGGGCTGCCGTCCTCGAACTTCAGGCCCTGCTTCAGCTTGAAGGTGTAGGTCAGCTTGTCCGGGCTGATCTCCGGCATCGCCTGCGCCAAGTCGGGCTGGAGCAGCACGCCGTCCTTGCCCGGTTTCGGCGTGTTCGTTACGAGCGTGCGCACATAGAACGACTTCTCGAAGTTCCAGACCCACGCGTAGTAGGAGCGGGCCGGGTCGTAGGAATCAGCATCGTCGTTGTTGGCCATCTTGAGGGTCCCGCCCTTTTTGTCCGACGGGTTGACGATGCCGGTGACGCCGGCGTTGAAGCCGGAGGCACCCTTGTTTCCACCTGAGCCGTTGGTGCCGGATGAGCCACCACCGCCGCAAGCGGATAGTACGAGTGCGAATGCCGCCGATCCGGCGATCATCGCACTGGTCTTCAACTTCACGTGATTCCCTCCTCAGGGTGGCCCGGCACGCCGGAGGCGCGTACCAGAGCCCGAACATCGGGGGGAGTCGGGGCGTTGCGTCCTTCCAATGACGACCCGGCGTCGGGGCAGGCGCGCGGACCATCATTGGAAGGACCAGCACAGATGTGTCCTGGTTGCCGAAATTGCGTCTCGAAACGGTAACCAGACCTTTGCCTAGCTCACGCCGAGCGTGGAGAAGTCATCCATCCCGTAGTAGTCGTTGACGAAGACGTTGGTCATGCGCGGGTTGCGGTAGTTGAGTGCCTTGTCGTACACGAAGGGCACCATCGTGGCCGTGTCCATGACCTTGCCGTTGATCTGAGACCAGATCGCGGCCGCCTTCTGCGCGTCCGGCTCGGCCTTGGCCTGGTCGATCAGCGAGTTGATGGCCGGGTCGTTGATCTCCGAGTAGTTGTTGTTGCCGGACGGCTTGATCGTCCGCCCGTCGACGAGGACCTGCATGAACCCGTAGGCCGTCGGGAAGTCGGACCCCCAGGATGCGGCCATCAGCCCGTAGCCCCTGGCCCGCACGTTGGACGGCGAACCGATGGTGGTGCGGTAGTAGGCCGAGGCGTCCGACGCCGCGATTGTCGCCCGGATGCCGACCTGGCCGAGCGCCTGCTGCAGCGCCTCTGCCGTCCGCGGACCCTTGCCGTTGTTCTGCGTGGCGATGACCGTGTTGAAGCCGTTCGGTTTGCCGCACTGCTTCAGCTCGTCCTTGGCCTTGTCGATCTGCGGCTTGCCGCTCTTGGTGTTGAACGGATCGAGACTGGCGTCATAGCCGAGGATGTTCGGCGGCAGCATGTTCGTCGCGATGTCACCACCGGCGTCGGCGCCACCCCGAGCGGTCTGCAGCGCGGTCTTGTCGATCGCGTACTGCACGGCCCGCCGGCAGTGGATGTTGTCGAACGGCGGCACGCTCTGGCTGATGGCGAAGTACCGCACGAAGCCGGTGTGCGGCTCGTCCGCGTTCTTCTTCAGATCCGGGTTGAGCAGGATCTTCGCCTGCGCCGCCTGCTGCACGCCGACCTGGTCGGTGTCGATGTCCAGCGTGCCGTCCAGCAGCTGGTTGTCGATCTCGTTGGCGTCGATCTGCAGCGCCAGGTCGATCTCATCCGGCAACGCCTTGCGGATCGGGTCGGTCGACGGATCCCAGTTCGGGTTCCGGACGAGCACGGCGCTCTTGCCGAGGGCGATGGACTGGAACTTGTACGGGCCCGAAGAAATCGGCTTGGTCGCGTAGTGCTCGCCGGTGTCCTTGTCCTTCGGCACCGGGCTGGCACCGGGCATCGACAGCAGGTACGGGAAGTCGCCGAACGGCTCCTTCAGCGTGAACACGATGGTCGAGTCGTCCGGGGTCTTGATCGACTTCAGGCCCAGCTTGTTCGGGTCGGTGTCCTTGTAAGGGCCGGGGTAGTTCTGGCCCTCGTCGAGGAAGTCGATGAGGTAGGTCGGACCGCCGGACAGCACGTCCTGGGCGAATATGCGCTCGATCCCGTACTTGACGTCCTTCGATGTGATCGGGCTGCCGTCCTCGAACTTCAGGCCCTGCTTCAGTTTGAAGGTGTACGAGAGTCTGTCGGCGCTGATCTCGGGCAGTGCCTGGGCCAGGTCCGGCTGGAGGATCAGCCCGTCCTTCCCCGGCTTGGGCGTGTTGGTCACCAGCGTGCGCGCGTAGTACGACTTCTCGAAGTTCCAGGCCCAGGAGTAGTACGACCGGGGCGGATCGAAGGAGTCGATGTCCGAGGTATTGGCCATCTTGAGGGTCCCGCCCTTTTTGTCGGACGGGTTGACGATGCTCGTCGTCCCGGCATTGAAGCCGGACGAGTTCTTTGCGGTACCGTTGGGGCCGTTGTTCGACGAGCCGCCGCCTCCACAGGCGGACAGCACAAGGGCAAGCGCGGCCGAACCAGCCGCTACCGCCCCGATTCTCGTTCTCACGAGGTTCCCTCCTCGTACAATTCGGGTCGGGGATTTTCGGTCGGATACTGGTGCGGACGTCCGCTGGGAATGACCGGTCAGCAGGCACCGGGGTTGCATCTCGAATTGATAACCATGATCGAAAACGAGACCGCCGCCGCCGATCGGTAAGTGGGGGTCGATCGGTTGAGGCGAGGGGCGCAACGTGAGGGAGCCGGAGCGAACCCGCCATGAGCAGGGAACTCTCCGCACTCTGCTCTCGGGTTTGGGCGACCTCGGCCGCGATCTTCTGAGTGTCGATTGGGCGGCCACCCCGCTCGGACCGATGGATGCCTGGCCACAGAGCCTGCAGACGGCCGTACGGATCTTGGTGACGTCTCGCTTCTCGATGTGGATGGCGTGGGGCCCGGAGCTGACGTTCCTGTGCAACGACAGCTATCGACGCGACACACTCGGTAAGAAGTACCCGTGGGCGCTCGGCCGACCGGCCCGCGACGTCTGGGTGGAGATCTGGCCGGATATCGGCCCGCGCATCGGCTCGGTGATGGCCACCGGTGAGGCCACCTGGGATGCGAGCCTGCTGCTGTTTCTCGAGCGCAGCGGCTATGTCGAGGAGACCTACCACACGTTCTCATACAGCCCGCTGACCGACGACGACGGTGTTGTGGCGGGCATGCTCTGTGTCGTCACCGAGGAGACCGAGCGGGTCATCGGCGAGCGGCGGATGGCTACGCTGCGTGATCTTGGCGCCGGGCTGACCGTGGCCGCGTCCGAGTCCGATGTGTTCCTCGCGGCCGCCCAGCACCTCGGCGCCGACCGGCGGTCGCTGCCGTTCACGCTCACATACGTCTTCGACGAGGAGCGCGCGACCGCACATCTCGCCTGCGCCACGGGCTGCCCGATCGGGCACCCGATCGCGCCCGCCGCGCTGAGCCTCGACGACGAGAGCGACCCATGGCCGGCCAGCGTGCTGACCACCGACACGCCGCACGTCCTCGACCTGACCGGCGCCCCGGCCGGGGCGTGGGACGAGCCGCCGCTGGAGGCGCTCGTCGTGCCTCTCCAGCAGCAGGGGACGGTGCGCTCCTACGGGACGCTCATCGTCGGGCTCAACCGCTACCGGCCGCTCGACGAGTCCTACCGAGGCTTCGTCGGGCTCATCGCCGGGCAGCTCACCGGGGCGATTTCCAACGCGCGGGCCTACGAGGCGGAGCGCCAGCGCGCCGAATCGCTCGCCGAGCTCGACCGGGCCAAGACGACGTTCTTCACGAACATCAGCCACGAGTTCCGCACGCCGCTGACCTTGCTGCTCGGCCCGGCCGAGGACGCGCTGGCCGACACCGCCGTGCCGCTGCCGCCGGCCCAGCGCAAGCGGGTCGAGGTTTTGCACCGCAACGCCGAGCGCCTCCTGCGGCTGGTCAACACGCTGCTCGACTTCTCCCGGCCGGAGTCGGGCCGGGTGACGGCCCGCTTCGAGCCGGTCGACCTCGCGCGCTACACGGTCGAGCTGACCTCGATGTTCCTGCCGGCCATCGAGCGCGCCGGGCTGACGCTGTCCGTCGACTGCCGGTCGCTGCCCGAGCCGGTCCACGTGGACCAGGAAATGTGGGCGAAGATCGTGCTCAACCTGCTGTCCAACGCGCTGAATTTCACGTTCGACGGCGGCATCACGGTCCGGCTGGCCGCCCATGACGAGCTCGTCGAGCTGAGCGTCGCCGACACCGGCATCGGTATTGCCGCGGCCGACCAGACGCACCTGTTCGAGCGGTTCCATCGCGTCGTCGGTGCCCGGTCCCGCAGCCACGAAGGCTCGGGTATCGGACTCGCGCTCGTCGCCGACCTGGCCGGCGTGCACGGTGGCACCGTCGCCGTCGAGAGCGACCCCGGGCAGGGCAGCACGTTTCGCGTACGGGTGCCGTTCGGCACCGCGCACCTGCCGGCCGAGCAGATCGTTGCCGCGCCCGCGGAGTTCGTGGCCGCCCGGCACGCGGTCGGCTTCCTCGCCGACGCGCTGCGCTGGGCACCCTCGACGCCAACGGCGTCGGACGCCCGGTCGGCTCACGACCGCCCCCGCGTGCTCGTCGTCGACGACAACCCCGACATGCGCGAATACCTGGTGTCGCTGCTCGCCGATCGTTACGAGGTGCGGACCGCCTCCGATGGCGCGATCGCGTTGGCCGCGATCCGCGCCGAGCCGCCCGATCTCGTACTGACCGACGTGATGATGCCCGACGTCGACGGCCTGCAACTGCTTTCGACGCTGCGCACCGATCCGGCGATGGCCGACATCCCGGTGGTCATGCTGTCCGCGCGGGCCGGTCAGGAATCGACAATCGAGGGGCTCGAGGCCGGCGCCGATGACTATCTGGCCAAGCCGTTCTCCGCCCGGGAGCTGCTGGCCCGCGTACGGGCGAATCTCGAACTCGACCGGGCGCGCCGGACGCGGGACGAGTTGGAGCGCCAGCAGCAACTGCTCGACCAGGCCCAGCGGCTGGCCGAAGTCGGCAGCTGGGAGCTGGACCTGCGCACCGGCAACGTCGTCGCATCGGAGGAGTTCCTGCGCCAGGTCCAGCTGACCGCGGCGGATCTCGACGCCCAGAGCCTCGAGCAGGTGTTCAACGAGCGGGTCCATCCGGACGACGTCGAGGTGGTCCGCCAGGGCTTCGCCGACGCCCTCGACGGCAAGCCGCTCGACTACGAGGTGCGCCTGACGATGCCGGACGGGACGATGCGCATCTTCCGGACGCTCGGCGAGTTGCAGCGCGACGCCGACGGCCGACCGGCCCGCGTCCGCGGAAGCAACCAGGACATCACGGAGCAGCGCCGGGGCCAGGTTGCCTTGGCCCAGGCGGCGGCCGCCCAGGAGGCCTCCGCCCTCGAGCACCGCATCGCCGACGAGCTCCAGTTCAGCCTGTTGCCGAAGCGGAGTTTCGACCCGGAGCATCTCGACGTGGCCGCGTACTACCGCGCCGGTGTGCAGGGCACCCAGGTCGGCGGCGACTGGTACGACCTGATCGAGCTCGGTGCCGACCGCACCGCGCTGGTCATGGGCGACGTCATGGGCCGCGGCGTCCAGGCCGCCGCCGTCATGGGCCAGTTGCGAGCCGCGGTCCGCGCCTACGCCCGCCTGGACCTGCCGCCCGCCGACATCCTCGAGTTCCTCGACGGCGTCGTGCGCGACCTCGGCGACGACCAGATCGTCACCTGCGTCTACGCCGTGTACGACCCGGGCGACCGCAGCCTCTCCTATGCGAACGCGGGTCACCTACCGCCACTGCTGAGGCTCCCGGGGGAAGCGCCGCGGCGACTGACCGGGGCGGCCGGCCCGCCGCTCGGCACCGGCCCGGTCACGCTCGTCGAGGAGCGCATCCCGATGCCGGCCGGCGCCGTCCTCGTCCTCTACACCGACGGGCTGGTCGAGCACGCCGACATCGACATCGACACCGGCATCGACACGTTGACCGAGGCGCTGCGCCACCAAACCGACGCCAAACTGGACGACGTGCCGGCCGCGCTAGTCAAAACGCTGCTCCCCCACGGGCCGGAGGACGACGTCGCGGTGCTGCTGGCCCGTGTCTCCAACGAGGCGCGGCACACCACGACCGCCGTGTGGCAGATCGCATCCGAGGAGCGGGCGGTGGCCCAGCTCCGCGCCGCGGTCGGCGTGACGCTGCTGGAGTGGTCGATCCCCAGCCAAACCGCGCACGACGTCGTGCTGCTGGTGACCGAGCTGGTCACCAACGCCGTCCTGCACGGTCAGCCGCCCATCCAGCTCCGGCTGCGGCGCACCTCCGCGCACATCGTGGTCGAGGTCCACGACAGCGCCACGTTTTTGCCGCGCCGGCTGCGAGCGACTCCGGAAGACGAGCATGGGCGCGGCCTGCAACTGGTGTCGTTGCTGGCCCACCGCTGGGGCACGCGGCCCACGGTCAACGGCAAGTCGGTGTGGTGCGTCGTTCCTGTGTCCCTCCCATCAATGCATTAGCAGCCTGATCATGCGCCTCATTTCAACAGCAGCTTGCTCATGCGACGACTCGCTATCCACAAGCCGGCCGCGGCCAGCGCCGCGAGATAGGCCGCGTGGCCGAGCATGCTCCAGTGCGGCGACCCGATCGTGAAGCCGCGCACCAGCTCCACCCCGTGATAGAGCGGGGTGACCTCGACCAGCACCCGCAACACCGGCGGGAAGCCGGCGGCCGGCGCGAACGTCCCGCTGAACAGGAACAGGGCGAACTGCGCCACGTTGACGTAGTCGAAGTCCAGCCAGCTGCGCACGAACGTGGCGCACGCCATGCCGAGCCCGCCGAAGCCGAACCCGACCAGCAGCGTCATCGGGAACGCGGCGAGCGCCCACCCAACGGTGGTCAGCCGCATCACGCACATGACGACGAGGAACGCGGCCGAATAGAGCGCGCCCCGAATCAGCGCCCACAGCAGCTCTCCGAGCGCGATCTGCATCGGCGTGACCGGGGTGGCCAGCGTCGCGTCGTAGAGCTTCATGTATTTCATCTTGGCGAAGAAGTTCATCGTGGTTTCGGCCATCGCGCCGTTCATCGCCGACGAGGCGATCATCGCCGGCGCCACGAACTGCGCGTAGCTCACCACCGTGCCGTTGGCCAGCCGGAAGTCGCCGACCAGCTGCCCGACACCGATGCCTATCGACAGCAGGTAGAGCAGCGGCTCGAAGAAGCCGGACAGCACGACCCACCAGTAGGACGCGTGCCGCATGGCGGCGATGTTGCGCCAGGTGACCGCGAACGCGCCGGCCAGCGACCGCTCGGCGCCGAGCACCACCCGGGGCAACGCAAACGTCGTGACCATCAGTCGGCCAGCTTCTCGTCTGTGACCATCAGTCGGCCAGCTTCTCGTCTGTGACCATCAGCCGGCCGCTTCTCGTCTGTGACCATCAGCCGGCCCAACATCTTGTCTGTGACCATCAGTCGGCCCAGCTTCTTGTCTGTGACCATCAGCTGGCCCAGCTGCTCGTCTGTGGCCATCAGTCGGCCAGCTTCTTTTCGTAGCGCCAGCGCGCGAAGAGATAGCCGCCGGTCGCCCACGCGACCAGCGCCCCGATGTGCACCGGCACGCCCCACGCGGTCGGCCGGCCGAGCGTCGCCGCCCGGCACAGCTCGACGCCGTGCCACAGCGGCGAGACGTAGGCCAGCAGGCGGGGCGCCCACGGCAGGCTC